>Ga0194131_10007567_pt1 | contig 14557 bp, 10 predicted proteins | sample TA2KigO120mmetaG_FD_148631 | JGI IMG/M metagenome (GOLD analysis project Ga0194131, IMG submission 148631) | Freshwater microbial communities from Lake Tanganyika, Tanzania - TA2015053 Kigoma Offshore 120m | ecosystem: Environmental > Aquatic > Freshwater > Lake | place: Tanzania: Lake... | reverse complement strand
ACTCGACTATCGCGTGCCCTACTCGCAGGGCCTTGCGACTTTCACGGCGCTGCAGCGGCAGGGGGTCGAGAGTCGGCTGGTGTTCTTCCCGGACGAGAACCACTGGATTCTGAAGCCCGCCAACAATTTGCAATGGCATGAGGAAGTACTCGGCTGGTTGCAGAAGCACCTCAAATAGGCGCCTTGCCGCGCGGCGGCTAGCTATAACCCGCGCGCCACTCGGCCTTGTAAGCAAGGCCGAGTGTGATGATGCGGTTGAGCAAATCCTGATAACCGATCCCGGCGCTGAGCGCCGACTGCGAGAAATCTTCGGCCTCTGCGAGACAGGGATTGGCGTTTGCCTCGAGCACGAAGACCGCGCCATCGTCGCGTACACGAAAATCCATGCGCGCATAGCCAGAGAGGCCAAGCGCGTTGTAAATGCGCCGTGCCATCCGATCGAGTTTGGCGACGACCGCCGGTGACAGATCTTGTGCGGCCGCGCGGGTGATACCGTGCCGCGCCTGATATTTGCGATCCCATTTCACTTTGCGCGTGGCAATGGTCGCTTGATTATCACCCATGGTGCCGAACTGTAATTCCCAAACGGGTAATCGAGTGAGCCGCTCGTTGCCGATCACGCCAACGTAGACCTCGCGACCCGCGATGTACTCTTCGACCAGCGCGTCGGTGCCTACCTGTTCATGTATGAAGGCGACGCGATCCTGCAACTGCTGCGGATTCTCGCCTACCGACGCTTGCGAGATCCCGAGCGAAGCGTCTTCGGTGGCCGATTTGACGAACAGCGGATAGCGTATGTGTCTTGGCGCACGAAATTTTCGGCCCCTGGTCAACAACGCGAAGTGCGGCGTCGGAATGCGATGCCAGGCGAGTAATTGCTTCGAGAGTGGCTTGTCGCGCGATAGCAAGAGGCCGCGCGGATTGCAGCCCGTGTAGGGCTGCTCCATCAACTCGAGGAAAGCGACGACATGCTGGTCGTAAGTGACGATACCGTTGAATTCTTCGAGCAGATTAAAAACGATATCGGGCCTCCAGTCGGTGATCGCGGTGCGCAAACCAGTCAGACTGTCGAGCACACCCAACACACGCACCTCGTGTCCGACCAGGCGTAGCGTGCGGATGACGTCGTACTCGGTACGCCATTCGTCGACCTGCTGATCGGTAAGCCCGGCAACACTGTCAGGCGGTACCAAGGTCTCGTGGACGACCACCAAAACTTTCAGCGGCTTCATGACTTGCGTGACTTCATAGCGTGAATCGCACTCTCTCCCCGCGAAGCCCGGCACGCGCCAGACGCCGGATCGTCGCTTCAGCGTTTCTTTGACGGATACGTGCTGCACCCCGCATCCACAACCTGCGCTCCCGACAGCGCTCGATCGCCAACTGCAACAACTGTCGCGCACCATACTCGTCGATGGCGGTCTGCGCCATCGCGTGGCGCACGAGCCGATCGCGCGCCTGTCGCAGACAGGTATCGGCGCGAAGATATCGCGTCGGTCGACGACTGTGGCGTCGCAAGGGCGCAAACCCGGTCCGTAGCGCAGCATCGATCATCGAAAAATCGCAACTCATGCGCCGCAATAGTCCACGCCGATAATGTTCGCGCAGGGTGAGCTCGTTGGTCGCAACGGGTTCGATCCGGTCTGCAGAGCGAATTGCCGGCCGGCATCCGCGGATCTCGCGCATCAAGCTATCCATTGCCTCGAGCTTGGTCAGCGCCGGCGTACCCGCATAGCGACGTCGCCAGGCCGAGCGCGGCGACAACCAAACCGCAAAAGTTTCGGCGAAGTCTTCCGCGGGATGCGCTTGCGCATACCAACCATCCAGATGCGAGACGTAGGCGCGGCTCGACGGATCGGCAGCGTACTGCGCCGGATATTTTTCTGTAGGTGACCCGAAGTACTGCCGCCAAAGTTTTCGCCGATGCAAGCGAAAGGCCGTATCGACGACATGCCCGGCTTCGTGCCGCAATATTTGCAGCAGACCGTTCGCATTGCCGCCCTCGACGCTGCGTGACATGCGGCGCTCGAGCCGCTCCAGTCGCGGGTGCGCCAAATAAAAAGGGATCGCAATGCCGGGGATGCCATCGGGCGAAAACCACTCGTCCGAAAACCAGAAATGCGGTTCGAGCAAAATATCGCGCGCCGCGAGCTCGTCACGCAGTCGCCGAATGGCCCGCTGCAGCGCCGCGCGCCGCGGTAGTCCAAGATGCAAATCGCGAAACCGCAATCGCAGCAGCTCGGCGTCGGAGTAGCGCGCCCACTGCGGTGATTTGCGACGTCTCATGGCAGCTCTGCGGATTTAAGTGCTGTCGTCCAGCCTCACCAGCACCTCGGTGAGCAGTGCGTCGGCCAAAGACTCGATCTGCTCCCGCTGGTGCAGGGTCGCCAACCACCGCGCAGGAATAGACTCGATGCCAAACAACGCACCGGCCAGTTGGCCCGCCGCGGCGCCGTGCACGTCGGCATCGCCGCCGGCATTGATGGCCGCCAGCACCGCATCCTTCCAGTTTTGCGCACCTGCGACGGCGTCGCGCGCGGTGATCAGTGCCCGCTCGGCGGCCGTCGGGCCAATCGATGCGGGGGTGATCGCGGAGCCGATCGCCGGCAGCAAGCCACGCAAGGCACGATGCATGAGCGTGGCAAATTCACGCGTGGCGGCAAGCGTCTCGGGCGCATGACTCGTGACCCCGACCATGACCGGCAAATCATCGAACAACGCGTCGACTGCGGAGTAGTGCCACATCGCGAGCGGTGCCACGCGCACCAACGCATCCGCTCCATCGCTCAAATCCTTGGCAGGCCGACCGTCGACGAGCGCCCGACTCACGCTGGCAGTGATACCGAGACACTCACCCGTCGCTGAGCCCTCGCCACGTCGCTGCCAGCGTCGGTACCCCTCCAGTTGATCGTTCGCATTACAACCCTGCGAACTCAGCAAACTGCGGACGAGCAAGAGCGCGAGCGCGGTATCGTCGGTCCAAGCGCCGACCGGCAAATCATAGGGCCCACCACCGAGCAAATCGCGGACTGGCGGAAAACTTCCCGCCCGTGCGTACTGCGCGGGGGCCGCCAGAGCATCGCCGAGTGCGAGCCCGAGCAACGCGCCGCGGAAGCGGCTGCGCAGACGGGCGACCGTGGCGAGCGCCGCGTGATCAAAGGCGCCGACACCGTCATCCGGCGTCATGGTGCCCGGCCGCGAGTGCAGCGAAATCGAACAGCGCAGGATCCGCGAGGTGCCCTGCTTCGACACTACGGATCGCAGAGAAAATGGATTCGGTCCGCCCGGGGTAGTCCTTTTCCCAATCCTGCAGCATTTTTTTGATCAGGCGCCGCTGGGCATTCTCCTGCGAGCCGCAAAGCTTGCAGGGAATGACGGGAAAACCGCGGGCGCACGCGTAGCGCTCGATATCGCGCTCCGGCACGTACGCGAGCGGACGAATCACGATATGCCGACCGTCTTCGGAGCGCAGCTTGGGCGGCATGGCTTTCAGGCGCCCACCGAAGAACATGTTGAGAAACAGCGTCTCGACGATATCGTCGCGGTGGTGCCCGAGCGCCACCTTCGTGATGCCGTTCTCCGCGGCCCAGCGATAGAGCGCACCGCGCCGCATGCGGGAACAGAGTCCGCACATCGTCTTGCCTTCCGGGATCACGCGCTTGACGACGGAATAAGTGTCTTGCTCGATCACCTGAAACGGCACACCGATCTCGGTCAAATATTCCGGCAACACGTGCTCGGGAAAGCCCGGCTGCTTTTGGTCGAGATTCACGGCGACGATTTCGAAACGCACCGGCGCACTGCGCTGCAGCGACATGAGAATGTCGAGCAGCGTGTACGAATCTTTGCCGCCAGACAGGCACACCATGACTTTGTCGCCCTCGGCGATCATGGCGTAATCCTCGATCGCCTTGCCGACCAGCCCACGCAAATGCGCCTGCAGCTTGAGAAACGTGTTCGACGTCCGCTTGACTTCCATGTCCATCAACGGGCATCCATCAGGCGACGCGTTGCGCCCCCATCACGATCAGACAGATGCAGCTGCCGAAACCCACCACCCAGGTGAGCGAGCGCAGCGTCGCGAGGTTGGCGAGATAGCAGGCAAGGTAAGCAATGCGCGCAGCCAAAAAGATACTGACAATCAGCGCCAAACTCTCGGCGTTCACGTTGCCCACGTAGGCCGCCACCAGCGCCGCGGTATAGGTGACGAGCGCCTCCCATGAATTGGCTTGCGCCGCATTGGCTCGCGCCCGATATCCGGTGCGTCGCGCCAGCCAATCGCGCGGATTGGCATTGTCGTAGCGATCGTCACCGCCGCCCGCTTTCGAAATTCCGCCGCAAATGATGGGCATGAGCATCGTGACCAAAAGAATCCAGAGTGCCGTAGACATGTTGTTCTCCTTTGGATGGTTTGTTCGATTGCGATTTCAGGTCGACTGCCGATCAGCAGATACATTGCTTGCACCCGACAAACGATCCAGCAGATCACTGACGTGATGGGGCGATTTGGTGTTGCGCGCGATCAGGGCGTAAAGCGCCGGCACCACATAAAGCGTGAGTGCCAGCGACAAAACGGTCCCAAAGAATACTGCGGCGCCGATCGACTGGCGACTCTCTGCTCCGGCACCGGTCGCCGTCATGAGCGGCACCGCACCGAAAGCCGTGCACAGACTGGTCATGAGCACCGGCCGCAGACGTATCGAGGCCGCCTCGATCACCGCCTCGACGAACTCGATACCGCGATCACGCAACTGATTCGCGAACTCGACGATCAGGATGCCATTTTTGCAGGCGATGCCGACCAGCATGATGCCGCCGATCTGACTGAAGACGTTGATCGACGAATTGAACAACCACAAGCCGAACAAGGCCCCCGTGATCGCCAGCGGTACCGTAGCCAAAATAATCAGCGGATGCACGAAACTTTCGAACTGCGCGGCCAGCACCAGATAGACGATCAACAAGGCAAACGCGAAGGTGATCCAGATGCCGCCGCCGGCCTGCTTGAACTCCCGCGATTCCCCATCGAAGCTCACTTGCACACCGGAGGGGATTTCTTCGCGGATCACCTGCTCGACATAATCGAGGGCGTCACCGAGCGCATAACCCGGCGCAAGGTTCGCGCTCAAGGTAATTGCACGCAACCGATCGAAGCGCCGTAGCGAACTCGGCCCCGCAGATTCCTCCACCGTCACGAGCGCTGCGAGTGGCACCATCTCGCCGCTGCGACTCGAACGCACGTAGAGATTGCCGAGATCATCGACGGTCGCCCGATCTTCCTCACGCGCCTGCAGGATGACGTTGTACTCCTCCCCGGCGCGTAAAAAATTGGTCACCACGCGCGACCCCAGCATCGACTCGAGGGTACGCCCCACATCTTGCAAAGAAACCCCGAGATCGGCAGCGCGGTTACGATCGATCCGCACCTGCAGCTGCGGCTTGCGCTCCTGGTAATCGGAATCTAGCCCGATGATGCGCGGGTTCTCGCGCTGAATGCGCGCAATGACTTGGTCGCGCCAGCTGGCGAGCTCACCGTAATCACCACCCCCCAAAACAACCTGCAAGGGGCGACCACCCCCGCGCATGCCGAGTGAGGGCGGCATCATGACGAGGACACGGACGCCGGTGATGCCCGCCGTACGCGTGCGTACCCGCTGCGCGACTTGCTGCGAGTTGTCTTCGCGCTCGTCCCAGAGCGTCATCGGCAGAAACAGCGTCGCGTTGTTGACATCGCCCTGCGCACCGAAGGAACCCGAACGCACGATGACGCGCCGTCCGTTGCCGGCGCGAACTTCGTCCATCATCACGGCTTCGACCTGTCGCACATACCGGTCAAGATGCGCAAGACTCGAACCCTCGGGCGCACTGACCATGACCGGCATCATGGCTCGATCTTCGAGGGGTGCGAATTCCTGTGGCAACTTGAACCACGACACCGGCTTGCCGAACACCGTCAGCGCGATTACCACGGTAGACAGCACGGCTGCCCCGATCACGATTTTTCGCGGTCTGCTGGTACTCATGACCCGTCGCAGGCTCGCCTCGTAGACTTCGGTGAGCACCTGAAATCTTCGATCGACAGACTGCGCGAGTCGGCCACGGTGAATGCCACCGGCGAACAGCTTGGAGGCCATCATCGGGGTCAGGGTGAGCGCGACCACGGCCGAAAATCCGACGGCAGCGGCCACCGTCACTCCAAACTCACCGAACAATCGTCCGAGCGTGCCTGACATGTACGACACCGGCACGAACACGGCCATCAGCACCAGCGTCGTGGCGATCACCGCAAAAGAAATCTCCTGACTGCCACGCACCGCACCGAGCAGTGGCGGCTCGCCCACTTCGATACGCCGCGCAATATTCTCGAGGACCACGATCGCATCGTCGACCACGAGCCCGATTGCGAGCACGGCCCCGAGTAACGTCAGCGTGTTGATCGAGTAGCCGAGTGCCGTCATCACCAAAGCCGCAGCGAGTATCGACACCGGGATGGTCACCGTCGGGATCAGCGTTGCGCGCAGTGTCCCCAGAAAGGCGAAGATCACGACCAGTACGATGAGCAAGGTCTCGAGCATGACCGTGACGACTTTTTTCATCGACTCGGAGATGAACACCGAGAAGTCGATGTTGAGATCAGCCGAGATATCCTCCGGCAGGGTTTCTTTGATGGCTTCAAGCTGTTTCTTGGCGGCCTGCGACACTTCGAGCACGTTTGCCTTGGAGGTCGGGATCACGCCCACGCTGACGCCGGGCAGCTCGTTTGCGCGACCGAGCGAGCGTTCGTCCTCAGCGGCAAGACGCACATCGGCCACCTCACCGAGGCGAACGAGGTAACCATCGGCCGAGCGTCCAATGACCAGCCCGCGGAAGTCCTCTTCGCTATCGAGCGAGGTCCGCGTACGCAGCGTGAATTCACGCTCGGTCGATTCGACACGCCCCGCCGGCAGCTCGACGTTTTCGCGACGCAGCGCGGTCTCGATGTCGGTGACGGTCAGCTGCCGAGCGGCGAGCGCCTCGCGATCGAGCCACACGCGCATGGCATAGCGTCGACCACCACTCGCGCGGATCGAAGCTACGCCGGGTACCGCCGCGAGTCGATCGACGACGTAGCGACCGACGTATTCGGTGAGCTCGAGCGCGTTGCGTCCCACGCTCGAGAAATTGATGTACATGATGGGCTCAGCCACATCATCGACTTTGGTGACCTGTGGCGCATCGGCCTCTACAGGCAAGCGCGCAGCCACTCGCGAAACCCGTTCGCGTACATCGTTCGCCGCCGCATCAAGATCGCGATCCAAAGAAAACTCGACATTGATGCGCGCGAACTGGTCGAGACTGGATGAGGTCAGCTTCTCGACGCCCTCGATGCCGGAGATTTCATCCTCGAGCACCTGCGTCACCCGCGACTCGATCACCGCCGCGTTCGCGCCGCGATAAAACACCGAGACGCCGACGACGGGTCGATTCACGTCCGGCAATTCGCGAATCGGCAGCCGCAAGGCCGCCATCAGACCGAGGATCAGCAGCATCAGCGAGATCACGGTCGCGAAGACCGGTCGCCGAATAGAGATCTCGGAGATCTTCATGTCTGCGCTGCGAGATCGCGCACCGGACCGCCTTCGCGCAGTTTGACCGTGCCCTCGACCACGATACGCTCGCCCTGGGCGAGGCCTTCAATGATTTCGACGCTGCCGGGCCGACGCAATCCCGTGCGTACTTCGCGCTTCTGCGCATTGCCATTCACGACCACATAGACGAATTGCCGGTTTTGCTCGGGTACCAGCGACTCTTCGGGGATGACGATGCCGTTGCGCTGGTCGCGCAACAATTCGACATTGAGAAACATACCGGGCTTCAGCGCGCCATCGCCATTCGGAATCGCGGCGCGCACCAGCACCGAACGGCTGGTCGCATCGATACGCGAGTCGAGACTCGTCACTCGGCCTTTAAACACGCGGCTCGGATAAGCCGTCGAGCCCGCCGTCACCGGTAGACCCGCGCGCAGCGCAGTCAAATTGTTTTCGGGAATCGCGAAATCGATCTTGATGACCGAGGCATCGTCGAGCGTGGTGATGACCGTACCCGGGCTGATCAAGCTGCCGACGCTCACGCGACGCAAACCCACGCGTCCGCTGAACGGCGCGCGGATCACGGTATCTTCGAGGCGCGCCTTTGCGGCATCGACTCGCGCCGCGTTTGCCGCGCGAGCCGCCACGATCTGATCGAACTGCGACTTCGACAAAGATTGCGTCGGCAGCAACTCCATCGCGCGCTGATATTGGCTATTGCTCTCGGTCAATGCCGCTTGCGCGGCGGCCAGATCAGCCCGCGCTTGCGCGCTGTCGAGCTCGACGAGCACGGCGCCCTTGGCGACCGCGCCGCCGTCGCTGAAGCGAATGGCCGCCACAATATTCGAGGTTTTGGCGGTGATCTCTACCGCCTCGTTGGCGCGCGCCGTACCGAGCGCGCGCAGTTCGCGCGCGATGGGTTGCAGCGACACCTTGCGCGACACCACGGAGATCGGCATGCCGGCGCCCGGCGGACCACCGCCCGGACGTCCGCTGCGCATTTCAGGCGCACCGCCAGGACGCCCCGGCCCCGCAGCGCTTGGCGCTCCACCCGGGCTCGGCGCGCCACTAGGAGGGCCCATGCCACCCCCTCGCGGGCTGCCAGCATGACGAGTGGCGTAAATCGCCCAGCCGCTGCTGACGACAGCGACCAGAAGACTGACGATGACGATGGGACTGCGGGCGGCTGACATCTCCCGATTATCTCACGGGTCCCCTGCCTGCATCGGCCAAGTAGCGGCGTACCAACCAACCGCGATCGACCCAGCGATCAGCAAAATGACGGTGATGATCAGCATGACCCGCCGAAGAAACATCAAAGAAGTCCCCATGCGCTGCGTTCAATGCAGCACGGCACTCACCGCAGCGGCAACGTGCCTTTTTGATCGAAGGGCACGGTGCGCAGCAGGCCACTGTCGAGTTTCACTTCGCCGCGCAAGCGATAGCCCAGCTCGTTCGGTCGCGAGCCCTCTTTGCGCGCTCGCTCCGCAAGTTTCAATAAGGTGCCGGCAAGATTAGCCGTGACCAGCATGTCGAATTCGGCCGCGCCGCGCGCTGGCACGACGAAACTGCTGCCCGAGAGGCCGCGACCCAACTCCTCGCCACCAAGCTCGATGGTGTAGGTGATGCCGCGTACGCGCAGCTCGCGATCATTGGGGTTCTGCACCTTCATGCGGGCGCGAAAGCGCTGCTCGAACAAATCGCCTTTGATGATGTCGACGCTGGCGATCGCCAGCGTGGGCGCCTCGAGGCGCGGACCCAAGGCCGCGCAGCCCGATAGCAGGGCGGCGAGCAGCACCCACGACCATTGCTTCAAATACTTGCGAATCCGGTTGTTGCGAATCACGCGGAGAGCGTCCCGTGGCGTGGCCCGATTTCATTGCCGAGTCTACTCGCTCGACCCAATACGCAGTAGGCTGGTAGCGCTCGCCGCAACGCGCTCGGAGACGCACTCGGAGAGCGCCGAACAGATCAACACGCTAATTAATACTGAATGTCTAATAATACTGTATGACATACACATCTATGATGGGGCGAGAACACATCGGGCAAAACTCCGGCAAGCAGCGATTCGGCGGGCTGTGGCTGGCACTGCTGGCCGCAGCCCTCGGCTTACTCGCCAGCCCATCGCACGCGCAGGTGCTGGACCTCGCGAGCTACCCACAAAGTTCGCTGGAAATTGCCGCCAAGGGCGCTCGCCACGAGTTCGAGATCTGGATCGCCGACACCCCGGATCGACAGCGCCAGGGCCTGATGTACGTGCGCGATCTGCCCGCGAATCAGGGCATGTTGTTCGTGAACGAGTCGTCGCGGGTATCCTCGTTCTGGATGAAAAACACCTACATCCCGCTCGATATGCTGTTCATCGACGCTGGCGGCAAGATCGTCGCGGTCTTTGCCAACACCACGCCGCTCTCGCTCGAGCCCGTGGGTCCGCCGACCCCGGTACTCGCCGTTCTCGAACTTCGGGGCGGGGAAAGCGCCCGGCGGGGCATCCGCAAGGGCGATCGGGTGAGCCACCCCGTCTTCGGCCCACGTTGAGTGTCCGCAAGCGCTGAAAGTTGACGGTATTTGTTTTTTTACAACACCAAAACGCCGCTATTTTTTTTAACTTTTTTACGGGTTGTGCTATCTTCCAGTGCGTTAATTTGAAGCATCTTGTGGCAAAGAAATTACGGTGCAGTGTGGCGTTCCGGTCCGCTGTGAAGGGCTTTTTCATCTCAAGGAGATTCTCTCAATGATCAAGCGTTGCTCGGTGAACGACGCAGTACGGATTGCGGTACTGGGTGCGGCCATTCCGTTTGCGGTGTCCGCTTCGCTTGCGCAGGCTCAACAGGGCGCGCGGGACGAGCTTTCCGAGGTCGTCGTGACGGGTACCCGCATTACGGCGCCTGGCGTGACCTCTTCGAGCCCGATTCTCTCGGTCAGCGCGGCTGACATCGATCAGCTGCAGCAGCCGGAAATCGAAAAAATCTTCCGCATTCTGCCTATCACTGTGCCGTCCGACGGTCAGAACGTGAACAATGGCACGGGCGGCGCCGCGACGATCAGCCTGCGTGGCCTCGGCGCGCAGCGTAACTTGATCATGCTCGACGGCAAGCGCCTCACGCCGTACAGCCCGGCGGGCGCAGTCGACACCCAAACCATTCCGACCGCGATGATCGAGCGTATCGATATCATCACCGGCGGTGCTTCTGCCGTGTACGGTTCCGACGCCATATCGGGTGCGATCAACTTCATCACCAAGCGTGACTTCGAAGGCGTGTCGATCAACACCGACTTCTCGCAGACTAGCGAGAGCGACGGCAAGATCAAGAGCGCCGACGTTTTGCTCGGCACGAACATGGCCGATGGCCGCGGCAATATTGTGATCGGCCTAAATTATGCAAAGCGTGAGGGCGTGCAATTCGGAGCTCGTCCGCTCGGACAGCTCGGCATCGTCACGGCCAACGGCGCGAATCTTTCGAATTTCCTAGCCGGCACACCGCCGACACCCCCGGTTGCAGGCTGCGGCGGCCCGAACTCGGTGGCCGCTGGCGGCTCCAGTACTACGCTTCCGACCCGTGTTGCGATCGCGGGTGGCCCTGGCCTCGGGCAGTTTCGTGAGGACGGGACGCTCGGCTCGAACTGCGGCGTGTTCAACTTCAATCCGTACAACTACTACCAGACCCCCCAGACTCGCTATGGCGGTACCGCCATCGGTCACGTTGAGTTTAACGAACATGCTGAGGTCTACGGACGCCTCTCGTTCACCAACACAACGGTTCGCCAGCAGATCGCGCCATCGGGCGTGTTCGGTAACGTGTTCTGGACGCCGCTCGCTAATCCGTTCATCTCGGCACAGGCGCGCGCCGCCATTATTAGCGCAGCGAACGCGGGTGTTGCCGCTAAAACGGTGAACACAAGCGGCGCTTTCCCAAACTGGCGTGATCTAAACAATAACGGTTTGGTAGATGCCGCTGATGACCTGTACATCTCTTACCGTCGCCGCACAGTCGAGTTCGGCGAGCGGTCCTCGACCTATGACAACACCACCTGGCAGTTCCAGCTCGGCGCGCGTGGCGAGATTATGGGTGGCTGGGATTACGACGTGTCGTTCCAGCGCGGCCAAGCCGATCGCGATCAAACCTCGGCCGGGTACACCAACGTGGCGAACATCGCAAACGCTGTTAACGCGGTCTCAACCACGGCCTGTCGGACCGGTGGCAGCGCTTGTGTGCCCATCAATCTCTTCGGCGGTTTCGGCTCGATCACTCCGGGAATGGCAGGCTACTCGTCGGCTACGGCACTCGAGAATCAGATTTACACACAGCAGATCAGTGCAGGCTCGGTGTCGGGTCCCGTTAACGCTATCAAATCGCCGATGGCGGATAATCCGCTCGCTGTTTCGCTCGGTGTCGAGTACCGCGAAGAATTTGCCGAAACCATCCCGGACGAATGTTTAAAGCTAGCCCCGACAAGCTGCTTGGGCGGCGCGGGCGGTAACACCTTGCCCGTAAAGGGCGGCTACAAGGTGAAAGAGGTCTTTGGCGAAGCGATCCTACCGCTCATCAACGGCGCTGCGGGCGCGCAGTCCCTTGACCTTGAACTCGGTTTTCGTTCGTCGGACTACGATATCACCGGCTCCAACGAAACCTGGAAGGCTGGGCTTTCTTGGCGCCCGCTCGACAACGTGCTCGTGCGTGTCATGAGACAGCGTGCGGCTCGAGCGCCGAGCGTTGGGGAGTTATTTTCTCCGCTTACCACGGGGCTCGACAACGCGCTTCTTGACCCATGCTCGATCGCTAACAAGGCTATCGACGCGACGCTACGCGCGCGTTGTCTCGCAACGGGCATGACGGCAGCGCAGGTCGGCACGGTCGAGGATATCGTGGTCGGGCAAATCAACATCTTCTCGGGGAGCGACCTTAACCGCCCGCCGAGCCCCGAGGAGGCGGATACCACCACCTTTGGCGTGGTGTTCACGCCGACCCTTGGCGGCGCAATCAACCGTGCCGTGTTCTCGTTAGACTACTACGACATCGATATCGGTAAGGTTATCGGTACCTTGGGCTCTCAAGAGGTCCTGGACCAGTGCTACAAGCAGGGTCTCACCGAGGCGTGCGGTCGTATCGTCCGCGTAGGTGGCACCCTCACGCTTCCGGGCTCCGGCATCCAGCTGTTCACCACAAACCTCGACTACTTCCGCGCCGAAGGCGTCGAGTTTGCGGGCACACTGGGCTTCGATCTCGGCAATGTCGGGCAGTTGACGCTGCAGGCGAACCTTAATAAGTACTTAACTAAAGAAAGTCTGAGCTCCTCCTTCGCGGACGTCGTCGACTGCAATGGCTACTTTGGTAACCAGTGCGGGAACCCGATGCCCGAGATGCGCTGGACCCAGCGCACCAGTTGGAGTAAGGGGCCATTCGGCGTATCGCTTCTGTGGCGGCATTTCGGGTCTACCAAAATTGAACCGGAGCAAGAGTCTGGCACTTTCGCCCAGTTTCGCGAGATCGATGCGTACGACTACTTTGATCTGTCGGCCAGCTGGAACTACACCGACAATATCTCGGTGCAAATTAGTGCGCTCAACGTGACCAATGAGGATCCGCCGGTCCTTGGTAACGAGGCAGCAACGACGGCGGCTAACGGCGGTAACACCTTCCCCAGCGTCTACGACACTCTGGGTCGCGTGTACACGGTCGGCTTTAATGTGAAGTTCTGATCCAACCCTGCTGGTCTCTGGCCAGAAAACGGCAGGCTTCGGCCTGCCGTTTTTTTTGCCACCTCATTGTCGGCAGCGTCGGCGCCCTGCAGAATCGGCAGATGACAAACCGTATCTCGACATGGGCATGCTCGATAGTCACCCTGATCGTCGCCCTTCTGCTTGGCCCGGTCACCGCCTGGGCGCAGGTTGCGACCGATACTCCCATGCCGACGGCAACGGCTACCGAGGCAACCGCGAGCGCACCCGCCGCCGCAGCCGACGCAAAAGCCGAACCCGAAATGATCTGTCGCAATGTCCGTTCCACGGGCTCGCGTGTGCGCAAGGAGCGGGTCTGCACCACCCGATCAACCTCGAAGGACGCCAAAGATTGGCTGAAGCGCCAACAAGAACGAGGAGCCACCGATAACGCCGGCGTGAACGGCGGCGGCTGAGCCTTGGCACTGCCCGTCGGGCAACTCGTTGACAGCGCCATCGCCGCTGCACGCAGCGGTCGTCATGCCGAGGCCGAGTCTCTCTGGACCGAAGTGCTGCGGATAGAGCCCGAGCACCAGCAGGCGCTCTTCAGTCTCGGGGTGCATCTTTTGCAACGCGGCGAGTTCACGCGTGCTCGTCAAAGATTGCTGGCCGCGCATCAGCGTGCGCCCAACGATCTGCTTGTATTGATGACGCTCGCGTCAGCCTGTCGCTTCATGAAGGATCGCGATGGTGAACGCGAGGCGATCGACGCAGCGCTCGCCGCCGACCCGTACTACCTGCCGGGCCTGCTTGCGCGCGGCTATTGGCTCGAGTCGCATGACACCGTGAGCGCTGCGGCAAGTACCTTTCGCAATGCGCTCAAAGTCGCACCACCGGAATCCGCATGGCCTGATTTTTTGCGCGAGCAATTGCTGCACGCCCGCGAGCTCGTCGAGCGGCATGGCCGCGACTACCAAAAATATCTGGGCAATACGCTCGCCAATCTGCTTGACGATCTGCCCGGCGGCCTGCAGCCACGCTGGCGCGAGGCCGTGTCGATCATGGCGGGTCGCAGCCGACCCTATGTCTCGGACAGCAACCAATTGCATGTGCCGCGGCTACCGGCAATTCCTTTCTTTGAGCGCAGCCTGTTCCCCTGGGCAGAGAGTCTGGAAGCGAAAACCGCCCAGATCCGTGCAGAGCTCGAACAAGCGCTGCAGACCCACGACGAAGGCTTCGCGCCATACATCGGCTATCGACCCGACGAGCCGGTCAATCAGTGGCAAGAGCTAAACCATTCTCGACGTTGGAGCGCGTACCACTTGTG
>Ga0194131_10007566_pt1 | contig 14560 bp, 12 predicted proteins | sample TA2KigO120mmetaG_FD_148631 | JGI IMG/M metagenome (GOLD analysis project Ga0194131, IMG submission 148631) | Freshwater microbial communities from Lake Tanganyika, Tanzania - TA2015053 Kigoma Offshore 120m | ecosystem: Environmental > Aquatic > Freshwater > Lake | place: Tanzania: Lake... | reverse complement strand
CAACAACCTGCCGGCCTACATCCTGGTGGCCAACCTGCTGACGCGACGCATCCACGAGAAGTACGTGGAGCGCACGGAGGCGGCCCTGGGCAGGAAGGGCGCGGAGCCGAACCACCTCATCATCGCCATAGAGGAGGCGCACAAGTTCCTCAGCCCCCAGGTGGCGCCCCACACCGCCTTCGCCACCATCGCCCGGGAGCTGCGCAAGTACAACGTCACGCTGCTCGTCATTGACCAGCGCCCCAGCGGCATAGACCGGGAGGTCCTCTCCCAGGTGGGCAGCAAGATCACCTGCCTCCTGGAAGACGAGCAGGACATCGAGGCGGTGCTGGCCGGGCAATCGGGGGCGCGGGAGCTGCGGGCAGTCCTGGCGAAGCTGGAGACCAAGCAGCAGGCCCTCATCTTCGGCCACGCTGTCCCCATGCCCGTCGTCGTCCGCACGCGCACCTACGATAAGGAGTTCTACGCCTCCCTGGGTGTGCTGGACGATGCCGAGCGCAAGGCCCGCGCCAAGAAGGACGCAGAAGAGTTGTTCAGATAGGCAGCAGCTCATGCTGCCAGGGGTCGCAGGCCCCGGTTTCGCAGCGGCTCGAATGCCTCCTTCGGCTGCAGGCGGGTATCGGTTGGGAATCGTTATGCGGACGGCTCGACGGTTGTGCCATGGATAAACGCGTCCAAGAGAGGTGCGAGCGTTCAACGTGCCGTGGGAGCGGGCGGCTCTTAGAGCACGCCCCTACCAGTAATCGGCGCAAGGCATCGCGATAGCAGTCTCGCGACTTCCCCACGGTGCCTTCGGCGACTCGAGTCAGCCGGTCACGCCCGCGTGTGAGTGGATGCGGCGCAGGTTGAGCCCACGCCAAAGCATGTCGGATCGCGATCCTCCTTCCGCGTCGGCGCCTGGGCCAGTTGTCGGTTGCGGAGCGAAGCCTGGGGTCCCGCGCGCGCAGGCCAGGTGGACGCCCCGGAGCCGTCCGCACAACATTTCGCACAAGCGAAGGACATATCGCCATACATCCTTTCACTATTCATTATGAGCATCTTCGTCAAGTGGCGCAGCGGACACGAGAATGACCCAGGCCGTTTGTCGCCCTGGGCGCCTTTATCTGCAAGGAAGCGGCGGATCTACGAATCCCATCCCTGGGTTGTCCCTGCTCAACGCAAGGCCTCGGGGTTCCAGCTGCTCCGCGACCCACTCGCCCCTGCGCCCGTGGTACAATCTCACGCGGCCTTCCGCACCATCACCACACCAGGAATCAGCTATGGCTATCCCCCTTCGCGTCGGCCATTCGCCGGATGCAGACGACGCGTTCATGTTCTACGGCATCGCCAAGGGTGTCGTCTCGCCGGGGCCGTACAAGATCGTCCACGTCATCAAGGACATCCAGGCCCTGAACGAGTTCGCGCTCAAGGGAGACCTGGAGGTGACGGCCATCTCCACCGCGATGTATCCCAAGGTGGCGAACAGGTACCGCATCCTCTCCTGCGGCGCGTCCATCGGCCGCAAGTACGGCCCCGTCATCCTTGCCAAGCCGGGGGCGCTGGGCAAACCCGGCTCCAAGCACGCCGGCGACCCGACGCCGATCCTCAAGGGCAAACGCATCGCCATCCCTGGGGAGAACACCACGGCCTACCTCCTGATCCGCATCTTCGTCCCCGGCTTCGTCCCCGTCATCATGAACTTCGACGCCGTCCTTCCCGCCCTGGAGAAGGGCGAGGTGGATGCCGCGCTAGTCATCCATGAGGGCCAGGTGATCTGGAAGGACAAGGGGTATGTGAACCTGCTGGACCTGGGGGAGAAGTGGTTCGAGGCGACGAAGCTGCCGATCCCGCTGGGCCTGGACGTTGTCCGCCGCGACCTGGGGGAGCAGGCGATCCAGTTCATCTACACGATGCTGTACGAGAGCATCATGCTGACGCGCAAGGACGAGGACGGGGCACTGGACTATTCGATGCAATACGGGCGCGGCGTAGACCGAGAGACGATCCGAAAGTTCGTGCGCATGTATGTGAACGAGGATACCGAGCAGATGGGGCAAGAGGGGAAGCGCGCCCTGGAGACGCTCTTCGCCAAGGCGAAGGAGCGCGGCCTGATCGAGAAGACACCGCCCCTGGACATCGTGGGGCTCAAATAAGCGGGCCGCGCTCTCCGATGCAAGGGACAGAGCCCTGGGGAACGGGAACCACGGCCCCTACCGGGATGACGATCTGATGCAACCGCTGGAAGGCGTCCGCATCATTGACCTTTCGGGCCTGGCGCCCGGGCCCTTCTGCTCCATGGTCCTCTCCGACCTGGGGGCCGATGTAACGCTCATCGAAGCGCCGCCTGAGACGCGCAACACAGGCCCCTTCGACCCGAACAAGGACCCGGTGCGCGAGGCGGCCTTCGACCCCTTCCGCCGCAACAAGCGGAGCATCGTGCTGAACCTCAAGCAGCCATCGGCGCAAGAGGTGGTCCACCGGATGGCGAAGCAGGCCGATGTCTTCATGGAAGGCTTCCGCCCCGGGGTGACAGCGCGGCTGGGCGTGGACTACGCGACGCTGAGGAAGCACAACAAGGGCATCATCTACTGCTCGCTCACGGGCTTCGGCCAGGACGGGCCCTACAAGATGCTGCCGGGGCATGATATCAATTACCTGGCCATCGCCGGGGCGCTCAGCGTGATCGGGGGGCCGGAGGGCAAGCCCGTGGCGCCGTACAACATCATCGCCGATTTTGCCGGGGGCGGGCTCTTCTCCGCGGTCGCCATCCTCTCGGCGCTGTGGGCGCGGCAGAAGACGGGCGAAGGCCAGCAGATAGACATCTCGCTGACGGACAACAGCGCCTACCTGATGGCGCAGCCCGCCTACGACCACTTCAGCCACGGGACGCAGATCCGCCCGGGCAGGATGCGGCTGAACGGCGGTTTTCCCGATTACGATACGTTCATCTGCAAGGACGGGAAGTATCTCTCCGTGGGCTGCCTGGAAGTGAAGTTCTGGGAGAACCTTTGCAGGGCCCTGGGAAAAGAGGAGTTCATCGCCGCGCGCCCCCCGGGCGATAAGCCGGAAGAGGGGTCGCATATCCGCGCCGAGCTCACGCGCATCTTCCTCACGCGCACCCGGGACGAGTGGTTCGCCTACCTGTTCGATAAGGACGTGGCGGTGGCGAAGGTGAATCAGGTGGAGGAGATGGCGAACGACGCGCACCTCCAGGCGCGGAAGATGATCGTGGATGTGCCTGGGCCGCGGGGGCAGACGTACCGGCAGGTGGGCATCGGTCCTCGCCTGAGCGCGACGCCCGGGAAGATCCGGAGCGCCGGCGTGCCTCCGGGAGCGAGCACGAGGGAGGTCCTGGCGGAGCTGGGGTACAGCACGTCCGATGCAGCGGCGCTCCTTGCCAGCGGCGCGGCGGTGCAGGGCTAGCGGAGCATATCATCGAGAGTGAGACGTATTCCAAGGAGCGGCTGAAGCGCACGTCCGGGCGGTGGCATGACGCCACGATGAGCGGACGCACCTTTTGCCTGCCTGCGGGGCATCCGCTGCCCGCGATGGTCTCCCTGCCGGAGGAGATTGCCAAGGCCTACCGAGAGTCGGAGACCGGGGCCTTTCTGTTCTGGAGCCAGGCGGAGTCCAAGCTGGTCATCCCGCCGTTCCCCGTCGAGCGGTACAAGGAGCAGGAGGGATGGCACATCGGACAGATGCACAGCCTGCTAGACAAGCCCCGGCGGACGGCGCTGGCGCTGGTGCGCCTGGGGGGATTCGCCATCGGCGTCTTTGAGGGCGAGCGGCTGATTGCATCCAAGGTAGACGCGCCCTTCGTGAAGGGGCGTCACCGGGCGGGGGGAAGCTCCTCCGGGCGCTTCGCCCGGCGGCGCGAGGGGCAGGCGCGCTCCTTGTACGATAAGGCGTGCGAGGTCTTTCGGGCCATCGTTGAGCCGCACCGGGCGGGACTGGACCACCTGGTGCTAGGCGGCGACCGGATGACCCTGGTAGACTATGAGAAGCGGTGCGGCTACCTCTCCACCTTCCGCTCGATACGCCTGCGCCGGGTGCTGCACGTCCCGGACCCCAGGCAGGCGGTGCTGGAGAATGCCATCCAGCTAGCCTACATGAGCCAGGTGATCACCTTCACGCCGCCGAGGCATTGAGATAGAAGTTCAGATTCCCCCTCCCTTCCATTCTCTCCCGCCGAGGGAGAGAGGTTGTGCAGAAAGCAGACAGGCTCCAATAAAGCCGGGGCACAGCACGTCTTGAGGCGCTCTTACGCAATTCTTGCAAAGCCGCCAAGCTCCGGAACGAAGGGCCGTGCTAGAATCGGCGCGCCGGACGTCCCGACCAGGGGAAAAAGATGCCACGTACAAGAAAGCGCATAGGGAAAAAGGCGGGCATGCGAGCGGTCCGAGCGGCCGAGCCGCAGGATAGCCAGACAGACTTGCTGAGCCGGCTCGCCAGGCATATGGGCGAGACGCTGGACGTGCAGCAGGTCCTCCAGTCCGTCATTTCAGACGCCTGCCAGCTCACCGGCGCGAAGTACGGGGCGCTCGGCATCTTTGACGAAGCCGGGCGCATCACGCAGTTCATCACCCACGGCATCAGCGATGAGATGCGACGACACATCGGGCATCTGCCTGTAGGCAAGGGCATCCTGGGCCTCTTGCAGCGGGAACCCAAGCCCTTGCGGTTGAACAATCTCACGAAGCATCCGCAGTCGGTCGGCTTCCCGGCAAACCACCCCAAGATGAAGAGCTTTTTGGGCGCACCGATCCGCCTGGGAGACGCCTCGTTCGGGAATATCTACCTGACGGACAAGGCGGGGGGCCGCCCTTTCACGGAGCGCGACGAACACCTGCTGACGCTCTTCAGCAGCCATGCGGCAGTAGTCATCCGAAATGCGCGCTTCCATACGAGCGTGGCAGAGGCGATGCGGCAGCTCGAGACGATCATGGACCTTTCGCCAACCGGGGTGATGTGCATCGAGGCGAAGACGCAAAAGACGCTCATCATCAACCAGGAGGCGAAGCGTATCCTGGGGGTCACCGTCAAGCCCGGGGAGGTCTTCCCCATCGGCAAGACGGGGATCGAGACGAGGATGCCGGACGGGCGGAAGTTCGACGCCCATGAGCCAACGATGGCACGCGCGCTTTCCCGGGGAGAACGCACCATCGCTGAGGAGATGCGCCTGGTCTTTCCCGATGGACACAGCACGCTGGTGGTTATCAACAGCACGCCGCTCTTCAACGCGCGGGGGGAGGTGACGTCTGTAGTCTCCACGATCATGGATCTGACGCCCCTGGAAGAGACGGAACGGGAGCGAGGCGAATTCCTGGGGATGGTGAGCCATGAGCTGAAGACGCCGCTGACGGCGATCAAGGGGTCGGCGGCGACGGCGCTGGGCTCCAAGCGGCCCTTGAACCCGGATGAGACGAAGGAGCTGTTCAGCATCATTGACGAGCAGGCGGACCGCCTGCGCGACCTGGTGGACAACCTGCTGGATATGAGCCGCATCGAGTCGGGAACGCTCTCCGTGTACCCCGAGCCGGTGGAGCTGAGCGCGGTGATCAAGGAGGCGCTGGGTCAGTTCACCCACAGCGCCCCGGGACGCGACGTGCAGGTGCAGACGGACGGGCTGCAAGCGTGGGTGACGGCGGACAAGCGCCGGATCGTTCAGGTGTTCACCAACCTGCTGACGAACGCGGCAAAGTTCTCTCCGGACGGGAGCCCCATCGCCATCACGGCGACGCAGGACGGCCAGGCCGTGGAGATCGCGGTGCGCGACGTGGGGCGCGGAATCCCGCCCAGCAAGATCGGCAACCTCTTCCGGAAGTTCTCCCAGGTACACAGCGATGCGAAGGGCAACCTGGGCGGCACGGGGCTTGGGCTGGCGATCTGCAAGGGCATCGTGGAGGCGCACGGCGGACGCATCTGGGCGCGGAGCGAAGGCGAAGGGAAGGGCTCCTCCTTCAGCTTCACGCTACCCTTGGCGGCGGCGCAGGGAAAGACACCGGAGCAGGAGCCGGACCAGACGAGCGTCACGAAGCGGGGGGAGCGGACGCGCATCCTGGCGTTGGACGACGACCCGCAGATCCTGCGGCTGGTCCGCCGGGTGCTGGACGAGGCGGGGTGCAAGCCAGTCCTGGCGCGCGGCGTGGACGAGTTCTTCACACTGCTGGATGCAGAGCAGCCGGACCTCTTCCTCTTGGATATGAACGTCCCAGGAGCGACGGGACTGGACTTACTGAAGCGCATCCGGGAGGGATCCGGCAGGCCGGTCATCTTCCTGACGGCAGTGGACAGCCCGGAGATAAAGGCGAAGGCACTGAAGGCCGGGGCGGACGACTACATCACCAAGCCCTTTTCGCCGATCGAGCTGACGGCGCGGATCGAGGCGGCTCTGAGGCGGCACTCCATGGGCGATGTGCTGGACGCGCGGCCGCCCTTCACGTTGGGAGACCTGGGGATCAACTTCGGCGAGCGGCGGGTCTCCGTCTCGGGAAAACCGGTGCGGCTTTCGGCGACGGAATACAATATCCTGTACGAGCTCGCGACGAACGCGGGGCGGGTGCTGACCCACGACCAGATCCTGCACCGGGTCTGGGGCCCCGAATACTCGGGGGAGACGGAGCTGGTGCGCTCCTTTGTGCGCAACTTGCGCTCCAAGCTGCATGACGATGCGCGAAACCCGCGCTATGTGCTGACGGAGCCGCAAGTGGGCTACCGGATGCCGAAGGGGTAGCGGCAGCGCAGACGCGAGAGAGACGTTACGACGGCTCTCCCACACCCTTCCTGTGCTTTTCGGTTCCTCTTCACAGGTTCTTCACGTCCATTCCGAGTCGCTTCACAGGACTTTTATGTCACGGCCGTATTTTCTCGCTTGTAAAGCGCTAGGCATCAAGGAGGAGGAGTCCTTATGGGCAAAGAGAAAAGGGAAAAAGAGTCGAAGAAGCTCGCGGTCACGAAGCGCCTCTCGGAGACGCCGATTTCGCCGTTCCACGATCTTGATGAGTTCTTCGATAGGGCGATGGGCGGCTGGCCTTTCGAGCGACCCGGATGGCTCACGCGCCGCTTCGGCGACCTGCGACTGGGCAGGCATGCGTGGGCGCCGCGAGTTGACGTGCTGAAGAGCGAAAAAGGGGTCACGGTGAAGGCCGATCTCCCCGGGTTGAAGGCGGAGGATATCAAGGTGGACGTGCAGCACGGGGTGCTGACGATCAGCGGCTCCCGGGAAGAGGCGAAGGAGACGAAGGAGAAGGACTACTACCGGAGCGAGCGTTTCTCCGGGTCGTTCTCGCGAAGCATCGCGCTGCCGGAGGGCGCAGAGGCAGACAAGATTTCGGCGGACTATAAGGACGGGGTGCTGGAAGTGACGGTGCCTACATCAGGGGAGGCGGGCAAGGCAAAGGCGATCCCGGTGCAGCAGAAGCAGTGACGGAGCACAGCGGTAACTCTCGCAGTGGGAGTGATTAGGTGGCCCGCGTGACGACGGTACTGATCGTTGAGGACGACAAAGGCGTGCGACGGATGCTCCGGTTCGCGATGCGGGAGGCCGGGTTCGACGTGGTGGAGGCGGCGAACGGCATCGAGGGGCTGGCGCTGCTGGACACGCAGGGCGTTGATGCGGTGGTGCTGGACCTGGCGCTACCCGGGGAATCGCAGGCGGCGATGCTGAAGCGACTGCGGGGGCGGGAGCGCAAGCCGCCCGTGTGGGTGGCGGTTTCGGCGATGGACGAGCGAGAGGCGGAGACGAAGTTCGGGCGGCTGGAGGGCAGGCTGATCGCGAAGCCGTATAACCCGTGGCAGGTGATCGGTGATATCAAGGCGATGCTGGTGCAGCGGGACGGCAGAGCCGGATAGCGAGGACGGCGATGATTTACCTAAAGGCGTGTTCGAAGTGCGGAGGAGACGTCTATCTGGACCGCGACCTCTACGGGTCGTTGATGGCGTGCTTCCAGTGCGGCCATACGCTCACCCGTGCCGAGGAGCGCAAGGCTATGGCGACGGCAAAATCGGCGACAAAGCCGAGGGTGAAGGTAGGAACGGCCTAAGGCGGCAGAACTTCTCAGGGAACAAAAAGGGGACGGCCTGAAGGCCGTCCCCTTTTTTACGGCTTGCGGACGGGGTCAGCGACGAGCTTGAGGAAATCGTGGCTGGCGATGATGCCGACGAGGCTCTCGCCACGGAGGACGGGGAGGCGACGCACCTTGTTGCGGAGCATGAGGGAGGCGACTTCGCCGATGGGGGCGCTCTCCTGGACGGCGACGACGGGCTTGGACATGACATCTTTCACAGGGCGGCTACGAATCATCGCAGCAACTTCGTCCATGTTGCCCGGAGTGGCCCACGCGCCCAGCAGGGTGTAGAGGGGCTCTTCCGTCATGGGAAGGCGGCGCTCATGGAGGCCGAAATCGGTGTGGGTGATGATGCCGACGACTTTTCCCTTCTGGTTGACGACTGGCAAAGCGCTATAGCCCTTATCCAGCATGAGTCGCGCCGCCTGACCGACGGTCGCGTCGTCAGGGATAGAGACGACGGGGCTATTCATGATGTCGCGAGCGAGTTTCATGGAAGGCCTCCAGCGATAACCCCGTCGCACGTTACAATACAACACCCTCGCTAGCCCGACTCATGCGGATAATCACCCTCTCCTCTCGGGCTACGCTCGAGTTCCTCTCCCATCAAGGGCGAGGAGATTCACCCGCAGCCCGTCATCTCCAAGCAAGATCAAGCGACGGTTAGAACTGCCACCACTCGAACCACTTGCCCATAGGCATCTCTAGGATAACGACATCGCGGAGGCGGCCGTCCATATCCTTGGCGTGGCCGGGCAGAAGGCCGACGCGGACGAAGCCGACGTATTCTGCAGCTTTGATGGCTTGGTCTTCCTTTTCGGCCACGGCCTCGATCTTTACGCGCTCGATGCCGTTGGCGTTGGCGACACCCGCCAGCTCATGGAGGAGCAGGGTACCGAGGCCCTTCTGGCGATAGATAGCGTCAACAATGATGCGGATCTCGGCGACGTGGCGGCGGGCGCTGGCGCGGGTGCGGTGGAGGGTCCCATCGCCGACGACGCGGCCGCCGGCCCAGGCGAGGATAGGGAGCGCGCGGTCGTAATCGAGCTCTTGGATCCATTTCTTGATGACCGAGGGGCTGGTGACGTCTTCCTTGAGGTAGTAGCGATCCTCGGCAGGAACGCGCTTGAAGAAGGCGATCAACTCTTGCTCATCGGCAGCGACCATGGGCCTGAAGGTGATCTTGGTGCCATCGCGGAGACTGATGTCCTTGGGAAATGCAGTGAGTTTGTAGATGTGCTGCTTGCTCATCGGTTCTCCTTGTACGTTTGCTGTGTTCCGCTTTCTCGGCCGCCGATCGGCGGCCAGGGAATCCATCGGTAGCGCTATGGGCGCAAGATGAGGACGGGACGCGACGAGGCGCGGAGGACGCGGTCGGCGACGCTGCCGAGGACGAAGCGGCCGACGCCGGAGCGCCCGTGGGTGGACATGACGATGAGGCTCCCGGGCATCTCAGCGGCGTAGTCCAGGATGCTGTTGGCGGCGTCACCGCGGACGGCCTTGGTGACGACCTTTACGCCACGGGACTTGAGCGCGGCGGCGCGCTCTTTGAGGTATTCGGTGGCGGAGTCCATCATGTACTCGTTCATGCGGGGGTCGTAGGACTGTGGGTCAACGCCGGCGAAGGCCATGGATGCCGTGGGAACGACGCGGATGAGGGCGACGGAGAGGGCAAGGCGGCTGGCGAACTCTTCCACGGTGGCGAGGACGGATTCGCCAAGCTCGGAGCCGTCTAGGGGGACGACGGCGACGCGGAGCGCGCCGTTGGCAGCCCGTTTGGCTTGGGGCTTGTTGAGGAGCATGGGCAGGCCGGTGGCATGGATGACCTTGTCCGTGGTGCTGCCATAGACAAGCCGCCCGATGCCGGAGCGGCCGTGGGTGGACATAGCGATGAGGTCGCACTTTTTCTTTTTCGCCAGGTTCACGATCTCATCGGCGGGCTTGCCGGAGAGCTCCAGGCTATCGGCGGCGATACCGGCATCCTTGAGGTTGCCGACGATACCATTGAGGTAGGCGGAGGGAAGCGCGCCCTTGAAACGGGCTTTGGCCACGGCGGGGTTCTCTTCGGGATTGGAGACGTAGAGGACAGTGACCTGCGCTCTGCCGGCCTTGGCCAGATCCTCCACAAAGGGGATGATGCCTTCGCTGAGGTCTGAGCCATCGAGCGCCAGCAATATCTTCTTGAACACGTCTGCACCTCTCCTAGCCGGATAATGACCGCGAGCGGCCACGGCCACACATGCTACACCTTCACGGCAACCCTAGATTACGAGGCTGACGTGAGTAGCCCGTGAAAAGGGGAGGAGCGTTGCATGAAAAAGGCGTGAACGCACGCTTGGAGAGGCCATGGGTGACCTCCGGCGGCTTCTTACAGCACAGAGGGGGCTATGCTAGAATGATGCACCAGATTCACCCCTGATTGAGAGCCTGCCCATCACCATGTCCGAACGCATCTTCATCGGTGTTGCGTGGCCGTACGCCAACAGCTCGCTGCACCTGGGGCACGTGGCAGGCGCCTACCTCCCGGCGGATATCTTCGCGCGGTACCACCGGCTGAAGGGGAACCGGGTGCTGATGGTCTCCGGCAGCGACCAGCATGGGACACCTATCACGGTGCGGGCGGAAGAGGAGAAGATCAGCCCGCAGCAGGTGGTGGACCGCTACCAGCCGGAGTTCCTGGACTGCTGGCAGCGGCTGGGCATCAGCTTTGATCTGTTCACCCACACCAGGACGGAGAACCACCAGCGCACCGTCAATGAGATCTTCTTGAAGCTCCTTTCCCAAGGGCATATCTACAAGAAGACGATGTCCATGCCGTATTCCACGGTCTCCAAGCGGTTCCTGCCGGACCGCTATGTGGAGGGCATCTGCCCCAACTGCGGCAAGGACGGGGCAAGAGGCGACCAGTGCGACAACTGCGGCAAGACGCTGGACCCGAAGGACCTCAAGAATATCCGCAGCCGGATCGCCGGGGATGTGCCGGAGTTCCGCGATACAGAGCACTTTTTCCTGAAGCTCAGCGCCTTTGAGCAGGCCTTGAGCGAATGGGTGGGGAAGCAATCGCACTGGAAGGCGAACGTCCGCAATTTCACGGCGAATTACCTGAAGGACGGCCTGCAAGACCGATCCATCACCCGCGACCTGGACTGGGGCGTTCCCGTGCCGGTGCCGGGATTTGAGGCCAAGCGCATCTACGTCTGGTTCGAAGCAGTCATCGGCTATCTTTCGGCCTCCAAGGAATGGGCGCAGAAATCAGGCAGGCCTGAGGCGTGGAGCGACTACTGGCACAGGGATGTGAAACCGTACTACTTCATCGGCAAGGACAACATCCCCTTCCACACGATCATCTGGCCCGCCATCCTCATGGGATTCGAGAAGGGGCTCGCGCTCCCGTACGACGTGCCCGCCAATGAGTTCCTGAACCTGGAGGGGATGAAGTTCTCCAAGAGCAAGAATTGGGCCGTCTGGCTCAAGGACTTCCTGGACAAGTTCGATCCGGACCCGCTGCGGTACGTCCTCTCCATCAATATGCCGGAGACAGCGGATACGGACTTCACCTGGAAGGAATTCCTGCGCCGAAACAACGACGAGCTGGTGGCGACCTACGGGAACCTAGTGAACCGGGTGCTGAGCTTCACGTACCGCAGCTTCGAGGGGCACCTGCCGAAGGAGGTGGAGGAGGCGAAGCTTGGGGAGAGCAGCAAGGCGCTCATCGCGCAGGCGGAGCGGACGTTCCAGGATGTAGGAGCAGCGCTGGCGCAGTGCAAGTTCAAGGACGGCATCCGCACAGCGATGGAACTGGCCCGAAATGCGAACCGCTACCTGGAGGAGCAGGCGCCCTGGAAGAGCATCAAGACGGACCACCAGGCGGCGGCGAACGCCCTGTGGACGGGGGCTCAGGTAATCTCCTGCTTGAAGACGGCGCTCTACCCGTATATGCCGTTCACCTCAGCGAAGGTGCATGAGTACCTGGGGTTTTCGGGAACTATCGAATCGGCGGGATGGACGCTCCAGCGGCCCGGGGCCGGGCAGAGGCTGAATCAGCCTGCCCCGCTCTTCGCTAAACTGGATGAAGAGGCAGTGGCAAAGGAGATGGCGGCGGCACGGGCTTAGGAGCCTAACCCACCCAACCCGCTCTGGGAGGGAAGGGGTTAGGCAAGAGCAAAGGAAACGGCTACGGTTACGCTCGATATACAGCAGATCTACAAGCCGGTGGAGGCGGACCTTCTCCGCGTGAAGGAGACGCTGAAGCAGGCAGGGGCCAGCGGCGGCGTGAGCGGCCATGAGCACATGGCCGAGATGCTGGAGCATGTGCTGGACGTAAGCGGGAAGCATGTGCGCCCGGCGATCACGCTGCTTGCCTCCAAGTTCCACCCGCACGATGAGAAGCTGCCGGTGCTGATGGGGACGGCCGTGGAGCTGCTGCACATCGCGACGCTGGTGCACGACGACACGATAGACAAGGCAGAGGTGCGCCGGGGACGGCCGACGGTGAGCAACCTCTGGGGCAAGGATGTGGCGCTGCTCGTCGGCGATTACATTTTCGCCAAATCAGCGACGTATGTGTGCGACACAGGCAACGTGCGCGTCATCAGGACGTTCGCGGAGACGATCATGGAGCTTTCAGCGGGCCAGCTGAAGGAGTACATGGCGGCCTACGATTGGCAGCAGACGCGGGAGAGCTATTGGAAGCGCATCTTTGGCAAGACGGCCTCGCTCTTTTCCACGGCGGCGGAGACGGGCGCGCTCCTGGGCAATGCCCCCGAAAAAGAGGTCCAGGCGCTCAAGAGTTACGGCTACAACCTGGGGATGGCCTTTCAGGTGATTGACGATATCCTGGACTTTGAAGGGTCGCAGACTGTGGTGGGCAAGCCGGTTGGGAACGACCTGGCGCAGGGAACGCTGACGCTGCCGGCCATCGTCTTCATGGAGCGGCACCCGAAGGACGATTCGATCAAGGCGTTCTTTGAAGATAGCGAGAACGCAGAGAAGCGGCAGAAGGCGATAGAGAATATCCGGGAGCCGGGCAACATGGCGGCGGCGCATAGGATCGCGAACGACCTGAGGGACAAGGCAAAGGGCTCCCTCTCCATCTTGCCGGATACGGCGGTGCGAAGGTCGCTCTTGAACCTGGCCGACTACGTGTGCGATAGGAATCTGTAGGCGAGGCCTTTCCTAGGCTCTCATTGCTCTGAGACAAGCCGTAGCTAGAGGACTAGCACAGCTCATAGGAATGAGCACAAGCCATCGGAATGGCCCTCCCGGCGAAGATGGAGGGGATGGGAATCGGAGACCTCACCCCCGATGCGGCATCGGGGTCTTGAGGACTCGACCTGTGCGTGCCCTCTTGTAGCTCTAAGAAGAGCACACGCCATAGGAATGGCTCTCCCGGACGCTCCGATGAATCGGAGCTGGGAGAGGGTAAGGGCGCAGTAATCCGCTCGATGGGGAGGGATGGCCTCTCCGATGAGATCGGAGCCCTTTGGGTAGGCCAGCCCCTACGGGAGACGGTGCGAGGGTTGCGAGGGCAACTCCCTGAAGATGGGCGTGCCGCGCCGCAGCCGGGAAGAGCTTGTCACGCCCCTACGCCGGATGAGGATTTGAGTTGCAGGGGCAACCCGGGGAACGTAGGCCCGTTCGCCCTAAGAATCGGTATTGCCGCTTCTTAGGGCGACGGAGAAGGATACCTCTCCCGTAAGGCGCTGCACGTGAGACTCCCCTCGCCAATTCGATTAGCGTTCCCAGACGATGGAGCCGCCGAGGATGGTCTTTTCCACCGTCACGTCGGCGAGGCGGGCTACAGGAGTGCGGGAGAGGTCTTCGCTCATGAGGACGAGGTCGGCGAGGAGGTCTTGGGCAATGACGCCCTTGAGCGATTCATCGGCGGAGGCGTAGGCGGCGCCGCGGGTGTAGGCGGTGAGCGCCGCCTCTAGGGAGACGGCCTCCCTGGCGCCGACGGTGCGTCCGGAATCGGCCGTGCGCGTGACGGCGGCGGCGATGCCTCGCAACGGCTCGGGAGAGACGATGGGGCAGTCAGAGCCGAAGGCGAGCCGGACGCCCGCATCCTGCAGGCTTTTTACGGCGTAGAGCCACGCCTGTTTATCCTGGGGAATCTGCGCCAGGTACCGCTCGCCGTGGGCGGCGATGAAGGCCGGCTGGGTGACGACGAGGATGGCGGCCTTGGCGAGGCGATGCGCCAGGGGCGGCGGGCAGATGCCGCAGTGCTCGACGCGGTGGCGGTGATCGTGAACGCGCATGCCCAGGGATGCGATATCAGCGGCCTCCTGGGCGGAGCGCCGGACGGCCTTCTCGACCGCCTCAAGGGCGGCCTGGACGCCGCGCTCTTCGGCGGCGTGGAAGGCCGCCTGGAAGCCTGCGCTGTGGGCAGCGTAGACCTGCTCCTCAAGGATCTCCTGTGCCGGCAAGAGGCGCTCTCCCGTTTCATTCAGCATCATCTTGATCGCGCCGACGCTGAGCCCGGGATCGCCTGAGCCGAAGGACATATCGTGCTTGAG
>Ga0194131_10007563_pt1 | contig 14561 bp, 17 predicted proteins | sample TA2KigO120mmetaG_FD_148631 | JGI IMG/M metagenome (GOLD analysis project Ga0194131, IMG submission 148631) | Freshwater microbial communities from Lake Tanganyika, Tanzania - TA2015053 Kigoma Offshore 120m | ecosystem: Environmental > Aquatic > Freshwater > Lake | place: Tanzania: Lake... | reverse complement strand
CCGCCGCCGCGGCCGTCGATCGCGCCGCAATCGCAGCCGCCCTCGGCGCCCGAAGCCGCCGCGCCCGCCGACGAGCTCGCGGTCGCGTGGCAGCGCGTCGTCGATGAGGTCATGAGCAAGAAGCCGATGCTCGGCACGATCCTGGCGCAAGCCAAGCCGCTCGGCATGAACGGCGGCGAGCTGGCGCTCGCGCTGACGGCCAGCCAGTTCCAACGCGATCTGCTCGCGGATCACGCCAATCGTGAGATCGTGGTGCAGGCGATCCGGCGCAGCATCGCCGGCGCCGACCGGTTTACGCTGGCGGCGGACACACAGGCCGGCCTTCGGCCGGCCGGCGACGCCGGTGGCGGCCCCACCTCGCATCCGAGGGTGCAGGCCGCCATCGCGGAGTTCGGTGGCGAGGTGGTCGCGGTCCGGCCGCGCCCGCGGGAAGGAGAAGATCAGTGAAGGGCTTCGGCAACATGATGAAGGAAGCGCAGAAGCTCCAGGCGCAGATGGAGAAGATGCAGGAGGAGATCGGCAAGAAGAAGGTCGAGGCCACCGCGGGCGGCGGCATGGTGACCGTCGAGGCCAACGGCAAGCAGGAGCTCCTCTCGATCAAGATCGATCCCGAAGTGATCAACAAGGACGACGCGCAGATGCTCGAGGACCTCGTCCTCGCCGCGTGCAACGAAGCGCTCCGCAAGTCGCGCGAGCTCGTGCAGCAGGAGCTCGGCAAGCTCACGGGCGGCCTCAAGGTCCCGGGCCTGAGCCTCTAGGTGGCGTATTACCCCGAGCCGGTCGCGCGCCTGATCGACGCCCTGCAGCGCCTGCCCGGCATCGGGCCGAAGACGGCCCAGCGGCTCACGTTCTACATGCTGAAGCGCCCGCCCGACGAAGTGCGGGAGCTGGGCGACGCGCTGCTCGCCGTGAAGGAGAAGATCACCTACTGCCGCACGTGCTTCAACGTGACTGACGAGGATCCGTGTCGCCTCTGCAGCGATCCGCGCCGCGACGAGCACGTGATCTGCGTGGTCGAGGAGCCGAACGATCTGCTCGCGATGGAGCGGACGGGTGAGTATCGCGGGCGCTATCACGTGCTGCTCGGCGCGCTCTCTCCGCTCGACGGGATCGGGCCGGACGACCTGAAGATCCGTGAGCTGCTCGCGCGCCTCGAGGGCCGGGAGACCACCGAGGTGATTCTGGCCACGAACCCCAACGTCGAGGGCGAGGCGACCGCGCTGTATCTCGCGAAGCTGCTGCGCCCGCTCGCCGTGCGCATCACGCGTATCGCGCGCGGCCTGCCCGTCGGCGGCGACCTCGAGTACGCCGATCAGGTCACGCTGTCGAAGGCGCTCGAGGGCCGCCGCGAGATCAGCTAACCGGCGTCGCTGATCTTCGCTTCGAGCTCCGCCCACCGCGCGTAGAGTCGGTCAACCTCGGCGCGCGCGGCTTCCAGCGCGGCGTAGCGTTCCTGGAGCGCCGCCGAATCCGATGCGATTGCGGGGTCTTCCGCAGAGCGCTCGCACGCCGTCACCGCCTTCTCCGCCACGAGGATCGCCTGTTCCATCCGTTCCCACTCGCGCTGTTCCAAATAGCCGAGACGTTTCGAGCGCGTGCGCGCCCGCGACGCTGCGTCGCCCGAGCTCGTGGCGCGCGACGTGGTTGGCGCTTCGCGCGCCGTCTCGCGCGCCGCTTCCCACTGCGCGTAGTCGGCGAACAGCTCGGCGCCGCCCCGGCCGTCGAGCGCGAGGATCGCGGTGGCGAGCCGGTCGAGCATGAAGCGATCGTGGGTGACCAGGACGAGCCCGCCTTCGAATTCGCCGAGGCTCTCCTCGAGGACTTCGAGCGTGGGGATGTCGAGATCGTTCGTCGGCTCGTCGAGGATCAGCACGTCGGCGGGCTCCAGCATGAGCCGCGCGAGCCGGATGCGCGCCTGCTCGCCGCCCGAGAGGCGGCCGACCACGAGCTCGAGCTGCTCGGGCTGGAACAGGAAGCGCTTCGCCCACGACGCGACGTGCACGCTGCGTCCCTGGAACGTCACGGTGTCGCCCTCGGGCGCGAGCGCGCGGCGCAGCGTCTGCGTCGGATCGAGGCCGGTCCGCTGTTGCTCGAAGCGCACCACGCGCAGGTTCTTGGCGCGCTCGATGACCCCGTCGTCGGGCGCGAGCTCGCCGGCGAGCACGTCGAGCAGCGACGTCTTGCCGCTGCCGTTGGGTCCGATCACGCCGAGGCGGGTGCCCGGCGTCAGCGTGACCTCGACGTCGCGGAAGAGTCGGTGTCCGCCGCGCGCGAGGCCGACGCCGCGCGCGGCGAGCAGACGTCGCGTCCGGCGCTGAGAGCCCGTCAGCTCGATGCCGACCGCGCGGATCGCGCCGCGCGCCTTCGCGTCTTCCAGCTCCTCGATCAGCCGGCCGGCTTCCTTGATGCGCCCCCTGGCCTTCGTCGAGCGCGCCTTCGCTCCGCGCCGGAGCCACGCGATCTCGCGGCGCACGAGGTTCGCGAGCGACTCCTCGTACGCCGCCTGGCCGCGGAGGAACTCGTCGCGGCGCGCGAGGAAGTCACTGTACGTGCCGTCGGTGGCGAAGAGCCCGTCGGGATACGCGCGATCGAGCTCGAGCACGCGCGTGGCGACGCGCTCGAGGAAGTAGCGGTCGTGGCTGACGACGAGGAACGCGCGGGCGCGCTCGACCAGCAGCTCCTCGAGCCAGAGGATGCCGTCGACGTCGAGGCGGTTCGTCGGCTCGTCCATCAGCAGCACGTCGGGCTCGGCGGCGAGCTCGCGCGCAATCGCGAGCCGCTTGCGCCATCCGCCCGACAGCGCGTCCACCGGCGCATGCGCGTCGTCGATCCCCGCGCGTCCCAGCGCGAGCGCGACCCGGCCGGGTCGCTCGTCGGGGTCGACGTGGCCGAGCACGGCCTCGACCGCCTCCTCGACGCTCGCGCCCTCGGCGAAGGTCGGGTCCTGGGCGACGTAGCCGGCGCGGACGCGGCCATGGACGGAGCGAGTCCCTCGGTCAGGCGTTTCGAGGCCGGCGAGGATCTCGAGGAGGGTAGACTTTCCCGACCCGTTCGGCCCGACGAGACAGGCGCGGTCTCCCGCGAAGATCCCGAAGGAGACGCGCGTGAACAGGGTGAGCGTCCCGTAAGCCTTGTCGAGATCCTGACATCCGAGCAGGAGCGGTCCGGCCATGCGGGAAAGTATAGGCATCGCTTCGCGGTCGGCGGGGCATCAGGTAAACTTCTTGTGTATTTGTCGTTGGTCACTCCCCGGTAGCTCAGTTGGTAGAGCACCGGACTGTTAATCCGGGTGTCGCTGGTTCGAGACCAGCCCGGGGAGCCATTTATTCAGTTGGTTGCAGAGCGGGTTTCTTGGCTGAGGCGGCCGGAACGTGACAAGAACGTGACAGACGCCTCAGCCGCCCCACTTGCGAGCCTCTCGGCCGCATTCCGCAGTTCGGCGTCCGACACGATCGCGTAGCGGCGGTAGACGGCCTCGGTCTTGTGCCCGGTTAGCTTCATAGCGACCGACCGCGGCACGCCCGCCGCCTCCATGTTCCGCACAGCCGACCGGCGCAGGTCGTGGATCATAAGCCCAGGGAGGCCGGCCGCCCTGCAGGCGCGGAGCCACGCCTTGCGGGGTTCAGCGATCCGCTCCCCGACCAGGGGGCCGTCGAGGTGAGGGAACAGCCAGCGCACCTCACGCTCGCGGTCACGCTCGATCCGTTCGAGGTGGGCGGTCTGCGTGCCGAGCATGGCCCGCAGCTCGGAGGTGAGGTGGACGACCCGGCCCTCCCGGTTCTTCGTCGTGCCGGGATCGAGGCGCAGGACACCCGCCTGCATGTCGTACTGCCTACGTTCTAGGTTCAGGACTTCGCGCTTCCGCCAGCCGAAGGTGTACGCCACCGTCATGGCGACTTGCAGCTCTTCAGGCAGGTGCTGCCGAACCCCTTCGAACTGATCGCGCGTCACGAATCCGGCGCGCGGGGCGGCTTCACGCAGGCGCTTGATGACCGGCAGGCGCTGGAGCTTGCTGTGCTCGTATGCGAGCCGGAGCATCTTGCTCAGGGTCGCCAGCTCGCGGTTGATCGTGCCATTCGCAGCACCGGGTTCCGCTTCTTCCTCATCACGCATCTTCGGCGCCTGCCGGTCGCGCACGTACTTCGTGATGACATCGGGCGTGATGTTCGCGAGCCGGTATCCTTTGAAGAACGCATCGAGATGTTTGAGACGCACGTCGGCCTCGGCCAGATCGCGCGTCTTGTGCGGCTCGTAGAACGCGCGCAGATCGTCGCGGGCTTCGTCGTACGTGACCTTGTCGAGACGCGGGAGCACGACTTCGCCGCGCGCGATCCGGCCGCGCTTGTCGTCGAGCATCCGCTTCGCGGTGTCGTAGTCGGTCGTCTTGGTGCTCTCGCGTACGCGCCGCCCGTCCGCCGTGGTGTAGGACATCCACCACACCTGCGAGTCGGGTCTTTGGTAGAGTCCCTGACCTTCGCCATGGTTAGTTGTCTCCTTCCTTTGCTGGCCGGCGTGACCGCCGCCAAGGCTCGCATTTCGAGCAGCGACAGCATGGCGCCCCGTTCCCTGCGCATCAGTTCTGCCGGCGCTCGCACTGCCAGAAGTGCCGCACCGTACACGAGACGTGAAGCCCGACGTCGCAGTCGGCGCAGCTCGTGATGTCGTCGTCCGGCTCGAAGTGCCGGCGGCAGGCGACGCACGCCTCGTCGCCGACGACGTAGTCCAGCTCCCCGAATTTCCGCGGAGCGGCGCGCGCAGCCTGTTCCTCGGCGTCGCGTAGCTCGTCGACCGCGCGAATCAGCGCGTGCATGTCGGCGGGCCGGGCAGGACCGCCGTGAAGCCGCGCGCGAATGTCCATTCGTCGCACAAGCTCGACGGCGAAAGCGACGACGCGCCGTTGAGCGTCGGCGACCTTGCGTTCGTGCGGGCTCATCGCCGCACCCGCAGGCCGTCGCCAGACGACGCACGCCTTGAGAACTGCCCGCCGCAATAGCGGCAGCGGAAGTGCCGGATGCGCCCGAGGCGTCCGAGAAACGCCTCGGTTTTCGCCTGGAGCGCCGAGCACCACGCGCAGCGGATCACAGCAGCCCCCGCTCGGCGAACGACACCCAACCTGCGGTGCCTGCCACCGGATCGAAGCCGCCGATTACGACGTGATCCAGCACCGGTACGTCGAGTAGGCGGCCGGCCTCGACGAGCTGGCGCGTCAGCCGGACATCCTCGCGGCTCGGCGTGGGATCGCCGCTCGGGTGGTTGTGAACCGAGATCACGGCTGCGACGCCCATCGTGCGGAGCGCCGGGCCGAAGACTTCACGAGGGTGGACCAGCGAGGCGGACAGCGTGCCGGTCGACACACGATGGAACGCCACGAGGCGGTTCTTCGCGTTGAGCATCAGCACCACGAAGTGCTCGCGGGCGTCGTCGGGAATGACCGTCTCGCCGAGTCGGCGAACCAACTCAACGACGGCCGCCGCGTTCGCTAGCTCACGCGGGTCGTACGACTCGTATGGCTCGCGGACGACACAGAAGCAGACTTCGCGGACGCGGTAGCTGCTCGGCATCGTTGGCGTGGCCATCAGCGAACCCGCAGTCCGTCGGCGACGGCGCCGTGGACGATGTCGGCGGTCGACGGCCACGGCCGTGCCGAGCCGCTGCGCGTCGGCCGGAATGTGCGCCGCGATCCATGCGGCGCCTCGCCGGCTTGATGGGTGAAGGAGGAAGAGGGCTCCTTCTCCGTAGATGAGGAGATCAGTACGCCGCTGTGAACTCTCTGCGGTGGACTACTGCCTGTCGCGCCAAACCCGAACTGCCCGCTCATGGTCCGACCCTCCCCGTGCGGGAAGGCGCTGGCCCTTGCGGCCCGGTAGGCAAAATGAAAACGCCCCTCGCGGTCGAGGGGCTCGCGCCGTTCTTGTTGCTCTCGCGAGCCCTATCCCCGAGTTACCGGGAGCCACCTTGCCACGGCTACGGCAGGTTGGCGGCGCGAAGCTACACGCTGCGGGTAACCGTGGAGCGGGAGACCTCGCCGGACTCCACGCGGCCGGGCGACATCCGCCGCGGAAACTGGGACGATGAGGTGATGGCGATCCGCTCGGCGAGCGGGCTACAGGACCGGGCGCGGTAGTTCAACCGCGCCGCGCCTCCATCGCGGCCCGCATCGCCGCCAGACCGTCCGCCGGCGCGCGCATGACCACGCCGAGCGCCGTCAGCCGGTCGATGCGCAGCCCCGCGGCCAGCGGGCGGGGCGCCTGCTGGCCGAGCGACGCGGTCGCGACGGGCTCCACCCGGCGCGCGTCGAGGCCGAAGGCCCGGCAGATCTCGCGCGTGAACGCGTGGCGATCCATCACCTCGGGGCCGGTGACGTTCAACACGCCGCTCTGCCGCTTGTCGACGAGCGCGAGGCTCGCCGCCGCGAGGTCCTCGACGTACGTCGGGCTCGAGCGCTGGTCGGACGGCACGCGGATCGGCTCGCCCGCCCGCACGCGGCGCAGCACCTGGTACACGAAGTTCTTCCCCTGGCGCTCGACGCCGTACACCACCGTGGTCCGGAGCACGAGCGCGTCGGGATGCGCGTCGAGCACCGCGCGCTCGCCCTCGAGCTTGCTGCGCCCGTAGACCGACAGCGGGTGGACGGGATCGTCCTCGGCGTACGGGCCGGCGGCGCCGTCGAAGACGTACTCGGTCGAATAGAGGACGAACGGCGCGTGGCGGCGCGCGGCGAGGGCCGCCGCGGCGGCCGGCGCGTCGCGGTTGACGGCGAACGCGCGCGCGGGATCGTCCTCGCAGCCGTCGACGTGGCTGAACGCCGCCGTGAAGAACACCACGTCCGCGACCGCGACGCGCGCGGCGACCGCCGCGTGATCGCTCACATCGAGGGGGACCGTGCCGGGCGCGGGCGCGCCGTGATGGGTGCCGACGGCCGTGCTACCGCGCGCCGCGAGCTGACGGGCGAGAGCGCCGCCGACCTGGCCGGAGGCGCCGACGACGAGCGCCCGCAGCTCAGCCCTCCATCTCGCGCGGCGCCGGGCCACCGTCGATCACGATCGTCTCGCCGGTCATGAACGACGACGCGTCGGACGCGAGGAAGATGGCGGGGTGCGCGATCTCGTGCACCTTGCCCCACCGCTGCATGGCCACGCGCGAGGCGACCCCCGTGTACGCCTTCTCGGCGGCGGCGCGGTCCATCTTGGTCAGCACGTCGAGGTAGCCCTCGGTCTCGACCGGGCCCGGCGCGATGCAGTTCACGCGGATGTTGTGCTTCGCCCACGCCACCGCGTGGGCCCTCGTGAGGTTGATCACCGCGGCCTTCGAGGCGCCGTGGTGCGACATCATGGTCGAGCCGTAGACGCCGGCGATCGACGCGATGTTGATGATCACGCCGCCGCCCTGCGGGATCATCTGCTTCACCGCCCACTTCGAGCCGAGGAACACGCCGTTCAGGTTGATCTGCACGACGGTGTTCCAGCCGTTGATCGAGATGTCCTCGGGCTTCGCGCGGAACGACGCGCCCGCGTTGTTCACCATGATGTCGAGCCGCCCGAAGTCCTTCACGGTGCGTTCCACGAGCGCCTGCACCTGGTCTTCCTGGCGCACGTCGACGGCCATCGCGAGCGCGCGCTTGCCGAGCTTCTCGACCTCCTTCGCGACCGGCTCGAGGTGCTCGAGCTTGCGGCTGGCGATGGCGACGTCGGCGCCGGCGCGCGCGAACTCCACGGCCATCGACTTGCCGTGGCGGTCGAGATACAGCAACCCCTCTTAGCGAATGTCGGACCGTTGTTTTTAAGAGCGCTCGCGATCCTATCCATTATCCCAATGGCACCCATGGATGGGATACTGCAAATCGAGGTAGCGGTGGGATACCAGTTGATGGCGAATGTTCTTATGCAATGAGTCCATTACGACGATTTGAAAACTGTAGGAATAACGATCTGACTAATCGTATGCGCGATCGTATTCGGCGCTTTATTGAAACAGGAGCATAACACAATGACGCCGGGCTGGATCGTGGCTCCAGGGCTGGAGGGGTCCAGTTTCCCATCCCGCCTGTACATCTCGATCATGTTGATCAGCCCCTCCCACGACCCCGCAAAACGCGGGTCGCGTCTCCGTTAGTATGGATCCGCCCGTCCAGTGCCCACGACGGCACCGTCTCGAGCGCCTGCCCGAGGCGTGCGGTGACCGCCTTCCGGTGGCTCTCAAACTCGGAGGCGTCCGGCGGGCGCTGCGCGGACTGTAGTGGGCCGTGAGCGCCCACAGTAACTGCCACAGATGGTTCTTCTCGCGCGAGGTTCCGAGCCAGGCTAGGTTCCGCTGGATATTGATCTTTCTAGAAGTAATGGATACGGCTCTACGGCCACGACGACTCCGCCGCGTGAATGCATGACCGCAGCAGAGACTGCGAGCGGCCGATGCGCTGCAGGCTCCGCACACCGGGCAGCGTGAGCGGCACGAGGCCATCGTGAGTGCTGTTCGACCACTCCTGCTTGACCTTCGTCCAGACGAACTCGTCCGGATTGAGCTCGGGCGCGTAGCCCGGGAAGCGATGGACCTCCAACCGAGGGTGCCGGTGGAGGAACACTTGTCCATCGTGACGACGATGGATCTTGCCGCCGTCCCAGAAGAGCACGATCGGACCGCGGCGATGACGCAGGAGTTGTCGGAGGAACGCGATGACCTCGGTGCCGGTGATGTTGTGCGCGTGGGGATCGAAGTACAGCCCGAGTCGGCGGTGCCGCGGGGCCACGGTGACGGCGGAGATGACGGAGACCTTGTCACGGCGGTCGCTAGGTGAACTCGCATCTCCACTTCGATCACTGCGGCGGCAACGAGTTCTTTCCGCGCGCGACATTTCTGGTGCAGCGACCGGAGCTCGAGGCCGCGCGGCGGCCGGGGTTCGTGCCGGGCTACAGCCCGAGCCCGATGGACTTCGAGCACGCGCTCGAGTACCGGATGATCGACGGCGAGCACGACGTCTTCGGCGACGGGGCCGTCGTCCTGATTCCGACGTACGGCCACACGCCGGGCCATCAGTCGCTCGTCGTGCGGGACGGCAGGGGGCCGCAGCTCGTCTGCGCGGCGGACGCGTGCTACACGCGCGAGAACATGGACCGCGACGTGCTCCCGGACGTCCTCTGGAATCCCTCGGTGATGCGGGACTCGCTCGCGACGCTGCGGAAGCTGCGCGATCGGGCCGGCGCCACCATGTTCTGCGGCCACGACCCCGCGCAGTGGGCCGTGACGCCGCGCGCGCCCGCCCCCGTCGCCTAACGAACGGGCGGACTCTGCCGAAGTCAGGAGGACGCGACGAGCGCCTGCCAGAAGGTCGGGATGTCGACGATCGGAATACCCTCAATCACCCGAAGGGTCAAGAGATCGGCGTCAGCCCTCACGATGTAGTCCGCATTCCCGCCCACCGCGCACGTAGCGGACGTCGTCGGGCGTGAGGCCGAGGTGCCGGAGCTGCGGCACCACGTCCTCGCCCTCCTGCGAGCGCACGCCGAGGCGCTTGACGCGCTCGGCGCCGAGCCGGCCGACCGGGTCGATGCGCGCCTGGCAGTGCACGCCCGTGTCGAAGAGCAGCCGGCCGCGCGGATGGTCGACGAGGAAGCTCAGCACGGGCACCGTCCACCGCTGACCCGGCGTCAGGTCGGAGACCATGCTCGCGCGGTCGATGTCGATCTGTCCGGTGCAGAGCGCGAAGACGCGGATCATCTCTAGACTCCTGCGAAGACCTCGGCCCACTCCTCGAGCATCTCGGGATGGCCGTGGCGGATGTGGATCGAGAAGTGCGTGTAGCCCGCGGCGCGGAGCGTGCGGAGCCGTTCCTGGAGCTCGGGCTTCGGCGCCGTGAACGTGACCATGCGGATCAGATCGGCGGTACAGACGTCGTGCTCCTCGGGGCGCAGGACCATCAGGTGCCCGCGGTGGTTCTCGAGATACCGCGCGTCGGCGGGCGCGTACGTCTCGTAGATCGCGCGATAGCGCTCGAGCAGCGGCATGAGCGCCGGCGGCAGCGCGCGGCCCATGTTCCCGAACTCCTCCACCTCGACGAGGTTGTGGAGCGTGATCGTCGCGTGCGGCCCCGTCTGCGCCTTCGCGCGCGGGCTGTCGAACGCCTCGCCGTTGGCGAGCACGCACCCGCCCGCGAACGCCGAGGCGGTCTGCGTCGCCGGATCGACGCCGGCCGCGCGCCACGCCGCCTGCATCGCTTCGACCGAGCCCGTCGCATGGTGCATGTTCCCCGTCGCGTTGATCCAGCCCGCGCGGAGCTGGGCCGTCAGCGCGCGCCCCCGCGGCCCGAGCGCCGAGATGTGCAGCGGGATCGGATCCTTCATGTTCACGACGCCGAGCTCGGGGCTCAGGAAGCGGATCTTGCGGCGCTTGCCCTCGAAGCTCCACTCGAGCATCTCGCCCGCGAGCAGGCCCTGCACGATCCGGATGTACTCCTTCATGTCGTCGAGCTTCACCGGCCGGAGGCCCATCGTGCGCCGCGCGGTGAAGCCGGTGGAGATCCCGAAGTCGATGCGGCCGGGCGCGAGCGCGTTCAGCGAGGCGAGGGCGCTCGCCGCGACCGGCGCGATCCGGTTCGAGGGAATGAGCACGCCGGTGCCGAGCCGGATCTTCGAGGTATGCACGGCGGCGGCGGCCATGCCGACGAACACGTCGGCGTTGAGGAGCTGCGTGTCGTAGAACCACGCGCGCGCGTACCCGAGCTCCTCCGCGCGCTTCACGACCTTCCACGAGTCCGCCGACGTCGCGAGATTGATCCCGAAGTCCATGGCGAGATCATGCCCTATCCTGAGAGCATCGTGGGCTTCGGTCTCCGCCTCGCGCACCTCCCGGTCCTGGTACCGTACTTCTGCTACGGCGCGAGCGCGATCACCGCCGTCGCGCAGGTCTTCTTCGAGAAGAACGCGCTCGCGCTGACGCCCGCCGACGCGGCGAGCATCGCGTTCTGGCTCGGGCTGCCGTGGAGCATGAAGATGGTCGCCGGCGTGGCGTCCGACGCCTGGCCGATCGCGGGCAGCCGCCGCGGGGCCTACCTGCTGCTCGGCTCGGCGTCGACGCTGGGCGGCACCCTGCTGATGGCCACGGTCGTCGGCCACCGCGACACGTACCTCCTCGCCATGGTGCTCATCACGGTCGGCTTCATGATCCAGGACGTCGTGGCGGACGCCCTCAGCGTGGAGGTCGCGCGCGACGACCGCGAGATCGCGCAGCTCCAGACGTGGGGCCGCATCGCGCTGCTGACGGGTGGAATCAGCGTGAGCTATCTCGGCGGGATCCTCGCCGAGCGCATCGGCGCCCGCGGCACCTTCGCCGTTTCCGCCCTGCTCCCGATCCTCGCCGCCGCGAGCGCCGCGTTCATCCGCGTGCGAGAGGACGCGCCACGGCGAGTCTCGGCCGCCCCGTCCCGGCGCAATCAGCTCATCCTCGCAGGGGGCGTCGCCTACGCGCTCCTCGGCATCGCGCTCCGCGCCAGCGGCGCGCCGTTCGCCGAGGAGATGGTGCTCGTCGTGTCGGCGGTGGTCCTCGGGGTGCTCCTGCGCTGGATCGGTCTGTCGCGCGGCATCCTCATCGCCGCCGTCGCGATCTTCGTGTTCCGGGCGACGCCGGCGGTCGGACAGGGCTACAGCTTCTGGGCGATCGACCGCCTGGGCTTCGACGAGCGGTTCCTCGGGCTGCTCGGCCAGATCTCGGCGGTGTTGAGCGTCGCCGGCCTCCTCGTCTTCAAGAAGACGATCTCGACGCGGCCGGTGAGCTTCACGCTGTTCTGGATCACGGTCGCCGGCGCGATCCTCTACCTGCCGAGCATCGGCCTCTTCTACGGCGCGCACGAGTGGCTCGGCGTATCGGCGCGGACGTTCGCGGTGATCGACACGACGATCTCCGCGCCGCTGGCCCAGCTCGCGATGGTGCCGATGCTGATCCTCATCGCCCGCAGCGCCCAGCCGGGCGCGGAGGCGACGACGTTCGCGATCATGGCGTCGCTGATGAACCTCGCGCTCTCGACGAGTCAGCTCTTCACGCGCTACCTCAACGGGGGCTTCGCGGTGACGCAGGCGGACTACTCGAACCTCGGCCGCCTGATGATCACCGTGGGCCTGATCGGGCTGGTGCCGTTGCTGATGCTCCCGACGCTGCGCCGCGCGGAACGAAGCGCGGGGCCGGCGCCGCAGGCGGCCGAGCCCCTCGCCGCCGCCCGGGGGAACCCGGCGCCCTAGGCTCGCGTCAGGCCGCGGGCGCCCCCGCGCGCGCTCGCGCGCGGTACGTGTCCAGGTTGCCGCCCGACTTCAGCTTGCCCGGCAGCGGATGCCCGACGACCTTCTCCGCGAGCTGGCCGGCGGCGATCATCGCGTCGAGGTCGATCCCCGTATCGACGCCCATCTCGTTGCAGAGGAACACGAGGTCCTCGGTGGTGACGTTGCCCGCCGCGCCCTTGTGCGCGGCGAAGGGGCAGCCGCCCATGCCGGCGACGGCGCTGTCGTAGCAGTCGATCCCCATCTCGAGCGCCGCGACGACGTTCGCGATCGCGAGCGCGCGCGTGTCGTGGAGGTGGAGCTTGATCGGCGTGCCCGGCCACCGATCGCGGACGGTGCCGACGAGCCGCTTGATCTGCAGCGGGTTCGCCCAGCCCATCGTGTCCGCGAGCCCGATGCCGCCGAGGCGCGAGCCGCACGCGTTCGCCTTCTGCTCCACCTTCTGCAGCACGGTGACGACGTGCTTCGGCTCGACGTCCCCTTCATAGTTGCAGCCGAACGCGGCCATGACGCCGACGTCGAGCCAGTCCATGCCGAGCTTCTGGTAGCGCTCCGCCCAGCCGGGCAGCTCCTCCAGCCGCTCGTCGACCGTGCGGTTGGTGTTCTTCCGCATGAACGTGTCGCTGCCCGCGACGCTGAACATCGGGCGGAGCTGGAGCACGTCGCGGAACTTCGACGCGCGCTCGAGACCCGCCTCGTTGAGCCAGATCGCTTCGTAGGCGACGCCGGGCGCGCGGCGGATGCCGGCGATCATCTGCTCGGCGTCCGCCATCTGCGGCACCCACTTCGGGCTCACGAACGAGGTGAACTCGATCGTCTTCACGCCGGTGGCCGAGAGCGCATCGACCAGCGAGATCTTGTCGGCGAGGCTGATCGCGCCCTTCTCGAACTGGAAGCCCTCGCGCGGACCGACTTCCTTGATCTTGACGGTCTTCGGCAGGTCGCTCATCCGATCGCCCTCCGCGACGCCAGCTCGTCGATCTCCTCTTTCGAGAGCCCGAACTCCTGCAGCACCTCGCGCGTATGCTCACCCAGCCGCGGCGCCGGCCGCCGCAGGCCGAACTCGAACGCCGTGCTCCGCACCGGCATCTTCGGCAGCTTCGCGATCCCCCGCCCGGGCAGTGGCGTGTCGACGAACTGCCCCGCGGCGTTCAGGTGCGGATCGTCGACGAGCTGGTCGGGTCGGCGCAGCGGCGCGAACGGCACGCGCGCCCGCTCGAGCCGCTCCGCGAGCGCAGCACTCGGGTATTTGCGCATCTCCTCGCCGATGCGCGCTGGCAGCCAGCCGCGCGCCGCCACGCGCTTGGCGTTGTCGTTCAGCGTTTCGTCCGCGTACAGGTCGTCGAGCTTGAACTCGGTGCAGAACCGCTCCCAGTGCGCGTTGGACGTGATGCCGATGAAGACCTGCTCGCCGTCGGCGGCGTCGAAGAGCTGATAGACGCCCCAGCCCATCCGCGTCCCCTGGCGCATCTCGGGCATCGGCACGGACGGCTCGCCGGTCGCGGCGAAGCTCGCCAGCCACTGGCCGACCCAGTACACCGTCGTCTCGTAGAGGCCCGAGGTGATCTTCTGGCCGCGCCCGGTCTGCGCGCGCTGATGGAGCGCCGCGAGCACGGCGATCACGCCGTAGGCCGCGGCGCCGACGTCCACCACCGAGGCGCCGGCACGCATCGGTTTGCCGCGCGGGCCGGTCATGAACGCGAGGCCCGCCGACATCTGCGCGAGCTCGTCGAGAAACGGCCGCGCCTCGTACGGACCGGGGAGGAACCCCTTGACCGCGAGGTAGATGAGGCCGGGATTCTCGTTCGCGAGAATCTCGTAGCCGAGGCCGAGCCCCTCGACGGCGCCGTGCGCGAAGTTGTCGATGACGACGTCCGTCCGCTTCACGAGCCTGAGGAAGAGCTCGCGTCCGTCGCTCGAGCCTTTGAGGTCGATGGTGATGCTGCGCTTGTTGCGGTTCAGGAAGTGGAAGTTCGCGGAGTTGCCGGCGGGCATACCGCGCGACTGATCCCCTTCACCCGGCTTCTCCACCTTGACGACGTCGGCGCCGAGATCGGCGAAGAGCAGCCCGGCGGACGGCCCGGCCACGATGTGGCCGAGCTCGAGCACACGGATGCCGTCGAGGGGCAGGGCCTGTGTCACGGGCGGATTCTACCGTATCGAAATCGGCGCAGTGACAAGCGACGCGATCACTTCTAGCCCGGATTATGCGTGAAGGATGAAAGAAGAGAGCCATCGAGCCTCTGAAGTGTGCGAAAAGAGCGTTGACAAGACGACTCATCGCACAAAACCAAGGCGACT
>Ga0194131_10007553_pt1 | contig 14577 bp, 10 predicted proteins | sample TA2KigO120mmetaG_FD_148631 | JGI IMG/M metagenome (GOLD analysis project Ga0194131, IMG submission 148631) | Freshwater microbial communities from Lake Tanganyika, Tanzania - TA2015053 Kigoma Offshore 120m | ecosystem: Environmental > Aquatic > Freshwater > Lake | place: Tanzania: Lake... | reverse complement strand
GGTCGGGTGCCGAGGCGGCTGGCCGATCTGAAGATTCCCGAAGGGGCGGAACAACTCGCCGATGGGCGCACGCCGATCTATTACCGCGCTGGTTTCTTCGACGTGGCGTCGAAGGGGCAGGGCGAACCGGCCTTCGAGATGAGCAGCGTCACCCTCGACAACGGGATCGAGCTTTATGGCACCCGCGAGGAAAGCGATGGCGGCATCGAGTACCGGATCACGCGGCTCGAGCCGTTGCCGCGGCCTGATTGCAAGTAAGCGAGATCGGTCGCCGCGACCAATGGCGTAGGGGCGTGTAGGCGCATGGCAAAAGGGCTCACCCCGGAACAGGCCGTCGACCGGCTGGAGGAACTGCACGCCTCGGCCAGCGCCGCTTTGCGAGGCGCGCTGGCGCGCTTCACCGAGTCGGGTGTCGTGCCGACGCCCGAGGAACGCCGGAGGTTCCTCTACCCCGAGCTGCGCGTCGATTGGCAGCCGGCTGGCGCCGTTCATTTCACCCGGCGCGCCTGGGCCAAGTTCCAGACGCCAGGGCGCTATGCGACGACCGTCACACAGCCCAGGTTCTTTCGCGACTACCTGCTCGAGCAGCTGCGGCCCCTTAGCGAAGAGTTTGGAGCTGCCATCGAGGTCGGACCGAGTGACCAGGAAATCCCATATCCCTTCGTCACCGAGGCGGGTGACGAATTCATCCACGGTGACCTCTCGGTCGTCGACTTGGCTCGGCATTTCCCGACGCCCGTCCTGGCGAGCGTCGGCGACGAGGTCGCGGACGGAACCTGGGTGTCAGATGAAACACGGCCAAGGCCGCTCGCGCTGTTCGATGCCTTGCGCGTCGACTACTCGCTGCGCCGTCTCGTCCACTACACCGGCACCGACTGGCGCACCATCCAGCCCTGGATCTTGGCCACGAACTATCAGCGCTACGTCGACCATTTCCTGACATGGGCGACCGACGAGCTGGCCAAGCCGAGTAGCCCCTACACCCAGCTCGTGCTGCCCGGCGGCGCGGTCGTTCGGCGCGGCGAGGACGCGGCGATAGCGTCGGCGACGGTTGCCGCAGCACCCTGGCATCGGTTTCAGATGCCGGCCTACAACTTGTTGCGCTCGGATGGGCGGGGCGGTGTCACCCTGATCAACATCGGTGTCGGCCCGTCCAACGCCAAGACCGCGACCGACCATCTCGCAGTGCTGCGGCCGCATTGCTGGCTGATGATCGGCCATTGCGGCGGCCTGCGACAGTCGCAGACCATCGGTGACTATGTGCTGGCGCATGCCTATTTGCGGCGGGACCGCATCCTCGACGATCTTTTGCCGCCCGAAGTGCCGGTGCCGGCGCTGGCCGAGGTCCAGGTGGCGCTGCAGCAGGCTGCCGAGAGAGTGACCGGCGAGCGCGGCGACGCCCTGAAGCGACGGCTGCGTACCGGCACCGTGGTGAGCTATGACGACCGCAACTGGGAACTGCGCTGGAGCCAGGAACGCCGTCGTATCAATCACGCCCGCGCCATCGGCGTCGACATGGAGAGCGCCACGCTGGCCACCCAAGGCTATCGCCTGCGCGTGCCCTACGGCGTGTTGTTGTGCATCTCCGACAAGCCACTGCACGGCGAGATCAAGCTGCCGGGCGCCGCGACCCGCTTCTATCAGCGGGCGGTCGGCGAGCATCTGCGCATCGGTCTGGAGACGATCGACCTGCTGCGCGGCGAATTGGGGTCGCTGCATTCGCGCAAGCTACGCAGCTTCGACGAGCCGCCGTTCCGCTGAAGCCGATGGCGCGGCAAGGGAGCCGCTCGCCCGTGCCGTCATTCGGGCCATAGCCAAGCGGCGCCGCGAACACCGCTCGAATCGCCGTGCTTTGGCGCCAGCAATCGGGTCGCGATGTGTTCGGGCTCGGAGAAGACGTAGCGCTTCCACAGCTCGGGCACACGGCCATAGAGCTGCGGCATGCGCGACAGGCCGCCGCCCAGCACGATGGCATGCGGGTCGACAACATTGACGATGCCGGCCAGCGCGCGGGCCAGCCGGTCGCAGTAGAGCTCGATCTGCTCGCCGGCTTGAACGTCGCCGGCAAGCGCCGCCTCGGCAATCTCCGTCGCGCGTAACCGGCGGCCGGTGCGTGCCTCGAATTGGCGCTGCAGGCTGGGGCCGCTCAGCCAGGTTTCGATGCAGCCGCTTCGGCTGCAATAGCAGCGCGGGCCCGGCCTCTCCTGGTCGGTCGGGAGGGGAAGGGGATTGTGCCCCCATTCGCCGGCGATCGCCTGGGCGCCGGTGAGCGGCTTGCCGTCGATCACCACGCCGCCACCCACGCCGGTGCCCAGGATCACGCCAAACACAACAGGGTAGCCGGCCGCGGCGCCATCGCTGGCTTCGGACACGGCAAAGCAGTTGGCATCGTTGGCCATCCGGATCTCGCGTCCAAGGTGTCGTTCGAGATCGTCCTTCAGCGGCTGGCCATTGAGGCGCGTGGAGTTGGCGTTCTTCACCAAGCCGGTGGCCGGCGATATCGCGCCTGGATGGGCGACGCCCACCTTGCAGCGCTCGCCCACACTGCCCTCAAGGCGGCCGATCAGTCCGACAATAGCCTCTAGATCGGCCTCGTAGGACGTGGCCGGCGTCGGAATGCGAAGGCGTTCCCGCTCGACGCCGCCGGGGCCGAGAACCACGCCTTCGATTTTCGTGCCGCCAAGGTCGATGCCGATGCGCATCACCCAACTTCGCAGAATTCCCACGCGAGTGTCGATGGCACCGTCCACAGCGCCGACCGGTTGGCGGCGGCTGCGGCAGACGCCGATGTCCAGCTGAAAAATCGCGGAGGCCGACAGTTCGCCGCCGGCGGCCTATTCCGCCGCCAACTTCGTCTTCGCCGGCTTGAGGTGCTGCACCTTGGGCATCACTTCCGTGGCCAAGAGTTCGAGGGACCGCCGCCAGGCCTGCGGGCTTTCGACATAGTCGAAGCCGAACACCAGAAGCTGGCCGAAGCCGCCGACCTCGTCGTAGATTTTCCCGATCTTTTCGACCACGGTTTTGGGCGAGCCGACGATCCAGTTGTGGCGGGCGCAGTACTCCGGTGTGACATCGGAGTCGGGCACGCTTTGGTCGTGCTTGAGGTACTCGAAGAAGCCGAACTGGGCGAGCAGCGGCAGGAAGTACTCCCGCATCATGCGGCCCATGTGGGAGCCGACCGAAAGCCTCATCGCCTCCTCGTCGGTGTCGGCCACGAACACCTCGCGCACCATGCGCCATTGGCCGCGGTCGGGCGTGCGGCCGGCCTTGGCCGCACCGATCTCGACCGCCTCCCAGTGGCTTGCGACGTAGGCCGGGTTGAGGTTGAGGCTCATGGGCAGGAAGCCCTTCTCGCCGGCCAGCTTCAGCGTGTCGGAGTTCTTGCTGAGCCCGGCGACGCCGATCGGCGGGTGCGGGGCCTGCAACGGCTTGATGTGCGGTTTCAGGAAGCCGAACATCGTGTCCGGCTTGGTGACGTGCCAGAATTTGCCCTTGTGATCGAAGGGCTCGGTCGAACTCCACAGCTTCAGGATGATTTCGAGCGCCTCGCGCGTCATGTCGCGGTTCACGCCGGACATGCCATCGACGTTGAACATCGCCCAATCACTCGGCAGGCCGGATGCGGCGACGCCGAAATTGAGGCGGCCACCCGACAGATGGTCGAGCATGGCGACTCGGTTGGCGAGCTCTGCCGGGTGATGATAGGGCAGTAGGAAGCCACCCGGCCCGAGCCGTATTCGCTTGGTCTGCATCAGGGCCTGCGCCACCAGCAGGTCGGGCGACGGGTGCGGCTCCCAGGGCGCGGTGTGATGCTCGCCGATCCAGCATTCGGCGAAACCCAGCTCGTCGAGCCAGCGGATCACTTGAAGGTCCCAGTCATGGCCGTCTTTCAGCGACCTCTCGGGTGGGTGAGACGGCATCGTGAAATATCCGAACTGCATCGATCCCTCCTGAGCTAGAGAAGAAAGTCGACTACTATCGGTCGACCCGCGCAAGCGCCCATGAATGCATGGCTGTCGATCGCGGCAAAGCGAAAGCCGCCTGAAGGAATTGAACAATGGTGACAGCGCGTCGTGCCGTATTCGTGTGCTGCGATGGGCTGGGCCGGAACTGGGTGCGTCACGACACGACTCCGGTCCTCGAGGGACTGCGCCGCCGCAGCCTGTGGTGCGACGATCACAGCGCGGTGTTCCCGTCGGTGACGCGCGCGTCGGCCGCTTCGGTCGCCACCGGCTGCCATCCGGCGCGTCACGGCCTGCACGGCAATCGCATGGGCCTGCTGGAGGAGGGCAGGATCGTCGTTCGCGACGTCGGCAAGGCGGATTTTCGCGACCATATGCGCCGCGCCACCGGCCGCACCTTGCTGGTCCCGACGCTCGCCGAGCGGGTTGCCGCGGCGGGTGGCCTCATCGCCTATTCGAATGTTTCGCCCGGCGCCGCGTATTTCCTCGACCCCGACCATTTCGGCCACCTCTACCACCGCGCCGGTTCCTTTGCCCCCGGCGGCGTGCCGATCGCCGGCCCTGACGCCCTCGCGGTCAGCCACGATGCCGATGGCGACTGGGCGATGACGCAGCGGTTCTGCGCCGACGTGCTGCGCGATCGCCGGCCGGCCGTGGCCTTCCTGTGGCTGTGCGACCCGGACCATACGTTGCACGGCGTGCCGCTCGGGTCGCCGGCGCATCTCCAGGCGGTGGCCGGCGCCGAGCGATGCGTTGCCGAAGTCGTCCGGACCGTCGATCGGCTGCGGGCGGACGGCGAGGACATCCTGCTCATCGTCGGCTCCGATCACGGGCAGGAAACGATCGGCGCCGGTGTCGATCTCGAGGCATGGTTGGTCGAGCGCGGCCTTGAGGAGGCGGTTGGCGCCGGTGATGTGGCGGTGGCCGGGCAAGGGACGTCGGCGCTGCTCTACGCCACAGAACGCGGACGCGACGGCCTCCTGGGCGTGCTCGACAGCATGCGTCGTGAGGTTTGGGCGGCTGACGTCGTGGTGGGCGATGCTCTTCGCGATCGTGGTTTTGCGCCGCAGGGCGGTGTCGTTGCGGCCGTCAACATGGGCCGCCAAACGGAGGGCAATCCGCATGGTGTTCCTGGCCGCCGATGGGTGGTGGCCGAGGACGGCAAGCCCGTCCCGGTCGGTAGCGGCCAGCATGGCGGTTGGGGGCCGGACGAAACGCAGCCGTTCCTGATCGTCGATGACATGGGCCGCCTGTCTGGAGTTCGCACCAAGGCCAGCAATCTGACCGACATCGCGCCAACGATCGCCGGCTACCTTGGGCTTCCGATCGTCGGGTTCGACGGCACGTCGTTGCTGCCGGTTTGATCGCTGGCCGCGACTTGCCGACGCGTCGCAGCTCTCTGAGTATCGAGGCGTGTCAACTCGTCGTTCGTCCTGAGTTCCTCCCCACCGACGGGACTACAGCCTCACGCCGGCGCGCCGGAGATTTGCGACGAGTTCGGCGGCATGTTCGTAGACTCGTGCGGTAGTCGGTGTGGCGGCTTGATGGATGCGCGCCGGCACGATGAGGCCGCGACGCCCCAATCGCTCGCATGTTCCAGCGCGCAACAAGGCGTCAGTATGTCGCCGGACGGTCTCGTATGGCAGGCGCAGAGAGCTCGCGATAGCCAGCACGCTGACCGGCAGCCGTAGGGCGTCGGGCAACACCGTCGGGGTGGAGAGGGTTTCGATGGATCCCGTCACATGCCTGACGTTGGCGGTCCAGATTGCCGTGTAGACGAGGCCTTTGATCACGTCGCCTTGAAAGACGTCCTGGACGAGCCTGACCGCGGCCAGCAATCGGCTTGTGGCTTCTATGGTGATGATCTTTTGCTGACGGACCTGTTGACGCGATCGAGGAGCGCGTAGTGCCGAAGCCGCCAAGTTGACGAATCCGATACGGCTCAGGTCGACTAGAAGGCGTGCAGCATTGAGGTAGATCTTCCGCAACATCGCCGTTGTCGTTCGGTTGCGCCTGATCGAGCTCGGCACGGCGAGGCCGCCGGCAACGACACTGCAGCGGCCCGACCGCACAAGCTCCTGGGCATGGCGGCGTACCGTCGGGTAGGGCAGGTCGAGGAAACGGGCCAAGGCGCGAATGCTGCGGGCTTTGACCGGCGGCTCGACCATTTGGCCGTGTACCAACGCGAGAAAGATGAGGTTCTGGATGAGCGAATCGTCTTCGGCCGGCGTCAGCAGGTCGATACCGCGCATGAAGTACTCGCTGGCGAAGCGAATGACCGGATAGGTGAGGTCGGGCAGCTCACCTGGCCTGGCGGGCGATGGAGGCTGGTCCATTTCGGGTAGCGTAATGCATTGTGCGTTCAGCTGGAACCAGCTGAACGCACAATGCCTGCGGAACCGCCGTCGAAGTCAACGCGAACCACTCTGGCCGCTCGGCTATCGGGCAAGAAGGACCGCCGACATCCGGTTGTGGCACCGACGCGACAATCTGGTCCGCGGTTTCACCTGCTCAGTGGTCGTCGGAGTTGTCGTCGACCGCCGGAACGCTCCGGCAAGATTGAGTCCGGCTGGAATCAGCCGGACTCAATCTTGCTTTAGCCAAGCTGGATCCAGGTCGTCTTGATCTGGGTGAACTTGTCGAAGGCGTGCAGGGACTTGTCGCGGCCGTTGCCGGACTGCTTGTAGCCGCCGAACGGCGTTGTGATGTCGCCGCCGTCATAGGTGTTCACCCACACCGAGCCCGAGCGCAGACCTTTGGCGAACTTGAAGGCCTTGTTGATGTCGGCCGTGAATATCGCCGAAGCAAGCCCGTAGATCGTATCGTTGGCGACCGTCAGCGCCTGGTCGGCGTCTTTCACCGGGATGACCGAGAGCACCGGTCCGAAGATCTCCTCCTGGGCGATCTTCATCTTGTTGTCGACCTGATCGAACACGGTGGGCTCGATGAAGCAGCCGGCGTTGTCGATATGGACCTGCTTGCCGCCCATCCTGAGCTTGGCACCTTCCTTCTGGCCGGCTTCGATGTAGCCCATGACACGCTTGGTCTGGGCCTCGTCGACGATGGCGCCCATCTGCGTCTTGGGGTCGAGCGGATCGCCCGGCATCATCTTCTGGCCGATCGCCATCACCTTCTCGAGGAACTGGTCCTTGATCTTGTCCTCGACGATGAGGCGGGAGCCGGCGGTGCAAACTTCGCCCTGGTTGAACCAGATGCCGAAAGCGGTGCGCTGCGCGGCGACATCGAGGTTGGGGGCGTCGCCCAGCACGATGTTGGGCGACTTGCCACCACACTCCAGCCAGACCTGCTTCATGTTGGACTCGCCGGAATAGCGCAGGAAGTACTTACCGACCTCGGTCGAGCCGGTGAAGGCCAGCACATCGACATCCATATGACGGCCGAGCGCCTGGCCCGCTGTCTCGCCAAAGCCCGGCAGGACGTTGAACACGCCTTCGGGGATACCGGCCTCGGCCGCAAGCTCGGCCAGCCGGATGGCGGTGAGGGGGGATTGCTCCGCCGGCTTCAAGATCACCGAGTTGCCGGCTGCCAAGGCCGGTGAGATCTTCCAGCAGGCCATCAGCAGCGGGAAGTTCCACGGCACGACGCAGGCCACGACGCCGGCCGGCTCGCGCGTGATCATCGCCACGACGTTGCCCGGCGTCGGCGCCACCTCGTCGTAGAGCTTGTCGATCGCCTCGCCGAACCACTGCACGGTGTTGGCCGAGCCGGGGATGTCGACGCGGCTCGAGTAGGTGATCGGCTTGCCCATGTCGAGTGTCTCGAGCAGCGCCAGCTCGTCGCGATGCTTCATCATCAGCTCGGCGAGCTTCAGCATGATGCGCTTGCGATTGGCCGGCGGCATGTTGGCCCACGTGCCCTTGTCGAAGGCAGCGCGCGCGGCCTTGACCGCGGCATCGACATCGGCCTGCTCGCAGGCGGCGACCTTGGTCAGCACTTGGCCGGTCGCCGGGTTCACGCAATCGAACGTCTTGCCGGTGAGCGAGGCGGTGAACTTGCCGCCGATGAAGGCTTGGTTGCGGTAGCTCAAGCCGCCGACGCGGCCCTTCCAGTCGTCGCGCGAAAGCTGGGCGCTCATCTCGTTCTCCATGTTGCAGATTGCTCGGACACTAACTTACGACAAAGCCGCCCGGAAGGGCGGCTTTGGCAGGAAGATCCCGTGGCTTCGTACGGGATGTCACTTCATCTTCGATTCCTTGAAGACCACGTGCTTGCGGGCGACCGGATCGTACTTCTTGAGCTCGAGCTTCTCGGTCTTGGTGCGCGGATTCTTCCGGGTGACGTAGTAGAAGCCGGTGTCCGCGCTGGACACCATCTTGATCAGAATAGAGGTCGGCTTGGCCATGGTTTTGTCCCTATGCCCGGCAGGGCGAATTTCGAGAAGGCCGGCAAGGTAGTCGCCGCCGCCGCCATGTCAAGCTGGCCACAGTCCCTTATTGACGGGCGACCTGCTGGGTCGCGGCCTGCACGGCGTGGGAATAGAGGTTGCGATCGTGCAACAACCGGGTCGCGATCTCGATGTCGCGCTGGGGGCTGGAATCGCCGGGCGGACAGACCTTGCGCAGGTCGGCGATTTCCTGCGGCGTCGGATTGCGCAGCGCGTGCCAGCGCATCAGCGTGCCCTGGCCCGAATCCACCGAAGTCGTACTGAGCTTGCCGGGGTCGGTGATCTTGGAGGTGCAAATGTTGGGCAGCACGCCGAGCTCGTTCCAGGTGTAGCCGCTTGGCGCCTGCAGGCGCGACCAAGTGAGGATCAGCTCGCCTTCGTTGGCCAGCCGGACCACCGTCTGTACCGTGCCCTTGCCGTAGCTCGTGCTGCCGACCACGACCGCCCGGCCGCGATCCTGCAGGGCGGCCGCCACGATCTCGGCGGCCGAGGCCGAACCGCCGTTCATCAATACGACGATCGGCAGGTCAGCGGTCTTGCCGCCATTGGAACTCTTGTAGGTGCGGCGACTCTCGGGATGGCGGCCCTGGGTGGAGAAAATGGTGCCGTTGCCGATGAACAGCTCCGACACCGTCTGCGCCTGGTCGAGCAGCCCGCCACGATTGGAGCGCATGTCGATGATGACGCCGGCCATGTCCTTGCCGATCTCGGCGCGAGCCTTGTCCATGGCGGCCTTCAGGTTGTCGGTCGTGGCGCTGTTGAAGCCGCTCAGGTGAATCAACGCGACATCGCCCCGACGCTCGTAGACGACCGTGGTGGGCACGATGCGGCTGCGCTTCATGCCGAGCGTGAGCTCGACGGCAGGGGCGCCGCGCAACACCGTGATGGAGACCGGTGCGCCGACCGCGCCGCGCAAGCGGCTCACGACATCGTTCAGGGTCCGATCGACCATGGCATCGCCGTCGATCGAGAGGATCTGATCGCCGACCTGGAGGCCGGCCTTGCCGGCGGGCGATCCGTCCTGAACGGCCCGGATCATGATTTTCTTGTCTTCGGTGCGCTCGACGGTGATGCCCACGCCGCCGCCGCCGTCGCGCTGGAAGCGATTGTCGCGCGCCTCGTCGGGGTCGGCGTAACGGCTGGCGCGGTCGAGCTGCTTGGCAGTGGCGGTCATCGCCTCGCGGATCAGCGCCTGCCGGTCGGTTTGCTGCAGCGCCGGCGACACGTCGAGCGAGCCTGCCATCAACTCGGCCAACATGCCGCCCCAGGCGCGGCCATCGGCCGGGTCACCCGGAGTGTTGCGGCGCATGACCTCGCGGCCGTCACGCTTGACGGTGAAGGCACCGTCGGACGTCTCCAGGGACATCGCCGGATCGACGCTGGCGAAGCCGCGGTAGGTTTCCGTCGAGATGGTACGGAAGTCGGGCTCGAACAGGTGGCGGTCGCCGATGGCGCGGTAGGCCTGAAGGATGACACGCTCGACATTGACGTCCGCGGCAACCGAAGGATTGCGGACGCTCGCCGCCGCTCGCGGCGCTTCAGTCGAGGTGGCGCACGAGGCGACCAGGGCAGCCGCCACAAGGGCGCCAGCCGCTCGCGGCAGCGCTACGCGAAACAAGGGGATCAACAGCACTCCCATACCCAGCGGCCGCTACGATAGCACAGGCGATCGGTGGCCGGCCATGCTTCAGGTTGTAGGGTCGAAACCTCCGGTCGACGGCTTGGGGGCCGCGATCCGATGCGCCCAAAGCAGGGCAATGACCGTGCCTTTGATGCGGGGCAATAGGCAAAGAGCCAGGATTACCGACAACGGCAGCCACAGGACGGCATGGAACCACAGGGGTGGCTGGTTGCCCAAGCGTTCGACCACCAGGACCAAGGGCACGACAATGTGACCGACGATGAAGATGGTGAAGTAGGCGGGGGCGTCGTCGGCGCGGTAGGGCTCCAGCGACAGCTCGCAGGCCGGGCAGTGGCTGCGCATCTTGAGGAAGCCGCTGAACAGGTTGGCGGCGCCGCAGCGTGGGCACCTGCCGCGCCAGCCGCGGCGCAAAGCCGTCCAAAACTCGGTCGACTGATCGTGCTCGTCCATGGCCGCAGCATGGCGCTCGGCGTCAATGTCGTCGTCGCGACCGTTTGCCCCGACCCGCCCTATGGTGCGCGACCGGACGCCGCGGGGTGCGCTTGTCGGCGCGCGACGCAGCGTGCCGTTCGACGCGTTCGATGACATCGACGATCTCGAACAGCAGGCCGCCGGTCGCCGTGTCGGCTTCGACCAGCTTCAGCTGCAGGCGGTCGCCCAGGCCGTAGGTCTCGCCGGTGCGCTGGCCGATCAGCAACTGCCGAGCTTCGTCGTGGCGGAAGAACTCCTGGCCGAGTGAACGGACGGGGATCAATCCGTCGGCGCCGGTGGCGTCGAGTTCGGCGAACAGGCCGAAGCGGGTGACACTTGTGACTCGGCCGGGAAAGGTGGCGCCGACGTGATTGGCCATGAAGGCGGCAACATAGCGGTCCATGGCGCCGCGCTCGGCTGCCACGGCGCGGCGCTCACACATCGACAGATGCTCGCCGAACTCGGCGAAGCGGCCTTTGTCGCCATCCGACAGCCCACCTTCGCCCAGATCGTAGGCGGCGATCAGGGCGCGATGGACGATCAGATCGGGGAACCGGCGGATCGGCGAGGTGAAGTGGGCGTAGCGCGCCAGCGCTAGGCCGAAATGGCCGAGATTGTCGGGGCTGTAGACGGCCTGGCTCTGGCTGCGCAGCATGGTCTCGTTGACCAGCCGGGCGACCGGCTTGGCGGCGACTTCGCGCAGCACGCGGTTGAGATCGCCCGGCCGCAAACGCGCTCCCGGCGGCACGGCGATGCCGAGGGTGCCGAGGAACTCGCGCAGACCTTCGAGCTTGGCGGCGTCGGGCTGGTCGTGGACGCGGTAGAGGCACGGCATGTGGCGCTGCTCGAGCGCCTGCGCCGCGGCCACGTTGGCCAGGACCATGAACTCCTCGATCAATCGATGGCTGTCCAGCCGCTCGCGGACCCCGATCTCGGCGATGCGGCCGTCGTCGCCAAGCGTCACCTGGCGCTCGGGCAGGTCGAGGTCGAGGGCGCCACGCTTCTCGCGCGCCGCCAGCAACGTCTTGAAGGCGCCGTACAGCGGGCGAACGACGTTCGGCATCAGAGGCGCGATCTCGGCGTCGGGCGTGCCGTCCTGGGCGCGCTGAACGCGCGCATAAGTCAGCCTCGCCGCCGACCGCATCATGGCGCGGTGGAAGCGGTGGCGCTTGAGCTGGCCCTGGCCGTCGATCCACATCTCGGCAACCAGCACCGGCCGATCCTGATGCGGCACCAGCGAGCACCAATGGTTGCTGAGCGCCTCGGGCAACATGGGAACGACGCGGTCGGGGAAGTAGACCGAGGTGCCGCGGCGATAGGCGGCGCGGTCGAGCGGCTTGTCGGGGCGGACATACCAGGCGACATCGGCGATCGCCACCAACAGACGCCAGCCGCCGGGCTGCGCCGGATCGGGTTCGGCGAACACCGCGTCGTCGAAGTCGCGCGCGTCCTCGCCGTCGATGGTGACCAACGGTGTCTCGCGGAGGTCGAGCCGCCGGCCGAGCGGAGCCGCCTTGGCGCGCTCCGCTTCGTCCCGTGCCGCCGCCGGGAATTCCACGGGAATGTCGTTGGCCGCGATCGCGATCAGGCTGACGGTGCTCGGCTCGCTCATGGCGCCGATGCGCTCCACCACCCGCGCCCGCCGCGCGAGGGCGCCGCCTGTCGCCTCGATCCACACGATGTCGCCCGGCCGGGCGTCGTTGCGGTCGGCCGGCCGGACGTCGAAGCTTTGGCGCAGCTTGCGGTCGGTGGGCGTCACGATGCCCAGGCCTTGGCGGCCGGCCGGCTCTTCATAGAGGCCAAGAATGCGCCGCGGTCCACTGCCCAGCCGTCGGATGACACGGGCCTCATAGGCGTTCTTGCCCCGCCGCTTCAGCGAAGCGAGGACGCGATCGCCGACAGCGGGCGCGGGGCCGCCGCGCGTGGCGTGCGGCGCGATCTCGATGCGGGGCGGCGCGCCGTCTTCTTCTTCGTCGTGGCGGCGCGGCACGGCCAGTAAATGGCCGTCGTCGTCGACGCGCACGATCTCCAGGACAGTGATGTTGGTCAGTGCTTTGGGATCCTTGAATGTCTTGGCGCGATCTGCGGCGATGTCGCCGCTGTCGCGCAGCGTTCGCAACAGCTCTTTGAGCTCGATGCGCTGGTCGCCCTTGAGGCCGAAGGCGCGCGCGATCTCGCGCTTGCCGACCGGTGTGGCGCTCTCCTTGATGAATGCCAGCAGTTCGTCGCGGGTCGGGACGCGGCCCTTAGCCATCGGTTCCGGTGCGCGGCGGCACGTCGCCCTTCGGCTTGCCGGCCTTGCGCTTGGCTGCCGCCCTCTTGGTTTTTGGCCGGCTGCTGCCGGAGTCGTTGGCGGCGATGGGGGCGGACTTCCTGGCGCGCGGCTGCTTCTTCGCGCCGCCCTTGGCGGCCCGTTCGGCCAGCAGTGCGACCGCCTGGTCGAGGGAGAGCTCGTCGGGCTTGAGGTCGCGCGGCACGGTGGCATTGATGCCGCCGTGCTTGACGTAAGGCCCGTAGCGGCCGTCGTAGAGCTCGACCGGCGCGTTGTCGGCGGGATGGCTGCCGACGATGCGAAGTGGCTTGGCGGCGGCGCGGCCGCGGCCGCTCGCCTTGGCTTCGGCCAACAGCGCCACGGCGCGGTTCATGCCGATCTCGAGCACGCTCTCGTCGGCCGGGATGGTCTTGTATTTGCTGGCATGCCGCACATAGGGGCCGAAGCGGCCGACACCGGCGATGATCTGCTGGCCGTCGTCGGGATGGGGCCCGAGCTCGCGCGGCAGCGAGAGCAGCGCCAAGGCCTTCTCCAGAATGACGTCGTCCGGCGTCATGCCCTTGAGCAGCGACTGCCGCTTGGGCTTCTCCTTGCCTTCGGCCTCGCCGAGCTGGACGTAGAGGCCGTAGGGACCGTTGCGCAGGGTCACGACCTTGCCGGTGGCGGGGTCGCTGCCCAAGACCTTGGGCCCGTCGAGGTTGGCGCCCGATGCCGCGTCGGCCTCGGGGTCGACGATGCCGAGCTTGCGGGTGAAGCGGCACTCCGGATAGTTCGAGCAGCCGATGAAGGCGCCGAACTTGCCGAGCTTCAGGCCGAGCCGGCCGTTGGCGCAGGACGGGCAGTCGCGTGGGCTCTTGCCGCCCCCCTGGCCGCCATTGTCGTTGGCCGGGAAGAAATGGGGGCCAAGCTCCTCGTCGAGCTTGTCGAGCACTTCCTTGACGCGCAGCTCCTTGGTGTCGCCGACGGCGGCGGAGAACTGCTTCCAGAACTCGCGCAGAACCTGGCGCCAATCGATCTTGCCGTCGGAGATCCCGTCGAGCTCGTCCTCGAGATGGGCGGTGAAGTTGTACTCGACGTAGCGTGGGAAGTAGGTCTGCAGGAACGCCGTGACGATGCGGCCGCGGTCCTCCGGCACGAAGCGCTTGCGGTCGAGCCGCACGTAGCTGCGCCGCTGCAGCACCTCGATGATGCTGGCGTAGGTCGACGGCCGGCCGATGCCGAGCTCCTCCAGCTTCTTGACCAGGCTGGCCTCGCTGTAGCGCGGCGGCGGCTCGGTGAAATGCTGTTCGGGCAGGACCTCGCGGCGCTCCAGCGCCTCGTCCTGGGCCACGTCGGGCAGCAGCGCGTTGCCGTCCTCGTCCTCGCCGTTGTCGTCCTTGCCCTCGTCGTAGAGGGTAAGAAAGCCGTTGAACTTCACGACCGAGCCGGTGGCGCGCAGTTGCACGGTCTTGTCGCCGCTTGCGATATCGACCGTCACCTGGTCGAGCACCGCGCTCTCCATCTGGCTCGCCACGGTGCGCTTCCAGATCAGCTCGTAGAGGCCGAGCTGGTCGCGATCGAGGTGGGCGGCGACGTCCTGCGGTGTGCGGAACAGGTCGGTCGGTCGGATCGCCTCGTGCGCTTCCTGGGCGTTCTTGGCCTTGGACGAGTAGGCGCGGGGCTTCTCCGGCAGATAGGCTTGGCCGTAGCGGCTTTCGATCAGGCGGCGTGTCTGGCCGATCGCCTCGGGGGCGAGCTGCACGCCGTCGGTACGCATGTAGGTGATGAGGCCGACCGTCTCGCCGCCGATATCGACGCCTTCGTAAAGCTTCTGGGCAATGCGCAT
>Ga0194131_10007550_pt1 | contig 14581 bp, 12 predicted proteins | sample TA2KigO120mmetaG_FD_148631 | JGI IMG/M metagenome (GOLD analysis project Ga0194131, IMG submission 148631) | Freshwater microbial communities from Lake Tanganyika, Tanzania - TA2015053 Kigoma Offshore 120m | ecosystem: Environmental > Aquatic > Freshwater > Lake | place: Tanzania: Lake... | reverse complement strand
GCGCGTGATCTCGACGGGCGCGGCGAGGCCTGGCACGCGGCGCTCGCCGTCGACGAGCGGCAGGCTGCCCCGCAGCTGCGCCCGCCCCCAGGCCACGGCGGCGGCCGTCGCGGCGAGGAGCACGATCCCGATCAGCGTGATGACGCGACGAGCCCGTGGCATGGTGCGTGGATCCATCTTAGCGGGGTCCCCAGCGCGCGGGGTGTACGCAGGGGGTCCCTTTGCGGCAAGGTACAATGCCGCTTCGTGCCAATCCCGGTCCGGGCCGACCTCCGGGCGTTCCTTGCGGAGTTCACGGAGCGGCACCGGGGCATCCGGTTGGGGCAGTTGTTCGGGCGGCCGGCGGGGTTCGTCGGCCGGCGCCTTTTCGCCTGTCTCATGGAGGACGGTCTGATCGTCCGGCTGCCGCCGGACGTCGCACGGCATGAGATCCGGGGGCGTGGTGCACCGCACCGCCGGCGCGGCGGCCCCTTGGGCCTCTGGACCATGTACCGTCCACGCACGATCGCGGAGGCACGGCGGCTCGTGCCGGTGCTCGAGCTCGCCGCGCGGCACGTCGCTGAGCGGCAAATGCCAAGACCCAACTCCCGAGTTCACCACGCCCAACCCCCGCCTGGGAGTTGCGGGGTTGGGCGGTGCGAGTCGCACCACAAGCGAAGACGCTGATGGCCACACGCTACGGCACCTCCCCCTGGCTGCACCTGTCGCCTCCGTCGCGGATGCCCGCGTATCCGCGGTACCGCGGCGCGCGCGCCGCCGACGTCGTCATCATCGGCGGCGGGCTCACCGGGTGCGCGGCGGCCTATCTCTGCGCGAACGCCGGCCTGACGACGATCCTGCTGGAGCAGGATCGGATCGGCCGGGCGCGGACGGCGCGGGGGGTCGGCGTGCTGACGCCCGAGCCCGGGCCGTCGTTTCGCGACGTGGTGTCCGCGCACGGGCTGCGGTCGGCGCGCCGCGTGTTCGAAGCGTGGCGCCGCGGTGCGCTCGACGGCGCCGCGCTCCTGCGCCGGCTGCGCATCTCCTGTGCCCTCGATCCGCGCGACACCATCGCGGCGGTGCGCCGGGACCAGGAGAAGCCGGCTCGCCGCGAGTACGACGCCCGCCGGCAGGCCGGGCTCGACGCCGCGTGGCTGACCGGGCGGCAGCTGCAGGCCCGGATGCGTGTCGAGGCCGCCGGCGCGCTGAAGGTCGGCGGCGGGTTCGCGCTCGATCCGTACCGCGCGTGCCTCGGGCTGGCCTCTGCCGCTGCGGCCCGCGGCGCCGCCTGCTTCGAACGGTCGAAAATGAAGAAGGTCCGCTTCACGCGCCGCCATGCCGACGTCGTCGCCGACGAGGGGACGATCCGCACGAAAAGGGTGATTGTCGCAACCGGCAGCGCGACGGCCGAGTTCAAGGCGCTCCAGCGGCATCTCACGCGTCAGGAGGCATACGTCGTGCTGACCGCCCGGATGCCGGCCGCCATGCGGCGGCAGGTCGGCGATCCGCGCGCCCTTCTGACCGACCTGCACGCGCCGCCCCACCACGTGCGCTGGATGGGCGACGACCGCCTGATCATCGCCGGCGGCGATCAGCGTGAAACGCCGGAGCGCAAGCGGCCCGCCATCGTCCTCCAGCGCACCAACGAGCTGATGTACGAGCTGCTCACCATGTATCCCGCGATCTACGGTCTGCAGCCCGAGTACGGCTGGGATGCGCCATACGGCCAATCCGCCGACGGCCTGATGTACATCGGCGCGCACCGCAATTTTCCGCATCACCTGTTTGCGCTTGGCGATCGGGCCGCCAGCGTGACCGGCGCGTTCGTCGCGGCGCGCATCCTGCTCCGTGCCATCCAGGGCACGCCGGATCCCGCCGACGAGGTCTTCAGTTGGACGAGGTGACGCCGCCGGCCGGACCGGTCGACATCCTGGCGTTCGGTCCCCATCCAGACGACATCGAGATCGGCATGGGCGCGACGCTGGCCAAGCACGCCTCGCTCGGGCATCGGGTCGCGCTGTGCGACGTGACGGCGGGCGAGATGGGCAGCAACGGCACGCCCGACGAGCGGCTGGCCGAGGCCGAGCAGGCGCGAGAGGTGCTGGGCGCCGCCTGGCGCGCGAACCTGCGGCTGCCGGATCGCGCCATCGGCAGCGCCGCCGATCACGCGCGGGTGGTGGCCGAGATCGTGCGCCGCGCGCGCCCGCGCGTGGTCGCGCTGCCGTACTGGTCCGATCGACATCCCGACCATGTGGCCGCCAGCCAGCTGCTGACCGAGGCGATCTTCAGCGCAGGGCTGCGGCGCTACCCGGCCGCGGGCGAGGCCTGGAGGCCCGACGCCGTCTGCTACTACTTCATCAACGACGCCGCACCGCCGTCGTTTGTCGTGGACGTGAGCGATCACTACGAGACCAAGCGCCGCGCGCTGGCCTGCCACGCGAGCCAGTTCCGGCCCGGCGGCGCCGGGGCCGTGCCGACGCGCCTGACCAGCGCCCGCTTCCAGCAGCTCATCGAGAGCCGCGACGCCCAGTTCGGCGCGCAGGCGGGCGTCGCCTTTGCCGAGGGCTTCGTGACGCGCGGGCCGGTCGTCCGCGCCCACCTGCTGCCGGACGGTGGCGGCCGATGAACATCGGCATCGTCTGCTACGCGTCGGTTGGCGGCAGCGGCATCGTCGCGACGGAGCTCGGCAAGGCGCTCGCGCGGCGCGGCCATCAGGTGCACTTCATCAGCACCGAGACGCCGTTCCGGCTCGGCGAGTTCCAGGCCGGGCTCGCGTTCCACCAGGTGCTGACGCCCACCTATCCGCTCTTCCGCGAGCCGCAGTATCTGCTGTCGCTCGCGAACAAGATCGTCCAGGTGGCGCGCGAGTTCCACCTCGAGATCATTCACGCGCACTACGCGGTGCCGCACGCGACGGCGGCATTCCTGTCGCGGCAGGTGCTGGCGACCGGCGGCAACGGCCCCGCGCCCCGCGTGGTCACGACGCTCCACGGCACCGACATCACGCTGGTCGGCAACGACCCGTCGTACTCGCGGATTGTCGCGTTCTCGATTGAACAGTCGGACCTGGTGACGGCAGTGTCGGAAAGTCTGCGGGCGTCGACGTACGCGGAGCTCGGGGTCACGCGCGACATCTCGGTCATTCCGAACTTCCTCGACTGCACGGTCCACCGGCGCCAGCACCTGCACGAGCTGCGTCGCCGGCTGGCCGGCGACGACCCGAGCGTGAAGATCGTGACGCACGTCTCCAACTTCCGCCCGGTCAAGCGCATCGACGCCGTCCTGAAGGTCTTCGATCGCATCCGGCAGACGGTGCCGTCGCGGCTGCTCCTCGTCGGCGACGGACCCGAGCTCGGCACCGCGTACCGCGTGGCGCGCGAGCTGGGGATCACCCCGCTCCTGCACGTCGTCGGCGCGCAGGAGGAGGTGGTGCCGCTCCTGTCGGTGAGCGATCTGTTCCTGCTGCCGTCGGCGCAGGAGAGCTTCGGTCTGGCCGCTCTGGAGGCGATGGCGTGCGAAGTGCCCGTGGTGGCCTCGCGCGTCGGCGGGCTGCCCGAAGTGATCGAAGATGGGATCAGCGGCTTTCTGCATCCGCCCGACGCCCTCGACGAGATGGCCGCCAGCGCCATCGTGCTGCTGACCGACGAGGCGCGCCATCGGGACGTCGCATATGCGGCCTGCCGCCGCGTGCAGGTGCATTTCTGCGCCGAACGCGTGGTGCCGATGTACGAGGCGTGCTATCGGACGCTGGCGGGTAGCTAGGTGGCTGGTTGGTAGCCGGTAGCCCAGTACCTGTGCCCGATTACGGGATCTCCACACGCTGCTGCCGCAACACCGCGAGGTCGAGGACGGTCGGTGTCAGCCACGCCGAGCGGCGGACGAACGCAGGCGAATCGTGCGCGAGCGCGCTCACGGCTACCACCTACCGGCTACAGGCTCGTGAGCTACCGGCTAGGTAAACGCTGCCAGCTTCTTGAACGTCGCGAGCACCCACCGATAGCCATCCGGATCCGTCACGGTGGCCACCCGATCACCCCAGGGCTTGTCCTGCGCCTCTTCGACGCCGGCGCCCGCCTGGCGCGCGCGCGCGAGCGCGCGGTCCACGTCGTCGACGTACGTGTACAGCGCGGCCATGCCGCCCGTTGCGGCCGTCGCGTCGCCCTTTCGAATCAGCATGACGACGGCATCGCGGTGCCACATCTCCGCGTAGCGGAGCTGCCCGTCGGTGTCGGCGAGGGTCACGCCCCGGTTGAAGCCGAACGCCCGCTCGAGGAACTCCGCCGACGCCGCCACGTTCGCGACAGCCAGATAGCTGTTGACAGGCTGCATCCCCGGCGCCAGGCCGCTGTCGGCCGGCGCCGTGCGACGCCCGGCCGACATGGGCGTCGGCATCCGGGGCCGTGGCTTGGATGCTCGCCTCCGCCGACGGGACGAAGGGGACGTGCGCCGGCGAGCTCCTGGTTTTCGTGGTTTGCGGGCAGTTCGTCGTCTGCGGGCCATCGTGGGCGATTGCGCCGTGCGATTGTAGCAGCGGGCGCGCACGAAAATGTAATCGAGCCTCGCGTTCGGTTGGACCGCCGTTGCCAGAATTTCACGATCCGCGCCGCATTTCGACGGCATACAATTAGCTTCCTCTCCGAATACTCCAAATGGCGCGAGAGAACTGGCAGGTCGAGCATCTGCTCCGGCGAGCGGCGTTTGGCGCGAATGTATCCGATCTGGCTCGCTTCGCCGGGCTCCCGGCGTCGGCCCTCGTCGATCACCTCATGGAGTACCAGCGGCAGCCCGACACCGTCGATACGTTCATCGGGCGCAGCGAATACGTCAGCGTGACGACGCGGGGCGGCGCGTTCGCCCCCACCACGAATATCGAAGACGCGCGCCAGCGATGGCTCTTCCGGATGGTTCACTCGGAGCGGCCGCTGGAAGAGAAGATGGCGCTCTTCTGGCACAACCACTTCGCCACGGCCTACACCAAGGTGGCGGGGTTCGCCGGCGGGCTCCAGGCGACGAAGATGATGACGGCGCAGATCGACCTGTTCCGCCGTTACGCCCTCGGGAGCTTCCGCAGCCTGCTGGCCGACGTCGCGACCGACCCGGCGATGCTCATCTGGCTCGACGGCCGGACGAACTTCCGCGCGCGCCCGCAGGAGAACTTCGCCCGCGAGATCATGGAGCTGTTCACCTGGGGCGTGGGCCACTACACGGAACAGGACGTGTACACCGCGGCCCGCGCCTTCACCGGCTGGAACCTGCAGCGCATCCCGCCGGGGGGCAGCAACAACGATCCGGCCACGTACTATCAGTTCCTCTACAACCCGAACCAGCACGACACGGCGGCGAAGACGTTCAGCTTCCCGATTTACAGCGACGGCGGGCGGACGATTCCGGCCAGGTCGGCCACCTCCGGGATCGGGGACGGGCTCGATCTCATCGCGGCGCTGGCGCGCCATCCCGAAACGGCGCGCCGGCTCGCGCGGAAGTTGTGGGGCTTCTTCGTCAGCGAGCTGCGGGCGCCGGATCCGGCGTTCGTCGAGGCCGTGGCCACCGAGTACCTGCGCAGCAACACCGAGATGAAACCGGTCGTCCGCTTCATCCTGCGCTCGCCCTGGTTCAACGACCCCAGCGCCTGGTACGCCCGCTACTCCTGGCCGGTCGAGTTCGTCGTGCGCGCGATTCGCGAAGTGGGGTGGAGCGGGTTCTCGGTCGACACCGCCCGCACGCCGCTGACCAACATGGGGCAGACGCTCTTCGAGCCGCCCGACGTGGCCGGGTGGAGCCTCGGGCACGAGTGGTTCTCGACCGGGACGATGCTCGCGCGGATGAACTTCGCGGCGACGCTGGCGGCCAATCAGCGGTTCAACCTCGCCCGGGCGGCCGGGTCCTGGCGGGCGTCGCCCGAGCAGCTGCTCGACTACTTCCTCTTCGAGCGGTTGTCGCCGGCGTCCTTCGAGATCGGCCCGTACCGGGAGCTGCTCGCCTACGTCAACACCGCCGCGCCCTGGACCGGGTCCGATGCGCAGGTCAACGCCAAGGCCGCGGGCCTGAGCCGGCTGATCGTCGGCGCGTCCGAGTACCAGTTCGTGTGAGACGCTGATGGCCCCGATTACCCGACGCGAGTTCCTGCGAGACGGCGTGGCGGCGTTCACCGTCAGCTTCGCCGCGCCGGCGTTTCTGAGCGACATCGCGCGCGCGCAGGGCGCGCGGAGCCGCAACCTCGTCGTGGTGTACCTGAGCGGCGGCAACGACGCCCTCAACACCCTGATCCCGTACCAGGATCCGTTCTATTACAGCCGTCGGCCGGCGATTGCCATTCCAGCCGGGCAGGTACTGCAGATCGGCAGCGACGGCAGCCAGAAGACGCTCGGCCTGCACCCGCGGCTGACGGGGCTGCACACGATCTTCAACGAAGGACGGCTCGCCATCGTGCAGCGCACCGGTTACACGAACTCGAGCCGGTCGCATTTCCAGGGCCTCGACATCTGGGGCACGGCCAATCCGGGGAGCACGACCGGGATGGGATGGCTCGGCCGGTACCTCGATTCGCTGCCGCCCCCAGTCGACACGCTGTCGGCCTGGAACGCCACGCGCGAGACGCCGCGCGCGCTGGTGGCACGCACGGTCGCCGTGCCCGCCATCCCCGACGCGCGCACGTACAGCCTAGCGAGCCCGAACACGGGCGCCGAGGCGCTGGCCGAACGGCTCGCGGCCACCCGGATCGCGTCGCACGTGCCGATCAACCGGCCGCACCTGTCGTTCGTCAACGGGACCATCAACGGCGCGCTCGACACGCTCGACCGCGTCGGCTCGGTCAACGCCTACGTGCCGACAGTGACCTACGCCAACAACGGCTTCGCGCTGGCGCTCCGCACGGTGGCGGCGTCGATCGTCCGCGGCATCGGCACCCGGGTGTTCTGGGTGCAGACGGGTGGATTCGATACGCACGCCGGCCAGGGCGCCGCCGGCGGCGGGGCGTACGGGACGCTGATGGGCACGTTCAACGACGGCCTGATCGCCTTCTACACCGACCTCCGCAACCAGGGCCTGCTCAACGACACGCTCGTGCTCCAGTTCTCCGAGTTCGGCCGTCGCATTGCCGAGAACGGCAGCCAGGGCACCGACCATGGCGCCGCGGGGGTGATGATGGCCATCGGCGGGGCAGCGCGCGGCGGTATCTACGGCACGGCCGCTTCCCTCGAACCGATTCCGGCCAACCCGACGCTCGAGAACAACGGCGCGGATGTCCGGCACGAGACGGACTTTCGCGCCGTCTACGCGCGCGTGCTCGACGGCTGGCTCGGGGCGGATTCGGTCGCCATTCTCGGCGGCAACTTCAGGCCGGGCGCTCCGGCTATCATCTAGGCATGATCAGAGTGCAGCCCATGGCCGCGGCCGCCGTCGCGGCCCTCGTGCTTGGCGTGTCGGCTGCGCCGGCTGCGCGGCAGGACTCGGAGGAGGCCCGCCGGGTGCGCGAGGCCGCGACCGTCTTCGGCGAGATCATGAACGCCGAGGACCAGGCGATTCCCCGCGCGATTGTCGGCAAGGCCGAGGCGATTGCCGTCTTTCCGAGCACGGTGCGCGTCGGCTTCGTCATCGGCGGCATGCGCGGCCGCGGCATCATCAGCGCCCGGACGCAGGGCGGCTGGTCGGCGCCCGGCTTTCTCACCCTCACGGGCGGCAGCTTCGGGCTGCAGATCGGCGGCCAGGCCGCCGACATCGTTCTGGTGGTCAACAACCGGCGCGGGCTGGAGAATCTCGTCGCGAACCAGTTCACGCTGGGTGCGGACGCGGCGGTGGCGGCCGGTCCCGTCGGCCGCGACGCCAAGGCGGCGACCGACGTGCAGCTGCGGGCGGAGATTCTCAGCTACTCGCGCGCGCGCGGGCTGTTCGCCGGCGTGGCGATCAGCGGCAGCACGGTCAGGCCCGACCGTGACGCCAACGAGCGCTTCTACGGCAAGCCGCTCGAAACCCGGCAGATCATCTTCGGTCCCGCACCAGGCAAGCCGGCGCCCGTGCCGCTCTGGTTCGAGGCGCTGGACCGCCACACGCGCTGAACGTCCGTGCATCGCCGAACCGCCTGACGAGCCGCCTCAGAAGGCGACCTGCACGGAGAGCCGGACGGTGCGCGGCGCCACGGGATGACTGTGCACGTCGTCGATCCCGTTGGCCGGTTCACCGGGCAGCCGGGACGTGTAGAAGTAGTCGACGTCGCTTGCCCGCGCGTTGGCGAGGTTCAGCACGTCGGCGATGAGCCGCGTGCGGGCCGCGATCCGATAGCCGGCCTCGGCATTGACCAGCAGCGAGCCCGCCGACCGCACGCTGGCATCCTCGACGAGCGGCCGCGGTCCCACGTATCGGAGCCGCAGGCCGCCGGTCCAGCCGCCCACCTCATCCAGCGACACGCCGAGAGACGCAACACGCTCGATGGCGCCCGGAATGGACGAGCCGGGCGGACCCGCGTCGCTGAAGCGCGCCGACGACCACGCGAGGTCGCCGTCGAGCATCAGCCAGGAGCGCACGCGGACGCCGGTGGCCCATTCGACGCCGGTCCGACGGCTCGGGCGGCCTGCCTCGGTCGTGCCGGCGTCGCCCACATAGACCAGCTCCGCGTCGGCGCCGAGCGTCCACACGCTCAGGGTCGTCTGCGTCCGCGGCACGACGACCGTGCGGAGCCCGATCTCGGCGCCGCGCGTGCGGACCAGCGGCGTGGCGGGATCGGTCGCCGCGCCGGTCGTGGGATCGACGGACAGGACGACCCCGCGCGCGTCGTTGCTGTGGTAGCCGTAGCCGGCGTTGCCATACAGCTCCAGCAGCCGCGTCGGCGCGTACGCGACGCCCAGCTTGGGGCTGAGCACGCCGGCAGCGCGGGCGCCGCTGTTGTCGCGCGCCGTGCTCCGCACCGCGAACCGGAACACGTCGCCGCGGAGTCCCACCGTCCCGCGCACGCGGCTCGTCACCTCCCACTCGCTCCGGTGGTAGACGCCGAGCGAGCTCTGGCCGACGCGGTCCTCGCGCACCGTCGACAGGCGCTCGCGCCGCTGCGTCGAGTACAGACCGACCGCGCCGATCCGATCGTGCCGCGCCTGGACGCCGTGGCCGTGCTCGACGGGGCGCCCGGCCCAGCTCGCCTGGCGTCGGTGGCTGATCCGCCCGCCGGCGACGAGGCGCCGATCCACCTGCTCGAACTGGTCGCCGTGCACCGGGTCGTTCAGGAAGTAGGTGAAGTTGGAGAAGAGATCGAGATCCGAGTGCACCACGTACGCGGCCATGCTCGTGGCCGTCGTCCCGTGCGACCGCTGCCGCTCTGTCGAGAGCGCGAGGCGACGGGTGGCGCCGCCGGTCGACGAATCGAACGTCCCGAAACGGGAGACCAGGCCTGCGTCGACCGCGCGGCGGGGAATCTGATCGCTGCCGTTCCACCGGCCGTCGTGCGCCGCCGCGGTGATCGACAGGTTCCGGTGTGCGTCGCCCTCGCTGTAGCGCATCAGCCCGTTCAACCTGCCGTAGCGCTGGGCGGCCGCCCACGGGCCGTCGCTGCGCTGGGCGTCGATGGCCACGAGCAGGCGGCCGCGGCCCACGCGGGGCGAGGCCGCGACCAGCGTGCGGCGGAACCGGTCGCCAACGGTCACTTCGCCGAGCGCTCGCTCGAGCGCGTTGACGTAGTCGATGTTCGCGGCCCCGGAGCTCGCGAAGTCGCCTTCCTCGGCGTAGTACGGCCCCTTCTTGAACTGGATCCCGCTGACGAGCTCCGGGATCAGGAAGTTCACGTCGGAATACCCCTGCCCGTGGCCGTGCGTCGGCATGTTGACCGGCACTCCCGCCACGCTGACGGCGAAGTCGGTTCCGTGATCGAGATTCATGCCGCGCAGGTAGTACTGGTTGGCCTTGCCCTCGCCGCTGTGCTGCGTGATCACCAGCCCGGGCACCGTCTCGAGCACGTCTCCCGGACGGGCGAGCGGCCGATGCTGGAGCTGCGCGGCGGTGATAGCGCCCTCGGACGCCGCGCCTGCCAACCCGATCAGGTTGTCGGGGGCGGGCGCCTCGGCGATGTTGCGCAGCGTCCGGTGACCCGTGACGACGACATCGGCCGTGAAGGCGAGCGGCAGGACGGCCGTGACGAACGGGGAACGGTCGGTGACCGTGATCGGCTTCGTCACGTCGCCGAAGCTGACCAGCGAGAAGCACAGCTCGTAGCGGCCTGGATCCGCCGGAATCGTGAACCACCCCGACTCGTCCGTGGTCGTTTCCGCCAGAACGGTCGCGCCGAATCCGCGCAGCGCGACCGCCACGCCGGGCAGCCGGCGTCCCGAATCGTCGCTCACGTGCCCCGTGATGAACAGTTCGCCCGCCGCCGCCGGCCGGACGGCCAGCGCAAGAAGCGCCACGGTGAGCCGGATCGCCTTGGAGACCATATATCGGCCTCTACGGACGGGCCGGGCCGCCGGATTTTGGCGTGATACCATCCGGCGGCGCACGGGGTGCGTAGAGCATGGTGATGGGGCTGCTGGCGGTGGTAGCCGCGTTCCGCCGGGATGCCGGCGACCCGCAGGCCGAGGACGTCGAGTGCCTCAGGCGCCTCGCAGCCGGCGACGGCGACGCCGCGGCCCGGCTCTACGACCGCCACGCCCGCCCCGTCTATTGCCTCATCCTCCGCATCGTCAACGATGAGGGAGACGCCGAGGACGTCATGCAGGAGGTCTTCGCACAGGCGTGGCGGCAGGCGTCGCGCTACGACCCCTCCCGGGGCGCCGTGGCCGCGTGGCTCCTGATGATGGCGCGCACCCGCGCGATCGACCGCCTGCGGGCGCGCCAGGCGCGGCCCGTCGCCGACGCGCTCGGCGACGAGCATCTCGACGCCCTGCCGGCCGCCACGCGCGATGCCGCCGCCGACATGATCGACGCCGAGCAGGCGCACCGGGTCCGGCGCGCGCTCGAGGAGCTGCCGCTGCTCCAGCGGCTCGCGATCGAGCTGGCGTACTACGAAGGGCTGACCCAGCGCGAGATCGCCGAGCGCCTGGAAGAGCCGATCGGCACGGTCAAGACCCGCGTACGCTCCGGCCTGCTCAAGCTCCGCGAGGCGCTGGCGGAGGGACAGTCATGACGTCCGCGCACGAGGATCTCAAGGCGCACGCCGGCGCGTACGTGCTCGGCAGCCTGGATGCCGAGGAGCGGACGGCGTTCGAGGCGCACCTGGCTGGATGCGAGGAGTGCGCCGCCGAAGTGCGGTCGCTCGGCGGCGTGGTCGAGGCGCTGGCACGCGCCGTGCCCCAGCGGACCCCGCGGCCCGAGCTGCGGGAGCGGGTCCTGGCCGGCTTCGACGCGCAAGGACGCGCGAGGCCGGCGGGACGCGCCGGCAGCGCCAGTCAGTGGCTGCCGCTCGCCGCGCTGGTGGTGCTGACCGTCGGGATCGGCGTGTACGCCGCGTGGCTGCAGGTGCGGGTTGCCGTGCTCGAGGACCGGCTGGAGCGGGCGCTCCTGCAGGCGGCCGCTGCCGAAACCGCCGTCGCCGATGCGCGCCGGGTGAACACCGAGCTGCAGTCCGCCATGGGCGTGCTGGCCGCACCCGATCTCGTCCGGATCGATCTCGCGGGCCAGACGCCGGCGCCGCAGGCCACCGCCCGCGCGCTCTGGAGCCGCGCCCGGGGCATGGTCTTCACCGCGACGAACCTGCCGCCGCTCCCTGCCGGCCAGGTGTACCAGGTGTGGGTCGTGCCCGCCGCGCAGCCCCCGATCAGCGCGGGGCTGCTGGCGCCGGACCCGGCCGGCGCCGGCCAGACCTACTTCAGCACGGCGCCGGACATTCCGCCGCCGGCGGCCGTGGCCGTGTCGATCGAGCCGGCCGGCGGTGTCCCCGCGCCGACCGGCGCCATCTATCTCGTGGGCAAGCCCGGCGCGAGCTCGTAGCGCCCGACGCCCAACGCCCAATCCCCAATCCCCGAATCCCCAAGGCCTGAAGCCCGGCCAATCCGTTCAGCGCCTCCATCCGTAGACGCCCTTGGGAGGTGCTGAGTGAGGAAACTGATTTACATCGCGTTGGCGTGCGCCGCGGCGGTGCCGTTCGTGACGCCCATCCAGGCGTCGAGTCATCGGGAGGCGCTCGCCGTGCTCAACGAGCCGTGCGCCGACAACACCGATACGTATGCCTGGGTGTCGGACGGATCGCACGACAAGCTGTATCTCATCATGAACTTCAATCCGCTCCACGAGCCGGGCCAGGGCAACCACGGGCTGCGGGCGTGCGACGGGTATCGGTACGAGTTCCACATCGGAATCGGCGAGCGGCTCCTGGACCAGGCCGTCTACCGCATCGAGTTCACGAAGGTGCTCACGCCTGAGGCCGCGCCGAGCGCGAGCGACAACGTCGGCGGCGGCAACGAGCTGCTGTGGCAGCTCACGGGCGCCACCGAGACCATGACCGTGACGCGGTTGTTCGCGCCGGGCAACGGCGCCGAGACCGTGGTTGGCCGGAATCTCGCCGTGCTCCCCAACAATCATGGCCCGCAGACCGACCGCCTGGTCTTCGGTCTGGATCGCTTCCGCGGCTACGACTCGGGCGATCGCAGCGAACGGGAGGTCGGCTTGTACGACCAGGCGTTCGTCGACCGCCATATCCACACGCTGTCGAACGGCGCGCGGATCATCGCCGGGCAGTTCGACGATCCCTATCAGCTCGACGAGAAGGGGATCTTCGACGTGGTCAACCTGGCCGAGTCGGATCTGGGCGGCATCCGCGGCGCCCGGCGGGGCCCGGCCAAGGACGTGTTCACCGGCTTCAACGTCTTCTCGATCGCGCTCGAGATCCCGACCCGCGAGCTGTTTCCGAGCGGCATCCCGCACAACGGCCAGCTCGTCGCCACCTCGACCGACAGTCTGCTGCGGGTGTGGTCCCGGATCACGCGCCAGGCGAGCATGACGGTCGACGCCCGGCAGACGATCACCGGACGCACCGGCGACGGACCGTTCGTGCAGGTCGGGCGCAATGCGCTGCCGCTCTTCAACGCCGCGCTCGTGGGCACGCAGCGCCAGACGCTGTATCTGCACAGCGATCCGACCTCGGACGTGACGAACTTCGGCGCCGACATCCTGTTCCCCGTGCTCGTGCGCGACCTCGACGCGCTCGGCGTGTATCGCGCGCTGGGCGTGCCGGCGTCCACCGTCACCACGCTGAAGGGGCCGCGGACCGACATCATCCAGGCGATCAACCTCGGCCGGCCGATCCCGGTGGCCGACGGCTTCACGGGCGACGTCATCACGCTCGACGCCGCGATCGATTCCAGCTTCCCGAACGGGCGCCGGCTGGGGGGCGGCACCGCGGCGAGCCGGAATCAGGTGAACGTCAACACGGTGCTCGTCAGCCTGATCGCGGCGGGCAATCCAGCCGCGGGCCTCGCCAAGGGCGTCGAAGACAACGACAAGAACTATCTGAACCGGTTCCCGTTCCTCGCGCCGGCCCACCAGGGGCTGCTGCAGGGGCACGGCGGCACCAACACGCCGGTGGTGCCGAACATCCCGACGCCCTAGGGCGTTTTCCAGGTGCGCGTAGCGCGGATTGTAGGGTGAGCCTTTCAGGCTCGCCTCGCGCATCCGAAGGGTTCGCGCCACAGCGAAACCAGGTCCGCGCTACGCATCCCTGGAAGACGCGCGAGCTGGTAGCCGGTAGCCGGTAGGAGGATGCCGTGAGGAGACTGTTGATCGTCGCCTTCGTGATCGCGTGCTGCGCCGCGCCGCTGGCGGCGCACGACGTGTGGATCGAGCCGAGCAGGTTCACGCCGGGCCTCGGCGAGCTCGTCGGCATCCGCCTGCGCGTCGGTCAGGACTTTCTCGGCGATCCGCTGCCGCGGGACGCGGCTCTCGTCGAGCACTTCGTCGTCGAGGACGCCGAGGGGCGAAGGCCCGTCGTTGGGCGGCACGGCGCCGACCCGGCCGGCATCGTCCGCGTGGCGTCGCCGGGGATGCTCGTCGTCGGCTATCGCAGCCGTCCGAGCGCGGTCGAGCAGACGGGGGACAAGTTCCACCAGTACCTCGAGGAGGAGGGGCTCGACTCGATTCTGGCGCTGCGCGCGCGACGCGGCGACACCGGAGCGGTCCGGGAGATGTTCTCGCGGTGCGCGAAAAGCCTCCTGGCATCGGGCCCCGTGGACCGGACGCAGGGCGACCGGCCGCTCGGATTCACGCTCGAGCTCGTCGCCGAACGGAATCCCTTTGCGATGGCACCCGGCCAGGAGCTGCCGGTGCGGCTGACCTACGAGAACCGGCCGCTCGCCGGGACGCTCGTCGTGGCGATCAATCGATCGCGGCCCTCGGAGAAGCTGACGGCGCGCAGCGACCGCGACGGGCGCGTGCGGTTCCGTCTGCCTCGCGGCGGCGCCTGGCTGATCAAAGCGGTGCACATGATCGAGGCGCCCGCGGGAACGGATGCCGACTGGGTCAGCTACTGGGCCTCGCTGACGTTCGAAATGGCGGGCGCGCAGTCGATGGAGCGCACGTCATGACGCGCAGGGGGCTCGCCCTCGCGGCATGCGTGGCGGCGGTTCTCGCGTCGAGCGCGGCCGCGCGCGCGCACGAGATCGGGACGACCCGCGTGTCGGTCGTCCTTGAGGAC
>Ga0194131_10007549_pt1 | contig 14582 bp, 16 predicted proteins | sample TA2KigO120mmetaG_FD_148631 | JGI IMG/M metagenome (GOLD analysis project Ga0194131, IMG submission 148631) | Freshwater microbial communities from Lake Tanganyika, Tanzania - TA2015053 Kigoma Offshore 120m | ecosystem: Environmental > Aquatic > Freshwater > Lake | place: Tanzania: Lake... | reverse complement strand
CGAGGAATCGAAAGCCGGACCCTGAGCTTGCCGAAGGGGAGGCGGGGTCGCGACTTTTTGCGAAGCAAAAAAGTTGTGACCGATTCCTCTCGAGGGCACCATTAAACAAAAAACCGCGCATAGCGTGCACGGCATTATTTTTATTCCTCACTATTGCGTTTCAATTTTTCCTTCGTATCAGAAGAAGCAGCTTTTAACGCATCCTCCGTTTCACGCGCACTGGGAAGCATTGTGCGTACGGTAAACATAAGATCGTCATCAACAATTTGTATATAATCACAGTTAACACAAATAAGAGTGATGGCGCCTGTCTTAGTATTCAAATAAGGAAGAAGTGTGTGGTGGCTGCTGTCATTGCCACAAGTAAACGGATGAAGTACCGAACACGTCTGATATTCAAGTATCAAATCGACATCTTTCTGTGTCATTTTTGCCCCCCTCATTACAAAAGAACTACCACTATTGTACTCGAAATACCTTCATAAAAAACTTGACTTTTAAATAAAAACGTGCTAAAGTAAAACCAGATCATCAAAATGAAAGGAGAAGTGAACAATGCGTTTCATCGCTTTGGTCATTTCCATCATGTTCTTCTTCTCTCTTCCGGCGCTGGCAACAGCCACGGAAGAGTCCCCGTCCCCTGCACCAACGGCATCCCCGGCGGCGGCAACCACGACGACGGCCCTCGACCCGATGGATCCCAAGTACCAGGCCTTCTACCCCCGCAACGAGGTGGAGGCCGAGACGAGAAACCCCGGTGGCGAGTGGCGCCGCGGAGAGTACGGTAAGATGCTGTACACTCCGCCCGTGCGCAAGCATGCGGCGGCGGCGACCACGCCGTCGACCACCACCACGACCAACACCACAACTACGACGCGAGTGGGGCCTAACACTCGCGTAACGGTGACAGTCAGCGTCGCCCCCGAAAGTGACGTCCCGTCTCCCGAAACCACGACGGCCCCGGCACCGGCAGCGACCCCCAAGAAGACGAGCGCGCCGTGGAACCTGGGGTGGCTCTGGTCCACCCTCCAATTCCTCGGGTGGCTCGTCCTCCTCGCCGCGGTCGCGGTGGGGGTGTGGGCGATCGGGCGCACGTGGGGTATGCGGGCCGGAGCGACAACGGGCGTGTTGGTCGTCGTTCTGGGGGCCTTCGTCTGGCTCGCCCTGTAAGGGGGTAGGGCCAGCAAGTAGCGCTTACGTAGCAACGTAGGCGCTTTTTCTTTCTTGGAAGTGAATCTCTACGGACCTCCACACATAGCACTATAACAATGCAAGCCACGCTTGGCCGTGATGACATGTCATCACGACACTCTTTCAATATTTCCTCCTTTAAAACATACTCCTCCCCCAAATCAAAAGTGAGTCCTCAGTGGGGAGACAAGTGTTATCGCTATAACCACAAACGAGCAGTAAGCGAAAAATTATTTTCGTATTATGCGAGTGCAGTGGTTATATACCCAAAAGCCTTTAAGGCTTTTGGGTATATAAAAAGGGGGGGGTGTAACGGTCTCCCCTCTTGGAGACGAACGACGATTTGAGGAGGAGTGTAATCAATCTCCTTGCTGTGAGCGGTTTCATATCATATAATAAGTCATTACCAACTAAAGATGTTTTTTGTATTTTTGATACTTATTTATGGAACCATCTAAAAACTGGAAGGATCTTCTTAAAAACATATTTTGGGCATTTCTTACTCTTGCTCTCCTCGTACTTATTGTCGGAGAGTTCATTGGTTTTGAAAAGCAGCCCAAGAAGGTGAACCTCTCCGAGATCGCCCAAAAAATTAGTTCGGGCGAGATTACAAAACTTGTAGTAAACGGTGGAGAAATAAAGGCAACTCTTAAGGATGAGTCGACGCTCGTCGCTCAAAAAGAATTCGAGACGGGTGTTTCGCAAACACTCACCAATCTTGGAGTTTCAAAAGAACAACTTCAAACCATCAACCTTGAGATAAAACATGAATCCGGATTCATGTTTTGGATGAGTATTCTCATCCCCACCCTTCTTCCCGCCCTCCTCATTCTCGCTATCTTCTGGTTCATGTTTAAACAGGCACAAAAAAGCACGAATCAAGCGATGTTTTTTGGGAAATCGAATGTACGCCTTTCAGCTCCAAGCGCAAAAGATAAGGTAACCTTTAAAGATGTCGCCGGCCTCGAGGAACCAAAAGAAGAGTTAAGAGAAGTCGTTGATTTTCTTAAATTCCCTAAAAAATATGTAGACATAGGAGCACGCATTCCCCGTGGTATTCTCCTTGTCGGACCCCCCGGAACAGGTAAAACACTTCTTGCGCGCGCCGTTGCAGGTGAGGCAGATGTCCCCTTCTTTCACATCTCTGGATCAGAATTCGTAGAGCTTTTTGTTGGTGTCGGCGCATCACGCGTACGCGATGCTTTTCTTACTGCAAAAAAAGCCGCACCCGCAATTATCTTCATTGACGAAATAGATGCTATAGGAAGAGAACGTGGTGCAGGACTTGGAGGAGGAAACGATGAACGCGAACAGACACTCAACCAAATCCTTGTTGAGATGGACGGCTTTGAGCGTGAAACACAGCTTATTGTGATGGCAGCAACGAACCGCCCGGACATTCTCGACTCCGCCCTTCTCCGTCCAGGACGTTTCGATCGCCGCGTCCTTTTAGACCTCCCGGATGTACGAGAACGAGACGCCATCCTTCATCTCCATGCAAACAACAAACACCTCGAAAAGACAATCTCGCTCCGAAAAATCGCAGAACGCACCCCCGGATTTTCGGGTGCTGATCTTGCGAACCTTATTAACGAAGCAGCTCTCTATACTGCGCGCACAAACAGAAAAACGGTTTCCGAAACCGACATCCTTAATTCTATCGATAAGGTACTGCTCGGCCCAGAACGAAAGTCGCGCGTCATCTCCCCCAAAGAAAAACAAATCACAGCATACCACGAAGCCGGCCACGCTCTTGTCTCCTCCGTTATTCCAGAGGCAGACCCCGTACACAAGGTCACAATTGTAGCCCGTGGACGCGCAGGAGGATACACCCTAAAGCTCCCCTCCGAAGAGACAAACCTCAAAACAAAGAAGCAATTTCTCGCGGATCTTGCGGTGGCAATCGGTGGTTATGCATCCGAAAAACTCATTTTTGGCGATGTCAGTACGGGGTCATCAAACGACCTCAAAGAGGCAACGGGACTTGCTCGCCTTGTTGTCACCCGCTATGGCATGAGCGATGCCTTTGGGCCTATTACCTTCGGTAAACCACAAGAACTTCTCTTCCTCGGACGCGAGCTTACTTCAGAACAAAATTATTCAGAAAAGACAGCAGGAAAAATAGATGACGAGGTACACAAGCTCATGCAACAAGCATTCAAAAACGCCGAACTCATTGTACGAAAATATCGTAAGGCGCTCGACATGATTGCCGATACTTTAATACAAGAAGAAACTCTTGAGCGCGACGCATTCGAACGCCTCTTGGAACTCAGCGGAGTAAAAATAAAAAGACAGGAATCCTCCCCTGTTCAATAGTCTGCTGTTTTTTATAAAAATAAAGACACAGAATCCTTAATTGCCTATTTGCAGAAAAGGCCTTTTTTTGATTAAGTAATTATATCCGCTCATAGCTCAGTTGGTTAGAGCACGGAGCTTATATCTCCGCGGTCCCAGGTTCGAATCCTGGTGAGCGGACAACGTATACATACGGAGGCGTCGCATAGTGGCCTAGTGCGCACGCTTGGAAAGCGTGTGAGGGGAAACCCTCCGAGAGTTCGAATCTCTCCGCCTCCGCCAAAATAAAAATGAATTTAAGTCCAATTATCGATAGTAATCTAGAAGAACGTGCCGCAAAAGCGCAGAACCCTTTTTCGGTGTGCCCAGAAGAAATTTTAAGTAGTCAAGTTCTGGTGTCAATACAATATTGGTCTTTTGACAACCGGTTACACCGAGGACAAATTGTAACTCACCAAAAACTCGTGGAAGATATTCTGCGCGTTTTTAAGGAAATTGAAAAGAAGAAATTCCCTATTCAAAGCGTTATACCAGCAGCCGATCCACGCTTTATGTGGGACGATAACGTAATGATGAAAGAAAACAATACTTCGTGTTTTAATTACCGCGCAATCGAAGGAACTACCAACTTATCCTATCATGCCTTTGGGTGCGCCGTTGATATCAATCCTCGCCTAAATCCCTATATTAACAAGCAGGGTATCATAAACCCAACTGGAGCAACATATGATCCCGAAATTCCAGGCACTATCACAGAAAATTCTTTCCTAGTTAGGCTCTTTGATTCGCTTGGCTGGGAGTGGGGCGGAAGATGGAAAGACTCTAAAGACTGGCAACACTTTCAGAAACAAATATAGTTACAAACCAGAAAATATGCCTTCCGAACCATTCCGCAGATACGGAGCTGGGTGTGGTGAGCTAGTCGAACCGTTTTCTTTTTTTGGAACCTACGCATTTAGCTTTTTATAGATCTGATAGGCAACCATTGCGCCATTTATTGCGCGGTGCACCTCTGGCTCCTCGGGAACACCAAGAAATTTGGCAACAGCACTCTGTTTGAAATGCCTAAGCCCCTTATCTCTCAACTTGCCAATAGCATCACTCATTACATCAAACCTGTGATAGTCCATACGATTTTCTACACCCGTCTCGCTAAAAGCGTTGGAGAGAAAACCCCAATCGAAAGTCATGTTCCATGCCCAGAAAACGCTTTCGTTTGTAAGCGCCGCGTATTGCTCCATGGCTTCTTTAAGAGAAACTGCGTTCTTCCAATCCTCTTCCTTATACCCGTTCACTTCAAGCGCCTTCTGGTTAGCAAGATGTATTCGCGTAGGCCTTATCTTAACATCTAGTGTATTTATAATGTTGAGAGAATCCGGATCAAAGAGGACAAGCCCTATCTCAATAATTTCATGGTGTGCCTCAGGTCTCATAACGCCCTTCTCATCAGCCCTCCAAACAATACAATCAAGCCCCGTTGTTTCAATATCCGTCATGGCAATAGGCAACTCGAAAAAATGCTGAGCCATATAATCCCCCTCTTGGTTTATATTCATGGTGCTTTTCATACTGTACATTACTATACCAAATTAACAAGTTTCGCAAAAATTTGTGCTCATCACAAAACTATGTTTTATTTATCTATGATCCTTGAAAACACGCTGGAGGCCACCATGAAGAAAAAATATGTTGTAAAAAAATCTAGCATACGTGGTAAGGGGCTTTTTGCAATTTCTAAAATTAAAAAACATGAAATTATTTTTATCCCAAAAGGCACCTTAACTACCACAAAACGATATTCAAGGTCACACTCAAAAACAGGAGAACACATGTTGGCCATCGGTCCATGCACGTGGCTTAAAACAAACCGAGAGGACCCTTTGTGGCATCTCAACCATTCATGCGAACCCAATGCATATGTCCTCGGATCAAAAATAATCGTGGCAATGAAAGACATCTTTCCCGGCGAAGAAATAACAATCGATTATTCTTTCACTGAAGAGGACCCTTTCTGGGAACTCGATCACCCTTGTCAGTGCGGCTTTCAGATGTGTCGATTCCGTATACGCAGCATTACATACCTTCCTCAGGAATTAAGAACGGCTCAAAAAAAATATATCCCCGATTGGCTTCAAAAATATGCGTAATCAAACAAAGAACCGCCAAACAAGGGCGGTTTTTACCTACAACACGGCCACTTCGGTTCGTATTCCATAAATAGGTCCTTGGAAATCTGCTGCGAGACGAACAATGCCCGCACGCATATAACCACGACCATACGAAACAACAGGTATACTGTCCCCATCAATCATATATGCACCAAGCTGATATGCACTACTCCCATTTCCCTCCCAATCATTCATAATCTGATTTGTCTCCTCCATGTGAGTAATGGAATATACAAGCTGATCTTCAATAGAAAAACCTCTTTCGTGCGTGTAAGACGGGTCTGATTGTACTGTCTTCAAATATTCCCTTGGGCTTCTACCTGCCTCCAATTGTTTTCTTCCATTAATATTTTCGCCTCTGCCTTCTCTTGGAATATTTGGTAGATACTCGACAAGAAGGACGTTCCACCCGTGACCACCCGCAAGAAGATCTCGTTTTGTTTTTCCCCCATGGTTTTGTGGGGAATATTGCTGAGGATAGTAAAGCAGGAGATCGTTGGTATCTGCTTCTAAAAATCCATCCCACACCCAAATGGGTTTATCGCCGTCGAGCTCAATGGGTTCATCTAAATCATCAGGGGCTTTTTTCGTTGCCAAAAGAGCGCCCTCTCTCAGGTGGGTAAGAAGCACCTGTTTATATTTTTCAATAAGCACACCCAAGCGCATACCAACAGGCACAAGAAGAAGTTTCACAAAACCCTCCCCCGCCTTTTTGGTAAAAATCTCCTCCTGTTCTTTAATCTTTTTTTCAATATCTTCGTATGTGGGAATGGGATACTCCTTCCCATCGATACCAACGAAACCAAGATCATCTTTACCAAGAAGCTGACCAATCACCGCGGTTCTAAAAAGAATGTTTTTCTGTAAATCGTACTGCGCCCTAAGCTGCAAAAGCTCAGAAAGTGGTGTATTCCCCAGTGTTGATTCTTGTGCCATATAGCTATATGATACTGTGAAACAAAAAACAAGACAATATGAATATTCTGGCCATAGAAACCAGTTGCGACGAAACCTCAATTGCACTTATTGAAGCAAGGGGAGACAAACTTCCCTCATTTGTCATACACGCAAACCTTGTCTCATCACAAATTAAAATCCATCGACCGTTTGGAGGTGTAGTCCCTAATTTGGCAAAAAGAGAACACATCAAAAACCTTCCCATTCTTTTAAAACGTTTATCAAAACGACAAGGGCAAGAAACTAAAACTCTCATGAAGAATATCGATATGATCGCCGTAACCGTCGGACCCGGCCTTGAACCGGCATTGTGGACGGGTATTAATTTCGCAAAAGAACTCGCCAAAGAATACAAAAAACCACTTCTGGGTACCAACCACCTCGAGGGCCACCTCTATAGTTTTCTTTTCGGAAATAAAAAAACAGTGAGTTTTCCTGCTGTAGGACTTATTGTAAGTGGTGGACACACCATGCTTCTACTTATGACATCGCTCACAAAATGGAAAAAAATCGGTGAGACACGGGACGATGCTATTGGAGAGGCGTATGACAAGGTGGCTCGAATGTTGGAACTTCCTTATCCGGGAGGGCCCGAAGTCGAACGCGCTGCGAAAATGGGTAATCCCACATCAATAGAATTCCCTCGGCCCATGCTTGATCAAAAAAATTACGACTTTAGCTTTTCCGGTCTTAAAACTTCTGTGCTCTACTATCTTCGAGATCATGTCTCCCACAAAAAGGAAGATGTTGCCGCGTCATTCCAGGCTGCCGCCATCGAGACACTTATAGGAAAAACGATGCGCGCAGTAAAAGAATATGGTGCCAAAATGATCCTTATCGGCGGTGGTGTCGCTGCAAACAAATCCCTCACAAATGCACTTAAAAAGGCGTGTAAAAAAGAGGGTATTGCGTTTATTCCTCCCGCGCGCAATGTAATCACGGACAATGCTGCAATGATCGGGGCAAGCGCATATATGAACACTCTTCAAAAAAAGAAGCGGCGCATAGTTGCCCAATCAAACTTAAATCTCTAAAATGGAGCTATGACTCAAGAATTGGAAAAAAGCTACGATCCAAGTTTATATGAAAAAGAAATATATAAACTCTGGGAAGAGTCTGGGTATTTTAATCCGGACAATCTCCCCAATCAATCTGGTGCCCCCTATACAATTATAATGCCTCCTCCAAATGCTACCGGCATCCTCCATGCGGGTCATGCGTTGTTTCTCACCATTGAAGATATTTTTGTACGCTGGCGACGCATGCAAGGATATAAGGCGCTATGGATACCTGGCACCGATCATGCTGCTATTGCGACACAAGCACGGGTGGAAAAAGATATTTTAAAAAAAGAACAGAAGAGTCGATACGACCTTGGGAGAGATGAATTGCTTAGGCGTATTGATGTGTTTGTGGCAGAACACAGAACTATCATGACAGGACAAATGCGCGCAATGGGTTCTTCTTGTGACTGGAGCAGAGAAGCTTTTACGTTGGATGACAAACGTAATCGTGCTGTGAATGAAGCATTTAAACGCCTCTACGACTTAGGGCTCATTCAGCGCGACTTTCGTATTGTGAATTGGGACCCAAAGGGACAGACAACCATCTCTGACGATGAGATTGTATACAAAGAACAAACTACCAACCTCTATACATTTAAATATTCGAAAGATTTTCCGATATCTATCGCTACCACGCGCCCAGAAACAAAAGTTGGTGATGTGGCCGTCGCCGTACATCCTGACGATACACGCTATCAAAAATTTATTGGAAAAGAATATGATCTCACCTTTTGCGGAACGCCTCTCCATATCACAATAGTTGCTGATAGTAGTGTAGAAAAGGATTTTGGAACCGGTGCGGTTGGTGTCACTCCCGCACACAGCATGACCGATGCTGAAATTGCTAAACGCCACAACCTAAAATGGTCACAAGTCATTAATGAACGAGCACATATGACCGTAGAAGGACCATTACAAGGTAAAAAGGTTACTGAGGCTCGCGAAAACGTTGTAGCTTGGCTCACGACCGAAGGTCTTCTTGAAAAAGAAGAAACTATCACCCATAACATTGCTACCGCAGAACGTACGGGCGGCGTCATTGAGCCACTGCCAAAACTCCAGTGGTTTATTCGCGTTAATCAACCGTTCAAAATTCCTCATTCCACCATCCAAGGTATTGCTACAAACCAAGAAGTTACCCTAAAGCAACTTATGCGGCACGTGGTTGATTCTGAACAAATTCACATAGTCCCCAATCGTTTCAAAAACAATTATTTCCACTGGATTGACAACCTACGCGATTGGTGTATCTCTCGTCAAATCTGGTATGGCCACAGAATTCCTGTCTGGTATAAAGACGAGGAGCTCTGTTGCAATACAAATCCACCAGAGGATAAAGGATGGGAACAAGATCCCGATACGTTAGATACGTGGTTCTCTTCAGGGCTCTGGACGTTTAGTACGTTAGGTTGGCCCGATGAAACCAAAGACCTACACACATACCATCCAACAGATGTAATGGAAACGGCTTACGAAATACTATTCTTCTGGGTAGCACGGATGATTTTAATGACCACCGCACTCGTCGGAGAAATCCCCTTCAAAACAGTCTATTTGCATGGGTTAGTACGCGATGAAAAGCGTCAAAAATTATCAAAATCAAAAGCTGATAGCGCCGACCCCCTAGACCTTATTGAAACGTTTGGGGCAGATGCCCTGCGTTTTGCTTTGGTATTTAATAGCGCACCAGGAACCGACTCGATCTTATCAGAGGACAAAATAAAAGGAATGAAACATTTTGCAAACAAACTTTGGAATATTGCACGTTTCATCTTAAGCAACACCACTAATGAAATTGATATAACTATGGCACCAAAAGGTATTACCGATGCCGACAAAAGTATTCTTAACGACCTAAACACAACCATTGTAAAAACTACAAACTATCTGGATACGTTTCAACTTCATGAAGCAGCCCAAGAACTCTATCAATTTACGTGGCACACCTTCGCCGACATCTACTTAGAGGCGAGCAAGCCCCAGCTTCAGGACGAAACCCAAACAGAAAACACAAGAAAGATACTTCTTTACTGTCTATCAACAATCCTAAAACTTCTTCATCCATTTATGCCGTTTATAACAGAAGTAATTTATCAACAACTCCCCACCACCTCAAAACAGAAAACCTTGCTCATAGAAAAGTGGCCTCTATAGTGTATAATTATTAAATGGTGCTTTTTATTTCTATTCTTTTGGGAAGCGCCCCCGCGTTGGGGTGGCTTTATTTTTACCTTAAAGAGGAGGTTCACCCAGAACCATGGTCAAAAATAACACGCACCTTCATTTCGGGTATTGCAATTGCCCCGATAGTAATCATTTTACAAACCTATCTTTCAAAACCTCTTGTATCAAACCTTGATCCGTCATGGATACTATTTATTTCATTTCTTATCGCCGCGGCCATCGAAGAAGGCTGTAAATTTTTTGCCGCCTATCCCATGGAACACGACAAGGTAATAGACGCGCCGGTCGATGCCATGATTTATGCCATTACAGCAAGCCTTGGTTTTGCCACTGCCGAAAATATACTTCTTACTCTTCGAGAGGTGTACACCACACTCCCACAAACATATTCATTTGGACTTGCAAACATTTCAATGTTTTCTGGAGCTATAGAAATATTAAGCTTACGTTTTATGGGCGCAACATTATTACACACCCTAGCAACGGGTATTCTCGGTTATTACTGGGCCCTCACCATAAGAGATGGACACTATAGACACCTTATAAAAGGTTTTGCACTTGCTGTGGGTTTGCACACTTTTTTTAACTACCTTATAATATACTATGGGGGTGCAAGTTTTATTTATACATCTTCCATTTTGCTCTTCGCCTCATTCTTTCTCCTCCAAGATTTTGAAACATTAAAACGCAAACCCCTTCCTATAAATTTGGAATAAAAAAATAAAAAATAGGGAAACCTAAAAATTCCCAAAAATTATGGACGAGCAAATATACAACGAAGCCTATGCTGGTGAATCATATGAGACCGTTCTTGCAAAAACAGGTTCGTCGCTTAGTCGTGGTGTGCGTCGCCAAGCCGCATCAGCAGAGCTAAAGGAAAACACTATCGATTCGGACGAAGAGGGTCAGCTTACCGTAGACGTTTTTCAAGATGATCAAAACATCTACATTCAGTCCACCATTGCAGGCATCGATGAAGACGATCTCGATGTAAGTATCACAAACGATATGGTAACCATAAAAGGTGCCCGCAAAAAAACGGGCAATGTTTCCTCGGATCAATATTTTTATCGTGAAATCTTTTGGGGTAATTTTTCAAGAAGTATCATTCTTCCCGAACAAATTGATTCCGATTCCGCCGTCGCTGACTTTAAAAACGGCATTCTTACCATTAAACTCCCCAAGAAGGCCGCAAAAGGGGAACGAAAGCTTAAAATTAAACGTAGTTAATCCCCCAAAATACACACACAACCCCCTTATGGGGGTTGTGTGTTTTGAATTAGGAAAACTTGACCTATAGGCCGAAGAATGCTACATTAAAGCATCATGACAGAAACTACAGAAGACAAAACATTATACGAATTGGGCTTTCTTATCAATGGAGAGTTAACCGAAGACGAAGCGCTTGAGGTCAAAAAATCCCTCGAAGAGCTTCTCGGTAAATATGGAACCATCTCCGAGCAAGGAGAGCTTCTTATGCATAACCTTGCCTATAGAATAGCAAAAAAGAAAGCGGCTTATTTTTCCTGGATCCGTTTTGAAGTATCTACCAACCACATACCAGAAATAAAGGAGGGGCTTCGCTACACAAAAAATCTTGTACGCACCCTTATTCTTAAATTAAACAAAAAACATCTTGAACAAGAAACAAAACAAATAAAACGATCTGCGGAATACGCAAAGAATAAAGAGACAGCAATCAAAGACGAAGTATCTCCCAGGAAAGAAGAAACCTACAACGCAGACGTAGATGTTCAAGAGCTCGACAAACGGCTAGCTGAAATCCTTTAATTATGAATCTTAACAAAGTCATTCTCATAGGAAGACTCACAGGCGACCCTGAACTTCGTACTACCCCAAGCGGACAATCGGTCGTTACACTTTCTCTTGCTACCAACCGCGTCTGGTACGATCAGAATAAACAAAAAAAGGAGGAGACGGAATTCCATACAGTAGTTGTTTGGGGGAAACAAGCCGAAACAGCGAGTCAGTACTTAAAAAAGGGGTCTCTTGCATATGTCGAAGGACGCCTTCGTACACGTTCGTGGCAAGACACAACGGGCAACAAACGAAGAGCAACAGAAATTGTTTCAGAAAATATCCAATTCGGTCCTCGCCCACAATATCAAAATGCTGGTTATCAAGGAGGATCCCCCGCACAAGAGAAAGAAGTACACCAACCTCCACAAATAGAAGAGCTCCCCATCATCGATATGGGGGATGAAATAAAAAGCGAAGATTTACCTTTCTAAGAAGTATCTACTATATGCACACTCCAACAGTTAACAAACAATGTTATTTCTGCTCGCAAAACACGGGCTATATTGATTACAAAGATACGAACGTTATAAAACGTTTCTTTTCGCTCCAATCAAAAATCTATAAACCAAAAAAAACTGGTATCTGCGCATCTCACCAACGAAGACTTGCTCTCGCCATTAAACGGGCCCGTTATATGGCGTTAGTCCCCTACACTCACCTCCACACAAAATAGAGCACACTTATTTGTTTGGCACATTAAAAACACGCGATTCCAGCGTGTTTTTAAGTTCCCGAGAAAAATTGACATAACACGACAAAACTGGCATGATAACACCTAGTAACCTCGCTCATTGAAAAACAGAAAGGAGCTTGATTGTATGTTCAGAAGACGTGAATATAACCACGGAACCGTTCAATTTCCAACATCCCTTCGAGAAACAACGCTCTTTGATGCAGAAGGAAACGTGTGGCGTATTAACGAAAAGCACAGAAAAATACTCAAACTCTTTCCAGAAACAACCCTTACTCTCACCAAACATGCGAGCACAAAACCCTTTGTAGATTCACAAGTACAAAACTCTATACAAGAAGCTATTCATCTTTGGAGAGAAAAATATGCCCTTCCCGCACTCGAAAAAATGACACCTTCTGCCCATTCATATCTTGAAGAATGCATCCAGAACACAAAACGGTTGTGCACGAAAAAGCTCCTTGAAGCGTTAGGCGCTGAAGGCGTACAACGCTTCAAGGAAATAATGGAAGGAATGCTAACAGACGTGGAGTGTTTGGTTGCTAAAAAGAAGCAGCTCGCAAAGGAAACCGAAAAGTTGTCCCCGCAATTTCTCCCACAAGGGACAAGATTTCATTGGAATCTTTTGTCTGGAGACATACACCACCAAATCTTCTGCATAGAAAATGCCCCACAACAAAGGACAATTAGCATCATGGGAGAGACGCGACGACTTGCGTTTCCTTGGATATATTTTATTGCGGTTTTTTCAAATAACTACCTGAGAAATCTCTACGCATTTTATCGCAATGCCCCACTTACAGAGTTAGATGACACACTATGCTTTCCAAATTTCCCTAACATAAATCCATATGATTATTCATGTTGCCTCGGGAACAATCGTCCCTTTATCTCGCTCTTTGATAAACACTGGGAAGAGAGACTATTTACCTATTTCTGGGGTAGCTCTTTCCGGCATGATGGGAGTGCTTACAACGCACTCTATGAATCAGCAAAGCAAAGAATTCCAGGGTTACAAGACCTAGATACATGGGAAACGCTTTCTAGGGCAAACCCGCTTTTTGTACTCACTCTTCCATGGAAAGAACATATAACACTCCATGCCTTCATCGATCGACTTATTGTCGACCTTGGTATTACCGAAAAAATTAACGCTGCACAACAAGAAAACCAAAACTTGAAAAATACGATAACAAAACGTTACCAAGAAGACTTTGCGCAACAATTAGCCATTAATCTCCACGCCATCTGTAGCAATACATCATCAGAAATTGATACAACTAGCATTGTACGCGAACAACTCATGACTCTCTTCAAAGAGCTTGAAAACGAGCTCGTAATAACGCTTGAAGGTATACACACTTCAATTTCCGACACGTTATCGCTATCAATAGCACAGACAACAGCCCTCGACAAAGGAGAAAAACACTCATGATCCCCATCTGGCTAAAAGACGATATAACACCACAACCACAAACACCCTTCTACTACACCATTGCACAAAACGGAATCTTTATGTGTAAAGAAAATCCTTTTTGGCGTGCAGTTGTGCCACTTAACGGTATCAGCACCCTAAAACCAGAGTCCCCTCAATTCACGTTTTTCCTCCCCAAACTTCCAAAACAACTTGTAAGTATCGTGGTGCGGTTTTTTGCCTCATTGTCTCAGAAGCATAATGTAGAAGCGATTATTCTTCTTTTGTGGAATGCTGAGACGCATAAATATACACTCCTTACACCACACCAAATTGTATCTTCAGGAAATATTGCACAATATAATATCCCGCGACTCCTACACCCCCTCTATCTTATAGGTACGTTCCATTCGCATTCCAAATACCCAGCATTCCATTCCAAAACAGATCGTCGCGACGAAGGATCGATGGACGGTATTCACGGGACCTTTGGATCATTCAAGGGATCAAGGAATGCGTTTACGATAAGCATTCAAGCTGTGATAAACAATACTAGATTTGACTGTGACCCAACCGAATTTTTCGAAGGCATCTCTCCCCTGTCACATAAAAAATCAAGGTATACCTTACTAGACCCAAGAAGCTACACTATTCCAGTAACCTGGTATGAGAATATACACACACAAGACGGACCACTCTATCAACACAAAATACGACACAAGGGGGGGCAGTAATGAGCCTAATACTGATTGGACTTGGAGGCATTGGTTCCCACTTAGCAGAACCGGCATGCA
>Ga0194131_10007547_pt1 | contig 14582 bp, 12 predicted proteins | sample TA2KigO120mmetaG_FD_148631 | JGI IMG/M metagenome (GOLD analysis project Ga0194131, IMG submission 148631) | Freshwater microbial communities from Lake Tanganyika, Tanzania - TA2015053 Kigoma Offshore 120m | ecosystem: Environmental > Aquatic > Freshwater > Lake | place: Tanzania: Lake... | reverse complement strand
ACAAGGATCGCTACAGCGAAGTGTTCCCGGCGTCGAAGCGGCCAGGCATCCCGTACACGCAGCTCAAAGCCGAGCAAAAGGCGTTGATCGCCGACGTTGTCAAGACCATGACTTCCGAGTACGGCGCTCAGCGTTGCCTCGAAGTCACGAAGGAAACCCCTGAGGGAGCAAGGTATCTCACCTTTTTCGGCGAACCGTCCGAGAAAAAACCATTCGCCTGGCGCGTCGGCATGCATCACCTGACACTCTTGTTCGCCGAGTTCGGCACGGACCCGGCGAACGAGTTCGGCCCGATCCTCCTGGGCGGCAACCCCGCGAAGTCCTTGTGGGAGGCCGAAGAGAAAATCGCGCTTGAGCTTTATGCCGCTTTGACACCGGAAGAGCTCAAGAACATTCAAGAGTCCGCCAAGGGCGTCTCAGCGGGCTCGGGGGGAAAAATGGGCAAGGGCGGCGTTCGAATTGCTGATCTCAACGAGAAAGCGCGCCAGCTGGCCACGAGTTTGTTCGCCAAGCGACTCGACGTTTTCTCGGCGGAGCGACGCAAGGTGGTGGATGACATCGTCAAGCGCGATGGCGGACCGGAAAATCTGCGGCTGATCATCTGGGGCCAGGCCGTCAAATCCCACCTCGAAGGCGGCAACTACCACTGGCGCATCGGCAGCGACGCCATTGTCTGCGACTGGCAGACAGTCGGCAAGAACCATCTGCACATGACCCTCCGAGGCCGGCTCAAGAGCTGAACCGGAACACCTTTTCTGAACTGCAACCAGGGAGCAAACCATGTTCACACGATCAACCATCTTCTTTTCGGCGATGCTTGGCCTTGTCGGCCTTGGCATCTCTTCGGCCCCGGCCGGCGAGGGCAAAGGGAAAATCCGTGTCGTCATCATCGATGGCCAGAACAACCACGACTGGCGCGCGACCACTCCGATCATGAAGAAAGCCCTCGAAGATTGCGGCCGGTTTACCGTCGACGTCGCGACTTCGCCGCAGGTTCCCTCGCTCGCCAAGCCGGGCAAGCCCAAGGATGAGACCGATGTCAAGGCGATGGCCAAATACAAGGAAGCCCTCGCCAAGTACGAGGCGGAGTTGCCCAAGTTCCAGGAGAAGCTGAAGGCAGCCCAGGCGGAGCTGAAGAACTGGCAGATCGACTTTTCCAAGTACGATGTGGTCGTCAGCAATTACAACGGTCAGCCGTGGACCAAGCAGATCAACGACGGGCTCGAGGAGCGCCTGAAGAACGGCAAGATTGGCTTGGTCATCGTCCACGCCGCCAACAACGCCTTTGGCGGATGGAAGGAATACAACCTCATGATCGGCATGGGCTGGCGCGGCGCCAACTTCGGCGAGCGGCTCAAGGTCGATGACGGTGGGAAGCAGATCCGCGTTCCCAAGGGAGAAGATCTCGGTTCGGGCCACCGCTCGGGCGGCAATTTCGCCGTCGTCGTTCGTGATGCCGAGCATCCCATCACGAAAGGGATGCCCGACGAATGGATGCACGCGCAGGACGAACTCTACGATAACATGCGCGGACCAATCGAGAACGTTCACCTCCTGGCGACAGCCTATTCCAAGGGCACGAAAACACATGAACCGATGATCTGGACGGTGACCTACGGCAAAGGACGTGTGTTCCATACGCCCATGGGGCACGGCACGGCGTCGATGCTTTGCGTGGGTTTCCAGGCCACGTTGCAGCGCGGCACCGAGTGGGCTGCCACCGGGGGCGTGACCCTGCCCATCCCCGCCAATTTTCCGACTGCCGCCAAGGTCAGCTCACTGCCGGCCGCGAAGAAGTAACACCCGCTATTCCCCACCTTTTTTTTTGAGGCATTCATCATGATCCGCACACTCGTTTTTTCTGCCGCCTTCCTCGCCGCTGCCGTGAGTTTGCACGCGCAAGAACTTTCCGACGCCGAAAAAAAGGACGGCTTTCGCCTGCTCTTCGACGGTAAAAGCTTCGACGGCTGGAAAACGTCGGACAAGACTCCCAAGAGCTGGAAAATCGAGGACGGCCTCCTCCGGCTGACCGGCGGCGGCAGCCATCTTTTCACCAACGATACCTTCGAGGACTTCATCCTTCGTCTGGAATGGCGGCCGGCGAAAAAAGGCTACAACAGCGGCCTGTTCATCCGCGGCAACAACCAGATCCAGATGCTGCAATCGGACTGCGGGCACCTCATGAGCAACGCCAAGGAAACCAAGGGCGTCCCCAATTTGCACAAGGCCCCAGGGGAGTGGAATGAGTGGGAGGTCGTCTGCATCGGCAGCAAGATCGGGCTCAAGGTCAACGGCACCCAGGCCTGGGAGATTGACACCTTCAAGGCGAAAAAAGGCCCCATCGGCATCGAGGCGGAAGGACACGCTATCGACTTCAAGAACCTGCGGATCAAGGTGCTCAAGAAAGACTAACCCCGACTGGCAGCGGATGGTGATGCAAGCGATTTGCTGGTCCGCAGGGCAATCTCGAACCGTCTCGCTGTCTGACAAGAAATAGGAACCCAATCCCATGCATCGGCTGACTTATCCGCACGTGCTCGTTCTCGGCTTAATGGGTGGGGTTGCTCCGCTCCACGCTCAGTCCTCGGCCGGGATCGATTTCTTCGAGAAGAAGATTCGGCCCGTGTTGGTCGAGCACTGCTATGCATGCCATTCGGAAGGCGCCAAGAAGACGCGCGGCGACCTGCGTCTGGACACCCGCGATGCCACGCGCAAGGGGGGACACAGCGGGCCAGCGGTTGTTCCTGGCAAGCTTCAGGACAGTCTGCTCTTGCAAGCAATCCGGCACGCCAGTCCGGACTTGAAGATGCCGCCCAAGGGCAAGTTGCCGGACGCCGTCATCTCGGATTTCGAGGCCTGGATTCGGATGGGCGCACCCGATCCGCGCGACGGCAAGGCGGTTTCCCCCGCCAGCAACCTTTTGGACGAAGGGCACAAACACTGGGCTTTTCAGCCGCTGATGAAAACGGTCCCGCCGGCCGTGAAGGCCTCCGGATGGCCGAACAATGACATCGACCGCTTTTTGCTGGCCCGTCTCGAAGCCGAAAAGCTGCAGCCGGTCGGCGATGCTCCCGCGCGGACGCTCGTCCGCCGGGTCTACCTCGATCTGATCGGCCTGCCGCCGTCGCCTGCGGAAATCGACGCGATCGAACGTGATAAAGCCGCGGACTGGTACGAGAAACTGGTGGACCGTTTGCTCGCTCGACCCGAATTCGGCGAACGCTGGACCCGGCACTGGCTGGACGTGGCCCGCTACACCGACACCGCCGGCTTCGAGGGGGACCGGGTCCGAGAGAATGTCTGGCGCTATCGCGACTATGTCATCGACGCATTCAACCGGGACAAGCCTTTCAATCAGTTTCTTGTCGAACATCTCGCGGCGGATGAAATCGCGGGCGCCAATCCGGAGGTGAAAGTCGCCCTGACTTTCCTTCGGCTTGGGCCGCACGACAGCGTCGCGGCCAATCCGGAGCTGCACCGCTACGATCGGTTCGACGATGCCCTGTCCACCGTAGCGCAGGCGTTCCTGGCCCAGACGCTGGCGTGCGCTCGCTGCCATGACCACAAGTTCGAGCCCTACAGCCAGCGCGATTACTACCGCTTCCTGGCCGCCTTCCGCCCCTTGATGGTAAATGGCGAAAACGACGGCGCGCCTCTGGTCGAGGGGGCTGGAAACGAGATCGCCAACAAGAAGGGGAAAGCCGGCAAGCCCGTGGCCTACATCTGGCTGGAAAAACCCGGCAAGATTCTGCCTACCCACGTTCTGAAACGTGGCGATCCCAAGCAGCCGCTGGAGGAAGTGACGGTGGGCCTGCCCGAGGTCCTCGCCAAGGGACCGCCACCGGACCCAAAGCCGTTGCCGCACAGCAGCGGTCGTCGCCTGTGGCTGGCGAACTGGATGACCACCGAAGCACAGGCGCTAACGGCGCGCGTGCTGGTCAATCGTCTGTGGCAGCATCATTTGGGCCGAGGCCTGGTGGACACGCCCAACGATTTCGGCCTGATGGGCGAACGGCCAAGCCATCCCGAGTTGCTGGACTGGCTGGCCGCCGATTTCCTCGCGGGGGGCTGGAAGATCAAACGGCTTCACCGCATGATCGTGCTGTCCCACGCTTATCGCCTCGCCTCAACACCGAACGCGGCGGCAAGCAGGGTCGATCCGGACAACCGTTTGCTTTGGCACTGGCGATCGCGCCGCCTGGAAGCGGAAGTCTTTCGCGATTCGGTCCTGAGCGTCAGCGGCAAACTCGATCCCGAGCGCGGCGGTCCAGGCCAGGAACCCAAAAACCTGCGCCGCAGCATTTATCTCCTTGTCAAGCGGGCGGCCCCTGTTCCGGAGCTGGAGATCATGGATGGTCCTGACGGCAACTTCAGCACCGCCAAGCGCCCAGTCTCGACGACCCCCTTGCAAGCACTCACCTGGATGAACGGCAAATTCATCCAGGATCAAGCGGATGCATTTGCCAGTCGCCTTCGCAGCGAAGCCGGCGATGATCCCGAAGCGCTTGTACGGCGGGCGTACCAGCTCGTACTTTGCCGCACGCCGCGCCCGGAGGAGTTGCAGGGGTGTGTCGCCTATCTCACCGGAGGACAGCAAGGGGCGAGTCGCCTGACGCCTCAGCGCCTGGCGAGCTTCTGTCTCGTGCTGCTCAATACCAATGAGTTTGCGTACATTAACTGACCTGGCTGGTCTGGAATTCAGGGGCTTCAACATGCAGGGCGTACTGTCTCGTCGCGAATTGCTCAACCGTGCCCGCGGCGGCTTTCTGGGCACCGCTCTGAGTTACCTGCTTGCACAGGATGGCATTCTTGCTGACTCGCAGGAAACATCGAGGCCCGTGACAAGATATCATCATCCGCCGCGCGCCCATTCGTGCATCGTGCTGTTCATGCCCGGCGGCTTCAGTCATGTCGACACGTTCGATCCCAAGCCGGAGCTGACCCGGCGTCACGGGCAGCGCAGCGAACATCCGCGCGAGGCCGCGACGGCTTGGTTGGCTCCCTTGCCACCCATACCAACATGAAGTGCGTGGCCGGCCACAGTCTCGCCCGGGTGGGGTAGTCGTGGCGTGCGAAACGTCAGATCGACGTTGGCAGAGCCAATGACACAGATTCGGGGGACAGCCGCCATTGGTACGTCATGCTGGGAACATGGAAAGTCCGGTCCCAAGCCGCGAACGGGATAAGGTGACGCTATCTCACGGCGTAGAGGTTTGCAAGCCGGAACTGGCGTGGATGGCGTGCCCTGTTCATGCCCCCCACTGAGGTCTTTGCATTAGAAGCGGACAGGGGAAAAACAGGGGAAAATATTGCCCATGCAAGTGCCATGTGCCTACAATGCAACAGCAGTGTTCTTTGAGCGTATCCCAGGCCCTCGGAGTAGCTTACACTGCAAATCCAATCCATCCCCAACCCCGAACCGCCAACCCCGAACCGCTACTTTCGAATCCTAGTTCCCCAGCTTTTATCAGCTTGCCGGGCGGGGTGATGTTTTTTGCAACCATCAGTTCATTCCAAGACAATTGTCCCCCACAGTTCCGGCAGCAGCTTCGCCTCTTCGCTCAGGTCCGCGGTCGTCGTTCGGTTTCTGTTGAAGATGTAAGCGCGCGTCTGGGTGCTCTGGCCCCCTGGATCCGAAAACAACATGCCGATGTCGCCGCGCAGGTTCAGGCCCGGTGAATAATTGATGCCCAGCGACTTCAGCGGCACACGGGCCTCGCACACGTATCCCCCCGGTGCGGTGCTGAAGACGAGCTCGACGCCGGACATTTTTGCGACCGAATCGAAGACTGTCGTGCCGATCGGCGAGGTCAGTTTCACTTTGTCGCTCTCCTTTGCCCCCGGCGCGATCGCTCGGTAGAGAATGGCAGAGGGGCTCGGTCCGGTGGGGACGAAGATCAGCCGCAAGTCCCCCGCAATCGGATCGGGCTGTGGAACTTTGCGGAATGGGCCGATCCGCAGTTCCACGCAGTCCCCCTCCTTGAAATAGGCACGTTCATCCTGGGCCTTGTTTTGCAGAGGCGACGAGTCAAGCACGCGATACGCCAGGAACAGGCTCGCGCCGTCATGGGCGACCTGCACCGTACCCGCCTCGATGTCGCCGGCCAGGATCTTGTAACTCGGGATGCCCCGCCAATCGCCGAGGCCGCCGTCGACGCGGATCTTCACCGGGTCGGTCTGCGGAATCTTCGGAACGACGATGGGCGTCGCCTGGTCGGGCTGCCTGGGAGGCGCGCCCGTCACCCGGACATTACTCGAAAGCTGAATGTGACTGGTGGGCAGCCGCAAGACCTGATCGAGCCCCTTGATCTGGCACACCGTGGCCTCATTGCGTCCGAAGAGTATGCGGATCTTGCCGTCGTCCTGTTTGCCGAACCAGGTGCCGAACGCTTCGCCGAGCAGGGTGCAATGAGTGTAGTCGGCCCCCTTCACAGCCTTGGCGGGGTAGCCGGGAGGGTTGGTGCGGGTGTCGCGGAAGAGGGTGCAGAGGTACATGCCGTCTTCGGTGAAGAGGAAAACTTGTCCCATGTCCCCGATGGTCGCCACTACAGAGCCAACCTCACCACCGATGTCGGCCGTGCCGATGAAATAGAGTTCACCCACCGTTTGCCCCGGCTCCGGTACGCGCGAATGCTCCGCGGAATGGACACCCATCGCCACTAGCGGGAACGTGGCCATCGTTTTCCCATCGATGTCGGCAAACTTGTAGGCACCGACCTGAAACGGCCCAGCGCCGGACGTGCCCACCAGGTGCTTGCCGACGCGCAGAAACAGATCATTCTCCTTCAGCTTGCGTGCTTTGGCGCCGTCGTAGATCGGCGTACCCGACGGCGTGAAACGGACCGGCGGCACTGCGAAACCGTTGACGTAAAAGACGAGGTCGGGCTGGATCAGGTAGTTCCAGCCGTAGAAATCGGCGATGCGTCCGTTGCCGCCGGCAGGGAGGGCCTGAACTTCCTCCGCCTGCACCAGACCGTCTTCGTTGACATCGGACCAGACATAGACGGTGCCCGGCTTCTTGACGAATTCGGGCAGGGCCAGGATCCCTTTCGTCGCGCCGCTGGTGCCGATAGCGGCGACCGGTTGATAGTCGCCGTTTTTTTCACGGAAGATGACTGGGTAGCCGGGGAGGGTGCTCAGGTAATATTCGTGCATCTTCCCCGAGGCGTCGCTACGAAAGAGTTGTCCTTCCGTGAAAGGGACCGCTTGCACTTGTGTGTCCAGACGCTGATTGGGGGCCCCTTTCGCCGGCGGGGTGAAGGCTGGGCCTGACGTCAGGTAACGGATTGGGCGATAGGAGTTGGTCTTGCTCGGATCGACCTCGAAGAGAATGCCGCCGCTGAACCCGCGCTTTGGATCCTGGCAATGCAATAGCGTGTTGCCGGCCCCGTACGACGTGCAGCCGACAAACTGTCGGACAAACTTGCCGTCCTTCCCGAACACGGCCACGCGGCGCGGATGGGGATTGCCCTCGGCCACCCAGAGCTGGCCAAATTCATCGATGGCGAGGGCTTCCACCGAGTGCATCGCCCCGGCGTCATAGGCCAGGCCCTTGTCGGCCTTCGCCGGAATGGTCCAGAAGTACCCGGGATGGCTGACCGGTTGCCCCCCCTTGGTGCCGATCGTGTGCAAGAGCTGCAGGGCGGGGGAATAGACCTTCACCTGGTAGTCGGCCCCAAGGTCCATGACAAACAGGTTGCCATGCGGATCGAACGCGATCGCCCCTGGCTTTTCCAGTCCAGATAAGGCGACCGCCCTCGTCGATCCCTTGGCATCGACGATCACGACACCCGTCTTCGTTGAAGCGTATAGCTTGCCGTGCGGAGCGAAGGCGATTGACGTGGTCGGCTGCTCCATCTCCACCTGCAAGGAGAACATCGCCTTCGGATCGACCCACGCTTGTTTGTCGAGGAAGACGATTTTGTGCGTCTTGGCATCCTTGGCCGTACCGAGCAAGACGGCGACGTAGGCCGGGCCGACGCTGACGCAGTCGATGGGCCGTTTCAGATCGATGGCGGTCTTCTTGCCTGTCGGGCTGTCCCAACCCCGGCTTGTGGCCGAGTCGAGCTTCAGCACGATCAGTTCGTTGCGGACGCCGAGCCACAGATGACCGTCGGCGATGGCGACGGAGCGCGAGCCGTCGAACCCGGCCGCGCGTTTGAAGCCCCAGACCTTGCGATGATTTTCGTCGAGGGCGATGGTGGCGTGCGGGCTTTCGACGACGGGCCAGGTAAGGACCACGCGCCATTTGTTCTTGCTCCCGGCCGGCACGCAGGCCACGCCAGTCGGGCCCGAATGATCGCCGCCCCAACCGCTGGTCTGGTAGCCCTGCCACGGTGGATCGCCGGGATTGTACCAGGCGTAGTCGAACTCCGCCGTGGGTCGGGGGAGCGACAGTCCGTCGACGCGATAGGTCCCAGCAATGGCCGGGTTCCCCTTGTCGTCGAGCCCATTCCAGGCCACGCGCACCTTTTGCGGCTCGCCCGACGCAGGATCGCCGCCGTAGTCCTTGACGTTTCCCATCGAGACGAGATTTCGAACGCGGACGCCGTGCGCATCGTTGATGACGACGGTAAAAATCTGGTGCCCGGCCGGGATGGTCACTTCCATGACGGCATGGGCGTCCTTGGCGGTCGTCACTTCATGCCACTGAAAGCGGAAGTTCTTGTGAATATCCCAGCTGGCCAGGCGCAGCCGATCGGGCTTCACGCCGTCAGGCAGTGGGCCGAAAGTCAGGGGTTGCGCCTTTACTCCGGACTGCTGGGCCGTTGCCAAATGCTGCATGCTCAGCAGCCACGCCGGGGCCAGAAGCAGCAGCAAAACCAACGACTTCAAACGTATCGGAAGGTAGCACGGTTGGTGATGCATGGCAACCACCTGCACAGGATCGTTTATCACAGTAGCAGTTCGCGCCGCGGCGGACAGGTTCCAGACTGAGCGATGATTCTGCCTTGTTGTATCCGTTCTGTGAACAGCGTCAAGTTTGGCTCATTGAGTCCTGCGCCTCACAGAAGTCCCGCCCCGTCAAGCCGCTCTGCCGCCACAGCCGCAGCATCCGCCGCCAGTACCTCTCCTTGGTCCGATCCCGTCGTCCTGGCTTGGCTATGATAGTGCCCTCCTTTCGGAAAGCATGCTACCAGACCACGCAAGGTGGGTTGGCGGAACGGATACCACCATTTTGCGAACGGCCCTCAGCGCGTCTCTCATGCTGATCGGCTGGCAAGTCAGCCCGGCGGCAGCCGGCGAACGCGACAAGATTCGCGTACTGATCATGGACGGCCAGCACAATCACGCCTGGCGCGACACGACGGCATTTCTCAAAGAAGTGCTGGAGAAGAACGGCCGCTTCACTGTCGACGTGTCGTCGAATTTGAAGCCCAACGACAAGCCCGGCAAGGTTCCCACGGTGCCGTTTCCGCCCGATTTGACGAAGTGTCAGGTCGTCATCAGCAACTACAACGGTCCCGCCTGGCCCGCGGAGTTTCGCAAGACTTTCGCGGAGCACGTCAAGGAGGGGAAACTCGGCTTCGTTCTGTTCCATTCCGCCAACAACTGCTTCACCGATTGGCCCGAATTCAACCGCATGGTCGGCCTGGCCTGGCGCAGCCCAAAGTTCGGCGATCGCATCTACTTCGATGAAAAGGGGCAGCAGGTCCGCATTCCCAAGGGCGATGGAGGCGGCACCAGCGAAACCAACCATCCCTATGCGATCGTCCTGCGCGACACAGATCACCCCATTTGCAAAGGCATGCCCCAAGAATGGATGCACGCCAAGGACCAGCTCATGTTCAACCTGCGCGGACCGGCCGAGGAGATTCAGGTCCTGGCCACCGCTCTCTGTCCCAAGACGATGGTCCATGAGCCGACGCTCTGGACCGTGACCTACGGCAAGGGGCGCATCGTGCAGACGCCGATGGGGCACGACGTGTTTGCCATGCGCTGCGTCGGTTTCATCACCACGATGCAGCGCAGCGTGGAGTGGGCAGCAACCGGAAAAGTAACATTGCCGATCCCCGAGGCGTTTCCTTCGCCGACCAAGCCCAGTCAGATCGAGGCGGGGAAAAAGTGACGCGCTTGCAAACAATCGACCACCCCGACCCACGACGCCGGAGGCTTCGGCAGGGCGAAGTCCTGATCTTTACCTGCAAGGGGGACCACCCCTTCGGGCCATTTGGGACCTCAAACCGCCCGCCTGGCTGGGAGCATTAACTTACGACACGAAAGTTGGCAAGTTCTCACGGCGCAGGCGATTTGAACAATTGACTCTCAAACCTGGCATGAACCGATCGCAGTGCATTGGAACTACAATGCACTTACGTGGGACAGACGCGGCTTGCGGGAGTTGGGAAAAGGGCGCGTTGGCCACCCATACTGGTGTTTCAATTGGCGAGTTCGCCCTCCTCTTGCCCAGAAACTGCATGCTTCGGACCCCGTTGCGTCGTTGGCACCGACGCACCAAGCCGAAATAGTCAACCTGCTTCGGTCCGACACACCGATGTATGGATAAAGGAGGCTATCGCGAACGCAAAAAAAGCGATCCTTCCAATTCTTGTGTTAGCGTGCCGCGGACCGACGGCGGATTGGGGTCAGCTGGTTTGATCCCAGCCGAACTGAAAGTAGTAGCCCTGTGCCGGCCTCTGCAGGTCCTGCGCCAACATCACGGCACGCAAGCCTTGGTTCACGCCTTATCCCGATAATGCACCGCAAGCCAGATAGTCGGCACATCTGGGGTGGTCCACTCAACACGATGCTTCCTGTGCGCCGCGATGTTGATGAAATCGCCGGCTGTCATCTGCACGACGCCATCCTCAAAGCGAAGCCTGGCAGCGCCCTTTAGCACGACAACCCACTCATGGTCATCTTGGTCGTACCAGAACCCATTTGGTGACGCATGCCCGTGGGAGACAATCCGCTCGATGCGCACGTCGGCAGCCTTGAGGAGGGTGGTGACAACCTCATCGGGCATCTGCTGGGGCACGTCGGCTAAGAGATTGGCGCTCACGATTCCACCTTCGTTCTCAGGAACGCAGCGAGGTTTTCGGCGTCGTCCGTCCCGATCCTCAGCACGCAATTCTTCAGGTGAACGACGACACAATCCCGGCCCCACAGGTTCCAGACCCAGCCGCCACGGATGCTGTAATGAATGCCCCAGCCGTCCAGGATCAGCGTGCGCCCAACTTCGACCCTCTCAATATCGGAGTACCGAAGGGTCCTGCGAAAAAGCGGGACAGGACCGAAGCGAATTGCCAGCCTATCACCGTGGTCCTCAACCTTTAGATGATGGAAGGCAGGCGCAAGGCCAGCGATGATCAGGCCGACTGCGAAGGCGATGTACATGCCCGGAGTTTCGCCGACTATCCAGCCAAGGGCGATGCACAACAGAGCCGAGCCGTAAAGGATGAGGCATAGTGGCGCTATCTGCGTGTGCGAGTAACCAGCGGTAGTCGTGCCCGTCGTCATCGTTTCGGCTTCTTCCCTTTCCCGGGTGCGAGACCTTCAAGGAAGTTTTCAATCTCCGTAAGGGCCAGCTCCAGATTCTCTTGCTCCGTCGTGCCCGAACTCTTCCTGGGCTTGAAGGAATGTTCGCCGTTCGAGAGCCACTTCAACTGTACGGCCGGCGACAACTTGTATCCCGCAACCTCTTCGCGGTTGCCAAACGGATCGCGCTCGCCTTGCAGGATCAGCGTGGGCGTCTTGATCATCTGAAGATGCTGAACGCGAAGCTGGTCCGGCTTCCCAACGGGATGGAAGGGATAGCCGAGGCAGATCAAGCCAGCGACACCGGCCTCGTCCGCGATCAGACTGGCGATCCTACCACCCATTGATTTGCCGCCGATCACCAGTCTTTCTGGGCCAAGTTCGGCCACAACCTTCAGCCAGGCTTCCCTCAAAACGGGCTCGCGGTCCGGAGGTTTTCTTTTGCCGGTCGTGCGGAAACTTGCCATGTAGGGGAACTCGAACCGGATAGCACGATAGCCGCGCTCCGCCAAGCCGACCGCGAAGTGGGTAATGAAGGGAGTGTCCATCGCCGCGCCAGCGCCGTGCGCCAGCGCAACCGTCCACTTGGCGTCTTTGGGGCCGTCAATCAAAAGTTCTGGGTCCGATGCCACTATTGGTTGTCTCCAAACGCCCAACAAGGTGCCGCCGCTATTATCATAATGAAGAAGATGGCTGTCACCCGGAGTCCGCAAATGGCTGAACCTGACCGCATAACGATCGCCGCTGACTGGGCCAAGCGCGGATTCTCTTGCGACCTGTGGACCGATCCGCCGGGCCAATGCTGGGAGGACTTCAGGCACGCGACGGACGAGCTGGTGACCGTGCTGGAAGGCGAGATGCAGTTTGAAGTGGCAGGCGAGGTTCAGCATCCGACGGTCGGCGTTGAGTTGCTTATCCCGGCCGGCGCGGTCCATTCCGCGAGGAACGTCGGCAAGACCACGGCACGCTGGCTTTACGGGTACAAGCACCGGTAAACCCACACATCCCGGTCCGCGTCCAGCCGGAGCATTGCCTATTCTCGTGGCGCTGAACGCCCGCTCTTTGAGCAATCACGGCTACGGTGTCTGCGTTCAGCACCCTATCCGGCGGCTGAACGAGCTGGGTGCGACGGCATGTGTGGAGGCAGGCGTCGGCCATCATGTCGGGGATATGATCGGCAGCAAAAAACCAGTGTCGGCTCGGGCCTCCGTCAGGCCATCGACACGACCCTCGACACACCTCCGCGCGGCAACTTGCCTTCACACTTCCGGTTGTGCCCGGTCTGGGTGCACCCCGCAGCCTTTGCCCCGGCCTTGCCCACGCCCGAATTATCTCTGGCGCTACCGGCACCTGGAGTCCCATGCCAGGAGGTACGGCGAACTACATGCAACCCCATACGCGAACGCCCGGCCGACCTGTCGGCCGCCGCTTCACCGACTGGCCAACGGGCTTGTCACGGCAGACTCAGCAGAATGCCTTCTGCGCGGCTGAACCGGGCTATCAGCGATACCATGATGGTGGAGATCCACGATTGATGCGACGATGATGGCGGAGGTTAATCCGTGAGACATTTCTTTCTTGGTGCGGTGCCAACGTGTGCGTTCCTGCTCGCTGCACTACCTGCCAGTGCACAGCAGTCCGACGGTATTCTTGATCTCAAGCAACTCTGGAGCCAGGGCAAGGCGGAAGGAAAGGGGGCGGTCAGGTTCGCGCATTCACCCATGCGCGTGGACGACATCGAGCGAATCACCCCAATGGGCCTGATGATCGGAGGTCATGTGTGCCCGATTGATCACGGCTATTTCTACCCCAAGGCGACCAAGCCGGGCCAGCCTCATTTTGATGTCATGTCGCCTGCCGATGGCTACATCGTGATGGTTGGCCATCGCACGCAGTTGACCGGCTCTACCGAGCACAAGCGCGACTACGACGACTACGCCCTGCACATCGAGCATACCGGGACCTTCTTTACGTTCTACGATTTGCTGACGCAGCTCGACCCTTCCGTTCTGAAGCACCTCGATGAGGCCACGCGCGAACGCTTCGCCAAAAAGAACATGGGCCCGCCGGTCCAGGTCCGCATTCCGGTCAAGGCGGGCCAGGTTGTTGGCAAGATCGGCGGAAGGTCACTCGATGTAGCCGTGATCAACACCGAGGTCACGCTCAAGGGATTTCTGACGCCGAAGTTGTACGGACACTACGCCTGGCGCGTTCATGTCGTTGATCTGTTCGACTGCTTCGACGAGCCGCTCAAGGGCGACTTGCTGAAACTCAACACCCGCAAAGCAAAGCCGTACTTCGGCAAGATCGACTACGATATCGACGGCAAGCTGGTCGGCAACTGGTTCAAGGAAGGTAGCGGCGGCTATCCGGGTGATCGGCGCGACCCACGCGGCTACTGGATGGGGCATCTTGCATTCGCCTATCACCACGTCGATCCCACCCTGGTGCTCGTGTCCATCGGAGATTTCGACGGCAAGCCGCGCCAGTTTGCCGTGCAGGGTAACGGCCCTGATCCCGCCAAGATTTCGGCCAAGGACGGGCTCGTCAAGTACGAGTTGCTGTACGCGTCCATTAACAGCAATGGGGACCGAATCGAGTTGCCGCCCCAGATGCGCGGCGTGCAGGGAACTCTCCTGGCGCAGGTCCTGGACAACCGGAAGCTCAAGATCGAGGTTCTGCCAGGAAGAAAGGCCAATGAAGTCCGGGACTTTGGCAAGGAAGCCAGGATTTACGAACGATAAGCTGACCGCTGACGCACTGCTGCAAGAGTCGGTGGAGTTTCTTCCGCTTCACAACGTCGCAAGGCCATGATCTTCCGCCTCGCCCTGCAAATACTCGTAGAGGTCGCTGAGTTCCGCTTCCACACGACCGCTCTTCGCGTGGTTCGCCGACCGCGCCACTTCACCCAGCAGATGCTCGAAATAGAATTGGTCGAGTTCAAAAACGACAGAATCCGCATTCCCATCTGCCGCCTTGAGCGCAGCCTCAAATTCCTCGAACGGATAACCGTGCTTGAGAATGAGAGAGCGCTCCTTCGGGGAAAGAGCAAAACGGACTTTCGTCTTGGGCACGGCATGTCCTCCATGAGGGCGAAAAACCGC
>Ga0194131_10007545_pt1 | contig 14583 bp, 15 predicted proteins | sample TA2KigO120mmetaG_FD_148631 | JGI IMG/M metagenome (GOLD analysis project Ga0194131, IMG submission 148631) | Freshwater microbial communities from Lake Tanganyika, Tanzania - TA2015053 Kigoma Offshore 120m | ecosystem: Environmental > Aquatic > Freshwater > Lake | place: Tanzania: Lake... | reverse complement strand
TCCGCACGCGCCACGACACGATCGCCGAAATTCAGCGCGAACTGTCGCGCCGCGGCTTCTATGACGGCACGGCCGACGGCATCCATGGGCCAAAGACCGACACCGCAATCCGCGATTTCGAACAGGCCGCCCGGCTGCGGTCATCCGCCGAACCCAACGACGCGCTGCTGGCCGCGATCCGCAAGTCGGACGTCAAGGCCAAGCCGGCGACCGCCGGCCGCAACGATCCGATCGCGCAATTGCTCTCCGTCGACCGCCGCCTGATCGGCGTGCAGCGGGCGCTCGCCGAATTCGGATACGGTCCGATCAAGCCGACCGGCGTCTACGACGCGGAAACCAAGGCCGCCATCGAGCGTTTCGAGCGCGCGCGCAAGCGCCCAGTCACCGGTCAGGTGTCGCCGCAGCTCCTGCGCGATCTTTCGACGCTGACCGGCAGGCCGCTCGAGTAGCTGCGGCCTTCCTCCAAACGGTAGTCGCGACGATCCTGTCCGCCGCGTGATATGACGGACCGCCCCTGACGGGCTGCGGACGGCGGAACGACATGCGGTTGAAGTCGGGCATTTGGGTGTCGGCCTATCTGCGGCGCTGCCAGATCGAAGGCGCGCAAGCCGTGCTGCGCCGGCGCGGCGCAGACGAGGCCGGGGCTGTGTTCATCAAGGTGTCGCGGCTCGACGGCACCGCCGATGTCTACGGGCCGGCGCCGCAGAGCGCCTTCGACGAGGCGCGGCCGGCCGATCGCGCCTTTGTGCGCAGCCTCAAGACCGACCCCGCGACCGAAGCCGATGCGGAGACCTATCTCGCACGCCAGATCAAGTTCGACCCGGATATCTGGATCGTGGAGGTGGAGGACCGCGCCGGGCGGCATTTCCTTGATCGCGTCGTGACGTGAGGTCACGCAGCGCTATGCGTTGTCCGTGCGGCGCGCCTTGGCGTGCTCTTCCCACTTGATGACGGGCCGGGCCGGCGGCACCGCCCGCTCGCGCACCTCGGCGCGGCGCGGCACAGGCGCTGCGGCAGGCGCACGGGCCGCGACAGGCGCAGGCGCCTTCGCTGCCGGTTCCGGCCGGTTGCTCGTCTGCCAGATCGCCAATAGCCGCAGCGCGGCCTCCGGCTCGATCTCTTCCTGCAACACCGCGAGATCGTAGACGCGCTGCACGGAGCGGCTGACCGCCGGATTGAGGCAAAGCAGGATTCGCTGCAGGACCGGCTCCGGCATCCCGAGCGCCACGGCGGCCACCACAATAGGTTCGCCCGACGCATCTTCGACGATGCGCCGCGCCTGCCGGTGCGAGACACGCAGGCTTCGCTCCAGTTCGCGCACGAAAGCCTGGGTGTCGTGCCCAAGTGCCGCGGTCTCCAGCCGAGCGGTGGCTTCGCGCGCGGCTGCCGCAGGAATCGCCTGCGTGGGCAGCAGCGGCGCGTATGGCAGGTTGAGCAGAATCAGCCGCCGCTCTTCCGCCGTTGCGGCAAAGAACAGTTCGCTCAGTTCGGCTGCCGCCCCGCCACCGGAGGGGGTATTGCCGGCCGTCGGACGAACGTCGTCGGCCGGCGGGCCCAGCACGATCTGATCGCGCAGCAGCCGCTGCCTGACGGCGGCCGGAGCGGTGGGATAGCCCGCAATCCGGTCGGCAACCACGGCCCGTGTCGCGGGATCGACGAGTTCGATCAGGCGCAACGCAAGCTCGGTGAAATGCCGCTCTTCTTCGGGTGTGTGCGTCGGCGTCTGCACATAGAGGTCCGTCATCACCCGCAGCAGCGTCGGGCGAATGTCGACGCCGTCCCTGCGGCCGAGCTCGACCAGGCTGTTCAGATTGGGGATGTGCGGCAGGTCCGTCATGGCTTGCGCGATACACCGGCCGTCAAAGCGATGCGGCCGGACCGTAGCGCCGCGCCCGTTAGCGAACCGTTAACCATGCAGGGTTCTTAATTGCGGTACGGACGAACCGCGGGCCGGCAGGAGCAGCATGGCTCGCGGGGGAGGAGGGGCATGGGAATCATCGTGCAATTTCCGGAAGGCCAGCGGCCTCTTGGCGGCGGCCGTTACGTCGATGCGAACTCGGAACCGGCCAGCGTCATCATTCTGCCGGTGGTGCGGATCGAGCGGCATCCCGATACGCCGTCGGATGGCATCGAAGGCAGCGCCGGCACGGCGTCCGCCCGCCGCCGGCGGCGGCGCGGCTCGCGTTCGTGAGCGGATTCGCTCGTCGACGTGAGACCAAAACCTACCGGCCGCGATGCCGCTGGCTCGCGGCCGTGGCTTTGCTCGCTGCCCTTTCGGGATGCGGCGTCAACGGCGACTTCGGCCGTCTCAAGACATCGATCGCTCCAGACGACACGCACTATTGGATGGGTCCGGCGGCCGCGCGCGACTCGCTCGAGCCGCCGTGGCGCCACCAGCTTACCGACGAGGAACGCAGGCTTCGGGATCTCGCCTATCCGTTGATTGCGCCGCCCTATAGCCGCGACCGGTGGACCAGCGCGCTCGGCCAGCACGGGCTTGCGTCCCGGCCCTGGCCTTATCCCGATCGCGCTACCTATGCCTCGCGCCTGGCCGCCGGTCGCCCGATCAGGATTGCGGCTACTGCAACTGACAGCGCGCTGCGGCGAGTGCGGAGCGCGCCGTCGCCATCAGGCCCGGTTCGGGCGCCAGCGCCCGCAGCACGATCAATCCGGTCGTGCTCGGGGATTCCACGATCAGCCGGTCGGCTGCGGTAACGTCCTCGTCTTCCGGAAGCTGCGCGCGCTGCGCGGCGGTCATCAGGTCAAGCTCGATGACGCGCCGGCCCGCCGCGCGGTCGTTGATGGCGTAGTAGGCCACGCCGCGGCGCGTGTAGAACGACACCGACGTATAGGCCGCACTCACCGGTGCGGTCAGTTTCAACGGACCGCTCGAAAGATCGTAGCGGCACACGGCACTCGCAAAAGCAGGGTCCATGAACGGGATCACTTCCTGCTGCGGTGCGGGCTGAGGCAGGGCGGCGATGGTGTTGACTGGCGTCACCGGGGAGATTCGGGAATAGGCGTCCTGAGTCGCGGTCCGCGGCAGGATCAGCACCGCCACCAGATGGACGATGCCGCCAAGCAGCGCGCCGGCGATCAGCCACAACAGCCAGCGGATCATGGCGGGGACCTCAGCGGCATGACTGCACAGCGATCGCAGGCATCGGCGCTTCGCGCGAGGCGCGGGTGGCGACACCGACGGGCGTGTCGTAGAGGCGCAGCACGAGGATGTAGCTGTCGATGCCGTTCGTCGGAAGCCAGTTGCCGGAGCGCGCCCGCGGCGCGATGACGATGTCGAAACTGCCGTTCGGCTGGCGCACGATTTCCTGACTGGTAAAGCCGTGACGCTCCACCGAGTTTCCGACCAACCGTCCGGTGGCGTCGTAAAGCGTGAGAGTCCAGAACCGCGCTTGCGGTGTGGTGCCGTTCACAAGGACGTCGCAGCGGCCGTCGAGAGGGCGGCCGACGTCGTCGTTGCGGGCCAGGAAAGCGACGCCGTCGCCCGAGCCGACGGGAAGCTCGCCGGTTCGGGCAATGGTTGCGCGCGCGTAAGGATCGACATCGGGCGTTCCGGTCCGCGGCCATGCGGTCCATGAGCCGATCGGGATCGCGCCGAACGCCACCCCACGGCTGAGTGCCAGCCAAGTCGTGCCGAGGCCGACGACGGCTGCGACCAAAAGCGCAAACAACGATCCCAGCAGCAGACGCACGGTCGATCCGATGGATGTGGCGACAGTCGGGAGAGGTTCCCGCCGTCCGGATGATTAAACCAAGTTCCGCGACGATGGAATCGGATCGTGGCCCAATCTCGGCTGGATCGCACGCGGATCGGCTGCGGAAACAGGCCCCGGCGGCGAGAGCTTAATTGCCGGCCACGGGGGCGTCGGTGGCGGCGCGCGCGGTGGACACCAGGGGCTTTTGCCCCTGCGGCTGCGATCCTGGCGCAAGCTGCGACAGCGTGGCCGGGGCCGCCCCGAGCGAGCGGCTGGCGTCCTCCATCAGGCGCTCGATCCGGACCAGGACCTCGGCGCCGCGCTGCGTGAGCACGGTGGGCCGCACCATCGGCGTGCCGGGGGCGGCCATCGCGACCACCTGGCCGCGCAGCGGCGTGTTCGACGGTGTGGGCGGCGGGACGCCCGGGATCTGTTTGATCTCGATGCCCTGGTGCGCGTAGCTCATGACCGCCTGAAAGGTCATGGCGGGCAGCGAACCGCCGGTCATGCGGTTGGTGGAACTGTAATCGTCGTTGCCGATCCAGACGCCGGCGACGAGGTTGCCGGTGTAGCCGACGAACCAGGCGTCGCGGTAGGCGTTGGTGGTGCCGGTCTTGCCCGCGACGCGCACGCCGTTGAGCAGGGCGCGGCGGGCGGTGCCTTCTTCGGTCACCTTGTTCATCATGAAGTTCATTTCGGACGCGACTTCCGGCGACATCACCTGCCGCGGCTTGCGCCCGTCGCGGTCGAAGCGCCAGATCACCTCGCCCGCGGCGTTGCGCACTTCGAGAATGGCGTGCGCCGGGACCGCCTTGCCGCCGTTGGGGAAGGCGGCATAGGCGACGGTGTGGTCGAGGACGGTGACTTCGCCCGCGCCGATCGGCAGCGACGGCGTGTCGATGAGCGGCGTGCGCAGGCCCATGTTCTTGGCGAGCTGTACGATCTTGTTGCGGCCGAGCTTGGGATTGCCGTTGCCGATCGTGATCGAGAGCTTGACCGCGATGGTGTTGATCGAGCGGGTCAGCGCCTGGGTGACCGACATCGAGCCGGCGTAGCCGCCCGAATAGTTGTGCGGGCACCAGTTGCCGATGCAGACCGGGCCGTCGACCACGGTCGACGTGGGCTTCAGGCCGAATTCCAGCGCGGCGGCGTAGACGTAGGGCTTGAACGAGGAGCCCGGCTGGCGAAGCGCGTCGGTGGCGCGGTTGAACTGGCTTGCGGTGTAGTCGCGGCCGCCGACCATGGCGCGCACCGCGCCGTCGGTGTCGGCGACGACCACCGCGGCCTGGCTGGCGTTGTAGTCGCGCCCGTATTGCCGCAGCGCGTTCTCGACCGCGGAGTCGGCCGCGCGCTGCAGACCGCTGTCGAGCGCCGTGCGCACCAGGAACACGCGGTCGGTCATCGTCTTGGGGAATGTGCCGACGAGCTTCTTCATCTCGTCGAAGGCCCAGTCGAGATAGTAGTTCGGCGAGCGGTCGTCGCGGCGGTCGAGGGAGGTGGCGGGGTTGCGCCGCGCGCCGAACACCTGACCCTCGGTCATGAATCCGGCCTCGACCAGGTTGTCGAGCACGACGTTGGCGCGGCCGCGCGCCGCCGGCAGGTTGATGTGCGGGGCGAACTTCGCCGGCGCCTTGAACAGGCCCGCGAGCATCGCCGACTCCGCGAGCGTCACGTCGCGCGCCGACTTGTTGAAATAGAACTGCGCCGCCGCGTCCACGCCGAACGCGCCGCCGCCGAGATAGGCGCGGTCGAGGTAGAGCTTCAAAATCTCGTTCTTGGTCAGCCGCGCCTCGAGCCAGATCGCCAGAAACGCCTCCTTGACCTTGCGTTCCAGCGTGCGCTCGTTGGTCAGGAACAGGTTCTTGGCGAGCTGCTGGGTCAAGGACGAGCCGCCCTGCAGCACCCCGCCGGCGCGCACGTTTGCCACCAGCGCGCGCAGCGTGCCCGCGACGTCGATGCCGAAGTGCTCGTAGAAGCGCCTATCTTCCGTGGCGAGCGTGGCCTTGATCAGGTGGTCGGGGAACTCCTCGAGCGGGATCGAGTCGTTGTGCTTGATGCCGCGGGAACCCACCTCGTTGCCGTAGCGGTCGAGGAAGGTGACGGCCAGTTCGCTCTTTTTCAGCCAGTCGTCGTCGGAGGTCTCGCGGAACGCCGGGATCGCGAGCGCCAGCATCAGCACCGCGCCGACCGCGCCGAAGGTCATGCCCTCGGAGGCCGGCTCCACGAACACCCAGCGCCGCCAGCCGCCGACGTGGAAGCGGTCCATGGTCATGACGAAGCGTTCCCACGCCTCGCGCGACCAGCGCCCGGCCTTGAACAGGAAGTCGTCGAAGCGCGCGTCGGCGTCGAGGAAGGCGCGCTTGGCGCGCGGCTTCCAGTCCTCTTTCTCCGGCTCGGGATAGAGCTCGCGCACGGGATGACGGCCTTCAGGTTTCGGTAACTTTTAGACCATTGCTGCGCCGCATTCCATGGCCGGCCGGCCACAGGGTGAACGGAAAGCGGGGGAAAAACCCATGGAAATGGCGGGATTGGGGCAGTTGACGCTGATCTAAGGCCGCGCCGCAGGCGCGGTCTGCTCCCTCCCCCGCTTGCGGGGGGGGGTGGGGGGGGGGGCCTTGGCTATTGTCGGATGACCAAGCGCGTAGCGCAGCGAAGGCCGGAGGCCCCCAGAGGGGCCACCGGCCTTCGCTTCGTTGCGGTTGGCCCTCAATCACCAGACCGCTAAGCTTGGCGGCCGGCATCGGCCCGATCTGTGCGGAGTTGCGGTTGGCCCTCAATCACCAGACCGCTAAGCTCGGCTGAGCGTGCGGTGTTGGTGACGACGGTTGCGGTTGGCCCTCAATCACCAGACCGCTAAGCTCGCCGCTTCCTCGGCGTCGAGGATGGTTTCGTTGCGGTTGGCCCTCAATCACCAGACCGCTAAGCTGCCATCAGACTTAAGGCCCTGCCAGCAGGGCCTTTTTCTTGAATGCACGCCATCAAGAGCGCAGCTCCGGCCTCAAAACAGGGCGAACTGCTCCGGATTTTTGGGGCTCTGTTCCCGATTTCGTCCCTGGTACGTCCGGATATTTTCATACTGCTTGTCCGTGATCGCCATCATGTGGACTTTGCCGGCGTTCGGCATGGCCTGCTCGATTTTGCGCTCATAGGATTCGGCTTGTTCCTTCCCGGCGCAGAAGCGCAGATACACCGAATACTGCGTCATTTCGAATCCGAGATCGAGCAGCTTCAGGCGAAATTTGGTGGCCGCCTTGCGCTGTTTCTTGGTGCCGACCGGCAAATCGAAAAACACGACAAGCCACATGATGCGATATCCCGACAGCGCGGGCGGTTGTCCGTTGTTGTGCTTCGCCACAGCCCGTCTCAAAACCCGAGCGGCAGGCCGGGCTGCGGCAGCACAAGCTTGTCCGTCTCGCCCGCGTAGGTCTTGGCGAGCGATCCCGCGAGCCGCTCAAGACATGTCATCAGCGGGCTTTGCCCTTCGTCCGCCGGCAGATCGACGATCATGATGCGGGCGAGGGCGCCTTTGGCCTCACTGGTGACCTCGCTCACGCCTTCGGCCTTCAGCCTATGCACTTCTCGGTCCACAATGGGCCGGAACGGCTCCATCAGGTCGTCCACCAGCACCAGCGCGTTTCCGCGATTGGAGTGCTTCAAGCTCAGACTGGGATGCAGACCCGCCGCCATGACCGCGCGGGCGGCCGCCGCGCGCAGCACGGCGTAACCGTAATTGAGCAGACCGTTGAGCCCGTCGCCGTCGGTGTCGCGCCTGAACTCCGCCCCAAGGAGAAGCGGCCAATAGCGCCGTGCTGCTTCCGCTTCGACGTTGTCGGGATCGCCGGGCCGCACCTTGCGGGCGAGCAGTCGGAAGCCTCCGGCCTCCGCGCCGACGGATGCAAGCGTCGCGCCCTGCGCCAAAATTTTCGCTTGAACGATCTGTTGCCAGAGCCGCTTTTTCAACGGTGCGCTCGCCTTGGCTTGATCGCTCATTCGTCCGGCTTGCGCATGATGGCCGTCCACCGGCCATACCAGCGCGGCCGGGCGATGATTCGGGCCGCACAGCACGACAGGAACGCCGCGCGCGGCGAGCGTCACCAGAAGATTGTTGGAATAGGTGAGGCCGTGTGCGTTGGCGACGACCGCGGCAAGATCGTCGAGCGGCACGCGCCCGACCTCGGCACCCTTCTCGGCGACGGTCAGGAATCCGCGATCGACGGCAAGATGCCGCCCGTCCGTCGCCACTTCGATCACGCGTCCGACCATGCCGGTGTCCGCTCGACCCCGGCTCGCAACCGCCGGTCGGCGGATTGTTTCAGCTATCGGTTCGCGCGCAACGACTTGGTTAATTCATGGTTAATTTTTGGGATGCACCCGCCAAACGCGGCCGAGTTCATCGACGCGGACGCGCTCCGCCTTCCATTCCTTTAGCCGGTCGTACTGGCCGAATATCCAGCGAAACGGATCGTCGGGATTGTCGTGGCGCTCTTGCAGCACGCCGGTTTCCTTGTGCTCGGCAAGGCGCACACGGCTTGCCGAAGGCTCAAGGCGAACGACCCGGACGACCCTGGATTCGCCCTCGTAGTCGATGCGAAGCAGATCGTCTTTGAACAAGCGCATCAGCAGCCGTGCGCCCGGAAACTTTGCCGGCCATGTCAGCGCGTGCGAAGTTTGGTTCGCTTGGAAGAACGTCGCCGCCTCGCCGTCCCAAGTGCCATCGGGCAATTCGAAGATTTCGATGAATACGTTCTTGCCGGCGGAATAGCTCTTGTAGACCGCTCCGGTTTTCGGGTCCTTCACCGGAACGAGATAATCCGGCTTCTCGGATTTGACGAGGCGCACGCGCTTCAGGCCGTGCTTGATATGCGGATCCCGGACGCTGTCGCGGAAATCGAGAAGCGCCTTTGCCAATGGAATCTCGTTTTTTGCCGCCGCATCGACATGCGCGCGCACCATGTCGCGTAGCCTGCGGTCGCGAATTCGTTCGATCTCGTTGTCGGTCAGTGCCGCAAGTGCCTTGCGATAGACCAGATTGCCGAGCGACTTGCCCTTTTCGTCCAACTCTTCCTGTTTCACAGTTCCGTAGGCCGTATCTTCGTGCAGCTTGCCCTGGTAGCCGTGATCGGGCTTGTGCGACACGATCATACGTTTGAGCGCGGCTTCTAGATCGTTGCGAAGCTTGTCCTTTTCCCACGGGGGATCGATTTTGATTCGATCGCGGTCGTCGTCGTATCCCTTGGTCAACTTCATCAATAGCGAGCGGTCCGTCAGCGCCACGACCAGAGCGTCGATGGCGTGATGACGGTGATCGGCGCGATTTTTTGCCGTTGTGTAATTGTGATCCGGCAGCAGCTTGTCGAGACCCCACTTGCCCCGAATGAGGCCGGTGTGCTGGCCGGTGACTACCCACACCTGATTGGGATCGCAGACCGCCGACACATATTGGCGCGCAAGGGTGGAAAGCCAGCGTGTCTCCATCAGTTGACGATCGAGGAAATCGCGGCCATCGCGATTGAGGCGCTCCCGCGCGTCGGGCGCAAATCGCCATGCCTTGTTGCTCGGTAGATTCGTGGCCCGCGCCGAAATCTCCGGCCAATCGGCCGAATGGCCATAGGCTTCAAAGGGAGTCTGCTTGCCCTTCATGCGGTTGGACATGAAGCCGACCGAGCGCACGATCTACAAGCACGCGCGCAAGGGCCGCTGGCGCTTCCGCTATCGCCGCAAGGCTGGGCGCGATGAGACAGACCCAAAGCCAGCGTCGCAGCGTTGCGGCCTGAAGGCGCGCGATCCCGCGGGCGAGGCGCGGGCGCTGGCTGCCTGCGAAGACGCGCGCGCGGTGGCGCAGGCAACGCTCAAGCAGGCGATCGCGCGGCGCGACACGGCCCTGGCGGTGCGCGAACTGTCGGCGCAGGCGCGGGCGCTGGCGGCGCTGCAAGGCGGGCGCGGGCCCCGCAGGAGCGAACGGTCCGCGCCGCCGCGCGCCACGCTCTACGACGACCGCGAGCGCAGCGCCGACGAATTGCGCGACAGCCTCGCGCGCAAGATCGGCGGGTTGATCGCGGAGCGGCAGGCGGAAGCCGCGCCGTCCGCGCCGGGTCCCGCGCCAATGCCAAATCCTGCGCAAGGTCCTGCGCCCGCGCCGGTTCCGGGCTCGCCCTTGCCGAACCTGCCGTCGGCCGCCTCGCGCCGCGCCGAGGTGATGATCGCGCGGCTGCGCTCGATGCGGCGGGGGCTGTGACCGGGCTCTCGTCACGGGGCGCTTGCCTTCGCGCCGGAAAACCCGCAACCAAGCGCCATGCCCGCGCCCAAACCCGCCGCCGATTCTGCCGAGCCGGACCAGCGTCCGTTCTGGAAGCGCAAGCGCCTGTCGGAGATGACGCAAGCCGAATGGGAAAGCCTGTGCGACGGCTGCGGCCGCTGCTGCCTCAACAAGCTGATGGAGGAGGGCTCCGACAAGACCTTCTACACCGACGTCGCCTGCCGGCTGCTCGACGCCGACGCCTGCCGCTGCACCGACTACAAGAACCGCTCCGCCAAGGTGAAGGACTGCGTCACGCTCACCTGGCGCAACATCGGGCGCATCACCTGGCTGCCGCCGACCTGCGGCTACGTGCTGGTGGCGCGGGGCTTGGACCTGGCGTGGTGGCATCCGCTCGTTTCGGGCGATCCGGAGACGGTGCACACTTCGGGCGTCTCGGTGCGCGGCAAGGTGGGGGCGAGCGAGGCCGACGTGCCGGACGACAAGCTCGAGGAGCATCTGGTGAGCTGGCCCTTGAAGTGGCCGAAAGGGGCGAAGGAGAAGGCGTAGCCCCGGCCGCGCCCACGCGGCGGCTCAAAACGCCTTCGGCAATCCGGCCTGCCGCAGTATGGCGTTGGCGGTGTGGCGGCTCGGGATGCCGACCGGCACGGCGACGTTCCGCTTGGTGATCGGGCTGTGCCAGATTTCGTGACTGCCGCGGCCCTGCCGTACCAGGGTGCAGCCGGCGGCGCGCAGCAACTCTCGCAACACGCGATCGAATTGAGGCGCCATCTCAGGTCACATGTCAGGCCACGGCCGGCTCGGCTTCGCGCAGCGCGGTGATCTGCAGGTAAAGAGAATCCGGATCGACGTCCGGATGGTTGTCGGGCAGCAGATCGAGCGCCATCGCCGAGATCTTGGCGAGCAACTCGTCCAGCGTCGGCGCGTCGGCTGCGGCCGGGATGTCGTCGCAATGGCCGGTCCAGACGGAAGCCTCTTCGTCCCAGGACGCTGCAATGGTGAAGATGACGGGCTTGGACATGGCTCGTTCCGCCTTTCCGCGCGGGGAAATGCATAGTAGCACATCTTTGCATGCTCGCAGCCGTGTCCCGCGACCGGCACGCCGTTGAATTTCCCGCCCGCTCGGTCATGGTGCGCCCCGCATGTCCGCGCCCGCGCAACCCACGCCCGCCCCGCTCGATCACGCCGCGATCCGCGCCATCATGGCGGGCATCCTGCTCGCCATGTTCCTGTCCGCGCTGGAGCAGACCATCGTTGCGCCCGCGCTGCCGACCATGGGCCGGCATTTCGCCGACGTGGAGAACCTGTCGTGGGTGGTGACGGCGTATCTGCTGGCCGCGGTCGCGGCGACGCCCTTGTTCGGCAAGCTCGCCGACATCCACGGCCGGCGCAGGATGATGCTGATCGCGATCGTCATCTTCCTTGCGGGCTCGGTCGCCTGTGCGCTGGCGCCCACGATCTGGGCCCTGATCGGCGCGCGCGCGCTGCAGGGCATCGGCGGCGGCGGCATCCTGCCGCTCGCCCACACCGTCATCGGCGACATGGTGTCGCCGCGCGAGCGGCCGCGCTACACGGCCTACACCTCGGCGATGTTTCTGGTCGCGAGCGTGTCCGGGCCGCTGCTCGGCGGCGTGCTCACCGACTACGTGCACTGGACCATGATCTTCTGGATCAACCTGCCGCTCGGCCTGGTCGCGCTGGTGCTGACCGACCGCGTGCTGCGCAAGCTTCCCCGCCACGACCGGCCGCACCGGCTCGATTTTCCCGGCGCTGCGCTGATGGTCGCCGCCGCGCTTTCGCTGATGCTGGCCATGACCTGGGGCGGAACAAGGTACGGCTGGAGCTCGTGGCCGATCCTGAGCCTGCTCGCGGGCTCGGCCGTGCTGTGGTTTTTCTTTTTGCTGCGCGTCGCGACCGCGCCGGAGCCGTTCATCCCGCTCGCCATCCTGCGCGAGCCGGTGGTGGGGGCGACTGCCGTGGCGGGTTTCTTTGCCGTCGGCGTCATCATCGGGCTGTCGATCGTGCTGCCGCTTTACTTCGAGCTGGCGCTGGGGTTCACGCCGTCCGGCTCCGGCACCGCGCTGATCGTGTTTCTCATCGCGGCCACCCTCGGCTCGTTCATCGCGGGACGGCTGATGTCGCGGATGACGCATTACAAGCGCGTGCCGGTCGTTGGCATGGCGGTCGGCATCGTCACCATGGCGCTGTTCGCGTGGCAGCCGACGGGACTGACGCTGCTCGAAGTGTCGGTGCTGCTCACGGTCGGCGGCACGGGGCTTGGCGTGATGTATCCGGTGACGACGGTGATGGTGCAGAACGCGGTCGCGCCGCATCAGCTCGGCATCGCCACCGGCGCATTGAATTTCGCGCGCCAGCTCGGCGGCGCGATGATCGTGGCGGCGTTCGGCACCATCCTGCTCGGCGGGCTCGATTCGAGCGGCGGCGGGCTGACCCTGGAGATGCTGGCGCAAGGAACCAAGGAGTCTGGCGCAAAGCACGGCGGCGCGGACTTCGCCGGCCAGTTTCGGCTGCTCTACGCCGCGAGCGCGGTGTTTCTCGCGGCGGGGTTTGTGGCGGTGCTGCTCACCGAGGAGCGGCCGCTCAGGGGGTAGGGCGGCGCGCCGTCACTGCGACTTGATCAACTGGCCGATCTGCTCGCGCAGTTGCGGGCTGTCCTGGTGGCCGTGGACCGTAACCGCGTGCTGGACCGCCGCGTCGATCAGCTCCTTCCTGGAGTCGGCGGAGATCGCAACGGTGCAATTCATCTCGCTCGGATAATCCCGGCAATCGATATACATCCTCGCCATGATGGCCTCCGTCGGTGCGGATCTGCGCCATGCGGGGTTTGTGCCGGCGCCGTGCGCTCGGTCGCGCCCCACCGGATAAAAGCCTGCGCCTTTTCCCTGAACGCCACAAGCGCAGGCCGGGTGAAAGCGATGCCATGGCTGGCGGCGCGAGCGGGCAAACGCCTGCCGTCTGCGGCAACGCCCGTTCATAGCAGCCCCGCAAATCCGGGCGTTGAATTCGACCACGTATTTGCCGATGTTGCAGCCATTGAATCGGCTGTGCGGTCTTACAGTAGATTCGGCACGCCGCTTCGGTTTCGAACGCCAGGGTTCCGTTCTGCGATGAATTTCTCCAAGGCGGCCGCGCGTGCGCGCGCCCGCGTGCGGTTGAGCGTGCGAAAGCGGCGGCGCAGGGCGTCCGCCGCGCGTGCCGTGGCCGCCGAGACCCAGCCCGGCCAGGTTCCGCCGACGCCCGAGGCGTTCGCGCCGCCGCCCAAGCGCACGGCGATGAGCCACGCCGAGGTGCGCCGGATCTTCTTCGGCATCATGCTGGCGACGTTCCTCGCCGCGCTGAACCAGACCATCGTCGCCACCGCCATGCCGACCATCGGCCGACACTACGGCGACTTCGAAAACCTGTCCTGGGTGGTGACGGCGTATCTGCTCACCTCGACCGCGGTCGCGCCGCTCTACGGCAAGCTTGCCGACATCTGGGGCCGCAGCGCGATGATCCACACCGCGATCGGCATCTTCATGGCGGGCTCGGTCTTGAGCGCGGCCGCGCCCGACATGCTGACGCTCATTCTCGGCCGCGCCCTGCAGGGCATCGGCGGCGGCGGCATCCTGCCGGTCGCGCAGTCGGTGATCGCCGACGTGGTCGCGCCCAGAGAGCGCGGCCGCTACCAGGCCTACATGGGCGTGGTCTGGGTGACGGCCGGCATCGGCGGGCCGGTGCTGGGCGGGGTGTTCGCCGAGCACCTGCACTGGACGCTGATTTTCTGGATCAACGTGCCGCTCGCGCTCGGAGCGGCGCTGCTCACCCACATCCACCTCAGGCGCATTCCGCGCAACGAGCGCATGCACAAGCTCGACTGGCTCGGCGCCGGCCTGATGATGGCGTCGGCGATTCCGCTCTTGCTCGCCTTCACCTGGGGCGGCACGCGGTTTCCCTGGAGCTCGGCGCCGATCCTGATGCTGATCGGCGGCTCGTTCGTGCTGTCGTTCCTGTTCGGCTGGCGGCTGGTGCGCGCGCCGGAGCCGTTCCTGCCGATGACGGTGCTCGCCAACCCGGTGATGCGCTGGGGCACGACCTCCGGTTCGCTGTCGATGGGCGTGCAGATCGGGCTCACCATTATGATCCCGCTCTATTTCGAGACCGTGCACCGCCTGACCGCGAGCGAGTCGGGCTTCGCGCTGATCCCGATCGCGCTGACGACGCCGGGCTCGCTGTTGTCGGGCCAGGCGATGCTGTACTGGCGGCACTACAAGCGCGCGCCGGTGATCGGCATGTGGTGCGCGCTGCTGGCGATGGCGTTCCTGGTGTGGAAGCCGGACCTGCCGCTGATCTACGTGATCGTGATCCTGTGCGTGGTCGGCACGGCGATCGGTCTCGTCTTCCCGGTCACGACCGTGTCGATCCAGAATGCGGTGCCGCACCACCAGGTCGGCATCGCCATGGGCGCGCTCAACTTCTTCCGCCAACTCGCGAGCGCCTTTGTGGTCGCGATGATGGGCGCGATCCTGCTCGCGGGCCTCGGCGTCGCGCCCGAGCGCGCGGGACGCGCGGTGTCGGTGGTGAGCGAGGTGAGCGCGGCTGCAAGCGGCGACG
>Ga0194131_10007544_pt1 | contig 14588 bp, 12 predicted proteins | sample TA2KigO120mmetaG_FD_148631 | JGI IMG/M metagenome (GOLD analysis project Ga0194131, IMG submission 148631) | Freshwater microbial communities from Lake Tanganyika, Tanzania - TA2015053 Kigoma Offshore 120m | ecosystem: Environmental > Aquatic > Freshwater > Lake | place: Tanzania: Lake... | reverse complement strand
CATGTTTCATTTCCCCGGCTACATAATTGGCTACACCCCTATGCCTGCACCCCGCCCCCACCTCCGAATCTCCCTCCACCCGCGCTACAAATTTGAAGTGGTCGCCCCTGCTTCCTGCTTCGGTCGCGCTGTCCGCCACTACCACACAACTAAAGCGGACGCACAGCGCGACCTTGCGGACTTGTTGCATCGCCTTTCGGCCCACGCGGTCGCTCCGATTACGCGGGACGAGCAGCTTCTCCTTGCCCGCTGGCGGGCCGTCCTCCCCTTGTCCGACATGGAAGACGCCTTCCGTGCTGCTGCCCGCCTGCGGGCCTTCTGCGCCCGCCCGCTGACCGATGTCCTTACCGACTACCTTGCCGACCTCCGCCGACGGTTTGACTGCGGCGATGTATCCAAACTGCACGAGGCCACGGTTCGAGGCGGTGTACTGCGCCTGCGTCGGGAACCCTGCGCCACCACCACCCTCACCTCCCCGCTCCGCGACCTCACCACGCCCGCCCTTCAAGTTGTCTTCGACAACTTGCCTGCCGCTGCCCGGACCCGAGTCAACCTGTTGAACACCCTCCGGGCTGCCCTCGGCTGGTGTGTGAGACAGGGCTGGCTGCCGTCGAACCCGGCCACTGAAGTTGTCCCACCCACCGCGCGGCGCACCCCGCCCGGCATCCTGACACCAGACCAGCTCGCGGCACTGCTGTCCCACGCCGATGTCCTGACCCTGCGCTGGCTGGTCTTCGGGGCTTTCTGCGGCCTGCGGTCCTCCGAGGTCGCCCGGCTGTCATGGGAGGACATTCGCTGGGAGGATGGACAGCTCTACGTTTCGCCCGGAAAGACGCGGCTCGCCGAGCGATGGGTGTCTCTGACACCCCCCGTGTTGGCCTATCGGGACCGGCTGCTAATGCCTGACCCGCCGGTTGGTCGTGTCTTGTTGGGCCGGGGCAACACCCCGCTGCAACGCCGCCGATTTCGAGTTGCCCTCCGCGCCAAGGTCGTCGTCCCCGACAACGCCCTCCGCCACTCCTATGCCTCACACCACCTTGTCCACCACCGGGACCCCGCCCGCACCGCCCTTGAGCTTGGCCACCACGCGCCCGCTGTGACCTTCAACCACTATCGCCGTGCGGTGTCTGCCGCTCAAGCTGCCGCCTACTGGTCGCTGTCCCCCGTCTGACATTCGCTGTCACGGTTGGGTATCACACCCGCCCGCTGCAACGCTGCCAGTACGCCCGCCGTGACACGCGCTTCAAGTGTAGTCATGTCCACAGACGCCGCCATTTTGGGCGCGTCCACCGTGCGCGGCGGGTCGCTTAACCGCTGCCGCAGTCGCAGCAGCGGAGTCGGCAGCGTGCGCTGCTTGGGGTCGTGCAGCATCTCCAACGCTCCATCAATGAGGTCGCGAGCCACCTCACTGAACGTGCAGTCGCACGACTCTGCCATCTCGATTACTTCGCGCAGCGTGGTTTCGCGCAGGCGCAAACTTTTGCCGGGAGCATTCCCTCGTTGAGTCTTTTCGAGTTGTCTCATGATTCCCTCCTTAACACGACTGCACCACACTGTCAATTACCAAAAAAAAATCACGTTAACTGTTGACAATGTATTACACTCGTGTACAGTGTCGCCATGAACGACACACTACTGGCCCCCGCAGCATCAACTACCCAACCGCTTCCGCTTAAAATACGGATGCAAAACATCACGCCGCAGGAAAGCGCGATGCTCCCGCTGACAAGCGTGGCGTCCCGACTCGGTGTCAAGGTTTCCACCGCCCGCACTTGGATTCGCCTCGGCTACATCCGTGGGCATCGGTTCGGGAACCGGTGCTATCGTGTCCACGCCCGCGACCTCGACGCTTTCATAAAGGCGCACGAAACCGTGGAGCCTAATTTGCCGGGGGAGGGGGTGGCATCATGATAAAATTCGCTGCCAAACTTTGTGGAATGCTGTCGCTATCTGCGTGGCTCATGTGGGAATCGCTGTGCGCGATAGTGACAACCGTTGCGGGTCGCCGGAATAATGACGACGACGATGCGGGGGTGTCCCTGTGAACTCCCGCGCTAAGGGCAAACGTGGCGAGCTCGAGCTTGCTCATTGGCTCACCGACGCGGGGCACCCGGCGCACCGTGGCCAGCAGTTCGCGGGCGGCACCGAGTCGCCCGATGTCGTGGCTCCGTCGCTGGCTGGCATTCACATTGAATGCAAGCGGGTGGAGGCGGGCAACCCCTATGCGTGGATGGCGCAAGCCAGCCGGGACGCCGGTCCGGATAAAATCCCCGTCGTATTCCATCGTCGCAACGATGAGGAGTGGCTCGTCGTCATCAAGGCCCGGCACTTTCTCCCGCTAGTCACAACTACCCAACCACAACAACCACACAATGACTCCACACCCGCATCAGGTGGACAACGCACGCGCGTTGGTCGCCTCAATCCGCCGCATTAACGCTGGACTCGACACGTCCGACACTGGCACTGGTAAGTCCTTGACCGCCCTCATCGTGGCCGCAGCCCTTGAGCGCGAGCCGTTTGTCATCTGCCCGCTGTCCGTCGGCCCCGGCTGGGAGGACAAGATGGCCGCCGTCGGCATCAAGGGCGGCTGGCTCAATTATGAAAAGGCCCGGCGCGGCGGCTGGACACCCCCGGCGAATAGCCTTGTCATCTTCGATGAGGCGCACCGCTGCAAGTCCGCGTCCTCTCAGCAGGCCCAACTCCTTGTCCGCGCCAGCAGCACCAATCCAGTTTTGTTGTTGTCCGCCACCCCGTTCAGCAGCCCGATGGAGACACGGGCATTGCTCCACGCCACCCGTCTCTGCGAGTGGAACCGCTGGTATTCCATGCTGCCAAAGTTCGGCTGTCGCCGGAACCGATTCATCAACAATGCGTGGCAGTGGGATGGCCGGGAGAGCAGCATCACTATGCTCCGGTCTATGCTCGCCGACCGCATGGTCAAGACCAAGTGGACCGACGTGACGGGTTTCCCCGACCTGCTCATCCAGCCCGAGGCGGTGTCTGTCTCCGACCCGACCGCAGTTGACAAAGCCCTTCGCGTCATCGCCGCAGGCGACAAGACCGACCTGACCAAGATGCTGCACGCTCGCATGGTGGTGGAGTTGGCGAAGGTGCCCGCCATGGCTGACATGGCCCTCGACGCCGAGGCGCAGGGCAGCCGGGTCGTGGCGTTTTTCAACTTCACCGAGTCCCTCCGAATGTTCGCCGACCTCACGGCCACTGGCACCGAAGTCATTGATGGCCGCACGCCTAGTTGGTGGCGAGAGACTATTATCCGGTCGTGGCACACGCCCGGCACTGTGTCGGCCCGCTTCCTCGCGTGCAACATCGCCGCCGCCAAGGAGGGCATTGACTTGCACGACACGATAGGCATTCCCGTCCTCGCGCTGCATTCCCCGACGTGGTCCGCGCAGGACGCGCGGCAAGCCTTCGGGCGCACGCACCGCGTTGGTGCCCGCAGCCGCAGCGTGCAGAAGATTCTGTTTGCAGCGGGCACACTCGACGAGCGCGTGCTTAACACGATGCGCCGCAAATCCGACAACATTGACCTACTCACCGACTCAGACCTCAACCCAACCGCAGAATGAAACCTCGCCTGATTGACCCCTATTTTCGCTTGCTGGGCGTGACCGTCGAAAACACACCGCGAGGAATGCGAGATGCCGTCGCAGTTGTGTTGGAGAGCATGGACATGAACGAAGACCCCACATACCACGTCCGCCACGGGTCGCTGGTAGTAACGGCAGCCCACTTGCGAATGATTGCGGCGCGTTTAGAAAAATTTGCGAAAGACGAAGCTAGGACAGCCTTTGTCTCAAACCCAACCGCAGACTAAAACCCTATGACAAACAACACACACGCCGACATCTCCCCCTCAACCCTCAACTATCGCGCACAATGCCGTAGTTGGGACAAAAACCTAACCAGCGACCCTCGCTACGCCGAGGAGGGCCGCCTGCTTCACTCCGCCGTAGAGACGGACGACCCGACTGCGCTGGACGGCGAGCAGCTCCGCGTCTATGACACTATCCAGAACTTCCTCAAGCCGCTCCAAGACGGGGCATTGGCCATCCACCGCGAGCTGCGGCTCGACATCAAGCTGGGAACGCACGCGACGTTTGGCACCTGCGACCGCATCATCATTCGCCCGGGTGGACTCGCGCACGTCATTGATTTCAAGTTTGGTCGCGGCTCTGTGCCCGACGCGGACGCCAACCTCCAAGCCCTCGCCTACGCAATCGGCTGCTTCGACGCATTTTCTCAGGTTGACCGCATCCAAGCGTGGCTGCTGTCCCCTCGCCGGGACGAAGCCTCGTCCGTCGTGCTGGACCGCAAAGACCTTTCGACCTACCGCGCGAAGTTGGAGAAGCTGTTCATTGAAATTCTCGACCCTGCCCGCACCGCTACGCCGTGCGACGCCTGCTCCTACTGCGGGAAGCTCGGCCACTGCCCCGCCGTGGCCAAGCTCGCGGGCAGCATCGCGCAGACCTACGACACGGCGCTCGCCACCATGCGCCTCGCGGACTTTCACGCGAGCCGCATGACGACCGACGACATCGGCAACCACGCGCTGCCCGTGGCGCGTGTGATGGAGAAGTGGGTCAGTGCCGTGAAGGCCGAGGCTCTCGACCGCGCTACTTCCGGTGAGACAGTGCCCGGCCACGTCGTCGCCGAGCGCTCTAAACCTCAAACTTTGACAAACATGGTGGTTGTGGGCACCGCCCTCAACGGTATCGTGCCTGCCGCAGCCATCATTGAGGCCGCATCAATTTCGTTCGGGGACATTAAGTCCTTAGCGCGGTCGCTCGCTCCCAAGGGGGGTGCCGCCGCTGCCGAGCGGGAAGTGGTCAGCCGCCTGTCTGTGGCTGGCCTTATCACGGAACAACCGGAAACAACCCGGTTCATTAAACGCAAGTAATAATAACCAAAAAAAACAAACAAAAAAAATGAGCAACATCAAAAACCCCAAGTCCTTCGCCGCAGCCGCCAAGGACATCGCCAGCGACGTGCCCCCTGCACCCGCTGTCCCCGCAACCACGACCGCCTCCACCGCGCTTGTCACCCCGGTCACTGACACTGGTGGGTTCACGGGCGAGTTCGACGCCAGCGACATCATCATGCCCCGCCTGTCCATCGTGCAGAAGGTGGGCGACCTGTCCGAGCAGTTCGACCCCGGGGCCATCGTCCTCAACAAGCGCCTCCTGCTCGCGGACCCGGGCGAGTCGTTGACGGTGACGGTGGTCCGCGCGAAGAAATACTTCATGGAGATTCGCCCCTACGGCGACGAGGTCCGCCCGCGCATCTTCAACACGCACGCCGAGACATTAGCGGCGGGCTTCACTCTGGAGACGGACTGGACCACCGGGGCCAAAGCCACCGCGAAGCCCGTGCTGGACTGCGTCGTGGCCATCCACGGCACCGCCAAACTGGCCACCGCGCCGGAGTTCGCGCTCGTCCACGAGGGCACGCCCTTTGCGCTCGCGCTCTGGTCTATCAACAGTGTCTCCGCTTACAAGGAGTCGGCCAAAGTCCTTCTGTCCGCCAAGCAGATGTATTTGAAGCGCTTCGTTGAACAGAGTTGGTCGCTGACTACGGGCAAGGTTAAGTTCGGTGTGAACACCGTCTTTACGCCCGCCGTGACACCGCTCGCGGCGAATCCGGCAGCTCGCGCTGACTGGCTTGACAGCCTCGTGTAATCTCGTCGCTTAAACTGTATGACACACAATGTCTCTGACCCCCGGCAGACTATCCTGCCGGGGGTGCTGCCTCCGGCTCCCGAAATCATTGGCTTGCTTGGACCCAAGCAGTCCGGCAAGGACACTATCTGCATCCTGCTTGCTTGCGAACGCCCGCTCACTCGTCTCGCTTTCGCTGACGGCGTGAAGGAGGAGGTCGCCGACGCTATCGGGATGCCAGTATCATTTATTGAAGAACACAAGGAACGGTTGCGCCCGTTACTGCAAAATTGGGGTACTGAATTGCGCCGCGACCTCTTTGACCGGGACTATTGGGTCAAGAGGTTGCTTGCGAAGCTGCCCTTCGTGCGTACCCCGCTCGTCGTGGTGACAGACGTGCGCTTCCCCAACGAAGCCCGTGCGCTTGCCGAGCGCGGAGCGCGACTCATCCGCGTTGTGCGTGGCCCGGTTGACGCGGACCGGCATCGCTCGGAGACGTGGGTTCAATCCGCCGAGGCCCGTGCGCTCGCGCCAGAATTGATTGTCAACGACAGCAGCATCGAAGCCTTGCACGTCCGCGTGCAGCAGCTTTTAACCGAGCGAACCTTCGCTACCTAACTTGGTCACACGCGCGGGGGTGATGGGCGGTTCGTGGTTGTCCGCTCGTTGCCCTCCGCGTGTGGCCTTTAAGTTTATGATAGCCGTTGACTTCGAGACGTTCTACTCGCGCACGCACACGGTCGCTGACCACGGCCCGTGGGCTTACGCGCACCATCCTGACACCGACATTTATATGGTGGCCGTGCGTGGCGAGGGCTTTGACTTCGTGGGCGACCCTGCCGCCTTCGACTTTCGACAGCTCAACGGCAGGGACCTTTGCTCGCACAACGCCGGGTTCGACATGACGGTGGCGCAGGCTGGGATGTCTCGCAGCCTGTTCGCCGATTTCACGCCTCGCTCGTGGAGCTGCACTGCCGACCTCGCCGCCTACTGCGGCTTGCCCCGCTCCCTTGCCGACGCCATTCAAGCCGCCTTCGGCGAACACGTTCCCAAGCTGATGCGGAACTGGATGAGCGGCAAACACTGGTCTGACGCGGTGGCCAAGGGCAAGGACAAGGAGCTGCTCGACTACGCCCGCCGCGACGCCGAGCTTTGTCTCCGCCTTTGGAATTTCTTTGGCGGCTGTTGGCCCGCCCATGAACGCCGTCTGTCAGGACAGACCCGCGCCTTCATCTGGTCCGGGGTCGGCGTGGACCAACCGCTTCTTGCCACGCAGCTTGAGTCCGTTCGCGCGGCCCGCGCTAAGGCCGAGGCTGACATCCCGTGGGCTGGTGGCGGCGGGGCTATCCTGTCTCTCGCCGTTCTCCGCGACTACTGTGCGACCGTGGGCATTTCCGCCCCCGCTTCGCTCGCGCAGGACTCCGATGAATGTGCGGTTTGGGAGGACAAGTTCGCTGACCGATGGCCCTTTATCCGCGCCGTGCGCGACTACCGCAGGAGCAACGTGCTGCTTCGCAAATTGGAGAACATCGCCGCGCGTGTCCGGCCCGACGGGACCATGCCAGTCAACCTCAAGTATTGGGGTGGTCACACCGGGCGGTGGTCCGGCGACGCCGGGGTCAATATGCAGAACCTCCCGCGCGGTGAGATGTATGGCGCGGAGCTGCGGCGATTGTTTCGCCCCGCTCCCGGCAATTCTTTTGTTATCTGCGACCTGTCGCAGATTGAACCCCGTGTCCTTGCGTGGCTGTGCGACGACCAGAAGATGCTGGGCGACCTCCGCCGTGGCCTGCCGCTCTACGAGGCCCATGCCCGCGCCACGATGGGCTGGACTGGTGGCAAGCTCAAGTCCGAGGCTCCCGACACTTACCAGCTTGCCAAGGCCCGTGTCCTTGGACTTGGCTACGGCTGCGGTGGCACCAAGTTCGTCGCCGTTGCCCGCACAATGGCCGGGCTTAATTTAACCGCCGAGGAAGCCGACGCGACCGTCAAAGACTGGCGGCGGACAAACCCTCTGGTCACGGCTTACTGGCGGGCGTTGGACGCGCAGCTCGGTTCCGCTCGCATCTGCCGCCGGGACCTGACGTATGCCTTGCCCTCTGGCCGGGAAATGCGTTGGTGGTCGCCTGCCGTTGACCCCGAAGAACCTAGCCGGGTTGTCTGTGCCAGCGTCAAGAACGGCACACGCATCGCGACGTGGGGTGGCAAACTAACCGAGAACATTGTGCAGGCTGTCGCCCGCGACGTGTTCGCGGACGCCCTGCTCCGCCTTGAGTTTTCAGGAATAAACGTAGTGTGGCACGTCCACGACGAGGTCATTGTTGAATGCCCGACTGAGGATGCCCCCGATGTCCTGACAAAAGTTATTCACACGTTATCCACCCCGCCTGAGTGGGCGGTTGGCTTACCTCTTACCGCCGAAGGCGCAATTCAAACTTATTACACCAAATGAACAACACTCCCGGCAGCATCACCGGCCCGGTGCATTGGGAAGTCGAAAATGTGCGAGGATATATTACGTGTCCCGGCGTAGACTTGCACAGCAAGCCCACCAAGCCGCGCGACACGACGTTGTTCCTTGACCGGGTACCCACCATTTTTTGTCTGCACACTGGCTGTCGCGGAAAAGTTAAAGCGGCGAACGCTGCTCTCCGCGCCGCTTTGCGGGAGACAGGTGCGTGGCAACCGCCCGTTTTAGACGCCGCCGCTCGCGCCAAGCTCGCCGCCCGTGCCGAGCTGGAACGGCAGGCCCGTCGCTTGTCGCTGGCCAAGGAACAGGTCATGGCAGCGTATTGGTGGCCCGAGCGGATGGTGGCCCACGACAGTCCCGTTCACATCACCGACCACTGGCAGCAGTTCCTTTCGCTGTTTGACCCGACGGATGTCTTGTGGTGCGGCGAGCCGCACGAATCCGGCAGCCTCGCCAACCTTGCGAACTTCCGCACAGTCGCCCGCTGGCGGGAGCTGCGTTTTCCGGCCCGCCCCTTCACTTGCCCAAATCTATTCAAGCCCGGCAGCTCGGTGCGCGGGAAGGACAACCTCGCAGCGACGCGGCACATGGTCGTCGAGTGCGATGCGCTTGCCGCCGACCCTGCAAAGAACCGCGACCTCTCTGGTGCCGTGTTCAAATACATTCTCGCCGCGCGACCCGAATTGAAGCTCCGCGCGGTCGTTGACTCCGGCAACAAATCTCTGCACGGCTGGTTCACCTACACCCCCGAGGCTCACGAATGGGCCACGGTCGTCCTGCCCTCGCTCGGCGTGGACGCTGCCACGCTGCGCCTTGCCCAACCTGTCCGGTGCCCCGGCTGGCACCGCCGCGAGACAGGCCGTTTTCAATCTCTTTTATATCTCAACCCATGATTGCACTCCACCAACCACAAACAGACGGCATTCCCGTACCCCTCCAAGTAGCGGTCACGTTTGACCCCATGAAGTATCATGTTGCCACGGCTGAAGGTCGCTTTGACCCGATGGACGAGAAGAACGTGGTGCGCCGCCTCCGCGCGGTCGGCGTCAGCCAGAAGGTCCCCAAGGGCGCGGACATTTCCCCGGTTGAATCTTGCCTGTTGGCCTACCAGCTCCACAACAAGGCGGACGGGTTCGGGCGACTGTCAGGACATCCCTCCGGCTTGCACGAGCAGGGCGGGAAACGGTTCCTCGTCGTCGAGGGTAGCCGCCCCACCGTCGCGGTCCCCGGCGAGTGGCCGGTTGTGGACGCCCTGCTGACCGCTCAGTTTGGCATGGAACAAATGCCTTACCTTATCGGCTGGTTGAAACAAGCCCGCCGCTCATTTCGCAGCTTCGCTCCGCTGCCCGGTCAAGTGGCTATTTTTGCGGGGGCGCATGGCGTGGGCAAGAGCCTGCTGCAAAACGCCATCATCACCCCACTGTTGGGCGGTCGTCAGGCGTGCCCCTTCGACTACATGGCGGGCAAGTGCGACTTCAATGCCGAGATTTTCGAGGCGGACCACCTTGCGGTTGAGGATAAATTCTTTAGGTTCGACATGGACACGCGGCGGCAGTTCGGGACCCGCCTCAAGGAGTTGGCGGTCAACTCCATCCAGCGGTGTCACGGCAAAGGCCAGCGGGCGATTTTCCTCACGCCCAAGTGGCGGGTATCACTGTCGCTCAATCCCGAGAAGGAGAACCTCAACGTGCTGCCCCCGATGGACGACGCTATCAAGGAGAAGCTGCACCTGTTCAGCTTGTCCATGCCTGAGTTCCCGTTCTCCGACGGGGCCACGGAGAAGCGCGAGGCGTTCGGCGCAGCCATCGCTGCCGAGCTGCCCGCTCTTGCTCATTTTGTGGACACCTACGAGGTCCCCGCCGACCTCCGGCATGAACGCTACGGCGTGAAGTCGTGGCACTGCCCCGCCCTGCTGGACGCCGTGGAGGATACAGCACCGGAAGTTTCTCTGCTGGCCTGCCTGCTCCATGACTTGCCCACGTTGGGGTTGCCCGACCCGACCGCATGGTCTGGTGACGCCACGGACTTAGAGCGGCTGATGACTGCCAGCTCCATGCCCAGCGCGATGATTGTGCGCCGCCTGCTCTCGTGGCCCGGCGCGATGGGCACCTACTTGGGCCGGTTAGCGAAGACAAAGCCCAAGGTGGTTAAACGCAAGCGGGTCAAAGGCACTTCTCAATGGCGCATCACAATTCCCCTTTTGCCGGAATAACGTGGGACACGGCGGGCGAGCTGTCGGCGCGGCGCGAGCGCGTCCGCGAGTGGATTTCTGACGACGAAGCCGACCTTATTGACGAGGTGGCCAAAGGTTATCGCGCGTTTTGGGCGCGGCGAGGTCAGCGGCCTCCTTTGGTGTCGGCAACGCTGCTGGATTTTGTCCCAGACGAGGCTAACTACTAGCGGTCAAGCCACGCTTTTAACTTCTGTCGTTCGCTCTCCAACTCGGTGTAATGGCGTCCGCGCCATGCTAACGCCGCTCGGTTTCCCGCGCGGTCGTAGGCCCGGTCCAGCACGTTTACTTGCACGTTTGCCGGGGACGCAAGGAACTCTGGGTTTTGAATCAGATTCCCCAACACCTCGCGCTTTGCTTGCATGACATCGTGGACATACGATTGATATAAGTGTGCTGGTAGATACAAGCCTTTGGGTAAATCTTTGTATTCTAAGTTGCGGTTTGGCCAGCCGGGGATAACCCGGTCGTCGCGTGTCGCTGCGTAGGCATTTTGCAGCACGGTCGTCGCTCGGTCTTGTCCGGTTTTGGGTTGCCGAATGTCGGCAAGAACGTGCAGGTAAGGGTCAACTCCTTCGGGCACCGCCGTTCTGGGGTTGCCCCACAAATCCAGCTTCTTTGGAAGGTCTTGCCATTCGCCGTTTTTCCACGCGACCACGTTCCTGAGCATGGTCGGGATGTCCTTGTCCCTGACATCTGGCATGACGCCACGCTGCGCTTGCCGGAACGACGTAACCGTGTTTGCCCAATCCGGTCGGACTACGGCGACCTGACTGGCCACGTTTTGCACCACGCGGTTTACGTCGCCAGTGACAACAGCGCGGAGCGTGTTCCCCACGTTTTGCATCATTGTCGTGTCCACCATGAAGCGTGTCATGCCAAGCATCTCTGAGAACAATTCAATGTTAAATTTTTGCGCGTCCTCGCTGGGTACCCGGTTCGGGGTTGCGGTTTCGGCGAGGTTTGCCATGTCAGCGCGGACTCCGAAGACAACGCCCGGGATGCCGAGCAAGTCCAGCCGGAAGGTCGTATCGCCGTCCACATAGCGACCGCTGCCACCGGCCAGCTTGCGCTTCAATCCGTCAACATTGAGGCGGTAAAACTCCATGTCCGAAGACATTTGAAACTCCCGCATTTTATCTGGCCCAGCAGGCCCGCCGGAAACTAGCCCGTCTTCCAGCAGCCAGTCGGCGGCGGCAGCCAGAGTCAGGCCCGTGAGGAACTTGCCTACGGCGAGGGACGCCGCGCGGCGGTCGCCCCGGTAGCCGTAGACCGCAGCCTGCGTGGCCGCAAGCGCGGGCACGACGTAGGACACGGTTTCCACGGCCACGTTCACGGGCGTTTTAATGTAGGGCGAGGTCAGAAGGCGGAACGCTACCGCCCCCGGTTCCCCGGCCACCTTGCGAACTATGCCCTCTACTGCGCTTGCGCCTTGCGAAGCTGCGGAGTCTTGTTGAAACGTGCCTTCCAGTGCGGTTTCTTCCGCTTTGGCCCGTAGTTCCCCGGTCGCACGCAATCGGTGTTCGGCGTAGCCGCGCGTGCCGGGCTTGTCCCCGGTGAGGTTCAATTCCTGCGCCAGCCGGGAAGCTCGGAAGCCCGCCTTGGCCACTTCGTCCATCGCCGCGAGACTTCGCAGCATCGGCTCGGGGGCCGCACCAAAGAACGCTTCGGCGAGCTTCAATCCGCGCAGCTTGAGGGGCACCGTGCCGGTCACTGTGTCCACTGGCAGGTCCCCGTTGAACGCTCGCATGAGTGCGTCAACCGGATGAAAGCCACGGATACGCTCGCCTATTATCCGCTCGTTACCGCCACTGCCCCGCAGAAGGATTTCCCCAGCGGTCGGCACCGCGTCCGCCGTCGCTCGGGCAAACCATTGGGCCTCGGTCAGTGACACGCCGGAAAGCGAACGCTCCCGGCCTTGGGCTGCGCTCACCGCTGCGTCCACCATGGCGCCCAACTGCCGGGAGGGCAGGCGAACCGAGCCAGTCGCGTAGTTGTGCCAGAAGTTCCTGACCGTGGACTTGGCCGTGAGCAGGTTGCCTTGGATAACCGCGAGCAAGTCGCGGGACAGGGACTCGCGCGGGAACATTACGGTTGCGTAACGCCGCCACTCGCGCTCGGCTTGCCCGGCGGCTAGTTCCAGCTTGTCCACTGCGCGAAAATCTTTTTCCACAGCCGCCGGGTTTGTAAGGGCTGCTTCTGCCGCAGTCTCGTAATCGTTCCGGGCGGTTTCAGAAGCATCCACCAACCCGCGCAGCCGGGTCTTCTGCCCGTCCTGCAACCGCAGCCCGCGCTTTGCAAGGCCCAGCTCCACCAAAGCCACCACATTTTCCGGCGTCTTGGGCGTGCGGAACTCTGCAAATTGGCGGAGCAACTGGCCGAGAGTAGTCCCGGCTTTTGACAAAGTGTCATAGACACTCTCTGCCTTAGCCGTGTCACCCGCGTCTAAAGCCCGGCGCATCCGTTCAAGTCCGTCGAGGACAAGGAAGTTGTTTAACGTGTCCGTTTCTACCTTAGCGTTGAGCGCGGCGAGGGATGCGTCTAACGCAGCATCGGCTTTGCCCGAAGCGGCGGCGATGCCGTCCGTGATGGTTTGCGGCTCGTAGAAGTGGATGTCAGGCCGCGCCGCGTTGATGCGGCCCAGCTCGGGGTCGGCGCGTCCGGCCCGCTCGGGGAAGTCGCGCGGCTCGGCGGTCGGCGTTGGCCCAGACGGAAGTTTGCGTCGAGAGAAATTTCCTCTATCGTAAGCAGCGTCCATTTCCGCGTCGAGTCTCGGGTCGCCCAGCTTCGTGAACTCAATCGGCAGCAACGCAGTCTTTTGTTCTGCGTAACGGGTTTCTTTAGGGTGCGCCCGGTTCCACTCACGGTGCGGCCCAAAGTTGACCCAAGAGTTTTGGCCGCGTGTTTCCGTAGTCAACGCCCAACGCGCCCACGGGCTGCGCGTCATTTCCATGTGGATTCGCCATGCGGCTTCCTCCCCCAGCGGGCCAAACTCGGCGCGGCTCATCGTGTGAGCAAAATAATCGTGAACCGCGCGAAGGAGGTCATTCACGAGTAACCGACGACCGTTGACATCCTTGAAGGACGATTCCTGCAACAAAGGATGGTCGTCGCTGTATTTTGCCCCCTTGGGGCCGAAAGTATTCTTGTCGGTCCCAAAAATGAAAAGGTGGTTGTTGTCGAAAATGTCCCGGCGCATCGCCGCCGAGTTTTCGTAGGGCTGTTCTTTTCCGGGCCACGTCTCTACACGAACGGGTAAGCTCCGGTATTGGTCCTTTAGTTCTGCCGCCAGCGCGGCATATGCCCGGTTGACGCTCGGGTTTTCAAGGTCGTCTAGCGGAAGCCTGCTAAACTCATCCGCCACCCGTGTTTGATAGGCGTCTTGTTCGGGGGTGAGACGGCTTGCCGGGTGGGCACCCACTACGTCCCGCTCAACTAATCGCGCGGCGATTCGTCGGGCGATGGGGTTGTCTCGTCTTTCCGGTGTGGCTGGAAGTTTATCTGGAACCCGTCCGTAGGGAACTGTTTCTGGCCCTCCTTTACCGTAAGACCAGAGGCGCGAAAATGTGCTAGTAACTCCTCGTGCATTACTGCCAAGGGATGCTTCGGCGCGTTGGATGCCTTCTTTGAAGGCTCGGAGTCCGGCGGTGTCATGTATGTCTTCTGCATAATAAATTTCCAATTTGTTGCCGTCAATCGTGAAACCTTCTAGGCGGGAATCTTTTGCGAGTTTTTGGACTTGCGGCGCGGACAGTGGTTGCTTGAGTTCAAACGTGTAGAACGGGACCACCCGCGACCCGTCGGTTGTGTTTGCGCCGATGACTGCGTCGTCCGGCGCGTTGCGTAAAACGTGAACTTGTTTCTGAGAGAAATTGCGCCCGAACCTGACCGCGCCAGCAAGGGCGTGGGCCAAAGATTCTTCTGAACCTCGCACTTGCACATTAACTGACGGTTCGTATGCGCTACCGAACACGCCCATCGTTGGGGTTGAAACTACTATTAAGTCCGTGTTGGCGAAGTAGTGGTTTAGCGCGTCGGTAGCTGTGTCGGACAGAAGTTGCTGCGCTACTCGCCCATCGGGGCCGCCGCGTGCTGCCCGTTTTTGCAGTTGGTTTAGACCGGGAATTTGCCCCGTGGCGGCGGATAGACGCAACTCGACTTCATCGTCGTCTAGCCGCTTGCGTACAGAGAGCTGGTCCTCGCCACCGCC
>Ga0194131_10007539_pt1 | contig 14595 bp, 14 predicted proteins | sample TA2KigO120mmetaG_FD_148631 | JGI IMG/M metagenome (GOLD analysis project Ga0194131, IMG submission 148631) | Freshwater microbial communities from Lake Tanganyika, Tanzania - TA2015053 Kigoma Offshore 120m | ecosystem: Environmental > Aquatic > Freshwater > Lake | place: Tanzania: Lake... | reverse complement strand
GCCGCCGCAGCGTTGCTGCACGATGTGCTCGAAGATGGTCATCTAGACGAAATGGACTTGGGTTGCTTTGTCGAAGGCAATGTCGTAAGAATCGTTCGCGACTGCACCGACACCATGGCAAAACCGAAGCCCCTTTGGCGTCCGCGAAAAGAGAAATATCTCAAGCACCTGCAAGAGATGATTCTCGAAGAAGAGATCAACCCAGCGATCTTGGTTGCCCTCGCCGACAAAGTGCACAACGCCGAAGCGACTGTCGACTGTGTAACCCGTCCAGGCATGACCGCCAAGAAGTTTTTCGAGACAGGTATTTTCAACGAGGGCTACGACGGCCAGCGCTGGTGGTATACGAGCCTGGTTGATGCGTTCAAGACGTCGAAAGTTGCCCCGGTGCTGGTTGGCCGACTCGAAAAGGCGGTCAAAACGATTTTCGCCTAGTCAAAGAAGAGGTAATTGATGGATCAACTATTGCCAGTGATTGATTGGTTTCGGAAAAACGGCGGCAGATACGGCGACAGCGGTTTCCTCGATCGATTTGACGGCAACGATTCGTGGGCGACTCTCGATCACGGCGACCTTCGCGAGATTCATTTTCGCCGCCTACAGATCTTCGTCGCTGGTTTGCCCGACTCGGGCGAAGAGATAGAAATCGAATTGCAATATCTTCTTGATCACTCTCGGGCCGCCGGCGAGATGTGTGCAATCGATGACGCGATCAAGAGTCTCGAACCAATGTTGCCCGAGAAGGCCTATTTCGAGATCGGTTCGTCGGCAGGTACCGACATCTTTTTGATCCGTGTGCTTTCGGGCAAAGATCTCGAGCCCGAAAACCTCGATCAAATCTTGCCAACCCTCAACAACTTTGCCGAACTGGCGATGAAGCACGTCTCAATCCTCTACACCGCGCCAACGTATTGCCGATTACAGTAAATTTTGTGAAAACAAGCAACGAACTAAAAAATTTTTTACTCAATAAAATGTCAATGACTGAAAACTATCAACCTGTGGTCATTAGAGAGCTTTTACGAAGACGAGGTAGTGCATCACAAGACGAGCTGTCTAAGTCTTTGATGCTAGAAAATCAAGTCTTGCTTGCCTATTGGAAGGGCAGACTCATGACTTGGCCCAAAAAAACCTTAACAAAGTACAAGATAATTTCATACGACCGTAAAAGTCAGCAATTTAAACTTTTGATTGATCTAAAAAACTCGAATCAAATTAAGGAACTAATCAACATTTGTGATGAAAAAATTAGAACATCTAATTCGCCAAAAAAAATACGTGAAGCTAGCAAGCGTTTCAAATTAATCGAAGAAAGAGCCAAAGGAAGATGCGAAGCTTGCGGAGTATTGGCACGCGTAAAGCCCCTCCATCTTGATCACATAGTGCCAAAGGCTGTCGCTGAGAAAAAAAGAGGAATCTGGCATGGCAAGGTTCCTGACCGTCACGGCAAAATGATTGGCGTTGACGATATTGAGAATTTACAGATTCTTTGCGAAACATGCAACACAGGAAAACGAGATCAGGGTCTTTGGCATGACTTTCGGCCATCCGAACAGTCCTTGGTCGATGCTATGAAGGGCATTATTCAAACTGTAAATGAAATAACTAAAGACAGATCGAAACAAAGATCTGAGATTTTGAACCAACTTAAAGACTGTCTTTGAACTTCTATTACCTAGTTGCAAAATTACACGTAAAGAAACTATTTTGACATTGTGCCGGCGGAGAGAATTGAACTCTCACTCACAGAATTTTAAGTTCCGCGTCACAGGATTTTAAATCCCGGGCCTCTACCTATTGGGCTACACCGGCTAAATCTGCGCGATCTTTGAGTAAATCAACTAGGGGTCTGCATAAGTAAATTGTGTCGATAAAGGCGATATAAAAAAATTTGGCTCTATAAGTAACCAAAAAAGCTTTTGCTTGAACTCGTTTCTCTGGTTTGATAATTGTCAGTTTCTTTTGATTCAATTTCATTCACAAACAATTCAATTAAATGGGAATGTAAAGGTATTATGCAGCAAGACTACTAAGGCACGCTAGTTTCTTCCCGCGGCGGTGATTTTTTTTTGATACTGCTCACCAGTCTGCTGTACTCATTGATAAATTCAATGACTGGAAGTCCGATTTCGACCTCTTTTGACCTATGCGTCTCGTCACTCATAGTTACTTATACTCCTTTGTGACTTTTTGAAAATTCTTAGGATCGAGATAAAGGGAAGGAATAGGCGCCTCTAAGACAACTACTGGCGCTACCGCAAGTAACTTGTGCGAAACCTTGGCAGTCGTTGATGCGATGATTACTTTCACTCCCAATTGCTGAAGTTGTTGGGCCAACTCAGCAAATATCCCGTCAGCGCTAGCAATAACGACGCGATTGAACCTTTGACTGAGCCAAACCGGATCCGCATCATTTAACAGTCTCAGGTCGCTACCGTCAACGCCCCGACCTACTCGCACACTGCATTTTGGCCAAAACTGCTTGCAGAAAAAAGCCGCCTTTGCCGTCGCCGCACAAAAAATCTGATCTGTCTCAAAAGGTTGAAATCGCATCCGAATAGCCATCAGCGAGGCTTCAACCAAGTGTTTGGAGGCCAAACCCGATTGACACAAATTGTCTACATCCAAAAAATAGGCCGTTCGGCCTTTCCCCGAATCTTGGCTTGAAGCCTGACTGCTATTGCTGTTTTTGCTGAAACTTTGCTTCTTCATAGTTGACTATCCTTTTCTGGCCAAAAGGCCTTGTTTATTGGGTTTTATCACTGCCGGTGTCATTGTAGCAGACAGTTGGCTGTCTGCGCAAACAAATAAATAATTTTTAAGACAGGTTGCCATATGCCAAAACTCGATGTAGTCTGCGAGTAGAAATCTAGCCATTGAAAGCATTTGAGCGCACATTGGCGGAAAATGGAGGAAATACGACATGACAACACTTGCGGCGACCAGGGCCAAGATGGGCTCTACGACCTACTACCTCGCAAAAATGAAGGCCTCGCTACTTTCAGGAATGGTCCAAACCGCCAGAGATGCCTACCCCAATTGGGACAATCTCACCGTCGAGGAGCGTATTCAAAGAGAGCTGAATAAGAAGCGAGTACTCCAAGACATCGTCCCATATTTAATCGAGCATGAAGATCGCCTGTTCGGATCGATGATTGTTCTTGTCGAGGGCGAAGCAAGCTTTGAGCCCATAGGTGAATTAGCCGACAACATACCCAAAGCCTACGAAGGCATTTTTAACGATCTTGGTGCACTGACACTCACCGGCGGTCGAATGATCGCACTTGACGGACAACACCGTCTCGTTGCACTTAGATCAATTGTTCAGGGCGAAACGCAAGGTCTTTTTTCAAAAGAGGTATGCGACGATGAGATTTCGGTTATGTTCCTCCCATTCGAATCATTAGAAAAGACTCGACGAATCTTCAACAAAGTTAATCGCTATGCGAGGGTAACATCTCGAACAGACAATCTGGTTCTGAGTGAAGATGACGGTTATGCCTACATCTCTCGTCGACTTTTCATGGATGACAATTCGTTATTGCAGGGCGAGACCGGCCGTGGTGAAGATCTTGTAAATTGGAAAAACAGCACCCTTTCCGGACGCAGCCAGCAATTCACAACCCTTAGTGCTTTATACGACACAGTTAAGCAAGCATGCCTTTCAATCGGACTTGCACTTGACGAGAAGTCGAGCAAAGGAGTAAGACCACCCCAGCGAGAGCTTGACAAAGGCTTAACAATTGCTAAAGAGTGGTGGGAGGCTGCAATCCGAAATATTTCAGCTTTTCAGACAGCCTTGAAAGACCCGAGCAAAGTTCCAGCGTTGCGAGACCCTGTTTCAAGCCAGTCTCTACTCCTCAAACCTGGCGGGCAAATTGTTTTGTTTCGAGCGGCCCGCGAAACGATTGAGTTAAGTAAAGGTCAAGTAACAATTGACGAGTTTATGAAACGTGCAAACTCGATTGATTGGTGCATGGAGAGCAAAATTTGGAGCAATATTTTTGTTCTTCTTGGGTCAAAAATTTTGACTAAAGAAGAAAATTATAGACAAACTACAAAACTAGTTATTTTTCTTGTTGGTGGAAAGCAAATATTGAAAGCCCCAAACTTTATTGAAAGCCTTGAGGCCATATGGGCGCAACAACGCCCTAACGAACCTATGCCAAAGTCAATTTTCTAAAGCCAACTTATTCAAAAATTTTCAGCAAAATAAATCGTCTCGAAAGGACCACAAACAATATGTCATTCGTTATTCCAGTAATTCGAGCAAAAATGGGCTCCCGAACCTATTTCATCGGCAAAATGCGCGCATCAGAGTTGTCGGGCTCTGTCGGCGTTGCATCTGAACTTCAAGACTGGTCATCTCGTGAGCTTGAAGACATCTATCAACGAGATCTGAACAACAAACGTGTGGAAGAAATCATTGCGCCGTATCTGGCCACCAGCTCGGATCGTTTTTTCGGATCAATAATTGTCTGGGCGCGTGATGAGTCGGCAATCGAGTTTGAAAGCATCACTGATAACGTTGACAACGTTAAATTGGCATACAAGGATGCCGCAAAGTCGCTCGGCGTAGTCGTTATCGGCAGCGATGGCAACAGTACTCAAAGCGGTCTCGTTGCTCTTGATGGCCAACACCGATTGGCAGCGTTGCGCCACGTCGTTCAGGGCAAGACAACTGGCAAGTTTACGAGTGCCGTACCTAATGATGAGATTACCGTCATTTTTATCAGCGACTCTGACACGGTTAAAGCTCGCGCACTATTCACAATACTGAATAAGACTGCGCGCCGAGTCTCGAAAAATGATGTTTTAATTATGAGCGAGACAAACGGCGCAGCGATGGCCGCTCGAAAAGTTACATCTTCAAAATTGATGGCGCCTCGTGGGTTGGACTTATTTCCTCTTGTCAAATGGGACAGCAATACCATCTCAAAGAAAGATTGTCAATTGACAACACTCAATGCCCTCGCGGACATTGTTGAGTTGATATCACAGTCTCAAAACATCAAAATATCATCGGACGACTCAATCGAAACCGCACCAAATGCAGACGAACTTCAGAAAGCAATAGAAGCAACTCTCCAGTGGTTAAACCTATTCTTTCAATCGATACCTGCTCTCGAAGCTATGCGACATGACCCAAACCTGATCGCTATCGGCCGCGATCCAGAAAAGCCATTTTCACTCTTACTCAAACCAGTTGGCCTCACTGCACTTTTTCACGCAGCCGTAATGGCTCTTGATCCAGAAATTGGTGGCATGTCAGACATAAATGAAGTATTCCGACGACTTGCCAAAGTTGATTGGAGTCTCTCTGCCAACACTTGGAAGAACGTCATTATTAACTCGAAAGGCAACATCTCGAACCGACGAGCCGACTTAGATCTTGCCGCCGAGATTGCAGTTTGGTTGACATGTGGTCGTAACTGCTCAAAGCAGTTTCAGACCGAACTCGAAGAAAAGTTCAAGCGACAATTCAAACGACCAGATGCAACTCTGCCAGCTCCGGTATTTGCCTAATGGGCACCTACTGTGTTGCTTCAATAAAAGCAAAGATGGGCAGCACTTCGTACTTTCAGGCCGTAATGACCGCGGCAGAACTTGCATCGACAGTCCGCACCGCAATGGACTTTGCCGAATTCGATAAATTCATGGAACATGAAAAAATGCAACGAAAAATCAACGAAGAACGCGTCGAGACAGATATTGTTCCATATTTAGCAAAGACGGCCGATAGGTTTTTTGGATCGATCATCGTTCTTGTCTATAAACCCGAGACATTCGCCTTTGAATCAGTCTCCGAACTAGCAAAGTCAAATTTTAAGGGCGCGCATAAAGGACTCGATATCCAACTAGGCGTCTTGACGATTAGCGGTGGTCAGCTCTTTGCTCTTGATGGTCAACACCGGCTGCATGCGTTAAGAACCATCGTCGGATTTGAACGCACGCCACACTTGGACTTGCCAATTGAGGGCAAATTCAAAAGGGACGTTGCACGCGATCAAGTATCGGTTATTTTTTTAGAATTTGAAAGCGTTCAAAAAGCACGACGAATTTTTAACAAAGTCAATCGCTATGCAAAACCAACCTCGGAGTCTACAAATATTCTGACGAGTGAAGACGATGGGTTTGCAATTATTACCCGAGCTCTTATCGGTGACGACGATCCAGATAAGTTTGGCGGGTCAGTTGCGCCACCGCTTCAGAAGCTATATCCCAAGACAAAAGTGCCGATGATCAAACTCGAAGGTAACAGTCTTTCTTCTTCTGACCCTGAACTCTTTACACTTAAAGTAATTTACGGTTCGGTCAAAACTATTTGTTCTAATACAGATCAGCCCAGTCTTGACGAAAGAGAAACCGTTGTAAGGCCGACTGACTCTGTCTTGGCTGCCGCATATGACGAATGCGCAAACTGGTGGGCGGAAATGATGAAAACTTTTCGGCCCTTCGGAGGAATTTATCTTGAGCCGAACCACCCAGTTAATTCACGAAAGGCGGACCACGCAAGTTCGCTGGCATATCGACCGCTTGGTCAAGAAATCATCTTTAATGGTCTTTTACTTGCTCATAAGAAGACCCGGTTTTCGGCGGCGACTCTCGTATCAAGACTTGACAGCGTGCCACGAAAACTCGGCTCGAAACCGTGGCAAGGAATACTTGCCGCTTCAAATGGAAAGATGATTTCAAAAAATAAAAGCTTGGCGGTCAATTTAATTGCTTGGTACTTAATCGGGGCACAAATTGGGGCAAAGCAAATGAATGAACTTGAGACAGGATGGCGAGAAATCCACGGAAGTTACCCGCTTCCAACTCCTAAAGACTGATCGACTGAAGAACCCTTAATACTTCCTCAAAATTTGGCTCTTCTGTTATGTGCGACCAAGAGAAACGAACAGCTCCATCTAAACGCGGACCTTTAATTCCCATTGCCTCAAGCACGTGACTACGATCATAACTACTTGATGAACAAGCAGCTCCATTTGAAATCGCGATTAGGTCTTTAGTCGCAACTATGAATGCCTCTGAGTCAAGACCAGGAAAACTAGCATTCAAAATAAAAGGGATCGAGTAAGTTCGAGCACCATTTATAGTTCCACCCGCGTCAGAGACAAATTCGCAAATGCTTTTTTCAAGTTTCTGGGCTTTTGCCCATCTGCTACCTGACTCTTTAAGAGCCAATTCTGCCGCAAGGCCTAAGCCAGCAATCAACGGGACAGGAAGTGTCCCAGGTCGCAAATTTCTTTCTTGGCCTCCACCATGCATAAGTGGCGTAATTGGTAAGCGCTCGCGACCATTACGCTTTCGCGTAATCAGCGCGCCCACACCATTTGGTCCATAAATTTTATGACCACTAATACTGATTAAGTCAATGCGTTTGTTTCTAAGAGTTTCAATTTCCTTGCCAAATCCTTGCGCTGCATCAACATGCAAAAATGCTTGATGGCCTTTGAGCAAATCGCAAATCTCGGCTAACGGCTGACAGACGCCAGTTTCATTGTTGACATGCATGATTGAAACAAGCCGCGTGTTAGGTCGCAGCGCTTCGGCAAAGGCTGCAATGTTTATCCGGCCAGACTCTTCACAATCCAAGAATGTCGCAGTACATCCTCGATGGACCAAATATTCAATTGGCTCCAAGACTGCTTTGTGCTCGGCGCGATCAGTAACAATGTGACATTGAGCTAGATCAGCTACATCGGTCATCGTTCCCAAAATTGCGATGTTGTCAGATTCAGTAGCGCCACTAGTAAAAATAACTTCATCAATTCCTGCCTCGACTACGGCAGCTACTTGCTCTCTAGCGTTTTCAACCGCACTACGCGCTGCCGAACCATATGAATGTGTCCTTGAGCCCGCGTTGCCGAACTCTTCTGTTAGGTAGTGCAGAACTAACTCGGCGACCCTCGGGTCGATTTGCGTGGTCGCCGCCGAATCTAAATAAATCGCAACCATATGCCCCCTTTGCCTAACTTCAACAAAATTTTATTTGAGACTTGACAACACCGGGTATGTTATCAGTATGCTACTGGTATGTCATCAATCAACTTTGGCTACCAATTCCCTTCACTCAAAGGCATTCAAGCTGGCAGAGAGTATTACATCTCTCAATGTCCCGTGCGAATTCTGCCAAGAATCTTTACTTTCGATGACAGCGATCTACCAGTAGATGCTCGCGCTCAAAGGGTATTAAACCGCCAAAGAATCCCAGAAATAGCTCGATACATAGTTAACAACAGAGACGAATACGTGTTTTCAGCGATTACCGCCTCAATAGACGCTGAGGTCAAGTTCGAGCCCATCGATAATGAACACACCGAAATAGGGGTCTTGCACGTACCTATGTCAGCCAGATTCATAGTAAACGATGGTCAACATAGACGTGCTGCCCTTACCGCCGCGTTAGAGCAGGATCCTGAACTAGGCAACGAAACAATCGGAGTTGTCTTCTTTGTTGATATCGGCCTCAAACGCTCGCAGCAAATGTTTGCCGATTTAAATCGCCACAGTGTGCGACCATCGGCTTCAATAGGTGTTTTATATGATCATCGTGAACCACTTGCCGAGATTACGAGAAGAGTTATTAAGGCAATACCCATGCTCAAAGATTTAGTCGAGGCCGAGCGAAGTACGCTCGCGCCAAAGTCGCGGAAGCTATTTACACTAAGCGCAATTCATAATGCGCATACCTCACTTCTTGCTGGTACCGACGATAATGAACAAATTGGGGTTGCAACTGAGTTTTGGAATGCAGTGATAAAAGCTTTTCCAGAATGGACAGATGTACACGTGCGAAGGATGTCTGCCGGCGAAGTCCGTCAAGACTTCCTTCATTCCCACGGCACTGTGTTACACGCGCTTGGCAAAGTTGGCAATGCAATGCTCAGAAACACACCTGTTAGGTGGGACAGACTCACAAAGGCGCTGAAGACAATCGACTGGTCACGAACCAATACAAAACTATGGGAGGGTCGTGTTCTAATAGGCGGTCGGGTATCTAAAGCAAATCAAAGTGTTGTTTTAACCGTTGCAGTTATCAAGAGGGCTTTGAGTATGCAACTATCGCCTGAAGAAATCCGCCTAGAAGAAGCGCTTGAAGGAGCAAGATAATGTCAGCAAAATCGTCACCATCAGCTTTTGCTGAAAAAGGACTAAAGCAAACCGTAAGCGAACTGATTGAAGAGATCCAGCTTCTCTATAAGTCAGACAATATTCCTTGGATTGTCGGGTACAGCGGCGGGAAAGACTCAACTGCGGTTCTGTCTCTAGTTTGGCGCGCCGTAACCGGTCTTCCAGAAAATGAGCGTCATAAGAAAGTCCATGTCATCTCTACAGACACACTGGTTGAGAATCCAATCGTTGCTAATTGGGTATCTCATTCATTGAAAACCATGTCTAAGGCTGCCGCGGAGCAAAGCATCCCACTTGAGCCACATCGTCTAACACCAGATGTGAAAGACACATTTTGGGTGAATCTAATCGGTCGCGGTTATCCAGCACCTCGGCCAAAGTTTCGCTGGTGTACCGAGAGATTGAAAATACGACCAGCAAACAAGTTTGTCCGCGACATGGTCAGAGCAAGCGGAGAAACAATCTTGGTGCTAGGCACACGCAAAGCTGAGAGTGCTAGTCGTGGTGCTCGAATGGCCAAACTAGAGGCTGCACGCGTCAGGGAACGCCTATCACCAAATGCGAGCCTGCCAAATTCTTTGGTTTTCAGCCCAATTGAAGATTGGTCAAATGATAATGTGTGGCTCTTTTTAATGCAAGTTCAAAATCCTTGGGGTTATGACAATAAAGCTTTGCTTAACATGTATCGCGGAGCAAGCGCAGACAATGAATGTCCATTAGTCGTTGACACGAGCACTCCAAGCTGCGGAGATAGCCGATTTGGTTGTTGGGTCTGCACACTTGTTGAGCAAGACAAGTCAATGACAGCGATGATCCAAAACGATCAAGAAAAAGAATGGATGCTGCCACTACTCGAACTCAGAAACGAGCTAGATCTGAAAGATGATCGTCCACTACGCGACTTTCGTAGAATGGACGGACGAGTCCAACTATTCCATGATGGCAGTATTCCCGGCCCTTACACACAAGACTCCCGAGAGAAATGGCTGAGAAAACTTCTGGCGGCACAACAATGGGGACGCGCGCACGGCCCAGAAGAGGTAAAAGATTTAGAGCTGATAACACTTGAAGAACTACAAGAAATTCGTCGTATTTGGCTGGTTGACAAACATGAAATCGAGGATCGACTCCCACTAATTTACAAAGAAGTAACGGGTGAAGACTTTCCCGGCGCAAAGCCTCAGTTTGTTCTTAATCAAGACCTATTTGATTCACTGAAAGAGATCTGTGGTGATGACACATTGCATTATCAAATGATCCGTGAGTTAATTTCAATTGAAAAGAAGTTTTCGTCAATGACTCGAAGAAGCGGACTCCTCGATGAACTAGAGAAAGCGATTAAACGCTCCTTTTACGAGAATCGCGATGATGCAATTGAATATGCGCGAAAAAAACACAAACAAGAGCAACTAGTGCTAGGTGTATCCGAAGACGATCCTCTAAATGAGTTCATTGAAACATTGATAGAAGAGCCAAAAGTAGCTAAATGATTTTTCGTAACTTAACTCTTCACGACTATGGCGTGTTTAGTGGTCGTATTTCTGTCGACTTGACTCCAAATTCAAAAGAACGTCCAGTCGTGCTCTTTGGCGGACTAAACGGACGCGGCAAAACAACAATTTTAGATGCAATTCAGCTTGTCTTATTCGGTCAGCGTGCCCGAATAAGTAACCGTGGAACTCTGACGTGGGAAGAATACCTTCGTGAGGCAATCAACCGCTCAGCTGACAACGAGGCATCAGTAACTTTAGAATTTGAAATTCCGAATGAATTTTCATCAATTGTTTACCGCGTGGTGCGCTCGTGGCAAATATCAGGTAAAAAAGTAAAAGAATCATTTGATGTCGCCATAGATGGCCGGCCAGACAAACTTCTTTCAACGCAGTGGGATGAGCACATCGAAAGCTTGCTCCCCGCTCGAGTGGCCGCACTTAATTTTTTTGATGGTGAAAAAATTGAATCACTTGCCGATCCATTACAATCGCGCGAAGTATTTCGCTCTGCGATCGAAAATCTTCTTGGTGTGGGACTACTCGACAAGCTCAATGCCGATTTAAAGACCTACCTACGCAAAACTGAAGTTGAAGCAATTGCTGATCTGGAACACGCTGAACTAGAGAAAATCGAAAGTGAACTTGCGGCTTTCGATGCCGATCTTGCTTCCTTAGCTAAAGAACATGCACACCAGACAACCATTAAAGATGGAACCGAAGAACTACTTCGGCGGGTAGTAAGCAAAGCCGAAGAGAGCGGAAGCACACAATGGTCGAACAGAGCCGCTCTTGAAGACGAGCGGAAACTAATTCTTGAGGCCTCACGAGAGAACGAGGATGCTTTATTACTGTTAGTTGCCGGGCCGGAACCACTGAAACTTCTTGGTTCGCTTATCGACCAGACAATTGGGCGAGCTGAATTTGATCGCCAAATACTCTTGGAGCAAGAACTGATTAAGGTGCTGGCTACCCGCGACGCCGAGCTTCTTGAACAAGTCGATGAAAGAGCAAAAAAGCAAATCACTCTATATTCAGATAAGGACTTCGAAAAGCGAGGCCAAATAGCCTCACAGCAAACAGTGTTCACAACGCCAGAAATACTCCTTGCCCAGTTAAGTGAACTACAAACAGAATTGAGTGCAGAAAACGACATCGCTAAGCACTTGGCTCAGATATCTGCGACCGATCGACGGGTCATTGAGATAGATCGAATTCTTCAGACTGTACCTACTGACGACACTATCGTTCCCCTGATTGAAGAACGAGCCAAAACTCAAGCAGCACTCGAGGCAATCTACGCTGCACTAAAAACAATTGACGAGAGAATCCACGAGACTAATTCCAAATACGACCGTTTAAAGTCGCGTTATGAAAAAGTTTTGGCCGAAGAAGCAGACGCGAAAATTAAAGACCTAGATCAACGTCGATCGCGTGATTTTGCCACTAAGGCAATAGCAACTGTTCGCGAACTTGCTGAAAAGACTATGGCGCACAACATTTCGCTTATTGAAGTTGCCATCCTCGAAAAACTCAACATACTTTTAGGTAAAGAAAATTTGATTACGGACCTACGCGTTAACCCCGAAACATTAGAACTTAAAGTGAGCACAGGAAACGAAATTGACTTTTCGGTTGATCGCTTAAGCGCAGGTGAACGCCAAATTCTTGCTGTAGCTACACTTTGGGGTCTTTCAAGCGTGGCGGGGCACCCACTTCCTCTTGTGATTGACACACCTCTCGGTCGACTTGATAGCGAACATCGCATACGACTTGTTGAGAACTACTTCCCTAGTGCATCAGCCCAAGTGATTATTTTGTCAACTGATGAAGAGATCGTTGAAGAACTTCATCAGCTACTCGAAAGTTCAATCAGCCTTCAGTACATAATCGAGTACAACGAGGAAACGTCATCCAGTGCGATTCGCCCAGGTTATTTTGTAGGAGCAAGCAATGGCAGTTGAAACAATTAGACTTGTCGAATCTGATCGCGACATTTTATTGCGCCTCAAAAGAACAACGAGAATACGTAACTGGAATATTCTCTGCCGATGGGCTTTTTGTATATCCCTTGCAGATGAAAGCCAAACTTCAGTAGACCCGCAAGGTCAAGACTCAGGGGTTGAAATGACTTGGCGTGTATTCGGTGGTCAACACAGCGATATTTATTGGGCATTATTGATACAGCGCATGATTAACGATGGCCTCTCGACAAATGATGAAAGTCTGAATCGCTATTTTTATAGGCATCTACATCGCGGAATAGGTTCACTCGTCAACATTTCGACCAAGCCAACCCTTCAACAGATGTTCGCCTTAACCGCTAAAGAGTAACCATGATCCGTCGTGATTTGACGGCCATGGCGAGACGCGATCTATCTCGACCGGTTCAAATTGCAATTGAGCACGAGATTGTGAGCGATCGAGAAACTTGGCTTGACTACGGGTGTGGTCGTGGATTTAATGTTGATTCACTTTCAAAACTCGGTTGGAAAATAAGAGGTTGGGATCCAGTCCACCGAAAGTCGACAAAAAAAGTTGCGTCCAAAATTGTCTCACTTATTTATGTCTTAAACGTGATCGAAAAAGAAGATGAAAGGCGTCAAGTTCTTTTGGACGCTTGGAAGTTAAGTAAGAAGTGTCTTGTTGTCGCTGCTCGTTTAGACCACGAGCGTGATGGCGCACATGTTCGACCTTTTGCTGACGGTTGGTTGACCTCGAAAGGAACATTTCAAAGATTTTTTGATCATTCAGAACTACAAGACTGGCTCGAATCCCACCTGCGACAAGAGGCTGTCGTTGCAGCGCCGGGAGTCTTTTATATTTTCAAAAGTCTGGCTGACCTCGAAGAATTTAAATCACGTCGGTACCGAATTCGCATTCCAGCACCGTGGACACGCAATAGCGATGCAAAATTTAAAAAACATGCCGACATCCTTGAATCACTGATGGACTTCGTTGCCGCTCATGGACGAGTACCAAAAGACGAAGAGATTCAAAACAGAGAAAGGTTACAAGAAGCTTTCGGGTCTATGAAGCAAGCATTTCGCGTTGTTCAAACTGTCACGGATCGAGACGAGTGGATCAAGATTGCTGACCGCAGACGAATTGACCTGCTGGTGCATCTCGCCCTGAGACAGTTTGACGGTGATTACACCATGAAAGATCTGCCTAAATCAACACAGTACGACGTTCGTGCGTTTTATCAATCGTTTAAACGCGCCAATCTTTTGGCCTCCAGATTGCTGTTTAGTGCTGGCAGTCTTGACGCAATTCAGCTCGCATGTCGCAGCAGTTCAGTTGGAAAACTAACACCAAGCGCTTTGTATATTCACAAAGAGTCTTTGCATCTCCTACCAGCCCTTTTGCGAGTTTATGAAGCCTGTGCTAGACGAATTATCGGCGAGATCAGAGAGGCAAATCTAATCAAACTCCATCGCGACTCTAAAATGGTTTCATATCTTTCATACCCGGACTTCTGGGAAAACCCACATCCACCACTTGCTTCGAGCTATTCAGTGAGTTTGATTGAACAGAAATTCGATTTCCGCCGCTACGACAACCGAAAAAATCGACCTATCCTCCACCGAAAAGAAACTTTTATCCCCCCAAGCCATCCAGACTTTGCTAAGTTTTCGAAATTGACCGCCAACGAAGAGTCTCTTGGTCTATACAAAAACCCTGAGCTGATCGGACATGAGGAGGGCTGGTTAAAAGTGCTTCAATCTAAAGAGATAAAATTATCTGGTCACTCAATTGTTGACTTTAAAAACTAAATACTTGCTTCGCTCGCGTCACAAGATCAATTTCTCGATTCACCATGTCCTGACTACCCCAGGAATTACTCGTATTTTGCAGGAAAACAATCCTCGTAAGTTGACAAAACGGTTGGTATGGCCACGACGCGACAATTTTCTTTTTTTCTGAAAAATTGTGATCGCCTAAGTAATTATTTTCTGGCATTGTA
>Ga0194131_10007537_pt1 | contig 14598 bp, 9 predicted proteins | sample TA2KigO120mmetaG_FD_148631 | JGI IMG/M metagenome (GOLD analysis project Ga0194131, IMG submission 148631) | Freshwater microbial communities from Lake Tanganyika, Tanzania - TA2015053 Kigoma Offshore 120m | ecosystem: Environmental > Aquatic > Freshwater > Lake | place: Tanzania: Lake... | reverse complement strand
GTGCCGCGGCGATCTGGAGCGCGCGCAGGCTCACCAGGTTCACGAGCGACTGTTCGGTCCTGCGCTTGGTGATCTCGTAGGGATATTCATACTTGGTGGAGGCGATCATGGCATCGAGCAGCCGCTGGGCATCCTCACCGTACCGGTTCACCAGCCGGATGTACACCGCGGAGCGGCTATTGACCTCGGTCTTGGTTCCGTTCACCTCGATGATCAAGCCCGAGGATCCTGGACGCACCACCGGGTTGGGCGGAGGTGGAGGTGGCGGGGGTGGCGGAGCGGCGACATCGAACGCGTTGCTCGAATGCTTGTTGTTGGCGTCGGAAGTGCTCACCGCCTGAATCTTGTACCCCCGGCCCACTGGGATCGGAATCGCCACCTGGTGCTGTCCGGGACCGAATTCGCCTGGAACGGCCACGGCCCCGTTGCCGGTGACCAGTGAGAGCTTCACTTTCTCGCCAGCCGCGGCGCGCACCGTCACCGTCACCGGCTTGCCCTCCTCCACCGTAGCGGGACTCACCGTGACTTCCACCTGCACCTTCTTGACCGCGGTATTGTCACCGTGCGTCACCTCGGTTCCCGCCCCGGCCCGGACGCGGTAGATCCCCTCGGGCTGATTCAGCGGGACCATCCACGGCATCGACGCGGCGCCGGTTGCGCCGAGTACGAGCGCGGGATTCAGCACCGTGGTCACGGGTCCAACCAGTGCGACGTTGACGGAGGCGCCCGGAGGCCCTCCGACTCCAACGTTGATCGTGCTGCCTCGAAATAGGACGCCTCCGTTGGGAGCGGTCACCTTGAGAGGCTTGGCCCGGACGGAGAAGGCGCCATCGCTTGTGTCCGACACCAGTCCGCTCACCCTGATCCTCAGATTCGACGCCCCCGCAAGGGACTGCGGCACCAGCCAGGACACACTGCCCGCCGGCGCTTGTGCGTTGGCGATGAAAATCACCGAGCCTCCATGCAATGCTTCGACGCGCACGGCGGATCCCACCGATCCTTGCACAGCCCACCGGATGCTGTATTGCGAGCCCGTCTCCCACACTTCGCCGCCGTTGGGTGACAGCACGCGAATGGAATTCGGGGCCTTGTTCTGCGTGACCTCGTGGTACACCCCTGAATTGACCCAAGTAGCGCCGTTGAAGATCTGCACGAGTAGTCTTTCGGTCCGCGGCTGGTCACGCGTGTTCTCGCCGAATGAGTAACGGACCTCGCGGCCAAGTACGTCATCGTAGGTGGTCAGCCAGCCCCAAATTCCGCTCGAAAGCACGGTTCGCCAGGTGCAGCCGAACGGGACGGACAGGCGCGCCTTCCCCGTTCCCGCCGCGTTCGAATACACCGCCGTTGGAGGTGAAACCAATACGCTCCCAAGACAGGCGGTCAGCGTTCCGTCGTAGGTCGCGGTCCATTGAACGCCGTACGAATCGCTGATCACCGTTCCCGGACCGCCCGGTTCTGGGAACTGAACCTCCTGGCCCGGTTGCAGCGTACCGAGATCCACGGGCTCGTCTCCGGTGGTCCTTAGGGAGAACGCAGCCAAGTCCCCTGCGTTGAGCACGGTGCACACTCCCTCGCCACAGCGCACACGGAGCGCGGGCCCATCTACCGGTTCCAAGAGCGCGCCTTCGACCGCGAGCGCGAACGCTTCGTCCGCGTAGAGGCCGCCAGACACCTTGAGGACCGGGACTCCGGCGTCGAACGTATCCAAGCGCAGTCCGTTTTCGACAGGCTCGATCCCGTTCCGGAAGTGAGTGTTCCAGACAAGGGCTCTCCTGCCTGGCTGGCCCTGCAAGCGGTAGAGACGGAATGCCTGCGCAGGAACGGAGTCCTCGATGATTGCGGTCAACGCGTCACCAGACAAGGATCTCGCGCGAGCCTCGAGGGCCGTGCGGCCGCGTGCCGCATTACGCAAAGTGTTCCGTCCCGTGGATGCGAGCACCGTCAATCCGTGCTCATCGGCGATGCGGTCCACCAGGTGTGTGAACGGCTCATTGCCATCCAGGCCCTTCAGCTTCACGATCTCCGCGGATCGCGCCAGCACCGCCGATTCCAACCGGTTCAGCGCTTCGGCGCTCTCTACCGGGAACAGAGCCGCGATGCCAGGGCGAGCCTCGATCGCCCCTTTTGAGCTGGCGCGGACCACGAAGCCAGCGAACGACGTATATGCCCGTTCCAGGTGGGCGCCTTGGCCAGCCAAATCCACCAATACTTGGTGCGCGGCGGAATCACCGTGCAGAACGACAACATACAACTGCTCCGCAATTAAGGCGGCAGCGGTGGCAAATGCAACGATCGAGCACCGAATTGGGGTTCGCATCGCACCCTCCCGGATGTGTACGCGGAAGAAATGCGAACTTCGGCTCAAGGATCAGATCAGCGTTTGGATCACCTCTCCATGCACGTCGGTCAGGCTCATGTCCCGGCCGCCAAAACGGTAGGTCAGCCGCCGGTGATTCAGCCCGAGCTGGTGCAGGATGGTCGCATGCACGTCATGCACGGTGACCGCGTTGGACGCCACCGAGTTGCCGAACTCGTCGGTTTCGCCGTACGCCGCGCCGCCGCGGAAGCCTCCGCCGGCGAGGAAAATCGAATATCCGTTCACGTGGTGGTCACGGCCGCAGTTCTCCGTGATCTTGGATGTGTGCGGAGTCCGGCCCATTTCGCCCGCCCATACGACGATAGTGGAATCAAGAAGCCCGCGCTGCTTCAGATCGGCGATGAGCGCGGCCACGCCCTGGTCGGTAATCATCGCATTCTCCTCGTGGTACTTCTTGATATTGCCATGCTGGTCCCACGGTGAGTTGTTGTGGTGCGTGAGCGGACAGGTGATCTCAACGAACCGCACGCCCGCTTCCACCAGCCGCCGCGCGCGCAGGCATTGCAGGCTGTAGTGGTGCTTGTAGCTGTTCTCCGCGCCGACTCCATACATGCGCCGGATGGACTCCGGCTCACGGGACACATCGGCCAGGTCCGGGATCCGCGATTGCAACAGGAACGCGGTTTCGTAATTCCGGATCGCGCCGCGCACCGCGTCATCCCCGGCGGACTCGGCGAACGTGCGGTCCTGCCGGGCGAGCAGCGCCAGCTTGCGCGCCTGCACCGCGGGTGCGTCGCCTGGGGTAATGTTGTCCATCGCGGTACCCTTGGCGCGCAGCATCGTGGCGGCGTTCGACGCGGGCAGGAATGCGGCGCCGAAGTTCTCGTAACCGCCGTTCGGAATCCAGTCGTTGTTGAGCAGGACGTAGTTGGGCAGCGTGTCGCGCTCCGCGCCGAGTCCGTAGGCGACCCAGGATCCAAAGCTCGGCGCCATGCCTGTCACGCGACCCGTGTGAAGGAGCAGCGCCTGTTGGCCGTGAAGCGGCTGCTGTCCAACCATCGAGCGGATGACGCACAGATCGTCGGCCAGGTCTGCGATGCGCGGCAGCAGGCTGCTCACCCAGAGTCCGCTGCGCCCCCGCTGCCGGAATTCCCATGGCGATCCGAACCAGACGCGGTCCGCGCCGGACTGCGACTTGGCCGACACAGCGCCTGCGCCAATCTTCTCGCCCTGCCGTTTCGTGAGCTCGGGCTTGGGATCAAACGTGTCGACGTGGCTTGGGCCGCCGTCCATGAAACAGAACACGACGCTGCGGGCGCGGGGTCCATGGTGCGGAGCCCCGGCCGCCCGGCCCTCGGCTACGGCGAGAGCGGACAAAGCCACTGACCGCAGCCAGTCTCTTCGCGTGAATTGCGCCGGACTAGCGAACATAGAGAAACTCCTTGCTGTTGAACATGGCGTGCGCCAGATCCTGCCACACCGGCAGTGATTTCATCATATCGCCGGATTCGCGGTGCAAGGTGGCGAGATCCTGCGCAGCGGTGGACCACAGGTCGAGTTCGTGCGCCGCGGGCTTGCGTCCCAGTGCGCGCTGGAACATCGCCGCGACGCGGAGCGAAGGTGTGGCGCTCGAGTCGGCGATCAGCGCGCGAGCCCAGTGTCCGGCCTGGCCCTCGACAAACGGGTCGTTCAACAGCGCCAGTGCCTGGGCCGCCACATTGGTGACGTCGCGCCGTCCCGCGGGAATCTTGGGGCTCGGCTGATTGAACACCGCCAGGAACTTCGGTGGTTCCATGATGGTCATCTTGATATAGATGGACCGGCGTCCAGCGCCATCCACCGGGCCCGAGAACAAGCGCTTCTCCGGATCCTCGTTGGCCCGCGCGGGATTGAGCGGCGGACCGTAGAGTTGCGGGTCCAGGCGGCCGGACACGGCAAGGATCGAATCGCGCAGGGCTTCGGCTTCGAGACGCCGCACGGGATAGTGGTGCAGCAAGCGGTTCAGCGGATCCACTTCACGCGCGCGGGGTGCCTGTTCCCCTGATTGCCGGAACGCCGCGGTCGTCACCATCCGGCGGATCAACTGCTTGGCTGACCAACGGTTGTTCGTGAAGCTGGCGGCGAGATGATCGAGCAGCTCGGGATGGGATGGCAGGTCGCCGAGGTGGCCGAAGTCGTCGGTTGAGGGAACGAGTCCAGCACCGAACACCCAGTGCCACACTCGATTGACGAACACGCGAGCGGTGATCGGATTCGCGGGGCTGGCGATGTGCCCGGCCAGTTGCAGGCGGGTGGGGAACGCCCGCGGGACCTTGTCGCCGAGATCCTCGTAGACGCCGCGCTTGTTCAGCCGGTAGTCGTAGCCGGGACCGACATCCGACATGCCGTTGACGGTGGCGGGTTCGGCGAGCTGCTTCTCGATCTGGCGGTAGCGGGCCACGTTCGAATCGGCGCGGTTGGTGAGTAGTCCTTCGGCGAGCATCCAGTTGATGAGCCGGATGTCGGTGGCGGTGGCGCGGTTCGCGATCCAGGCTTCGACAGCGGAACTGAGCCACTGCTGGTAGCGTTGCGCGAGCTGGGCTGCGGTCTCCGGCGCCTCGCCGTCGAGCAGGGGAAGGAACGGCGTGAGGTCCGGTGTGGGACTCTTGTCGCCGTCGTGGCCCACCACGCGGAGCACGCCGAACCAGCTTCGCGGATCGGCCGCCTGTTCGTCGGTGAATCTGCCGCCGAGTCCCACCCGCGGGGGAAAGTTGGGATTCGACGTCTTGGTGGCGATTTCGAAGTAGACTCGCGTTTCCGCCTTTTCGATCTCGGTTTGCGCACGATGCGTGCTCGCCTTGGCGCCCGCATCCAGCCGGACCCAATACGGATCCGCACTCTTCAAGTACACCTGGCGCTCCGTCAGAAACGCGTTGTCGACCACGGTCCGGTACGCGGCGAAATCGCCACCTGCAAGCTCGAAGCTGATGTAGCGGTGTCCGGTGTGATTCAGGTGCGGCGTGCGGACGGCGCCGTTCATGCGCGGTGAGAGCGAGTTGGTGTACAGTCCCGCGGGGAGCAGCATCGACACCGCGTGATCTCCATCCAGGGCGACAGCGAAGTCTCCCGGCGCCGATGGTCCATTGCGCAGCCCGACACCGTCAACCGACCAGCCCGCGGGCGCTGGTTTGGTGAAGTCGGCAAGCACGGTGTATCCGGGGGCGGGGGTGGCGGTCTTGGCATACGCCTCCCGCAGCCCGGTCCACTTGGCCCGCATGTCCGCGGCGCCGAGCATCTGATTCCACACATGCAGCGGATGCTCCGGCGTCGTCTTGTCCGCCTTCAACTGGATCAGCTTTGCGGCGATCCGCGCCGAGTCCTCGCGCCAGACCGGCTGCAGTGAGGCGCGGATAGCCGGCTTCAGGCCGCGCAACTGCTCCAGCAGGCCGCGGTTCCGTTCAGGCAGATCGAGCGTATTGGTGATCCAGCGGGCGCTCATGAAGAGTCCTGCGAGCGCGTAGTAGTCGCGCTGCGACACCGCGTCCAGCTTGTGATCGTGGCATCGCGCGCAGCCGACGGTCGTCGCCTGGAACGCCTTCGAGAACGCATCCACCTTGTTGTGGAGCATCTCCTGGTGGATGCCGTTGAACTCCAGACTGTCCCCGTGCCGCTTCTCGCCCATCTGGTAGAACATGGTGCCGGTGATGGACTCGTTGATCTGGCTTGAGGCGTCGATACGCGGATTCGGAAGCAGGTCGCCCGCTATATGCTCGCGCGCGAGTTGATCGAACCCGACGTCCTGGTTAAGCGCCCGGATCAGATAGTCGCGATAGCGCCAGGCGCCCTTCGCCGGGATGTCCCACTCGTATCCGTAGGTGTCGCTGTAGCGGACCACGTCCATCCAGTGGCGCGCCCATCGCTCGCCGAAGTGGGGCGACTCGAGCAGGCGGTCCACCTGGCGTTCGTAGGCGTTGGGTGATGGGTCGGCAAGAAAAGCGGCGGTCTCTTCCGGCGTCGGAGGGAGGCCGGTGAGCACGAAGCTGAGACGGCGCAGCAGAATTTCGCGCTGCGCTGGAGGAGCGGGCTTGAGTCCGGCGCGATGCAGACGGTCGAGCAGAAACGCGTCGATCGATTTTCCCGGATTCGATGCGGCGAGCGGCTGGAGGCTCCACCACTTTTTGCGTTCCTGGTATACCTCCTCCCATGGTTTGTTGACGGCCGCGGCCGCCGCGGCAGGACGCTCGCGGGGATCCGGGGCTCCTGCGCGGACCCACTCCTCAAAAGACGTGATCACGCCGGCCGGCAGCTTCTTCGCGCCCAGCGGCATCGGCTTCGCGCCCGGTTCATGGCGGATGGCGCGCAGGATGGCCGCCGCGCCCACCGGCTTCCATCCATCGCGATGGTCCAGCCGCAGGTTGCCTTGTGGCCTGTCGCCGCTGTGGCAGGACTGGCAATGTTGGACCAACGCCGGGCGGATGCTGGACTCGAAGAGCTCGATACCAGTGTTCTGAGCGGTGGCACAGAGGGGCAGGGCGGCCAGCAGCCAACGGGAGCGCATAGAATAATTGTCTATCATATGCATCAACTCCTGAAGAAGGTCCACATCTACCTGAGCCTGATCTGCTGCACGGCGCTGCTCGTTTACGGGATCGCGGGGCTATGGGCGTTCGCCAATGTCGCGCCGCAGGACCGCAAGCGCCTGGATCCGGTGACGAGCACCATGAGCTTCACCGCTCCCGCCAACGCGACGGATGAAGAAACGGCGCGGCTGATCTGGTCGGCGATTGGCGAACCCATCACGGCGCCGCCACCGCGGCAGGCGGTCCGCCGCAACCAGGACGGCCACCTGGCGTTCGCGGTCTACTCGGTGAACGGACAAGTGCAGGTGGTATTCGATGAAGGGCGGCGCGAGCTGCGCTTGCGTAAGTTGCCGAACAAGCTTGGTGGATTCTTCATGGCCTTGCACGAGATGGCGGCGCGGAACAATTCCCCCGATCCGCGCAACATGGTGTGGAAATATTACAACGAATTCGCGATGTTCTCGCTGATCCTGATGGTGGCTACCGGGATCTACCTGTGGCTCGCCAGCCGGCCCGGCATGTTCTGGGCGCAGGTCTCCTTCAGTGTTGGGACGATAGGGTTCCTGGCGCTGTTCTGGGCGGCGAGGTAAACATGTACCGGACGCTCAAGAACATCCATCTCTTCGCGGGTCTGTTTAGCGCGGCGTACCTGTTGATGTATGCCTGGAGCGGCGTCCAGATGTCGCACAACCCCTGGTTCCGCTCGCAGCCAGGGATGGCCGAGAAGACCCTCTTGCTGCCAGCGAATTTGGACGGCGCGCGGGCCATCGCCCAGATTCTGATCGACAAGCACGGCGCGCGCGGAGAGCTGCTGCAGGTGGAGCAACTCGAGGGCGCGACGGCGTTCCGGATGAATCATCCGGGCAGCGCGCTCCAGGTCCGCTACGAGCACGCGACCGGGTCGACGAAGTTGACGATACGCGAGGCTTCGCTGATCCTGCTGCTGAACCGGGTCCATCACGCAGCGGGGCTGTGGCATGAATACTGGCTGCTGAACGCGTTCGGATGGTTCTCTGGGGTGGTGTCGCTGCTGTTGTTCGTGATCGCGGGGACCGGGATCTATCTGTGGTTCAAGATCCACAAGGAGCGCAAAGTGGGCGCGGTGCTGCTGGGGTTGAACCTGCTGGTGTTGATCCCGTTGGTCCTCTCGATCCGGTCCGCCGGATAAGTGGCAGTTTGGTTCGGAATTTCGATTCTGAGGAACCTATCCCGGAGCCCGTTGTCCAGTCGCCTGGTTGATCACCACGCGTTGCCGCGCCTTTGGCGACGACCACTGTCCACTTTGGACATCGGACTCGGTGAAGACCGCCATGAGGATCTGCCGGTCCCGGGTCCGCGCGTGGTCGTAGATGATGTAGACCGTGCCATCCGGTGCCTGAACTCCATCGGGATAGGAGACTCCCGCGCGCTCATCGAGCATGAGCCCGCCGGTCCAGGTCTTGCCATCGTCCTCCGATAATCGCGCGATCAGGTGCGACCGCGTCTTTTGGTCGGGCGGGTTGTGCGTCACCAGAAGCAGTTTGCCGGACAACAGCCGCCGGACGAAGAACCTTGAGTTCACGTGCGGGATGCCGGACTTGCGCCCAGGCTCCCACGTCTTGCCCGAGTCCGCGGAAACGCTCTCGCCAATCCCGTATGCCGCGCGGACCAGCATCCACAGGCTCTTGTCCCGCCGCTCGACGATCATGTGCTCATCGAAAACGCGATTGGGCACAAGCGCCTGGCCCCGCGGAGTCCACGTGTTGCCCGCATCGTTGGACACCATCACGTTCGCGCCACTGCGCGCGCCCAGGTTGTGCCGCAGGTCCGGAGGAATCTCGCCAACGGGACCGCGCTCCCAAACCGAAGCGGGCATCAACCACTCGCCCTTCGACGTGACGGTGGGCTTGTTCATCATGATTCCATCGCTCAGCCGGCGCGGAGCGGACCACTTCGGGGACGCGCTCTTCGAGTTCGCCGTAACGATCGCCCAGACTCCCGAGCGTCCATCCCACTTGTCATAACTCTGCGCCCAGAACAGCCAGAGCCGGCCTTTCGGATCGTGCCACAGGCAAGGATCGTAGGCACGCACCGGCCCGGGAGGATCAATCACCAGCTTGGGCCCGGACCAAGTGCGGCCGCCGTCCCCACTCGTTACCAGCACGACGTAGTTCCCCCGCCCTTCGCCCGGTTCGTCCGGGCCACCCGCGTACCAAACCGCCCAGAGCCGGCCGTTCGGCGCGCGCTCGATGCCGGGGATGCCTTGAAACAGGCGCGTCGAGTCCGCATACTCCGGTCCCGGCTTTAGGTTCACGCCGGGAGGAGCAAGCGCTGGATCAAGGGCCGCCAGCAGTACCACAAGCCAGCGCACGCTACGCTCGCTTCCCGTGCCCGCCCGCGGCGAGCAGATCGGTCAGCAGTTTCCCGCCTCCGTCGGGCAGCAATGTGATCTGTGCGTGGCTCTCGATCACCTTCTGGACTTCTAGAATCTCGAACAACGCGCGCGCCACCTCCGGTTCTTGCGCAATCTCTCCGAGCGCTTCGCCGAGCGTGTTCGGGCGGATAGCCGCCGCCTTGGCGAATTCGATCGACGCTTCCCGCTCGGCCGAGCTGGTGATCACGCTCACCTGATTCGCGCCCGCCTGTCTGATCGCCGAAGTCACCTGGCGCAGCCGGTTGACCACCTTTTCTTCAATCTGGCGGATCATGCCGTGATCACGGAAATGGACCTTCCGGATGTACACCGATCCCAGCTTGTAGCCCCACTCGTGGGACTTCGGCGAGACTTCGTCGCGCACCGTTTGGCTCATCTTGTGGCGCGTCTCGAGCATGTCCGCCAGCGGCATGTTGCTCAGGCACCGGACCGTGGCGTTGCTCACGTTGGCCCGCAGCGACCCGCGTGGATCCGTGTTGCGGAACAGATAAGCCACGGGATCGCTGATCCACATTTCGTACCAGATCCCGATTCCGATGGGCGCGCCTTCCTCGGAGTTCACCGGCTCACTGCGCCGGTATTCCTGGTCCAGCCGCATGTCGACGATGTAGCACTTGCCCAGCAAATTCACGATGAACGCGGCGGGGCCGATCTCGAGCGGCAGGATATGCAGCCCCGGCTCTTCGAGCACTCCGAGGACCTTGCCGAAGAGCACGTAGACACGGCACCGCCGTTCCTCAACGGTCGCGTAGAGTCCGAACAGCCGCGCGAACATGAGGAAAATCGGAATGCCGAACAACATCAATACGAAGATGAACAACGCGACATCGAGCATCACCGCACCTCCCTATAGACCGCACCGGCCTTGTCGTAGAGCCGGAGCCGCACGGTCCGCAGATATGCTTCGAGCGTTTGCGGCCCTTTCTTCAGCAGTCCGGAGAGCTCGGCGGCGAGCTTCCGCAGCGGCTCCACTTCGGCTTGCGCTTTCAAGGTCTCGATCTCGACGGCGCGCCGCGACTGAACGATCTTCTGGTCGGCGGAGGCTTGCGCGAGACTGATGTCGCTCGACACCTGGTTATGCGCCGTATTGATGGCCGCCAGCGCGGACTCGACGTCGGGCGGTGGATCGATGCCGGTGATCAGCGACGCATCCAACGCAATGCCATAGCGCGCCGGGGTTGCGCGGCACTCACGAACCATGAACTCGTTGAGGTCCCGCAGATTCTTGCGCAGATCGTTGATCGATACGTCTCCACCCGGAATTGTTTCGGACTTGGCTTCGAAGCTCGCGATCCGCTGGCGCAACACGGACACGAAATAACCCATCACGTGCACAATGGGCGCCTTGATTCCGAACAGCACCGCGTACAAGTTGGACTCGTCCACCTGGTACCGGATTTGTCCCGTAAGTCCTGTGTTCAACTGATCCTTCGTGACCGCCTCGAGCACGGTGCCGTTCTGGTTCGCCGCGGGAGTCTCGAAATCGGCCGCCATGCTCACGGTCGAAGTCGCGACGGAGACTTTGTAGACCTTTTCCCAAGGCATCTTCAGGTACGGACCTCCGGGTCCGATCACTTCCACTTGCGGATAGCTGTAGCGCGGGCGTTCGTCTTCGGTCAGGAACTGTGCGCCCGGATCATCAAGCGTGGTCGCCTTCCCGCGCCTGGGAGCACGGCCGAAGGAGGTTTTCACGGCGCGTTCGTTTTGGTCGACGGTGAACAAGCCGAACACCACCACCCGGACCAGGAACCAGGCGAATGCGCCTAGCAGGGTCCCGAGGAGCACATCCGAGGACATCCGTCCATCATACCCAGTGGGGTTCAATCGATGTCGAGCCCGAGATCGCGGAGCTTTTTCCTCGCCCGTTCGAGCCGTTCTTCCAGGTCAGCGGCGCGTGATTCGGCAACGTCGGCCCGCGCTTCCGCATGCTCCCTGAGCATTCGCTCACGCCTTCCAGCTTCCTCGGCCAGCTCCTTCAGCATCCGCTCGTGCACCGCGATCTCTTCCGCCGTCGCCAATGCTTCCGGTCCAGCTCGCCACCACCGCGTCTTGAGAACGTTGGCCGCCGCCCAAGACTTGCGCGGATCCTCTCCATCGCCAACAACGGACGGAACAGACGAATGGGTCAGAATCGGCGTTCAGGCCCATCGCCTTTTCATGAAACGGACTGTCCACGGGGTCGTCCGGATACGCCAGCTGGATATAAAATAAGGCCATGCGACGTAGTCTCGTGGCCATCGCCGCTTTCGCCGCCAGCCTCAACGCAGCGGGATCGGAACGCGCCACTGCGGAATGGGTGCTTCGGCTGGGAGGTACGGTCCACGTCCACGGCCATCCGCAGCGCATCACCGACATCGCTCAGCTTCCGGCCGGCGACATCAAGCTCCACTCGGTGAACCTGGTCCCGCTCATGCTGGAACCCGCGGACTTCGCACGGCTGTCCGGGTTGTCCGACCTCCGCGAGCTCTACATCTCGGGCCGGACCTGGCACTCGATGCCGACCTCCACCGCCCGTGCGACGTTCCAGCATCTCGCCCCGCTGACCACGCTGGAACGCCTGGTGCTGAGCCTGCCGGTGCAAACCGAAATCCAGTTGCAGGACGACGCCATCGCCGCGATCGCGCCACTGGTCGGCCTCCGTGAGCTCCGCCTGGCGCAATCAAAGATCAAAGGACAGACGCTGGCGCCGTTCGTCCGGCTCCGCGAACTCGACCTGCGCAACACGCTCACCACTGATGCAGCCATGCTCACCTTCGACCGGATGACGGCGCTCGAAAAGCTGAACCTGCGGGACACGTTGATCACCAGCGACGGACTCAGGCCTCTTGCGGGACTCACCGCCCTCACCGACCTCGATCTTGCCGGAACCGCCATCGACGACACTGGCGTCGCCCATCTTGCCGGACTCACCAACCTGCGCAGGCTCAATCTGCTCGGCGCCGCCGTCACTGACTCAGGCCTCGACTCCCTCTCCCGGATGATGCAGCTCGAAGAGCTGAATCTCTACCGGACCCGTGTCACCAACGCGGGACTCGACAAGCTCAAGCCGCTCCGTAAGCTCACACGAGTCGACCTGCGATACTCGCGCGTTACGCGGTCCGGCGCCGCCGCCCTTCGCGCCGCACTGCCTGCATGCACGGTTTCGCACCTCGATTCCGGCTCCTCATCCGGAACGCGCGAGGAGGAGATCCACCGCCTGTTGTCCTCTTCGCGATGCGCGGCGTCGCGGCTGTCGTTCGCGCACTCAACACTCACCGACGCGCAGCTTGCGGGTCTCGGCAAATGCTCCCAGCTTACGAGCCTCGACCTCAGCCACACGTTGGTGGAGGGAACCGGCCTGGCCGCGCTCGCGCCACTGCGGCAGCTCACCACGCTGAACCTGTCCGGAACGCCGGTCACCAGCGGCGATCTCAAGCAGCTCACGGCTCTCACCAGACTCCAGCGCCTGGACCTGTCGCACACCGACATCACCAACGACGGCATACAGCACCTGGCGGTACTTCCGGATCTGGCCGAGCTCGACCTCACCGGCAGCGACATCGGTGATCCCGGCCTGGCCCACATCGGATCCATTAAAGGACTGCGCACTCTGCTTCTCGGCTACGGCCGGTTCACAGGCAAGGGGCTCGCGAACCTCGCCGGGCTCACTCAACTCACCCGGCTGGAACTTTTGCGGACGCGCACCGATGACCGCGGACTCGAGGCGATCGCCAGGCTCACCTCGCTCACGCGCCTGAACCTCGACTACACCGCCGTCACCGACCAAGGACTCGCCCACCTGGCCACGCTGCCCAATCTCCGCGAGTTGAAGCTCGACAGCGCCAACATTACCGACAACGGCGCCGCTTCCCTCGGCCGGATGCCGAAGCTGGAACAACTCAACCTCTACCACACGCTTGTCACCGACAAGGGACTCGCCGCGATCCGCGCCGCGCTTCCGAATTGCCGCGTCGTGTGGGAGCGCGAGTCCGCGCAGAGCACAAGGAGGGGAAGCTGATGCTGCCAGTCGCATTCCTGCTCGCCGGCGCCTGGATCAATGATGCCGATCTCGCGCGGATGGCCCAGGCCCGCGACACCCGCAAGCTCGACCTGTCGTTCACTCTCCTCAACGACGCAGGCGCGGAAAAGCTCCGGAACCTGCCGGCGGTCGAGGAACTCAACCTCGCATCCGCCGAGCTGATCACCGACACCGCGATCGGCCACTTCCGCCATTGGTCCAAGCTCCGCGTGTTGAACCTGCGCGGAACCGATATCACTGACACGAGCATGGAGCATATCGCGCAGATGACCGGCCTCGAGTCGCTCGACATCAGCTACACGCAGGTCACCAACAACGGGCTGGAACATTTGGCCTCGCTGACGAACCTCGAGTCCCTCTCGCTGGGAGGCAACAAGATCACAGGCGCCGCACTGCACGTGTTGAAAGTCCTGCCGCGATTGAAACACCTGGATTTGAGCGGCGCGCAGAAGCGCAACTCCGGGACCTGGGCCACTGCAGTACAGGACGCCGACATCGAAGTCGTGACAGCGCTGTCAGGACTCGACTCACTGAACATCAGCGGACTCCGTTTCACAGCAGCCTCGCTCACCCGCCTCCGTGCCCTGAAGAATCTGCGCCGTCTGGATCTCGGACGCACGCGCGCTGATGCCGCCGGACTCGAGGCGATCGCCCAAATCCCGCGCCTGGAGCGGCTGAGCTTGTGGCGAACCAATCTCAGCGATGCAAACGTGGCCGCCTTAGTGTCGATGCGCGGGTTGAAGGATCTCGACGTCGCCGAAAGCGGACTCACCGAAGCCAGCTTTACGGCGTTGCGCCAGGGGCTCCCCAACTGCACGATCCGGGACGGTAAATAGATGTTGCCGCTGCTCGCCCTCGCTGTCGTCGATTTTGCCCGCGACGTATATCCGGTTCTCGAAAAGGCGCAATGCCGGAACTGCCACAACGAGAAGGGACCCGCTTCGACCACACGTGTCCGGTTTCCCGCGCCCGGTGCAAACCCCGCGGCGGTGAGTGAATTCGCCAAGAGCCTCGAAGTCCTGGTGGACCGGCCCGATCCCGCCCAATCGACGCTCGTACGGAAGCCCACCAACAAGGAAAAGCACACCGGCGGACAACTCATCCAACCGGGAAGCGCCGCCGAAAAGGCCCTGATCGAGTGGGCGCGGTCATTGCCCGTGGCCGCTTTAGCGGCGCCTCCCCTGCGCCGCCTCACCCACCTTCAGTACGACAACACGGTACGGGATCTGCTCGGCGACCAGACACGGCCCGCCAGCCGGTTCCCGCCGGAAGACTACGTCAACGGATTTCA
>Ga0194131_10007533_pt1 | contig 14604 bp, 12 predicted proteins | sample TA2KigO120mmetaG_FD_148631 | JGI IMG/M metagenome (GOLD analysis project Ga0194131, IMG submission 148631) | Freshwater microbial communities from Lake Tanganyika, Tanzania - TA2015053 Kigoma Offshore 120m | ecosystem: Environmental > Aquatic > Freshwater > Lake | place: Tanzania: Lake... | reverse complement strand
GACCCTCCCGACACGGTGGTGTACGCGCCACCACCGCGCCCCGAGGCCCGCGCACCCGCCCGCGCCACGCCCAGCGACGAGGCCGAGGCGGAGGGGGGCACCGGCGCCGCGATCGCGGTGGGCGCCGGCCTCGTCATCGTGATCGCCCTTGCCGTGGTGGTGCTGGTGGGCGCAGGCGCCGCCATGTGGTGGTTCGCGTCGCGCCCCGGCGATGCGCCACCGGCCGTCGAGGTACCGCCTGCCGGCGACGCGACCGGCCCACCGGTTGAAACCCCGCCCCCGGCCACCAGCGAAGCCGCAGCGCCCATCAGCGTGCGCGTGACCGGCGAGCCCGCCCAGTGGATCAAAGTCTGGTCCGGCGACGCGCCGGCGGCCGAGTCGCGCGGCGACCTCGACGGCCAGGTGGTCCCCGGAAACTACACTCTGACGATCAAGATCGTCGGTCGTCCCGCGGTCAAGGCCGACATCGAGGTGGGCGACGACGGTCTCGCGCTCGAGTGCGCCTCCGACGCGCGCCAGAACGTGAACTGCCAGGGCGGCAAGCGATCGCTCACCCTGAAGCCTTGACGCACGGGCGCGCGGGCTTCGTCGTATAGTCCACGCCGCCATGCGTTCGCTCTTGCTCCTCCTCGCAACCGCCTGCTCCGCCACCTTCGACGGCGGCGAAGACGGCCTCGCCACCGACTCGGGCGCCGACGGCGGCGCCGACACCAGCGCCGACACTGCCGACGCCGAGGTCGACGCCCTCGTCACCGGGTGGGTCATCGACGCCCACGGGCTCGCCCTCGCCGGCGCCCGCGTACACAACGGCGCCACCTACGTGGTGGCTGATGACGAGGGTCGCTTCGAGATCTCCCTGCCAGCCGAGGGGGGCACGCTCTCCGCCTACGCCACCACCGGCGGGGGAGCCTCGTGTGCGCGCACCTGGGGCAGCGCCCGTCGCGCGATCCTTGGAGCCTACGCCACCGGGCTGCCCGAGGCGGTGGACATCGAGGCGGGCGCGACGCTCACCCGCGGCAAGGCCCAGCTCGCCATCCCCGCGCTGGCGCTCGGCACGGTGGGCATGGCGCGCGCGCGATTCGACGTGGTGGACATCGAGAACCTCGGCATGAGCGCCGCGCCGACGGGGGTACTCGGCGCCGACGGGTCGGTGACCGCAGTCTACGCCGCCGCCGACATCGCCTTCGAGGGCGTCGATGGCGAGCTGGCGCCGTCCGTGGCGGTGGCGGTGAAGTTGCCGCTCGCGGTCGACAACCCCGGCGGTGCCGCCACCGTCTTCGTCGCGCAGGACTGCGGCTGGAGCGCCGTGGGCACCGCCACCATCAGCGCCAGCGGCACCGACAGCGTCGCGAGCTTCGAGGTGACCGCGGGCGGAAGCTACGCCGTGGGCGTGCAGGACAGCGGCGGTTGCGTGACCGGGCAAGTGGTCGACGGCGACGGAGCCGCCGTCGAGGGCGCCACGGTCCGCGCCTACCTCCGGCCCGTGTCGCAAGGCATCGGCACGTGGATCAGCGACACCGAGAGCGCCGCCGATGGCCGCTTTTATTTGCCCGCGTCGAGCCTCGGCGTCGAGATCCTCGCCGAGGCCCCCGACGGCACCGCGCTGCGCATGGGCACCGCCAGTGGCTACGGCAGCGGCGACGGCCGCTACTTGGAGGAGTGCAACGACATCGGCAACGTCGCGCTCGCCTCGGCCGGCTGCGTGATGGGCAATCTCTACGCGCTCGACGGCAGCCGGCCCGGTCCCACGCCCTTCCGCTACCAGATCGGCGATCCGACCTGGAGCGACACCGACGCCGAGATCCTCTTCTGGGCGCCTCCCGGGGTCGACCTCGAACTCCACGGCCCCGGCGGCATGGTCAAGCCCTTCTCGGCCACCTCCGGCAGCACCCCCGAGGCCGACAACTGCGCCCGCCTGGGGAACCTGCAACTGGCGACGCAGTGCGTGATGGCGGATGTGACCGACGCCGCCGGGGCCAGCGTCGCGAGCGCGGGGATCGCGGGTGGCACCTACGACGTCGTCACCGGTCCCGACGGCATGGCCTGTGTCGACAGCCCCGATGGCGACCTGTCGCTCATCGCGACCGTGATGCGCGGCGCTCAGGCGGTCAGCGCGAGCGCAAGCGTCGACGTCGAGGCGCAGGGCGGCTCCTGCTACGGTGGCACATGCCTGGAGGGGCCGAGCCTCCAGGTGGGCGGCACCGGCTGCGCGGCGGGCGTGGTGTACGACGAGGACGGCAACCCCGCCGCGGGCGTGCGCGTCGCGAGCTCGAGCTGGGACACCACCGCCACCGACGCCGACGGGATCTTCACCCTCGCCACGGGTGGCGAGGGCAGCGCCGCGGTCTGGGCCGAAGGCTACCCGATGCAGTCCTTCGACGACCCCGGCAGCGACGGCACTTGTGCCGACGTGACCCTCTTCATGGACGCCGGCAACCCGCCCGACGTCGTCATCGGCGACGACGAGACGCTCTGGTACCTCTCCGGCGACGGCGACATCGACACGCTCCTCGAGGTCGACGACGGCTGGCAGTCCGACCTCACGACGATGGACGTGTCGCCCGAGGCCGAGATCCAGGTGTCGGTCCACTACAGCACGTTGGCCTTCGTTTCCGACCTCTACGGCGACGACTTCGACAGCTTCGTGTCGGGCCTCTGGTCGAGCGCGCGCGTGTCGCCCGACGGCAGCATGGTGGCCCTCCAGGGCTACGGCGCCGCCAACCCCGTCATTTCCCTCTACGACGTCGAGGGTAACAAGCTTCGCGACATCTCGAGCAGCGCCGGCACCGAGCCTGATGGCCTCTCGTGGAGCGCCGACTCTCTCTGGGTGGCCTCCACCCGCAAGGACAACGCCATCGAGGTGAGCCCCGCCTCGGGCGCGCGCGCTGCCACGACCATCGCGGACGGCGACTGCGCCTACCCGGTGTTCTGGGACAGCGACACGGTCGCGGTGAGCTGCGACGGCGCGATTCGACTCGCCGCCATCGACGGCTCGGGACTGCTCGACTGGTACGACCTCGCGGGCATCGACGACCGGGTCTGGGCCGTCACCGGGAGCGACCGAGTGGTGTACAGCTCGGGCGACGAGCTCCACGTGGCCTACATCGACGGCACCGGCGACGCGACCTTGCACGTCGGCAACCCGGGGACGACCTACCGCAGCGTTCGTGTCGACGGCGACGGGCGATGGATCGTGGCCATCGTCGACGACCCGGTGGAGGGCACCGACGTGGTGGCCTTCGTCGACCAGCCACCCTACGTGGCGAACTGGCTCACCGACACGCCGAACACGGTGGAGCTGGCGGTCGATTTCGCGGAGTGATCAGGGGCCCCACTTGATCATGTGGAGTTCTTCCCAGAGGGAGCGCTCCTCGGCGTCGGCCTCGGCGAGGAAGTTGACCTTCACGTAGGGGAAGTGCTCCTCGTCGCAGAGCATGGGCCCCGGGGTCTCGGGGAGGCCGACCAGGACATCGCGGAAGGCGGGGTCGTCCGGGTAGCAGTAGATCATGCCGAGCTCGTCGAGGACCAGTTGCTCGCCGAGCTCGCCTCGCAGCCACAGCTGGTGGCGACCGTCCTCGTGCACCAGCGTGGCGCGCGACCGGAGAGCAGCCAGCGCCCTCGCCGGGTCGAGGTGCATCGCCACCCGGCGCTCAGGCTTGGGCAGCTGCCCGGTCTGGCGATCGGTGAGTCGCACGTAGAGCACGCCAAGCTTGCCGCTGAGCGCGCGCGCCAGCGCCTCGAAGAGCGCGGGGCGCTCCTCGGCGGGCACCGACACCGCGAGCTGGGTCTTGCCGTCGGGGAAGGTGGTGAGGCGCCAGCCGCGCGGCACCGGGCGAGGATCGGGGTCGCCGCTAGCGGTGACGACCTGTGCTTTATTGCGCATGAGGCGCGCGGCTATCCTTGACGGCGGCGCCCGGCGGGGGCAAATCCGCACCGTGTTCCCGACGCACTACCAGATCCGCCACCTGCGCATCGAGCCCAACCTCGTGCTCGCGCCGATGGAGGGCGTCACCGACCTCACCTTCCGGCGCCTCGTGCGGAGCATTGGCGGCGTGGGGCTGACCGTCACCGAGTTCGTCGCGAGCGAGGCCCTGCGCCGAGGGGTGGAAAAGGCCGAGCTGATGGCGCGCTTCGATCCCGACGAGCACCCGGTGGCGGTGCAGATCTACGGGCGGGTGCCCGAGGCGATGGCCGAGGCGGCGCGGGTGATCGAGGCCGCCGGGGCCGACATCGTCGACCTCAACTTCGGCTGCCCCTCGAAGAAGGTGTGCGCGCACTCCGGGGGTAGCTCGCTCCTCCGCGAGCCCGACCTCGCCCGGCAGATCGTCCGCTCCGTGCGCGCCGCGATCACGATTCCGCTCACCGTGAAGATGCGGTCCGGCTTCGACGCCGGGCATCGCAACGCGCCCGACATCGCCGCCATGTGCGAGGACGAGGGTGTAGAGGCGATCACCATCCACTGGCGTACCCGCGCCGACCTCTACGCGGGCACGCGTGCCGTCGACAAGATCGCCGAGGCCAAGCGCCGCGTGCGCATCCCGGTGGTGGGCAACGGCGACGTGGTCGACGCGGCCTCGGCGCGGGCGATGCTCCACGACACCGGCGTGGACGGGGTGATGATCGGCCGCGGCGCCATCAAGAACCCCTGGGTGTTCCAGCAAGTGCGGGCCGACCTGCTCGGCCTACCCCCGGTGACGGTCGACGCCCAGGAGAAGCGGCGCGTTCTCCTCGCCTACTTCGAGGCGATCCGCGGCGAGTTCCGCAACGATCGCGGCACCCTCGGGCGGATGAAGAAGATCGCGAACTACTTCACCCACGGCCTGCCCTACGGCTCCGACCTGCGCGTGGCCTTCCTCCACAGCCAGAGCATCGACGAGGCCGTCGGCCACACCGAGCGCTTCTTCGACGCCCTCGCCGCCCGAGAGGAGACTCGACTGGTGGGTTAGCTCCCCGGCCGCGGAGTCGTCATGGCCGTGGAAGTGCGCCCGATCAGCCTCCCCCGCGACGCCGGGGCCTTCATCGACGTCTGGTGGACGATCTACAAGGACGCCCCCCACTGGGTGCCGCCCCTGCGTTTCGAGCGGAAGGAGTTCTTGGACCCCGCCAAGAACCCGTACTTCGGGCTCGCGGATCTCCAGTGTTTCATCGCCTACAAGGACGGCGAGGCGGTAGGCACCGTGTCGGCGCAGCTCGACTGCGGCTACCAGGAGGCCAACCCCGACGTCGGCTTCTTCGGCTTCCTAGAGTTCATCGACGACCGCGAGGTGTCCAAGGCGCTCATCGACACCGCCCTCGCCTGGTTGCGCGCCCGGGGCATGAAGCGCGCGCTGGGCCCGTTCAACTTCAACACCAACCACGAGTGCGCGCTCCTCGTCGGTGGCTTCGACAGCGACCCGCTGGTGATGATGGTGTGGAACCCGGCGTACTACATGGCGCACTACGAGGCGGCGGGGCTCGGGAAGGAGAAAGACCTCTACGCCTACTGGCTGGCGAACGACGGCCCCATCCCCGAGAAGATCTCGGCCGTTTCCGAGCGTTTTCTCCGACGCCACCCCGAGGTGACGATCCGCCGCGTGGACACGAAGAAGTTCGACGAGGAAGTGGCGCTCTGCAAGCAGATCTACAACGACGCCTGGGCGGACAACTGGGGTTTCGTGCGCCTGACCGACAAGGAATTCGACAAGGTGGCGGCCGGACTCAAGCCGATGGTCGACGGGCGCTACTGCTACCTGGCCTTCGTGAACGACGAGCCCGCCGCCTTCTCGCTCACCTTGCCCGACTTCAACCAGGTGGTGAAGCCAATGAACGGCTCCATCTTTCCCTTCGGCTGGTGGCACTGGCTCACGCGACCGGCCAAAATCGATCAAATCCGAGTGTTTACGCTTGGGGTTCGACAGAAGTACCAGAACCTTCCGCTCGGGGCGCCTCTCTACCAGCGCACCTGGGACGCCGGGCGCGAGGCGGGCATCAAGGGCGCCGAGTGCTCCTGGGTGCTGGAAGACAACCACAAGATGCGCTCCGCCATCGAGAAGATGGGCGGCAAGATCTACAAGACCTACCGGATCTACGGCGCGGAGCTGAACGAGTCGGCGTAGTCACGCATCGCGGCCCGGACTACCTCGTAGGCCCGCTCGGCGCCGTACTCGCTGTCGATGCGAACCGGGTTCTTGCCCGGCTCGAGCTTGTAGGTCTCGAAGTAGTGGCGCAGCCGCGCCATCAGCGCCGGGGGCAACGCCGTCACCTCGCCGAACACGGGGTCGTCGACGAGCACCGCCACGATCTTGTCGTCGGCCTCGCCCTTGTCCAGCATCAGGAAGCCGCCGATGACGCGGGCGCGGAGGATGATGTCGGACCGGTCGATGGGTCGCTCGGAGACCACGCAGATGTCGAGGGGGTCGCCGTCGCCACGCTCGGCGCCCGCGAGCGCCGCGATCTTGGCGCCGCAGTAAGTCTGGGGGACGAAGCCGTAGAGGGTGGGCGGCAGCGCCGAGAAACGCTGCGGACGATCGACCACCAGGAAACCGGAGGCCTTGTCGACCTCGTACTTCACGGGAGAAGACGGGGTGATCTCGATGTAGGCGGTGACGACCTCGGGCGCGCGGTCGCCCGGCGTCAACCCGTGCCAGGGGTGGGGGCGAAAGGCGGAGTGCGACATGCGGCGGAGTTAGCCCGGGGACATGCCACCGCGCGCCACGCATCGCCTTCGCGTCGTCATCGTACCGGGGCGCGAGGGCGGGGTGTCGGCCCGGGAAGCGCTCAACGGTCTCGATCCAGTCGAGCTGTGTGGCGATGTCAAGCATGTTCGCGCTCACGATGGAGACCGAGAATTTCTCCTCGCCAACGAGCAGGGCGGCTTCCACGTGTATTGCCCGGTGACGAGCGAGGCGGCGGCGAGGCCCTTTGCCCGGGCGGTGCAGGCCTGGCGCGAGGGCGGTCCGCGCGTGCTGATCTGCCGATGCGGCGAACGCCACGACCTCGCGGCGATGGACATCCAGCCCCCCGTGGCCTTCTCGGCACGCTGGATCGAGCTGTGCGAGCCCGCCGAGTTGGAGCCGCGCCGGGGCACCTTGCTCGACCGGCGCTGGCCTGGTTGGACCTCGATCGTGGTGCGCGGGTGAGCGACACCGAGGCCCTGCTGGATGCCATCGATCGCGTGCGCGACGCGCGCGGCAGCATCGAGCTTTTCGACGCGCTCGCCGCCGAAGACGCTGCCGCTGTCGCGACCGCCCTCGCGCGTTTCGGGCGTCACCCGCTGGCGGAGCCGGTGCGCGAGTGGCTGCGCGCTCGCGGCATCGAGGGGGCATCCCTCCCCTCCCCCGCCGAGGTTGCCCTTCGCCTCGGCATCTCCGACCTCGAGGCGCACCTGGAGACCGACGCCCGAGAGCGGGCGCGTCTCGCTCGCTCGCTGGGCGAGGCCTGGCAGCGCGCCGAGCGGGCGGAGACGGTTGCCAACGCCTACGCCGCGATCCTGGTGGTGGTCGCCCTGGCCGCGGTGCTCGGCTGGCTCGCGGCGCTCGGGGTCGTGCCCATCCTCGGCGGCCGCGGCGGCGAGGAGCACACCGAGTCTCACGACGATGCGCCAGCGCGATAAGGCGCGCGACCTGGAGCCCTGACGCATGGACCTTCGTCTCGCTGCGAGCAGCACCCGAACCTGGCGCGGCGGGCGCGTCGACGAGGCCCCGGGCGAGGGCACCGGCCTCGCGCGCGCCCTCGAGCGTGGCGGCCCGGGGAGTCTCGCGGCGCTGCTGGCCGACGATGTCGAGCGCGTGGAACTGGAAGACGCCGAGGTGTGCGTCTCGGTGGAGCGAAGCCTCTACGGGCTCGCCCGCGTGCGCACGCGCTGGCGCAGCGGCGAGGTAGCCGACCAGGACATCCCGCTGGAGGTGCCCGTCACCGACCTCGCCGAGGCGCTGCACGACGCGACCCGGGCCATCCACTACCGCGAGGGCGCCTGGTTCGAGGGCGCGCCGCTGGGACCGGCGGCGCTGGTGGTGCCCGCGATCTTCCCCGAGACGCTCGGCTCGGGAGCCTTCCGCGCGGTTCACGGCGTGCGCGCCGCCTACGCGGCAGGAGCGATGGCCGGCGGCATCGCGGGCGTGGAGCTCGTGTCCGCGCTGGGCGGCGCGGGGCTCCTGGGCTTCTTCGGCTCGGGGGGCCTGCCCATCGAGGCCGTCGAGAAGGCGCTGGGCGAGCTCTCCACGCGCTGCGCGGGCCTGCCCTACGGCTGCAACCTCCTGCACAACCCGGAGGAGCCCGCGGTGGAGGAGAAGACCGTCGACCTCCTTCTCGCCCACGGCGTCCACGACGTCGATGCCAGCGCCTTCATGCAGCTCACGCCGGCCGTGGTGCGCTACCGGCTCAGCGGCATCCACGAGGACGGGGGGAGCATCGTGGTGCCCAACCGGCTGGCGGCAAAGGTGTCGCGACCGGAGGTTGCAGAGCCCTTCCTACGCCCCGCGCCAGAGAAGCTGGTGGCCGACCTCGTCGCCGCCGGTAAGCTGAGCGAGGCGCAGGCGGCGCTGGCCCGCCGGGTGCCCATGGCCGACGACATCACCGCCGAGGCCGACAGCGGCGGGCACACGGATCGGCGGCCCCTGCCGGTGCTCATCCCGATCGTCCGTCGCCTCGCCGATCGCGTTGCCGCCGAGCTCGGCTACGCGAATCGTCCCCGGGTGGGTGCGGCGGGGGGCATCGGCGACCCCTGGTCGCTCGCGGCCGCCCTCCAGCTGGGCGCGGACTACGTGATGACCGGCTCGGTCAACCAGGCCACGCCCGAGGCGGCTACCTCGGTCGCCGTCAAACAGATGCTCCTGTCCGCGGCCTTCTCCGACGTGACCGAGGGCCCGGCGCCCGACATGTTCGAGATTGGCGCCCAGGTCCAGGTCTTGTCGCGAGGCACCATGTACGCGCAGCGGGCGGCGCGCCTCTACGAGCTCTACAAGGCCCACGATGGCCTCGACGCCATCCCCGACGCCGACCGGCAGAAGATCGAGAAGCAGATCTTCCAGCGCCCCCTCGCCGAGGTGTGGGCGGAGACCGAGCGCTACTGGCAGGCCCGCGACCGGCGCGAGGTGGAGCGTGCCGCCCGCGAGCCACGGCACCGGATGGCGCTCTGTTTTCGCTGGTACCTCGGGATGTCGTCGCGGTGGGCGCGCATGGGCGAGGAGAGCCGCAAGCGCGACTACCAGGTGTGGTGCGGCCCGGCGATGGGCCTATTCAACGACTGGGTGCGGGGTACCTGGCTCGAGCCGCTGGAGTCCCGGGGCGTCGTCACCGTCGCTCACGCGCTGCTGCGCGGCGCCTGCGCGGCGCAGCGGGTCCAGGTGGTGCGCGCCGCCGGCCTGCCCCTGCCCGTCGCCGCCAGCCTCGTTCTCCCCAGCCGCGGCTAGGAAGGCCGGCGGATGAGCACCGAGGCTGGCCGCGCGCGAGCCGTGGGCGTCGCCATGTTCGCGCTCATCGTCGTCGCGATCTTCTTCGACCCGGCCTTCCTCACGCCCGCGCCGGTGTTCGGGGTCGGCGTCGACCCCGGCGGCACCCTTTGGATGTACGACTGGGTAAAGAACGAGGTACTATCAGGTAATTTTCCCGCACATACCACGCGGATGTACTACCCGGAAGGCGTCGACCTCATGGCGCGCAACGGCAGCAATGTCGTCGACGCCATCATCTCCATCCCCTTCCAGCTGGCCTTCGGCCCCCAGCGAGGGATGATGATCACCGCCGTGCTCATCATCCTGGGCAATGGCTTCAGCTTCTTGCCGCTGGCGCGCTACCTCGCGCCGCAGCGGCCCTACCTCCACTGGGGCGTGGCAGGCTGGTGGATGTCCAACGGCTACGTCCTCCAGGAACTCCAGGGCGGCCGTCCCACGCAGGCGATGCTGTGGTTCGTGCCCCCCGCGGTGCTCGCGCTGGTGCGATTCCGCGATAGTCGTGACGCAATATTGCTTGGCATCTGGACCGGCCTCGCGGCCTTGGTGTACTGGTACTCCGCACCCTTCCTCGCGCTGGCCCTCGCACCGCTGGGCCTAGCGAGGCTGGTGCGCGACGGGCTGGAAGGCGTCAAGAAGTTGGCCATCGCCTTGCTGATCTCAGTGATGGTGGCGAGCCCGCTGGCGGCCCCCATCGTCTACTCGCTCACGATGGGGAATGTACCGGGCCTCGCCGAGCCGGTGGGGGAGGCGATGCTCTACGTCGACGCGGCGCACCGGTTCGGCAACCTGTTCGAGCGCAGCGACGACCTCACGACGGTGCTGGCCGTGGTGCTGGCGATGGGCACGCTGCGGCGGGCGTGGATCCTCCTGGGCACGATGATCGGGATCTGGTTTAGCCTCGGCCTGCGCTTCGGCACCAGCGACATGCTCATCGACAACGTGCCCTACATCTGGCTCTACGAGCACAGCAGCTTCATCACGAGGCTCAACTTCCCCGAGCGGATCTGGTCGGTGGTCAACTGCCTGCTGGCCTGCAGCTTCCTGTTCACCTTCGCCCGCACGCGCTCGCGCTGGCTGCCCATACTGCTGGTGCTCACCGGCCTTTCCGAGCGGCGATCCGACCGGACCCTTCCCCTGTCGCCCTTCGACGCCAGCGAGATGCCCGCGAGCGTGATCGTCCGCACCCACCCGGGGCCCATCCTGACGGTGCCGGTCCAGTCGGTCGACTCGGTGTTGATGCAGCAGATGTACCACCGGCAACCCATGGTGGGCGGCATGGGCGACCACGAGCCCCGCATCCGCACGACTGAGTACTCGGCGCGCATCGCGAGCAATCCTTTCTTCGCGGCCCTGGTGGCCAACTCCGACGACGGCGCGAGCCCGTGGACGCGGGCCGACGTCGACGCGCTCAAGCAATGGGTGCGCTGGATCTGGTTCGACTCCGAACTGCAGATGCGCACCAACGGCTTCGACACGGCGCGCACCACGGCGATGCGGCTGGAGGCCTACCTGGGCAAGCCGTACTACTCCGACCAGTACTCCAGCGTGTGGGACTTGCGTCGTCCCGGAGCCGAGGCCACCGAGGAAGAGCAAGAGTTCGCCAGCGCCGTGCTTGGCGTGCGCAGCGACCGCGAGCGACTGTTCCCCAGGCCGACGAGCGACCAGGAGCAGGTCCTCGAGGACGAGGCGGCCTTCGGAGCCGGCCTCAGTGACAAGGAGAAAGACGACGAGGACGAGGAGGCTGCCCCGGGCGGCACGCCCTCCATGAAGGAGGATCACTAGCCTCGTGGTAGGCTGTGATCGATGCGCACGGCCGTCTTCGCGGGCACCTTCGACCCGCTCACCCTCGGGCACGTCGATATCGTGCGCCGAGGACGGGCGCTCTTCGATCGCGTCATCGTGGCGGTGGGTCACAACCCGGCGAAAAAGCGCCTGCTCGACCTCGACACGCGCGTCGCCGTTGCTCGATCCGCGTTCGGTCGCGACCCGGGCGTGGAGATAGCGGCCTACGAGGGCCTGACCGTCGACCTGGCTCGACGAGTAGGCGCCTGCGCCATCCTCCGTGGCCTGCGCGACGGGACCGACCTCGGCTTCGAGCTGCCGATCGCACTCGCCAACCGGGCGATGGCGCCGGGCATCGAGACGGTGTTCGTGGCCACCGATCCCGCGCTGGCCTTCGTGTCGTCCTCGCTGATGAAGGAGATCGCCGGGGCGGGCGGCGATCCCTCTCGCTGGCTCACCGAGGAAGCCTGGTCGACCCTCCGCGTGGCGCTCGGCCGATGAAGGGCCGTGCTGCCCGGGACTCACCCCGTGGCGCGAGGGTTGCTACTGCTCCGCACCGAGCCCACGGTCCCAGATTAGGGACTGGGTCCGGGAGCGATCATGTGCGGCATCGTTGGATACGTTGGTGAGAAGCGCGCGACGCCACTGCTGCTTGACGGCCTGAGACGCCTCGAGTACCGCGGGTACGACTCGGCCGGCGTGGCCACCCTCGACCAGGACCGCGTGCAAGTCGTGCGGCGAGTGGGCTTCGTCCAGAACCTCGCCGCCGCCATTCCCGCCGACATGCCCGGTCACACCGGCATCGGTCACACCCGCTGGGCCACGCACGGCGGCGTGACCGAGCAGAACGCGCACCCGCACGCGGACTCTACGAATCGCATCGCGCTGGCGCACAACGGCATCATCGAGAACCACGCCGTGCTCCGGGCGCGGCTGGAGGACGACGGCATCGTCTTCCGCTCGGAAACCGACACCGAGGTGCTCGTCCACCTCGTGAGCAAGTTCTACACGGGCGACCCGGTCGACGCCGTCCGCAAGGCCCTGCTGCTCGTGCAGGGCACCTACGGCATCGCCGTCATCTTCGCCGCCCACCCGGGCCTGATCGTCGCGGCGCGCAACGGCTCGCCGCTGGTCGTGGGCAAGGGCGACGGGGAGAGCTTCCTCGCCTCCGACCCGCACGCCCTCGCCGCCTACACGCGCCAGGTGGTCTACCTGGAAGACCGCGACATCGCGCGGATCGACCAGGAAGGCTGGACCCTGTCGCGACTTGATGGCAGCGACGTCTCGCGGGTAGTGGAGGTGCTCGGCGAGGAGTGGGCCGACGACGGCCGCGGCGACTACTCGCACCACATGCTCAAGGAAATCCGCGAGCAGCCCGAGTCACTCGCGCGCTGCCTCCGCGGGCGGGTGGTGCCCGAGAGCGGCGGCGCGCGGCTCGGCGGCCTCGACATGGACCCGCGCGAAATCGCCCACATCCAGCGGGTGGGCGTGCTCGGCTGTGGCACGAGCTTCCACGCCAGCCTCGTGGGCGCCGCCGCGATGGAGTCGCTAGCGCGGATCCCGGCTTTCGCGGAGATTTCCTCTGAGTTCCGCTACCGCAACCCGGTCATTGGTCGCGACGACATGTTCTTCGCCGTCTCCCAGTCGGGGGAAACCGCCGACACCCTCGGGGCGGTGCGCGAGGTGCAAGTGAAGGGGGGCCGCATATTCGGCGTGGTCAACGTCGTGGGCTCGTCGATCGCTCGCACCTGCGGCAAGGGGGTGTACGTTCACTCCGGGCCCGAGATCGCCGTGGCGAGCACCAAGGCCTTCACCTCGCAGGTGGCGGCGCTGCTGGTGGCGGCGCTGTCGTTCGCCCGCACGCGCACGCTTGGGCCCCACGAGGGGAAAGCCTTCGGCGACGAACTGCTCGCCGTGCCGAGCGCCGTCGGCGAGTGGCTCGAGTCCGAGCCGCCGAGCGTGATGGACGCGGTCGAACTCGTCACCAAGGGCAGGTTCGTCTTCTTCCTGGGCCGGGGCGTGAGCCACGCGGTGGCGCTCGAGGGCGCGCTCAAGCTCAAGGAGATCGCCTACGTCCCCTGCATGGCCTACCCGGCGGCGGAGATGAAGCACGGGCCCATCGCGCTCATCGATCACAACACCCCGGTGGTGGTGATCGTGCCCGACGACGTGATGCGCGACAAGACGCTGTCGACCATCGCCGAGGTGAAGGCGCGCGGAGCCCGGGTGGTCGTCGTCCACAGCGCGGGCGACATGCACGCGGCCCGCGTGGCCGACATCTCGATCCCCGTCCCCCGGGCCAGCACGCTGCTCTCGCCCCTGTTGACGGCGTTGCCACTGCAGTTGCTGGCCTACCGCAGCGGCCTGGCCCTCGGTCGCGACATCGATCGACCGAGGAACCTGGCGAAAAGCGTGACGGTGGAGTGAGGGCCCAGGCGGTAGGCCCCCTTCGGAACGAGCGCTCCCCGCGGGGGCCGGCGCCTCCGCCTCTCCCTGGACCACCCACGCTCAGTCCCCTGCGGCCCAAGCCCTACGGCCTATGGCCTCTCTCAGAACCAGTCCGGCACCCGCACGTCGACAGGGCCGATCACCTCCGCCTGGCAGGCGAGCCGGTCGCCGCGCCGCGTGGCGTCCATGCCCAGCACGAACTCCTCCATTGACTCACGACGCGACAGGCCCTCGGGACGGCCGACGATCTCCACGCGACAGGTGCCGCAGGAGCAGTTGCCGCCGCAGTAGGAGCGCAGGTCGATGTCGTGCTGGCGCGCGGCTTCGAGCAAGGTGCGGCCTCGCTCCACCGTCACCTCACGGTCGCCGAAGCGCACCGGCACCGGCGCGTGCGCCGCCGCCGTTGCCCGGGGGCTGACGACGGCAGGGTGGGTCGCCACGCCGGTCCGGGCCACCCGATCGGCCACCTCGGCCCCCACGCGGCTGGCGGCGCGCAGGCCGGCCCGGATGAGGCGAAAGGGCAGCACGGTGCGGTCGGCCATCGTCGCCAATCGTGCCGCCTCCCCGTGTCGCAATCAAGGACTTAGGCGACTCGTCGTAGCGCGGCGCACGCAGTCGCGGCTACGCTCGCGAGGCATGTCATCCCGGGGTTGGAAACGGTGGAGCGCCGGAACGATCGGCTCGGCGGCGCTGCACGGCGGCGCGCTCGCGCTAGCCATCGCCCTGCTCGACGACGAGGCGGCCTATGCGCCACCGGCCTCCGACCCAGGCGACGATTCCTCCCCCCTGGCCGAGCCCACGGTGACCATCGAGGTGGAGGCGAGCCTCGAGGCGCCGCCTGCCGACGACGACATCGACGACGACATCGACGACGACATCGACGACGACATCGACGACGACATCGACGACGACATCGACGACGACATCGACGACGACATCGACG
>Ga0194131_10007532_pt1 | contig 14607 bp, 9 predicted proteins | sample TA2KigO120mmetaG_FD_148631 | JGI IMG/M metagenome (GOLD analysis project Ga0194131, IMG submission 148631) | Freshwater microbial communities from Lake Tanganyika, Tanzania - TA2015053 Kigoma Offshore 120m | ecosystem: Environmental > Aquatic > Freshwater > Lake | place: Tanzania: Lake... | reverse complement strand
GCCTCGAGAAGGACACGCAGCGATTGCAGCGACGGCGAATCCTCCAGGGCGTCCCAGGCGAAAAGTGGTTTGGTGATCGCGATTTTCATGACGGCCTCCAATGCCGAACGGGGAAGGTGGCGGGCGCCACCATTACAACACAATATATCCCCGTTTGGTTTGGAGGATGGTCGAAAAATTCTGAAAAAAACTGCAACCGCGGGCTTATTCTTACGAAGTCGAGAGTTCTGCGGGGGAAGAGATTTTTGCCCCTTGGTGAGAACCGAAAAAAGACTGGCTCGTCGTACATCGCAACGGGCTCATTTTTTCCCTTTGGGAGTTGCTTTTCCGGGCGACCCTGACCACAATTGAGCTTTGAAGGCCTCAGGTTCAGGCCCAGCAGAGGACTTTCGGAACAGGTGGCAGCGCAGGAGGGTTCCGATCATGAATCGTCGGCATGCAGCTTGGTACTTCGCGTTGGGAATTCTTGCGCTGGCGCCGGTAGGCCTGCGTGTCTTGTCCTGGTCAAGGCCGGAGGCGGAGGAACTGGACCAGGCCGCCGTGAATGCGGGCAAGGAACTGTTCGTCCACGAATGGGCGCCGAACGATGCCATCGCTCGCGCCAATGGCGGCGATGGGCTCGGACCGGTGTACAACGCCACTTCTTGTTTCGCCTGCCACAAGCAGGGCGGCCTCGGCGGCGCCGGCGGGTTGGAGCACAATGTCACCAATTTCATCGTGGCCTCGGCCGGCCGGCATGCCGCCCAAAGCGTTCTACGCCAGGGCGTGGTGCACACCGACGCGATCAGCCCCGAGTTCCTCGAAACACTGACGCATGTCGATCACACGCTGCCGCGCATTTCGCGGCCGACGCTGGCTTCGTTGCTGCCGCCCGGAGCGCTGGAGGGCAAGGGAGTTCGCCACCAGGGTCGAATGTTCGAGTTGATCGCCAAAGCAGACGCCCCGGTCGCGGACGCCCCGGTTCCACTTCCGGACCCGGTTGAGGGAGGGCAGGCACAGGCCAATCCGAATCAGCATTTCAACATCCCCGAACACGTGCACCTGTCCCAGCGCAACACGCCGGCTCTGTTCGGCGCCCGCCTCATTGACGAGATTCCGGACCGCGTCATCATTGCCCAGGAACGGCTGGAGCGCGTGCGTTTCGGCATGGCGGCACCGCAGTCGCGTGAGGTTCCGGTCGGCCGCGCCCTGCGCGACGCCAGCGGCAAGGTCGGCAAGTTCGGCTGGAAGGGGCAAAGCTCGAGCTTGCTCGACTTCGTCCAGGCAGCCTGCGCCAACGAGCTTGGCCTCAGCAATCCAGCCCACGCGCAACCCTCATCCATCGCCCGCCCCGAAGTCAAGGCCGTCGGCCTCGACCTGACCAACAAGCAATGCAGGGACATGCGTGACTTCATCGCTTCCCTGCCGCAACCCATCGAACGCAATCGCGACAACCCGCACGTCGCCGAAGGACGGCAGCTGTTCACCAAGGTCGGCTGCGCCGATTGCCACACCCCAAGCCTCGGCTCGGTGGACGGCATCTACAGCGACCTGCTGCTGCACCGCATGGGCGACGATCTCCAGGGGCAAGGCTCCTATCACGGCGGTTCGACGCCGTCGATCCCGGACTCCCCGGGCAACGGTCCGCTCGCCGATGAATGGCGGACGCCGCCGCTGTGGGGCATCGCCGACTCCGGGCCGTATCTACACGATGGCCGCGCTACCACCTTAAAGCAGGCCATCGAGATGCACGGCGGCCAGGCACAGGCCTCTGCGCGACGCTTCGGTTCCCTGACGCCGGTCCAGCAAATCCGGCTGATCACGTTCCTCGAGTCGCTGCGGGCTCCCGAAGTTCGCTGATCGCCGCCCGGCGGCTTGACAGCCATGACCATCACCTTTTACTGCACCTGCGGTCAGCACGTCAGCGCCGATCAGGCGGACGCGGGGCGCCGCGCCATCTGCCCGCGCTGTCGCCAGCCCGTCGTCGTGCCTTCCATGAAGGCGCCAGCGCCGGTGATCCTCGAGCGCCCGCCGCTTTCGGTCCAGACCATCAAACCGATCTCGCCGTTCGCCGATCCCGAGCCCGTGTCCATCGCCGTGCCGAAGAGCATCGGCTACCAGGTCGTGCTGGTGGATGAGACCTGTTCCGTGCCCATCGGTTTTCCGAAGCAAGGCTATCCGCTCAAGAAAGAAGAGCCGGTCGCGGAGTCGCGCGACGTCGATCGCGAGCTTGAGGAGATCCTCGGCCACAGACAGATGCAGCGCCTGCGCCGCCCGTGGTATCGCCGCCCCAGGCCGCAGATCGAACGCAACGGCCTGGAGTGCATGGCTTATCCCTTCCGCGCCTTCGGCCTGGTCAGTGTCCTGGCCATCAGCCTGACCATCAGCAGCCTGCTCAACTTGATCCTGCTCTTCACCGATTTTGACGTGCTGGATTACGGGCAGCTTTTTTTCTGGGGCGTGCTTGGCCTGGCCACCTTCGGTTACCTCTGCGGTTTCCTGCACTGCACGCTGCAAGCCGGCGCGACCGGCGACGCCGCTCGTGTTCGCTGGCCCGGCGCCGATATCCGCCTCGTCCTGCGCAGCGTGGCCGCCGTGGCAATCAGCTTCCTCGCCGGGCCGATCGTCTTTGCCCTGGCCGCGCTTTGGTTCTGGCTGCAAGCTGGCGAGCTGACATGGCTCGACTCCCTGCTGCTCTGGGAACAGGGTCTGGCGGCCTTCTTGCTCTGGCTGCTGGTCTACACTTCGGTCCTGGTAAACGATCGGCTATCCGCCGTGTCGCCGGCCGGCGTGCTGGATGTCGCCGTCCGGCTCGGCTGGCGACTCCTGCCCATCGGCCTGAGCGCAAGCTTGATCTTCTTCGTGCATGCCTGCTGGATCCTCTTCGTGCTGGAGACGCGCGTCAACGAACCGGCCGCCGGCTTCATGCTCCTCCTCTTTTTCTGGGGAAGCTTCCTTTCCTGCCTCACCTTCCTCGTCCGCTGGCTGGGCGTCTCCTGGTATCACCGCAACCGGCAACTCGAAGCGACGAAGGAGACGCCGCCTGCCGCTAGCCTGGCGCCACAAGGTCAATGAGCAGACACGCTGGTCGCCGCTTGCGGTTTCGCGCGATTGCCGGCGCGCCGTGCGCGAAACCGCAAGCGGCGACCCGATGCCTTTCGGCGATCTCTTGCCTTCCCATTCCCTACAATGCTCCCCATGTCCGCGCCGATCACCCCGATGATGCAGCAGTATCGCGACGCCAAGGAGCGGCATCCAGGCATGCTGCTGCTCTTTCGCATGGGCGATTTCTATGAGCTTTTCGATGCGGATGCCGAGCTGGCCTCGAAGGTGCTGGGGCTGACGCTCACCAGCCGCGACAAGTCGATGCCGATGGCCGGCTTCCCGCATCACTCGCTTGAGCACCACCTGCGCAAGCTCCTGCAATCCGGGCATCGCGTGGCCATCTGCGACCAGGTCGAGGATGCCAGCCAGGCCAAGGGACTCGTTCGCCGCGAGGTCACGCGCGTCGTCACGCCCGGAACCATCACCGAGGACAACCTGCTCGATCCGCGACGGGCCAACCATCTGCTGGCCATCCGGCCGGAGAAGGGGGACAACGTCGGCCTGGCCTGGCTCGATCTCTCGACGGGGCAGTTTCACGCGGCCGACGTGCCCTGGTCTCGCCTCATGGACGAGTTCAGCCGGCTCGCGCCGGCCGAGGTTTTATGCGCCGAGCAGGACGGCGACTTCATCGACGCCCGCTTGCAGCCGTCGCTATCCGGGACGACGCTGACGCGCCGGCCGAACTTCACCTTCGACGGCGACTCAGCCCGGGCCGCGCTGCACAGGCAATTCAACGTGGCCACGCTCGCCGGCTTCGGCTTCGACGACAAGCAATTCTGTTTGAAGGCTGCCGGCGCCCTGCTCGCCTATGTCGAGGAGACGCTCAAGGCGGGGCTGGCGCATATCCGTCGCCTCTCGCCGTATCACGCCGGACGTTTCTTGCTCATGGACGAGGTCACGCGCCGCAGCCTGGAGCTCACGCGCTCCTTGCGCGAGGGCAGTCGCGACGGCTCGCTCCTCTCCGTGCTGGATCGCACCACGACGGCCATGGGCTCGCGGCTCTTGCACGCCTGGCTGGTGACGCCGCTGGCCGAGCGCGAGCGTATCGAGGCCCGGCTCGACGCCGTGGCCGAGCTGAAGGACGAGAACGCACTGCGGCAGGAGCTGCGCGAGGTGTTCGCCGAGGCGTTCGACCTGCAACGGCTCACGTCGCGAACCAGCACGGGACGGGCGTCGCCGCGCGACCTGTCGGCCATCGCCGGCACGCTGCGGCTCTTGCCACGCGTCAAGGCGAAGGTGACCGCCCGACGGTCGGCGCTGCTGCGCGAGCTGGAAGCCGGGCTGGAGCTGTGTCCCGAGCTGCGCAAGCTGCTCGACGAGGCGCTGGTCGATGACCCGCCACACGGCCCGCGCGACGGCGGCATCATCCGCCCCGGCTACGATGCCAGGCTCGACGAGCTGCGTGAGATCATGCGCGGCGGCAAGGAGTGGATCGCCCGCTTCCAGGCCGCGGAGATCGAGCGCACCGGCATCAACTCCCTCAAGGTCGGCTTCAACAAGGTCTTCGGTTATTACATCGAGATCACCCACACGCACGCCGAGAAGATCCCCGCCGACTACCAGCGCAAGCAAACCCTTAAGAATGCCGAGCGCTACATCACTCCCGAACTGAAGGAGTATGAGGAGAAGGTGCTGACTGCCGAAGAGAAGAGCCATCAGCGCGAGTACGAGCTGTTCCTCGAGCTGCGCGAGCAGGTGGCGGCGCAGACGCCGCGGCTGTTGCAGACCGCCGAGGTACTTGCCCATCTCGATGTCCTGGCGGGGCTGGCGGATCTGGCCGTGTCGCGGCATTACGTCCGCCCCGAGCTTTGCGATGATTCGATCCTGCACGTGATCGACGGCCGGCATCCGGTGCTCGACATCACGCTGCCGCCGGGCATGTTCGTCCCTAACGACGTGATCCTGGGAGCGGACGACGGCATGCTCTGGCTGATCACCGGGCCGAACATGTCCGGCAAGAGTACGTTCATCCGACAAGTCGCGCTCCTGACATTGATGGCGCAGATGGGCAGCTTCGTGCCGGCCAGGCAAGCGCGGGTCGGCATTGCCGATCGCATTTTCACGCGCGTCGGCGCCAGCGATGAGCTGAGCCGGGGACAGAGCACGTTCATGGTCGAGATGACCGAGGCGGCCAATATCCTCAACAATGCCGGCGCGCGCAGCCTGGTCATCCTCGATGAGATCGGCCGTGGCACCAGCACCTACGACGGCGTCTCCCTGGCCTGGGCCATCACCGAGCACCTGCACAATCACATCGGCTGCCGCTCGCTGTTCGCCAGCCATTACCACGAGCTGGCGCAGCTCGCCGAGACGCTGCCCGGGCTACGCAACTACAACGTGCTCGTCCGCGAGCACCAGGAAGAGATCGTCTTCCTGCACAAGATCGCCGCCGGCTCCGCCGACAAGAGCTACGGCATCCAGGTCGCCCGCCTCGCCGGCGTCCCCAGCGAGGTCCTCGACCGCGCCCGCGTCGTGCTGCAGCAACTCGAATCGCATCATCTCGACCAGGAACTGCCGCGGATCTCGCGGAGAAAGAAGCCGGCGCGGCGGGAGAAGGAAATGAGCCTGTTCGGGGACATGGAAGGGGCGGAGCACGCCTAATTCAGCGCGGTTGCCTCGCCGTATGCATGCTGCGTAACAACTATCTGCCCCGTCATCGGTTGCGGCTTCCACGCTCCACTCGCCCGTAGGCGACGCTGCCAGCGTCGCCCACGGAATCCGGATCATGCCGGAAATGGTGGGCAAGAAAAATGGCGAAGCATCGGCGCAAGGCGGCGGCCTCGCAACGCGCAAATCTCCGCAACCAGATCACGCACGCGGTCTTCGGTGATGGCCGATTCACGCTCGCCGGCCTCGCAGACCGCGCCGCGGACGGCAAACCAGTCAGGGGCGATGAAGGACAGTCTTTCAATCAACTCTCGATCCAGTGACCCGGCGAGCGCCACCTTGACGCCCGCGTCGCGGCAGCGGCCGCACACTTCGCCGATGAACTCCGGCGACAACCAGTCGAGCAAGTGCATACGTCGCCTGCCGGATTCGTGCCTTTGCTTGCCAAACGTGTCGATCATGAACACGCTGCCGGGCCAGCGGCAGGCGAAAGCGGCGATGTCCGCCACGGGCGGCGATTGTGCTTGCCGCCAGTCCGCGTAAGCGACGACCACGACGTTCGGGCCGGAAATACGACGCGACTCGAAGAATCTGGATAACACGCCTCGCCAGTCGAAACAGTCATGGCAGCCGCTCAAGCCCCATTTGACGTAGTCGAGTCCGGCGTGCGGCGAATCCTGACGATGATCGATCAATTCTCCGAGGGCGGCGCTCACCTGGCGGCGGCCAGAGACAACGTCGATGATGCTGTCGATGATCGTGTCGTCGGCCTTGCCCAGCGGGCCGCGCGACGGTTCCTTGATGTCGATGAGGCCGGCGCCGCCGCGCAGCGCCGCCTCGGCTTCCGCGACCGAGCGAACGCTCACCAGCAGGCGCGAGCCTGGCTGTTCACCCCCCGGCATGTTGTAACTCCAGGCATTGCGCGTTCTCCGGCACCGGAAAGAAGCGCAGCCAGCCGGGAAACTCGCGAAACGGCAGGGGAACGGCGCGCGTGAACGTGAAGCCGTACATGACGGGTCCCTCGAACCAGTCGAGTTCATTGAGGTGCAGTCGCTGGTCCATGGCGAAGATCCGGGGAGAGCGATAGCTGAGACAGCCAGTCAGAAACGCGGAGCCGACAATGCCGCCGCGCCCCTGCGCGGCCTGTTGCAGGTCGGGGGGCACATGCTTCCAGGCCTCCGCGCGATCGTCGGCGACCTTGGCGGCATGGATCAAGACGGTGCCGCGATGAGTGGTTGGCCATTTGCGGATTTCAATGGTCTTCAGCCCATGAGCCAGCAGGGTGGCCCAGGGTTGCTTGATCGACAGTGCAAGGAGTTGCGGCGCTCTCATATAGTGTATTTATGTACATTACGACGCCGAAAGCAAGTCTTTTTTCCGTCGTCGCAAAATTCCGCCCGGATTTGCGGACGCCATTCTCAAGAGCTAAGGTATCAATGTGAGCGTCGACGACATCTCCCTGCGCACGGCCAGATGCTAGTGGCCGGCATAGCGGGTGGGCAATTCGGCGCTGCAAGAGGATGCGCTTTCATGCCTGTGAGGATCGAGAGCCACGCCGAGCCAATCCCCGGTTACAAGCTCATCGAGCGACTGGGTGGAGGCGGCTTTGGCGAGGTCTGGAAAGCCGAGGCACCCGGTGGTCTGCTCAAGGCCATCAAGTTCGTTTTTGGCGACCTGAGCGCCCTTGACGACGAGGACGGCTCGCGCGCCAAGCAAGAACTCAAGGCGCTCAACCGCGTCAAGACGGTCCATCATCCCTACATCCTTTCGCTCGAATGCGTGCACATTGTCGAAGGCCAGCTGATCATCGTCATGGAGCTGGCTGACCGGACCATCTACGATCGTTTTCGCGAGTGCCACAAGCAGGGCCTGCTCGGCATTCCGCGCGATGAGCTGCTTGGCTACATGGAAGAGACGGCCGAGGCGCTCGACCTCATGAACGACAAGTACAAGTTGCAGCACCTGGATATCAAGCCGCAGAATCTCTTCCTGGTCTTCAATCACGTCAAGGTCGCGGACTTCGGGCTGGTGAAAGACCTGGAAGGCATGCAGGCGACGGTGACGGGCGGCGTCACGCCGGTCTATGCCGCGCCCGAGACCTTCGACGGCTGGGTAAGCCGCGCCAGCGACCAGTACAGCCTGGCCATCGTCTATCAGGAACTGCTGACGGGCCAACGACCGTTCACTGGGGGCACCATTCGCCAGCTGGTGTGGCAGCACATGCAGGGCGCGCCCGACCTGAGTTCCCTCATGCTGGCGGACCGGGCTGTAGTGTCGCGGGCTCTGTCGAAGAACCCAGAGCATCGCTTTCCGTCGTGCCTGGAGTTTGTTCGCTCGCTCCGGCAGGTTGTCACACCACGTCCGGTTGATCCACCATCGGTTGTGATCGACCAGGTTGCCCTGCCCAATACCGAACTGCGAAAGATTCCGAAGGTTGCTCAGGAGCCGCCCTTGAGCGTTACCTGCAACGCGCGCGGCCGTCTGGCGCCTTGCGAGGCCGTTCCGAATAAGGCGTTTCCCGACGACATGAAGCTGCCAGCGCCGCCATTGCCGATGGCGCCGCTGCCGCCTCGTCCGCCGCGACCCAGTCCACCGGAAAAATCGGCGAACGCCCCGCCTGAAAGATCGCCGGACAAACTGCCGGCAACTTCGCCTGGTCAGCCGGGCAATGCTTGCGCCTCCCGGGCGTTGCCGAGCGAGTCGGTTTCAATTTCGTATCCCGCGCCGGTCTCGGTTCCCTTCACGGACTCCGGCATCCTGCGGCCGGCCTTGATCGTCGGCCTGGGTCGGGTCGGCGTGGATGTCCTCAGGCAATTACGCAAGGAACTGGCCCAGCAATACGGCGCTCCCGAGTCCACGCCGCATCTGCGTTTTCTGGCGATCGACACGGATCCAGAGGTTACGCAGGCGTCGCTGCGCGGCGGCAAGGATGTCTTGTTGCCTTCCGAGGTCGCGCTGACCCGCTTGCATCGCCCCAGCCACTACCTCAAGCCGCGTGACGGCAAGCCGCCCTATGCGAGCTGGTTGCCGTCCAAGATTCTCTATGCCATTCCGCGCGAGCAAAACTTCGCCGGCGCGCGCGCGCTGGGCCGGCTGGCCCTGGTGGATAACTGCCTGTCGGTCACACAGAAGATGACTCGTGAACTGGAGACCGCCTCCGCGCCGGAGACGCTGCAAGCCGCAGCTCAGGCCACCGGCTTGACGCCGCGGACGCGCAGTCCGCGCGTGTTCATCGTGGCCGGCCTGGACGGCGGCACTGGCGGCGGCATGTTCCTCGACCTCGCCTACCTGAGCCGGCGGCTATTGCGGCAACAAGGCTTCAAGGATACGGAAGTTGTCGGCCTGTTTTGCCTGCCGCCCGCGCTGGCAAGTGACAAGAGTGCCAAGGCGCTGGTCAACGCGCATGCTTCCCTGGCGGAGCTGAGCTATTTCGCCTCACGCGACCACGTGTTCACCGCGCGCTATTCGCAGCGCGACGGCGGCGAACTGTCGCTACAGGACAAGGCGCCCCCCTTCCAGCGCTGCGTCTTCTTCGGCCTGCCGGAAAAGCGCGGCGCGACTGGCCGTCAGATCGCCAGCGTCAGCCAGTATCTTTGCAGCGATTTGATTTCGGCCGCCGGCCAGGAAGTGGACCGGGCGGCACGCCGGACCGCAGAATCTCTCGAGGCCGGCTCCATCAATTACCAGACCATCGGCATGTATCGGCTGGTGTCGCCGCGCCGGGCAGTTCGCCGCCAAGCGGCGCAGCGCGTTGGCGCACGCCTCGTCGCCCACTGGATGAACAAGGACTCAGCGGCCATGAAAGAGGCCACTCAGCCCTGGGTCCAGGAACAATGGGAGCACCTCGGCTTCCGACCGGAGAACATCATCGAGCTTCATCACCAGAAGTGTGAAGACATCCTGGGACACAAGCCGGATTCCCTGTGGCTGAAGCTCATCGATCCCCTGTTCGACGATCTGCAAACTCCGGCGACGGCCAAGGACGATCCGGTGCTGCGCTGGACGCCGGTCGTGCAAGTGGTCGAGGGGCTGGAAAAGCTTCTCGGTGTCCCTGCGGAGTTTCAAGGACCCGGGGGTGGCAGTTCCGAGCCGGCCATCGAGAAAGCCCTGCGCCAGGCCGGCGTGAGCATCACGGCCGAATTCGAGCAGATGCTGGCGGAGCTGATTGTCCGCTTGTTCGAGGAGCCGGCATTCCGCATGGCGGGCGCCGAGGAGGCCATTCGCCAGTTCAGCGCCTGCATCCAGAAGACGCTGGAGAGTCAGGAGCCGCTGCTGCGCGAGTTGCAAGCACAGACCGCCGCCCTGTACAAGCACATCCATCTCGTGCTGGAGTCGCCGGTTCAGGCAAGCACGCCGCATTCACGCTGGCGGGCTCCCTTCACGCGCCGTCCCAACCAGGACCTCACGCATACCGCATCGGAGCTGGTCGAGCTCGTCCGCGCCTACGCCAAGAGCCGCTATCATGCGGCAGTCATGCTCAGCGTCAATTCGTTGTATGTCTGCTTGCGCGGGCTGCTGTCCGATCAGATGCGCGAGATCAGCTTTTGCCGGCAACGCCTCACGGAGCTGGCTGACCTGGTCGGGCGCGTGATTGCCGAAGATGCCCCCTGCGCCCAGCGCATGCTCTTGCCGCACGGCTGCAAGACGGTGCCGGAAGCCGTCGCCCAGCTTGACGCCACCGTCGGGCCGGCGGAACTGGTTGCATTCGACACGCAAGTACAAGACATGATCCAGAAGCAATACCGCGCGTTGGTCACGGTCTGCATGGCTTCCACGACGGTGATTCGTACGCTGGCGGACGGGCTCATTCAGCACGCCGATGCATTTCTGGAGGAGCGCATCGAGAGCGCCGACGCGGCCGCACTGTTTCTGTCGCAGTATGCCGACGATGCCGAGGATCGCTCGCGCCAGAGCGCCGACCTGTTGCAAGTTTACGAGGAGTCGGCGCCGCCCCTTGGCCCCGACGCCGCTGACAACGAACTTTTCGTCATCAGCGCGCCCGCCGGCAAGGCCGGCGACCGCTTCCGGGAACTGGCCCGAACATACTTTCCCAGCGCTATGCTCGTGACGAGCAACCAGCCAGACGAAATCGTCTTCTTACGCCAGTTCCAGTCACTGTCGCTCAGCGACTTCGACCAGTTCGGTCCGGTCGCCCAGGATGCCTATCGCCAACGTCTCACTCAGGACCCCGCCTCCGTCCACTGCCGCGCCGACATCGAATGGCAAACTGCCGAGCCGGTGGCGTGACCGGGCCGGCCATCTTCACTGCTGTCCCGCGGCGCATGGTCTGGGACCACGGGAATCCGTGAGCGGCCCGCTTCGCGCAGGAATGCCGCGTCTTACCGTCTTGTCCCGACTCGTCGAGCGTCGCTGCTCTTGGCATCGCCCCGCCCCCATTGTTATCATCTTTACATCTCCAACCAAAGGCAGGCAGTGACCATCGACGAAAAAATATGGACCGTGGGCGAGTTGCTCAACTGGACGGCGACCTATCTCGCCCAGCAGGGCATCGAACATCCTCGCCTCGATGCCGAAGTGCTGCTGGCCCATGCCAGCGACTGCAAGCGCATCGACCTCTATGGACTGCGCTTTGGCGAGCAGGCCGGCGATGAGCTGCGCCGTCGATACAAGGATCTGATTCGCCGCCGGCTGGAGGGATGCCCGGTCGCCTACCTGGTGGGACGCAAGGAGTTCTTTGCGCTGGAGCTCGAGGTCACGCCGGCAGTGCTCATTCCGCGACCCGATAGCGAGCTGCTGGTGGTGACCTGCCTGGAACTGTCCAGGCGCCTTCCCCAGCCACGGATCCTTGACGTGGGCACCGGTTCGGGTAATCTCGCTGTCGCCACGGCGCACGGCCACAAAGGGAGTCAGGTGACGGCCATCGACGCCAGCAGCGACGCGCTGGCCGTCGCGCGGCGCAACGCCGACAAGCACGGCGTGGCCGACCGTATCCGCTTCTTGCACGGGGATCTCTTCGCCGCGCTGGCCCCCCGCGACAACTTCGATTTCATCCTCTCCAATCCGCCGTACATTGCGCGCGAGGACCTGGACAAATTGCCCCTGGGAGTGCGTGCCTATGAACCCAGGGAAGCGCTCGACGGCGGGTCTGGTGGCTTTGCAGTTTTCGACCGTCTCAGCACGGCCGCTCGCGATCACGTCGTGCCGGGCGGCTACCTGATCATCGAGATCGGCGCGCCGCAGGAAACCCCCGCCCGCGCTCGCCTCGCCGCGCTGCCCGAGTTCGAACTGGACGAGACGCTGCGAGATTTTTCCGGCCATCCACGGGTGCTGCGAGCGCGGCGCCTATAGCCGTGCGGTGCCATGCCGTGTGAGGAAATGCTTCAGTCGCCATCCCGAGGGGGCACCTTGCCCTCGGGCACCAGTTTGCGCCAGGCAGCCTGGGAGCGGGCACGTTCCTCCTGGGAGGCGGCAGCATCATAGGGAATGCTCTTGCCCTGCGGAACCAGCGTATACAGGTTCCAGGCAGCCAGTTCCCGGATGGCGGGTTGCTGATGTTGCAGATAGTTGATGAGGATCTCGTAGGTTTCCGGCCGGGTCAGGGCGGCGCTGGAAAACCCATGCAGCAACTCCATGATGGTCTGGGCCTGGCCGGCCGGATACTTGGCCTCCAGCAGCGTGTGATATAGCTCGAGATCTTCTTCCGAGCCGGCGCTGATGCGGTTCTGCAAGGCGCGCGTCGCCGCCAGCCGGACTTCCGCAGACTTGTCGCGCCAGCCGGCCAGCACCGCGGGCAGGTTGCCAACTGCGGCGGCGCTCAGGACGGCGACGGCACGTGCGTGTGCCTGCTTGCTGCCGGCCGTGGCCGTCACGGCGCTGCCGACTCCTTTCTTGGCAGCGAACTGGCGGCGCAACGTCTCGACGCCTTTATGCCAGGCCGTCGCCTTTTCCGAAAGGTCTGTGTTCGGCCACAGCCAGTCCGGAAGCTTGTTGACAGCGCTCGGACCTTGCAAGCGTCCGCTGCCGACGCCCACAAACGCCGCCGGCTCCTGGACGTGATGCGTTTCTCCCTGACGGGTGATCTCGACCTTGCCCTTGACTACCAGCAGCGCGACATGGGCGTCTGCCATGCGCGGCGTCTTCGGCTTGATCGCGAAGGGGACGCCCGCGATCCAGGGTTGAAAGCGTTCCAGCACGATGGCCGACTTGGGCGTCGCCAGCGTGACGTCGAGTTGTTCCTTGGCGAGATGGATGCGGGCCTTGACCGGGCCCTCCTTGCGAGTGTTCTCGAGCATGATTCGGCCACGCACCAGCGACAGTTCGGCGTCCGCACCCTTTTCGGCGCGCAGCCGGGCAACGCATTGCAGCACTGGCGACGGGGACAGTTCCGGCAGGTTACCCCACAGAATGAGTTGCGCGCCCGCCCTGGGCAGGTCCACGACCGCGCGACTGCCGGGCAGAGCGATCAATGTTTTTTCCAGGGGCACGTAATCGAACAGCGCGGGCAACTGCCATGCTTGCTTCGATTCATCTGCGCCGATGAGCAGCGTGCCGATGGGCGATTTCAGGATCGCCGCCGGCGCCTCGCTTTCCACCGGCTCCGGCTTCTTTTCTTGCCCAATTGCTGCTTGCAGGCTCAGGTGCAGGAGAAGTGCCACGATGCCCGTCAGCCGAAGAGAGACTGTCATGATGTCGTCCCCGTGAATGGTGAATGACCGGGCACATTGTACGGCGCGTCGCGCCGCCCGTGCTCACGGCGCCGCGATTTCCTCGAACTCGGTCAGGAACGCCCGCAAGCCGCGCTGCACGGCCCAGGTGTCGAGGCCCAGCGACAGCATGCGGCAGCCCAGCTCCACGCAGCGCCGCGCATACGGCGGATTGGGCGGCAGGATGGCCCAGTGATTGCCGTTGGCCTGGGCTGCCTTGGCCACGCGCTCGAACGATTGCCATAGCTTCGGATGGTTCCAGTCGCCAACAATGCCCATCGACTGTCCCAGGTCGGCCGGACCGATGAACAACACGTCCACTTCCTTGAGGGCGGCGATCTTTTCCACCTCATCGACGGCGGAGGCATGCTCGATCTGGATGGCGACGAAGGTTTCGGCATTGGCACGGCGAAAGTAGTCGGCCATCGGCACGGTGCCATAGCGGCCATCGACGCCGGTGCCGTTCACACCGCGCAGTCCTTGTGGATAGAACTTCGACCAGCGGACGATTTCCTCGGCCTCGCGGGCCGAGCGGACCTGTGCGGCCATGATGCCGCCGGCGCCTGCCTCGAGCACGCGCATCACCGTGGCGTAATCCGTGGCCGTCAGGCGCACGAACGAGTCGAGTCCGACCCCGCGCGCCGCCCGGGCCCCTTCCTCGATCTGCGCGATCGAGATGCCCGCGTGCTCCTGGTCGAGCCAGACCGCGTCGAAGCCGCCATGCATGCCGACAATCTCCACCAGCTTGGGATGACACAGCTGTCCCATGCCGAAGACACGCACCAGCTTGCCCTGCTTCAGCCGTTCCTTCAAAATCGCGCCCATGGTAGTCTCCTGAGGCTTGACGAGTCGTGTTCGCGCGGCCTGGTTCGATCGAGCAACGCAAGGAATGCCATCATCTTGGGATTTTGACCCACCACAGACAAGCTACTCTCTTGAACTGCCTGACGCAGTTCGATTCCTCGCCGTATCATGTGTCATGTCAATGAATTACAGAATCGCGTCGAGTTGACCGGCGTGATAAAGGCGCCGGTCCGTTCCAACCTTGACATTTCGTAAGGTTGCAACGTAACCGTTCACGCCTTGGCCAGCAATGGTGCTGGTTTTCCAGCCATTTGGGCTTCGACGGCGGTTGTCAGCCATGCAAAAGCATTGTGTGACTGGCGACGACAGGTTTCGATCACCGTCAGCAGACGCTCGACGAAACGGCTGCCACCGTTCGATTGCGTGCCGAAGGAGAGCTTACGCCAGA
>Ga0194131_10007531_pt1 | contig 14609 bp, 14 predicted proteins | sample TA2KigO120mmetaG_FD_148631 | JGI IMG/M metagenome (GOLD analysis project Ga0194131, IMG submission 148631) | Freshwater microbial communities from Lake Tanganyika, Tanzania - TA2015053 Kigoma Offshore 120m | ecosystem: Environmental > Aquatic > Freshwater > Lake | place: Tanzania: Lake... | reverse complement strand
CGGCGTTGCACAACGCGGGCGAAGCAGTCGCGGTGTCCAACGCGACGGCAGCTTTGCACATCGGCTGCCTAGCGTTGGGAGCAGGGCCCGGGTCGCATGTTTGGACGACGCCTAACAGCTTCCTCGCTTCGGCTAACTGCGCCCTTTATTGTGGCGCAACAATTGATTTTGTCGACATCGACCCGATCACTCGGAACATCAGCGTCGACGGCTTGCGCGAGCGTTTAAAGGCTGCCGCTGCGAACGGACGACCGCCTTAGATCGTGATTCCAGTTGATTTTTCCGGACTTCCCTGCGATTTGAGGGAGATTCGTCACTTGGCGGATCAGTACGGATTCCGCATCCTTCAGGACGCATCGCACGCTACCGGGGCAAGCTACCTTGGTGCGCCGGTAGGTAGCCAGTATTCGGATGCGACGGTTTTCAGTTTCCACGCCGTAAAAATCGTGACCACGACTGAAGGGGGTATCATCACTACCCGCGATAGGTCTCTAGCACACAGACTGCTCAAAGGCGCGCTTGGTGATGCGTTGCACGACCTCGCCTGCGCTGCCGGCTGCAACCTGCGCTGGCTGCTCCGCTGGATCGCACTTTTTAGTACCTCAATTTTGCAGCTCTTCACGGTAATCTTTGGTCTGGCAAGCCGCGAACTAAGGCCTCAAACGACGTGAAAGCGAAATGTTCAGGAACGACGCATTACCGTGTGGTTTGTGAGCCCCGAAAGTTCAAGGAGTAAGAAATAGTTCGACCATGAAAATAGCCATCATCCCAGCGCGCGGCGGAAGCAAGCGCATTCCACGTAAAAACCTAAAGTCCTTCTGCGGGAGGCCCATCATCGGCTACACAATCTCCGCCGCACTCGAATCGGGCGTGTTCGATCGCATAATCGTCACTACCGATGACAAAGAAATAGCGAACGTGGCGCGCGGCCTCGGAGCCGAGGTGCCGTTCGTGCGGCCGGCGGAGCTCTCTAACGACAATGCGACAACGGTCCCGGTTATCGCGCATGCAATCGCATGGGCGTCCGAGAACTGGAGTCCAGTCGAGTATGCCTGCTGCATCTACGCGACGGCGCCGTTCGTGTCCGCAAACGATATTCGCGAGGCCTACCAGAGGCTGGTCGACGATCGTGTCACCGGCTACGTATTCAGCGCGACGAGCTTCCCGTTCCCGATACAACGTGCGTTCCGCATCACCTCGAGCGGGCACTGTTCAATGTTCCAACCCCAGCACTACAACACGCGCTCTCAAGATCTCGAAGAGGCCTTCCAGGATGCCGGGCAGTTTTACTGGGGCTCCGCGCAATCCTATCTGAGTGCCAAGTTCTTCTTCTCGGACGACTCCAAGCCGTTCATCATCCCGCGTTACCGCGTGCAGGACATCGACACGCTTCAGGACTGGACACGTGCGGAAATAATGTGGCGCGTGCTGCAGGAATCGCAGGTTACCCAAACAAGCGTGAAGGTCAATCAATGAGCCAATATTCAACGCCACAAGAGCAGTTTTGGGCCGGTGAATTCGGAACCGAGTACATCCAGCGCAACACTGGCGACGATGTTGTTGGCTCCAACGAGGTCCGGTTCCGTAGTATCCTAAGGCGTTCTTCGAACATCTCCGCAGTCCTGGAATTGGGCTGCAACATCGGTCTGAACCTCGACGCACTTCATCGCATCGATCCAAGCCTTTCGCTTTCCGGTTACGAAATTAACGAGGAGGCGGTGGCCATTGCTCGCGGGAAGGGGATTGCGAAAATAGTTCCCGAGACGATCATCGGCAAGATAGCGGGAGACGCGGTCTTCGATTTAGTCTTCACAAAGACCGTTCTCATGCACATCAACCCCGAGTATCTCGCCAAGGTCTATGATAATCTACATCGTCTCTCGCGCCGCTACGTGATGGTATGCGAGTACTACAATCCGACGCCCGTCACTGTGAGCTATCGCGGACATCACGACCGATTGTTTAAGAGGGATTTCGCTGGCGAGCTGATCGAGCGCTTTGGGCTGAAGCTCGTCGACTACGGTTTCGCCCACCATCGCGAGCCCGCGATGCGCTATCAGGACGATGTCACGTGGTTTCTGCTGGAAAAATAACGCCGCCGCTACGATGCGTATCCTAGTAACTGGCGCTGCAGGACTGCTCGGAAGTCACCTCGTTCCATATCTCCGCCGGTGCGGCCACGATGTGATTGCGCTTGCGCGCAACGGTGAGGTGCAGGTGCATGCGGATCTCGTCGATTTCGCCAACACCTCTGCCATCCTGGCAAGGCTCTCTCCGGAGGCGATTGTCAACCTAGCGGGCATGACTAACGTCGATGACTGCGAGCGCGATCCTCAGGCGGCGTTTCGCAGCAATGTCCGCATTGTCGAGAGCCTGGCGCTCGGGATAAGGCAAAGCGGCATCGGTTCTCATCTCATACAGATATCGACGGATCACGTCTACGACGGAGTGAGTCTGCGCGCGGAGCAGGATGTGACGCTTCGCAACGTCTATGCCTTTTCCAAATATGCCGGAGAGTTGGCGGCAGCCACGGTGCCGAGCACCGTGCTGCGCACTAACTTCTTCGGACCAAGTGCCTGTGCGCATCGCGAGAGCTTGAGCGATTGGTTAGTCCGAGCCCTGCACACGCAAACGGAAATCACGGTCTTTGATGACGTTTCGTTCAGTCCGCTTAGCCTCGAAAGCCTCAGCGGCCACATCGAGCGCGCGGCGCGAGAGCGCCATATGGGCATTTTCAATCTCGGTTCGCGCGAGGGCATGAGTAAGGCGGACTTCGCATTTGCCCTTGCCAAAGCCCTCGGGCTTGCGACGGGTGGTATGCGCAGGGGAGTGTCAACGGCTCGTCCGGGGGCGGTGCGCCGTCCGACCGGAATGTGCATGGACTCGTCGCGTTTCGAGCGAGTATTTCGTGTCGGATTGCCGACGCTCACCGAAGAAATCCAATCTATGCGAGCAGCTTATGCACACCACTGCGGATAGTCATCTCACGATCGAGGGTCGTCGCATCGCGCGCGACCAGCCGACTTACTTCATCGCGGATATCGCGGCCAATCACGACGGTGACCTCGAGCGCGCCATCGAGTTGGTGCACTTGGCTGCGCGCGCCGGTGCGAATGCCGCGAAGTTCCAACACTTTCAAGCATCCACAATTGTGAGCGACATAGGCTTCAGATCACTCGGTAGCCAGCAGTCGCATCAGGCAAAGTGGCAGAAGTCGGTATTCGAGGTTTACCACGACGCGGCGGTGGACCTCGGGTGGACGCCGGCGCTAACCGCCGCGTGCCAGGAGGCCGGCATCACGTTCATGACCAGCCCCTATGCGTTCGAAATCGTCGATGCGCTGGATCCATTCCTCCCGGCGTACAAGATCGGCTCGGGCGACATCACTTGGCTCGAGATCATCGAGCACATCGCGAAGAAGAACAAGCCGTATATCCTCGCGACGGGTGCCTCGACCATGGAAGACGTCCAGCGCGCTGTCGATACCGGCTTGCGTTGGAATCCAAAGCTCGCGCTGCTCCAATGCAATACGAACTACACGGCGAGCCTAGAGAACTTTAAGTACATTCAGCTCAACGTACTACGCAGCTACCGAGAGATGTATCCAGATATGGTGTTAGGACTTAGCGACCACACGCCAGGTCATGCGACGGTCCTCGGCGCCGTGTCGCTCGGCGCACGCATCATCGAGAAACATTTCACCGATGACACGCAGCGTGTCGGCCCGGATCATGCGTTTTCGATGGACCCTCGCACTTGGCGCGAGATGGTCGACCGCACTCGCGAACTCGAATACAGCCTGGGGAACGGGCAGAAGAAGATTGAGTATAACGAAGCCGAGACGGTGGTGCTGCAGCGACGTGCCGTTCGTTTGAGCAAGGATCTGCCGCAGGGTACTACTCTCACGCGCGATTGCCTGGCGGTACTCCGTCCGTGCCCCGGCGATGCCCTTCGCCCCTACGAGCTGAATCAGGCACTGGGGCGCAAGCTGCGGCATCCGATGAAGGCGGGGGGGCATCTGCGATGGACCGATCTCGAATAGGAATTATCATCCCCGCTCTAAACGAGTCGGCGACGATCGCACACGTAGTTAAGAGCGTGGCGAGCCAAGGTATTCCGGTTGTCGTGGACGATGGCTCCACCGACGCGACCGGCGAGCTGGCCACGGCGGCTGGCGCGACTCTGGTGCGTCACGAATCGTGTCTTGGCTATGACCAAGCGCTGAATACCGGTTTCGCCCGGGCCAGCGCGTTAGGCTGCGAATATTTGATTACGATGGACGGCGACGGTCAGCACGACACAGCCGTCGTTTCTGCCTTCGTGCGGGAACTCGATGCGGGCGCGGACGCCGTCGTCGGCATCCGCGACCGACGCCAGCGAATCGCCGAGCACTTTTTCGGTTGGGTCGGTGCGATCAAGTGGTCAATCCGCGATCCGCTTTGCGGCATGAAGGCATACCGGGTCGCCGTGTATCGAGAGCTCGGGTACTTCGACTCCTACGGCTCGATCGGCACGGAACTGGCGCTGTTCGCGGCGAAGCGGGGTAAGCGGATCGCGCAGGTCGCAGTCAAAACGCGCGATCGAGCCGATCAGCCGCGATTCGGCCGCCGCTATCAGGCAAACATGCGAATCTTGCGCGCGCTGTACGTTTCGCTATCGGCGTACCGCTAGAGCCATGGGCGCCGCGAATTCGTCAGTGCTGATCGTCGGGCTCGGCCAAATCGGAATGGGTTACGACCTGTCTCTCGATCCGGCCGAGTTCGCATATTCGCATGCGAGAGCCTTTACCCAACATCCTCGCTTCGCGCTGCTAGGCGGTGTCGACACTGATGCAAGTCGTCGTATGATTTTCACGCGAACGTTCGGGCGTCCGGCGTACGATAAGCTGGCAGACGCACTATATGAGCATGACCCGCAGGTTGTTGTTCTGGCAGTGCCCACTGAGTTGCACGGCGAGACATTACGGCAAGTACTGGCACATGTCACCCCAAAAGCAGTGCTATGCGAAAAGCCTCTTGCGTATCAGGTTGATGAGGCTGAGGACCTTGTACGAACATGCGCGGAGCGCGGTGTTCTTTTGTATGTGAACTATATGCGGCGTTCGGATTGCGGTGTCGTTGAAGTGAAGGCGCGGTTAGATCGCGGCGAGATCGGTACGCCTGTGAAGGGTGTCGTCTGGTACTCGAAGGGCTTCCTGCACAACGGTTCGCACTTCTTCAATCTGCTCGAGTACTGGCTCGGGGCTGCACAGGAGGGGCAAGTTCTGACTCGAGGCCGGACGCTTGGGACGACCGATGCCGAACCGGATGTCGCGGTGAAATTCCCGCTCGGCTCCGTTGTTTTCCTCGCGGCCCGGGAAGAATGCTTTTCCCATTACACCGTCGAGCTGCTCGGGCCGACGGGCCGCCTACGATATGAGCAGGGTGGGCGGCAAATCGAATGGCAGACGGTGACACAGGATGAAAACCTGCGGTCCTATCGCGTCTTGAATACGCCGCCAGATAGCATCGCATCAGGAATGAAACGCTACCAGTGGCATGTCGCGGATCAGCTTGCTCACGCCCTCGAGGGCCGCGAGCCTCAATTGTGCAGCGGAGCGGACGCGCTGCGAACGCTCACTACGATGCGAAGAATTATTGACCGGGGATCACTATGACAACGCAGAAGCTCGCATTGCTGGGCGGACCGAAGACCATCACGTCGGCGCTCCAGCGCTATGACCCAATCGGGACCGAGGAAGTGAATGCCGCCAAGGCGGTAATCGAAAGCGGAGTGCTGTCGCAGTTCCTCGGCTCCTGGGGCCCGGATTTCCTCGGCGGCCCAAAGGTGCGAGAGTTCGAACGGGCTTGCGAAGAATACTTCGGTGTCCGCCACGCCGTGACCGTGAATTCCTGGACGTCAGGTCTGATCGCAGCCGTCGGAGCGATCGGTATTGAGCCGGGCGATGAGGTGATCGTGACGCCCTGGACCATGTGCGCCAGCGCAACAGCGATCGTCAATTGGAATGCGATTCCTGTGTTCGCCGACATCGAACCGGAGACGTTTTGCCTAGATCCCGCAGCGGTGGAGGCATGCATCACACCGTACACCAAGGCGATCATGGCGGTCGATATCTTCGGCCACTCCGCCGATATGAATTCGCTGATGAACATCGCGAATCGTCACGGGTTGAAGGTTATCAGCGACACGGCGCAGGCGCCGGGTACGCACTACCACGGGAAGTACACAGGCACGCTAGCGCACGTTGGCGGCTACAGCCTCAATTATCATAAGCACATCCACACGGGCGAGGGGGGCATCCTTGTCACCGACGACGATACGATCGCTGACCGCTTACGTCTAATCCGCAACCATGCAGAAGCAGTCGTCGGCGACAAGGGCGTGACTGATCTGAACAACATGATCGGCTATAACTTCAGACTCGGTGAGATCGAATGCGCTATCGGCATCGAGCAGCTGAAGAAACTAGCCGGCTTCGTGCGCAGCCGCCAGCAGGCCGCTGAGCGGCTGAGCCAGGGTTTGAGCGAACTCGAAGGGCTTCGCATGCCGGTAGTAAAGCCTGATTGCACGCACGCTTATTACATGTTTCCCATGGTTTTGGACATCGAACGGGTTGGTGTGCCGCGCGCGCGCATCCTAGAAGCCCTGCGCGCAGAAGGCGTGCTCGGACTCGCCGGTGGCTACACTAATATCCATCGCTTGCCGATGTACCAGCGCAAGATGGCGTATGGCTCCAGTGGCTTTCCTTGGACCTCTGATCTCTGCCGGCGCGAAGTCGACTACCGTAAGGGTATCTGCCCGGTTGCTGAGACGCTCCACGATACAACCTACCTCGGATTCTCGATGTGCATGTTCGAGCTCACCGAAGATGCGGTCGATCTCCTTGTGCGCGCGTTCCACAAAGTCTGGCAGCAGAGGTACGGCCTTTTATGATTTACTGTCTTAGTAACGAATATTCAGTGCGACCGCTCCAGGAATGCGACCTTGACGGTCCGTATCCCGGCTGGTTCGAGGACCAAGAAGTTTGCCGATACAACTCGCACGGCAAGTTCTTCAAGACTCGCGCGTACTTCCGCGAGTACGTGAATGCGCTCGATCGCGAGGACCGCGTTGTTTGGGCGATCTGCCACACCGAGCACGGGCACATAGGCAACATCAGCCTCCAGGGGATTTCGTTCCTGAATCGCACGGGGGAGTTCGCCATCCTTCTTGGCGACAAGCGTCACTGGGGGCGCGGCGTCGGGCTTCTCGCGGGGCGCGCGCTGCTCACGCATGGCTTTTCAAAGCTGAATCTGAAGCGCATCTACTGTGGTACAGCGGCCAGCAACGACGGCATGAAGAAGCTAGCGCTGGCAATGGGCATGACGCTCGAAGGCACTCTTCGCAAACATCTGTTCATCGAGGGCGAGCGCGTCGACGTTCTGCAGTACGGCATCTTGCGCGAGGAGTTCGAGGTCTGATGCTAGCCCTGATCTCTCACGATGCCGGGGGCGCGGAAATCCTCAGCAGCTATGTCCGACGTAGCGGTATTCGACCGCTGTTCTCTCTGTGCGGGCCGGCACTCGCCGTCTTCGAACGCAAGCTAGGAGTCGTGCCGATCGTCTCCGCGGAGGAGGCGGTGCGCCGCTGCACATCAGTTCTCTGCGGAACTAGCTGGCAGTCCGAGCTCGAATTCGACGCTCTGGGGCTCGCCCGCGATCTCGGCAAACCGAGCGCGGCGTTTATCGATCACTGGGTCAACTATCCCGATCGCTTCGTTCGCCACGGTGTGCAGCACCTCCCTGACGAGATCTGGGTAGGCGACGAAATCGCCGAAGCCCTAGCTAAAGAGCAGTTCTCGACGCTGCCGGTGCGGCGTGTCGAGAACCCGTATTTCGAAGACGTGCGAGCGCTGCTCGCCGCGTGTCCTTCGCGCGCGCACGCAGCGTCCGATCCTATTTCGGTACTATACGTTTGCGAGCCCGTGAGTGCGCACGCTCTGCGCCGGTACGGCGATGCTCGACACTTCGGCTACCTTGAAACTGAGGCACTAAGCTTCTTCTTGGCCAACCTCTGCGCGTTCGAGAAGCCGATCGCGACGATCCGCATCCGGCCGCACCCAGCCGAGCCCGCAGATAAGTATAGCTGGGTGTCAACGGAGTTCAACTTACCAATCGAGATCTGCGGCCAGCGCGGGCTCATCGAAGAAATTGCGGATTGCGACGTTGTCGTCGGCTGCGAATCCATGGCGATGGTGATTGGTCTGCTAGCCGGTAAGCCGGTGTTCAGCAGCATTCCACCTGGCGGCACGCCTTGCAGACTGCCGCAACCGCAGATCGTTCATTTCCGCGACCTAGTGCAATCTGAGCGAGCCACTACATGAGCCAACCCTCGCACTTTTCCTACGATGTTGTCCTGTCGCTTGATTCCTCGCCGCAGGTGCGTAGGGCACTGCCCGCGATCGAGCAGTCGCTTGGGCAGCGGCGAATGCTGGCCGCGACACTGAACCACCGCTTCTACGGACTGCCCGAAAAGAACTACATCAAGGGCACGATCGAGGCGCATGGGCTCGACCACCTCATGTTCTCGATGAGGCCCACCTCGCTGCGGTCGATCCAAGAATACCTGCCAGGCGAGATAGGGCGCTTTAAGGCACTGTCGCAGATCGTGTTCGTGCTCCAGGTGATGGCTCGATACAATATCCCTGCAGCCCTCGTCGATAGTGATTACTTGGATGTTGGTTCGGCGGCGGCCCTTCGCGTCGGGCAGATCGAGCCTCAGATCCTCGAGTTTCTTGAGTCGGTCGCCGAGGCGCTTCCTGCCAAGCTGCGCGCGTCAAAGCAGTTTCCCTGGCTGTATTCAGTGACGGAATTCCTGCCCGGCATGCGCGGTCATGAGCTCACAATCCTGAAGTCCATCACCGCGAATCCCTCAGCCGCCGCGCGCGAGTACAACGATCGGCAGATCGGGCACCTGGAAAAGGATCTTTTCTGGGTGGGCTTCGATCCAGCATACCCGCAGGTTCCGGCGGAAAAGCCCTATCCTGCCACCCGGTGGACGGATTTGAAGCAGCGAAGCGCGCCCGGCACTGGGCTCTACGAATCAAACCTGCGTTACTGCACGCGCTGCTGTCTGCCGGAGACGATGGAAGGCATCACGTTCGATGAGTTTGGCATATGCGTACCGTGCCGCTCGTCCGAGGAGAAGATGCACATCGATTGGGACGAACGACGCAACAAGCTCGACCGTATCGTAGACGCGTTCCGTACGCCGACGTACTACGACTGCATGCTACCGTTGAGCGGCGGCAAGGACAGCATGTATCAGGCGCACATCTTGCGCAAAGTGCTGGACGTAGAGCCGCTGGCTGTGACGCACGGCCAGAACTGGCTCTCGACCACTGGGCGTTACAACTTGGAGAATTGCCTGCAGCAGTTCGACCTCGACCATCTGGTATTCAACATGAACCGTACGGTCATTAATCAGGCGGCCCGCAAGAGCCTAGGCGCGATCGGCGATGCCTGTTGGCACTGTCACATCGGCGCCGGAACGTTTCCGGTGCAGTCGGCGCTCGCCTGGCGCGTTTCGCTGATGTGCTACGGCGAGTCGATCGGCGAATCCGACGGTCGCGGCTCATATCACGGGCGCGAGGAAGCCTCGCTGTTCTACAACCTGAATATTTCCGCAAAGGTCAGCGCGCAGACTATGGCGGACGATGCGCAGGCTGCGCGATCAATGTCGGCGTGGATGTATCCGGACCAGGACGTGCTGCACGCGAGCCAGATCCGCTACCTCCACCTCGGCGACTACTTCTTCTGGGATGAAGAGCGGCAGGTCGAATTCGTAAAGCGGAACTACGAGTGGATGGAATCTTTCGTGGAGAACGCATACAAGGGCTTCAAGAGCGTCGAGTGCGTAATGGCTGGCGTGCACGACTACGCAAACTTTATCAAGCGGGGCATCGGGCGTGCGACCGTACAGGCCTCCACCGACGTGCGGCGCGGGCTACTAACCCGTGAAGAGGGCTTTGAGTTGGCGAAGGAGTTCGATACACAGAGGCCGCATGCCCTGGATTTCTTCCTGCGGCTGACAGGGCTTACCGAGAAACAGTTCGAGCAAACCCTGCAGGATGCACGCGCTAAGAGCGTCTTTGCTAGCAAACTGAGGAGCGAATGATCAGGCCACCCACGGAGTGCCCGACTGACTATCGGGCATTTGAAGCGGACCTCGCCGGGCTGGGTTCTCTAGCTGCCTTGCGCGACTATTTCGAGCGCGTCATCGAGCGGCACAAGGCGCTCAACGAGCGTTTTCAGTTCACGGCGAGTTTCGACGAGTCCTACGTCTACCGGCAGCTAGAGAACGCCTGGCGCCTGCGGGATCGCGAGCTATTCGGCATTCCCTTCGGTGTTAAGGACATCTTTAACACCGCGGTGCTGCCGACTTCCATGGGAAGCAAGATCTGGGAAGGTTTTCGTGCCGGCAACAACGCCCGCATAGTCGACGAAGTTGCCGATCGCGGCGGCATCATCTTTTCCAAGACGACCACGGCGGAGTTTGCCGTACATTACATACAGAATGGGCGTACGGTGAACCCGCATGACCCGCGACGCATCACTGGTACTTCATCCGCGGGATCTGCAGTTGCTGTAGCCTGCGGCGCATTGCCAATCTGCTTGGCGACACAGACGGCGGGCTCGATCGTGCGGCCGGCGAGTTTCTGCGGCACATTCGGTTTCAAACCTTCCTTCGGTGCTTTCGACCGGACCGGGACCCTGAAGACGACAGATACTCTTGATACGATCGGCTTGATCGGATCAGATCTTTATGGATTGCGTAAAGCTTTTGCGGCGTCTTTCCAGAAAGAGGCCCAGTATCCGCTCGCACGGCGCTACTTCGAGCAGCAGAAGCGCTACGCCGAAAAACCGGAGCTGAAGATTGGCGTGATCGGCGATCAGTTCCGCGGATATACAGGGTACGACTCCGAGATCCGCGAGGACTTCGAGCGCGCCGCATGCATTTTGCACGGCAACGGAAACACTGTAGAACCACTCGTAAATGTCGAATTCATCAACGACATTCACCCACTCCACGAACGTATTTATTGCAAGACACTTTCTTACTATTTCCAGACAGAGGCGGCGCGCGGATCGCAAATGAGCTCCATCATGCGCGAGATGGTGGTGCGCGGGGTGACCGTATCCGTTGAAGCCTACGTCGAGGCGATCAAGCAGCAGCCCAGGTATCGCGAGCGCTTTGATGCAGTATTCGCCGACTGCGACTTCGTTATCACGCCTTCCACCGCCTCCGTCGCACCTCCGCTAGGCGAGGTCGAGAGGTCGGACACTTGCCTGATCTGGACCTTCTTTGGCTACCCGGTGCTTAGTCTCCCTGTGTTCCAAGCGGCATCCGGCCTGCCTTTCGGCCTGCAGGTCGTAGCGCCGAAATTCTGCGACCTTGCGCTGCTGGACTTCGGAGCGGGTCTGCTCGCGCGCCTCAAAGGATCGCCGAACTGAAGTTGGAGCCCTCGGCTATATCCCGCCGGCTGAGGGCGACGCGAACTACTACAGTCAACTCACTGGGCAAGTCGCCCATGAAGCATGACAACTTAAAACATCCGGCCTCCTCGATACCCGGGGCGTTTCAGTCTCGTACTTTTTGTTAGAATCCCTTGAAGTCTGTCCAACTTCAGGGGGTCAGTTCTAATCCGGTGCAGGTCAGGGCGCGACGTCCCCCCCTCCCCCCGGAAATTAGTCGCCCCTGAACAATTCATTTAACCCTTGTTTTCTCGATGTATTTGATTAGAAAAGGCGTATTCGGATTGTCAGAAATTGATAATTTTTGGGTAGTTTTCTGGCAAAACCGGAGCACTGTGATGCTGCATTTAAGCACGGCGAGTGGGGGGCGGAGGCGATGAGCCAGGAGCTCTTTCGAGCAAGGCTTGATGCACTGCGATGAGCCAGGAGCTCTTTCGAGCAAGGCTTGATGCACTGATTGATCTCTCGCATCCGCTGGCGAAGCTCGCGCGAGTGATGCCGTGGGCGGAGATTGACGTGGCGGTATCGGCGACGTTGCCGCCCGCTCCGGTGGGTGCGGGGAGGCCCGCGCTACCGATCCGTTTAATGGCCGGGCTCTTGTATCTCAAACACGCCTACAACCTCTCGGACGAAGCGACGTGTGAGCGCTGGTTGGCAAGTTGCTATTGGCAGCACTTCACCGGCGAGGTGTATTTCCAAACTCGGCTGCCCGGTGACCCGAGTTCCTTCACGCGCTGGCGCAACCGATTGGGTGAGGCGGGGTTGGAGGAGCTTCTTGCGCAAACTATTGATGCCGCCAAGACGATGCGTGCGGTGACACCGAACGAGCTGCGCCGAGTAATCGTAGACACCACGGTACAAGAGAAAGCCATTGCCCATCCCACCGACAGTCGTCTTTTGGAAATCGCGCGCCAGAAGCTCGTGAAGCTTGCGCAACAGGAAGGGATCATCTTGCGCCAGAGCTACGAGCGCGAAGGACCCAAGCTTCGACGCCGTGCAGGGGGCTACGCCCATGCCAAGCAGTTCAAGCGCTTGAAACGCGTGTTACGCGGACAAAGAACGGTCCTTGGCCGTGTGATCCGCGATATTGAGCGAAAGATCGACGCCGCCACGGTAACGACCTCACTGCGCACGATGCTGGAGCGTGCCGAGCAACTGCGCACCCAACACCGCAAGGCGAAGAACAAGCTCTATGCCCTGCATGCGCCGGAAGTGGAATGCATCAGCAAAGGGAAATCCCGACACCGGTATGAGTTTGGCGTGAAGGTGGGAATCGCCATCACCGCGAGAGGCGGACTCATCGTGGGCGCAAGAAGCTTTCCTGGGAACCCTTACGATGGCGACACGCTCGCCGAGCAACTCGAGCAAGCGGAAATCCTGAGCGGTGAAAAACCGCGTACCGCCATCGTGGATCTCGGCTACCGCGGCAGAAGCCTCGAGGGTGTGGAGATCCTGCACCGCGGTAAGCCTAAACGGCTCACCCGACGCCAATGGTCGTGGGTGAAGCGTCGCCAAGCCGTTGAGCCTGTCATCGGACACTTGAAAGACGACTGTCGATTACGCCGAAATCGACTCAAAGGCGCACTCGGTGATGCCTTGTACGTTCTCGCCTGCGCTGCTGGCTACAACTTGCGTTGGCTCCTTCGCTGGATCGCACTTTTTTGGGCCTCGATGTTGCGGCTCTTCACCGGAATCTTTCGTCTGCCGAACCGAGAAATCGGGATACAGCTCGCGTGAAAGCGAAATGTTCAGGAACAACTAATCAGGTACGGAAAAAATAATGCTAATGTCCCTTTACTCCGATCTCTGGCGTGCTTACTTGAGTGTCGCTAAAGGTAGAAAAATTGATATTCAAACGCTTGGCTCGACTCTAGATGTCATCAAATCCATCGAATACTCAAGCAGACCCGGAAATATATTCCTAATCTTCGACTCGGGACGTCTGGACGATAAGAAATTACTGAAGAATGTTTCAATTAGACGGCACCGTCTGTCTGGCGAGGATCTCTCTAATTCTGATTTTTTTATCATCGATGTGAAAACTGATGGGCTTATCAGTAAAAGAGGTGGATTGCGACTTAATAGTTTCATTTGGATTGTGTGTCACCTTCCCAGTTTTGCATTTGGAGCTCTCAAGGGGCATTCGTTGGCGGCGGGGCTAGTTCTCGTTTATCGAAACGTATTTCGGAAGCACCATATAAGTAAGGTAGATCTTTTCACCTCGAACAGTCGGTTAACTGAGCTTATAAGAATCGCTGCCATTACTTCCGGGCTTCAGGTTACGGAATATTTGCATGGTATCTGCTCGGATGTTTTCGCCGATTATCTTCGCCTTACGCATAGAGTGGCAGTTGAAGGGCAGCTTAGCTATGTAAATATGGTTCCTCGTTTGCCGCAGCCTGATGTCATCAGAAGGAGGCTCCTGTGGACAGGCGGTCTTGAGGTGACATTCCAAAACGAAGCGCAATGGCTGCCCTACTCTGTTGCGGCCTCCTCAGACGTCTTGATCGTGGGTGGTCATATTCCAGATGGGGATTATTTGGGCTCTGTATTCTTTAAAAATGATTTGTCTCTGATAGATTTCTGTCTTTCAAACGGGTTGAAGGTGATATACAGTCCGCACCCTTCCAATTTCAATGATGCGCGATTTTCCGTCCCTAGTGATGTGGCTATTGGGCGATTTAAAGATTATGTTAACTCAGCGAAGGTTTTGGTTGGGCATTTTAGCACCGCACTTTTTGTCGCGAGTTTATTGGGAAAAAAAATCCTCTTATTCAAAGATTCATTCAGTTTAATTCCCGAATATTTTTTTTATGAGTTATGTGATCGAAATGAATTACGCTTTGAAGAAGGTAAACTGCTTTCTATATTAGAGGGCGATCTACCGGTAGAGGGTAGGCCGAATTCAAACCCACGTTCCATTGGCTATTCACTTAGGCCTGATTGGGATTAAGTTCAAGCACTATTTCGTCGCCCCTGAACAATTCATTTAACCCTTGTTTTCTCGATGTATTTGATTAGAAAAGGCGTATTCGGATTGTCAGAAATTGATAATTTTTGGGTAGTTTTCTGGCAAAACCGGAGCACTGTGATGCT
>Ga0194131_10007524_pt1 | contig 14616 bp, 16 predicted proteins | sample TA2KigO120mmetaG_FD_148631 | JGI IMG/M metagenome (GOLD analysis project Ga0194131, IMG submission 148631) | Freshwater microbial communities from Lake Tanganyika, Tanzania - TA2015053 Kigoma Offshore 120m | ecosystem: Environmental > Aquatic > Freshwater > Lake | place: Tanzania: Lake... | reverse complement strand
AGGAAGGTGTCGAGGTCTAAGGCCATGGCCAGCCTCCTTTGGTCGGGTAAGGCTAGCTTACACCTTCCTCGGCACTTTCCTCCCTCTTCACTTGTTAATGTGCATCAAGCGTTACCAAGGGGAGGGAACTCTTGCTCCTTCCCTATTACCAAGAGGGAAGGCCAGGATGGGGGTAATCCCGCTCTGCCACTCTCCCCACAGAATAGTAATTATCCTGGAAACCCATTAAACCCCTTGACCAACCTGGCCCCCAGGCCCTAAAGTGCTTATGCCCAGGGTGGATCCCCACTCTAACGAGGTGCGCAATGGCCTATTACTTGATGCTGACCAAGCTGACCGAACGGGGTCGCAAGTCCCTCCGGGAGCACCCGGAGCGCTGCCAGGAGCTGAACCGGGAGATTGAGAGCATGATGGACGGGGTCAAAGTGACGGCCCAATGGTTCTTGCTGGGGCCCTACGACTTTGCCTCCATCATCCAGGCCCCGGACAACTGGAACATGAGCTTCATCGCCATGGAGATTGGCTCCAGGGGTACAGTGGAGACATTAACCATGCCTGCCATGCGGGTGGAGGACTTTATCTCCTTCATGCGGGCTGAGGATAAAGTGTCCCACATTCGCCACCACCACGGCATCCTGGGCGACTGAAGAGGGGGTGCAGGGGGTCATGCCCCCGCCTGGGTCTGGGGTGTCCCCAGAAAAAACCTTTCTTTCAGTCCTTGTGATGGAGGATGAGGTGACTGGGTGTGAGCGCTGGGGATAGGATATGTTCCTCCAGGGCAAAGTAGCCATCGTCACCGGCAGCAGCCGGGGCATCGGCAAAGCCATTGCCCTGGGGCTTGCCCAGGCCGGGGCCAAGGTGGTGGTGGCCGCCCGTTCCGAAACTGAACGCCTTGGTTCTCCGGGCACCATCCACGCCACCGCCGCCGAGATTGCCGCCCTGGGTGGCCAGGCTCTGGCGGTGCGCTGCAACGTGCGGGAAGAGGACAGCATCCGAGGCATGGCGCAACAGGCACTGGACGCCTTTGGCCGCATTGATGTGCTGGTGAACAACGCCGGGGTCGCCAGCTACCGCCCCTTCCTGGAGGCCACCCTCAAGGAATGGGACCTTATCATGGACATTGACCTGCGGGCGCCCTTCATCTGCTGCCAGGCGGTGGCGCCCGCCATGATTGCCCAGGGCGGGGGCAGCATCATCAACATCTCCTCCCACGCCGCTAACAACATCTTCTCCTCCACCTTGGGGGCCGACAAAGAGGCTGGCGTGGCCCTCATCGGCTTGGCCTACGGCACGGCCAAGGCTGGGCTGGAGCGGTTCACCTGGGGCCTCTCCGCCGAGCTGGGCCGCTACAACATTGCGGTGAACGCCCTCAAGCCCCTGCGCCCGGTGCTTACCGAAGGTTTCCAGGCCCAGCGCCCCGACGCCGACCTTTCCGGCTGGGCCACCCCCGAGGACACGGTGAAGGCGGCGGTGTTCCTGGCTGGCCAGGACGCCCGCGGCCTGAGCGGCGCGGTGGTCACGGCGGAGGAGCTGGTGCGGAGGTTGGGGCTGTAGAAACCGTGGGATGGTTAGGGCGGCTCATGGTTCGACAAGCTCACCATGAGCGGGTGAGGAGCAATTCGGATGGCTTTCTACGTATACATTCTGCGATGCTCTGATGGCTCATACTACACTGGCCACACTGACAATCTGGAAGCCAGACTGGTTGCGCACCAGAGAGGGGCAATAGAAGGGTACACCTTTTCGCGTAGGCCTGTTCAGTTGGTATTTGCAGAACAATTTTCATCCAGGCAAGACGCCTTTGAACGAGAGAGGCAGGTTAAGGGTTGGTCTAGGGCCAAGAAGGATGCTCTGATTAGGCAGGATTGGGATAGCTTGAAATGGCTGGCACATACCGCTCATGGTGAGCTTGTCGAACCATGAGCGGAAATCTTTGTCCATTCGAAGGCTAACAAACACCCGCTCATCCTGAGCTTGTCGAAGGATGCGCGAAGGCAGGTACTCATGGACTTCTCCTTCATCCCCCTGGAGCAGGAACTGCAAAAACGGGTCAGGAAGCTGGCCCAGGATGAAATCGCCCCTATCGCCGCGGAAGCCGACGAGTCGGGCCGGGTGCACCGGGGCCTCATGTCCATCCTGGCCCGCAGCGGCTTGCTGCGCTACTGCGTGCCCCAGGAGTTCGGCGGCTACGGCGTCAAAGTAATTCGCCTGTGCCTCATCCGCGAGGAGCTGGCCCGCGTCTCCGGCCAGGCCGACACCAACTTCATCATGCAGGGCCTGGGCAGCTACCCCATCACCCTGGGCGGCACACCACAGCAGAAGGCCCGCTACCTGCCGCCCATCGCCAGGGGGGAAGCCATTGCCGCCTTTGCCCTCACCGAGCCGGGCGGCGGCTCCGACGTGCTGAACATGGCCACCAGCGCCACCCGCCACGGCGACGGCTGGGTGCTCAATGGCGAGAAGCGGTTTATCAGCCAGGCCGGGGACGCCCAGACTTACGTGGTCTTTGCCAAGACCGACCCCGCCGCAGGCAGCCGGGGCCTCTCCGCCTTTATTGTGGCGCAGGGCACCCCCGGCTTTGACGACTCCCACCGCCAGGACCTGCTGGCGCCCCATCCCATCGGCGCGCCCAGGTTCACCAACTGCCGCCTGCCTGGGGAGAACCTCATCGGCCAGCCGGGGCAGGGGCTGCGCCTGGCCCTGGGCACCCTGGACACCTTCCGCACCACCGTGGGCGCCGCCGCCGTGGGCATGGCCCAGGCTGCCTACGAGGCCGCCCTGTCCTACGCCAAGTCTCGCCCCATGTTCGGCCAGCATCTCAGCGACTTTCAGGCCACCCAGTTCAAGCTAGCCGACATGGCGGTGAACCTGGACGCCGCCCGGCTGCTCACCTACCGCTCCGCCTGGCTGAAAGACGCTGGGCAAGAGAGCGTCATCAAGGAAGCCTCCTTCGCCAAGCTTTTTGCCACCGAAGCCGCCTTCCGCATCGTCAACGAGGCGCTGCAAATCCACGGCGGCGCGGGGCTGGAAAAAGGCAGCCGGGTGGAGGCCCTGTACCGGGAGGTGCGCTCCCTGACCATCTACGAGGGCACGTCGGAAATCCAGCGACAGACCATTGCCCGGCAGTTGTTAAAGGAGGGCGGGTAGACCTTCCCCCTTAGAGGGTGTCTAAAAAGGTTAGGCGCTCGTGGTTCGACAGGCTCACCATGAGCGATCCTTCAGCCGAAGGACGCTCATCCTGAGCTTGTCGAAGGATGCGTTAACAGTCAGGCTGCTCAGGGTTCGACTATCTCACCATGAGCGAAGTCCTCACGCACCCTCATTAAACCTCCAGGGGCGTATCCTCCCGGTTGGCCCACTCGCCCATGGAGCCGTCGTAGTTCTTGGTCCGGCCGTAGCCCAGCAGTTGCAGCACAAACACGCCGTGCGCCGCACGGATGCCGCCCTGTCAATACGTGTAAACGCGCTTCTCTGGCGTAATGCCCTTTTGGGTGAGCATCCGCTGGATGTCTGCTGCGGGCTTGAAGCGGTGAGTATCCCGGTCCATCACGTTCAGCCATTCTAGATGCACCGCGCCGGGCACGTGGCCCACCCGCTTGTTGCCCCGGCTGTTGCTGCCGTCATACTCGCCGGCGCTGCGCACGTCCCAGACCACCACGTCCGACAAACGGCAGTTGGTCTTCAGTTCGTCCGTCTTGGTAATGATGGATGCATTAGCCTTGGGGGTGAACTTCACGGAGCCAACGGAATTGGGTCGGGCAAAACTCACCTGGCGTCCTTCGCTGACCCAGCGTCGCCAGCCTCCGTCCAGCACCTTGACGCTGGTGTGGCCGTAGTAGTTCAATGCCCACCACAGCCGGGCGGCGTACAGGCTCTGGGAGTTGTCATAAGCTACCACCAGGGTCTGGTCGCCAATGCCCAAGCCCTGGCTCATGGCGGCAAACTTGTCCGGCGGCATAATGTGGATGCGGCCCGTGTCCGGGTCCTTCTCGTAATTGTCGGGCACCAGCACCGCGCCGGGGATGTGGCCCCGGTTGTAGGCTGGCTCCACGTCGCAGTCCACTATCACCAGGTTAGGGTCGGCCTTGTGAGTTTCCACCCAGGCGGCATCCACCAGGTACTCGGGATGGGCAAAGCCCGTGGCAGTGGTCATGGTTCCTCCTTGGCTGCCGAATAAGATTACTTAAGCAATGCAGGCACCGGCGCCAGACGCCGGTGGATGGGATCTACGGCTAAGCCAAATATCTCCAATGCTGTTGCGCCGAGAAGGGGGGACATGTTCTCTTCCGCAAATACAACCAGCAAGAAGAGTTCTTGGCTCTCAAAACGGATCCGCGCCTGTCCGATTGGATACTCGACAATGTGGTTGTTAGCTAACTCAAACTGCCGGTATCCTACTCGTGCCACTCCGAGACTCTCCAAGATGCTTGCTGGTATTGCAGTATAATTCGCCCCAGTGTCCACCAGCGCGTCCACCGCCACGAAATGACGGCCTGCCAAGTCGCCCACTTCGATGGGAACAGAGAAAGTCCCCATTCTGCCTCCCTAATGATCCCTGGCCCAATTGTAGGCCACGCCCCAGGCAGGGTCAACGCGGGCATGAAGCTAGCCCAGCTTCCATCTATCCAATTTGCCCATCGTGAGGGCAAGGGCTAGAATAGGGCCACTGCAGATTGTCCCTGGGGAGGTCTTTTCCGATGCGCAATGAGTTTACGGCTATCATTGAGCAGGACGGTGGTTGGTATGTTGCCTACTGCCTGGAGATTCCTGGCGCCAACGGCCAAGGCAAGACCAAGCAGGAAGCCCTGGTAAACCTGGGCGAGGCCATATCCTTGGTTCTGGAAGACCGGAGGGAAGACGGCTTGCGTGGTTTGCCGCCTGGCGCTATGCGTGAGATGGTTGTGGTGCAGTGAACAGGGGTGATTTGCTCCGGCGCCTTCAACAACACGGTTGCTGCCTCAAGCGTGAAGGCAGCTCCCATTCCTTGTGGTGCAGCCCAGTTACTGGAGCTGTTGAAGCTGTCTCCCGCCATGTTGAAATAGCCAATGTGTTGGCCCGCAAGATTTGCCGCAACTTGTCGGTTCCAGAGATTGGCAGGGAGTAGGCAAATGGTATAGCTCCCTAAAGTACTTATTGGCAGGTATAGTGCTGATTTTGCCACTGACCGGATGTATATTTGCACCAGTGACTCCGCAAGACCAGCGATTCCACATCCACGGGATAGCTTTCAATGCGCCGAGTGGAATGGTGCTAGATGAGTATACTTTCGATACACAGAGGGGGATTTTTCAAAAGGGGCCTTCCCACCCCGATTCGGGTGTGGTTATGAGCACCCACGAGAATTTCGTACTGGAGTGGGTATATGCACCCGAGTTCACGCCTGAACTTGCACGGCGTCAGGTCCTCAATGGTCCAGAGTTCTTTGGGCCACCAACTGCCGTAACTCTGACGAGTAGTCCAGCGACAAAACGCTTTTCCAATTTTGACGTCACTTTCGCTGAGTTGTATCTAAAGTTCGCGCCTGGTGATGAGACGCCGGGCATCATCGGTGTATGGTACTGCCCTGACAGCCAAAGGGCCATCATCCACATCGCGCTGTACAAGCGCCCTCTCCCGGAATTGGGTAGATTTATGGACAACTTTTCCTGCAATTAGACTTTTCCTTCAAGGATTCCTGACGGTGCCCCTACGTAGCACGCCCTCAAATTTCCATCATGGAGGTGCTCCCATGACTCAACAGGAACGCATTGACCACCTGCTTCAAGACCGGGAGGAAATCCTTCCCCCGCAGCACCTGGTGCGCCAGGCCAGCCTGCCAGACCTGGACGCCGCCTGCCAGCGCGCCGCTCAGGACCCGGAAGGCTTTTGGGCTGAGGTTGCCTCCGAGTTGCACTGGTTCCGTCCCTGGCAGAAAGTGTTCCAGTGGGACTATCCCAGCTTCCAGTGGTTTGTGGGTGCCCAGTGCAACATCACCGACAACTGCCTGGACCGGCACCTGGCCACGCCCCGCCGCAACAAGGCCGCCTTCGTCTGGCTGGGCGAGGACGGTTCCCAACGGGTGCTGACCTACGCCCAACTGGCCCAGCAGGTCAACCGCTTTGCCAACGGCCTCAAGTCCCTGGGCGTGGGCAAGGGCGACCGGGTGGTGATTTATATGCCGCTGACCATTGAAGGCGTGGTAGCCATGCTGGCCTGCGCCCGCATCGGCGCAGTGCATAGCGTGGTCTATGCTGGATTCAGCGTGGCCGCTCTGCGGGGCCGTATCCAGGACGCCCAGGCCAGGGTGCTGATTACCGCCGACTTCGGCTACCGCCGGGGCAACCGGGTCAAGCTCAAGGAGATTAGCGACGAGGCGGTGCAGGGCCTGGACTTTGTGCAGCACGTCATCGTCTGGCGGCGGGAGGCCAGGCCGCCCCTGGGTCCCCGGGAGGTGGACTTTGACGACTTGCTGGCCAAGGGCAGCATGCACTGCCCGCCAGAGGCTCTGGACTCGGAGCACCCCCTGTACATCCTCTACACCAGCGGCACCACCGGCAAACCCAAGGGCGTGCTCCACGTCCACGGCGGCTACATGGTGGGCACCTACTACCATTTCAAGACCTTCTGGGACATCAAAGAAACGGACGTCTTCTACTGCACTTCTGACTTGGGCTGGGCCGTGGGCCACAGCTACATCGTCTATGCTCCCCTGGTGGCCGGGGCCACCACCGTGTTCCGGGAAGGGGCCATTGACTATCCCCACCCTGGCGTGTTTTACGAGGTCATTGAGAAGCAGGGTGTCAACGTGCTGTTCACCGCCCCCACTGCGGTGCGGATGCTGATGCGCTACGGCGAGTCCTACCCCCAAAAGTACGACCTGCGCTCCTTAAGGCTGTTCACCTGCGCCGGCGAGCCCCTGAACCCAGAGGCCCTGCGTTGGGCCTACCAGCACATCTGCGGCAGCGGCCGGTGGGGTCACGTGGTGGACAACTGGTGGCAGACCGAGACCGGCGGCCCCTGCCTGGGCACTCCCGCTACTATCCCTGTGCGGCCTGGCCGGGTGGGCAAGCCGCTGCCTGGGGCGCTTATGGACATCGTGGACCGGGAGGGCCAGCCCATTACTGAGCCGGACCAGGGCGGCCTGCTGGTTATCAAGCGCCCCTTCCCCCACTTCTACCGCACCGCCTACGGCGACCCGGACCGCTATGCCCGGGACTGGAATACCATCCCCGGCTATTATCTGACCGGCGATGTGGCGTTGAGGGATGCCGATGGCTACTACATGGTGGTAGGCCGCGCCGACGATGTGCTGAAGGTGGCGGGCCACCGCATCGGCACCGCCGAGGTGGAAAGCGCCCTGGTCTCCCACCCAGCGGTGGCGGAGGCGGCGGTCATCGGCAAGCCCGATCCGGTCAAGGGCGAATCCATCAAGGGCTTTGTCACCTTGCGAGTGGGCCAGTCGCCTTCGGAGCAGATGGCCGACGCTCTGAAGCTCCACGTGCGCCACGAACTGGGCCCCATCGCGGTGCCCAGCGAGATTGAGTTTACCCCAGCGTTGCCTAAGACCCGCTCCGGCAAAATCATGCGGCGTCTGCTTAAAGCCCGGGAGTTGGGCTTGGACCCCGGCGACGTGACTACCCTGGAGGAGTGATAAGATGTAGGGAGAGAGGTGCTGCCATGACCACTCAGACCATTCCCGTGGTGCGACGCCGCTTCACATCCGAGGACTACCACCGCATGGCCCAGGCCGGCATCCTGGGGGAAGATGACCGGGTGGAGCTTATTGAAGGGGAGATTGTGGAGATGGCCCCCATCGGCAGCCGCCACCAGGGCGGTGTAAACCGGTTAACCGCACTTTTCTTTCGTGTGATGGCAGACCGGGCCATTGTCAGCGTACAAGGCCCCATCCGCCTGGGTGAGTATGGGGAGCCGCAGCCCGACGTTGTCCTGCTGCGCCCTCGCCCCGACTACTACGCCGGTGCCCATCCCACGCCAGAGGACGTGCTGCTGCTGGTGGAAGTCTCCGACAGTTCAGGAGACTACGACCGGCAGGTAAAAGCGCCCCTCTACGCCCGCCACGGCATCCTGGAATGCTGGCTGGTGGACCTGGAAGCAGACCTGGTGGAGGTGTACCGGCAACCATCACCGGAGGGCTACCAGGAAGTCATCCAGGCTGCCCGCGGGCAGCGCCTCACCCCCCAAGCCTTCCCCGGCCTGGCGGTGCGGGTGGAGGAGATGCTGGGGCAACGGCCACGGTAAATCCGACAAACCTTGCTGCATGGGGGTACTGCAACATGACCTTACAACGAACCCGGCGCCGCTTCACCGCCGAGGACTACCACCGCATGGCCCAGGCCGGCATCCTGGGGGAAGATGACAGGGTGGAGCTTATTGAAGGGGAGATTGTGGAGATGGCCCCCATCGGCAGCCGTCATCAGGCGTATGTAGATCGGCTTAACACGTTGTTTGCTCGCCGGATGGAGGGCCGTGCAATAATCCGTGTGCAAGGCCCCATCGTGCTGGGAGGGGACTCGGAGCCACAGCCAGACCTGGCCCTGCTGCGCCCTCGCCCCGACTATTACGCCGGTGCCCATCCCACGCCAGAGGACGTGCTGCTGCTGGTGGAAGTCTCCGACAGTTCAGGAGACTACGACCGGCAGGTAAAAGCGCCCCTCTACGCCCGCCACGGCATTCTGGAATACTGGCTGGTGGGCCTGGAAGCCGGAGTGGTGGAAGTGTACCGGCAGCCTGCGCCAGAAGGCTACCAGCAAGTTTCCCAAGTTGCCCGCGGGCAGCGCCTCACCCTGCAAGCCTTTCCCAGCCTGAAGGTGCGGGTTGAGGATGTGCTGGGGTAATGACTAGTTCGAGTTAGAGGGGCATGGTGTCAGGAACTCGCACTGATGAACTTTAAGCTACGTTATGCAGTCTTGGCTGCCAGGGCGTTAATCTTCTCTGCCCACCCTTCGTCCGTGGGCATGCTTAAAATAATCCTCCGGTAACTGCCCCGCTTCAAGTGCACTGTCAAAAAGTGCCGCCGTCCCCGGAACACGCACCAAAACTCTTTCCCCCTCCTGGTATAGTAAGTCCCAGCCTTCACCACCCCAGGCAAATAGCTCCCCGGCGCCCGAAGTTCCGCCCAGTTGCCTTTTGGCGTCTCAGTGGTGGCCTTATCAATGTCTTGCAACGCCACCCGCAACGACCCGCGCACTGACAGGATTTTCTCCAGAGTGGACAGATTTATAACCAGCCTGCCGTCTTCAATGCTGAGCTGCATAATTTCGCGCGTTCTCCCCAGGTGTTTGGCTGGAAGCGCTTGCTGCCGAAGCCATAATCGGCTGGTCTGCAAAGCAGCAGGGGCGCTTCAGCATTAGAAACGCCCCTGCAAAACCGCTCGATTCGTCTTTTGGGCTACGGCCTGGGACCTCTGGGCCCGCCGCTGCCGCCCAGGAAGCGCCGGTCCGAGGGGCCGCCGCCGGGACGAGGGCTGCTGCCTAGCCGGGGTGGGCCGCCGGGCCGTGGGGAACCGCCGGGGCCGGAGCGCGGTCCGCCCATGCCGCCGGGACGCGGGCCGCCCGCGCCGGGGCCAGGGCCGCGGTCGCCAAATCCAGGTCGCCGGGGCCGGTCCATGCCGCCGCCGGGGCCGCCCCGACCGCCGCCAGGGCCGCCGGGCCGGGGCCTGCCACCGCGGTCGCCAAAGGAACGGGGCGGGCCAGAGGGCCGTGGTGCGGCGCTGGGTGTTGCCGGCGTGCCGTCATCGCCGAACAGGGCGCGGCGGGACAGGTTCAGCCGCCCCATGGCATCAATTTCTTGAATCATTACCGTAATCTCCTGGCCGATGCGGACTTCCTCCGCCATTTCGCCCAGGTCTTCGCTGCGCACCAGGCCCTCCCGGCCCGGCAGCAGCTCCACAAAGGCGCCAAAGTTGGTCAGGCGAGTCACCTTGCCGGTGAAGATGTCCCCTACTACCAGTTCCCTGGTAAGGCCTTCCACCCGGCTGCGGGCCAGTTCCAGCATAGCCTGGTCGCTGGAGCCAATGGTCACCGAGCCGTCGTCTTCCACGTCAATGGATGCGCCCGTCTCTTCAATGATGGCCCGGATTACCCGGCCGCCGGGGCCGATTAGCGCGCCAATCTTCTCCACGGGGATTTGCAGGCGGATCATCTTGGGTGCGTAAGGGCTAAGCTCGGTGCGGGGCTGCTCAATGGCATCCTTCATCTTGTCCAGAATGAACAGCCTGCCCACCCGGGCCTGCTCCAGGGCCTGGCTCAATACCTCCTGGCTCAAGCCCCGGATTTTAATATCCATTTGCAGGGCGTTGACTCCATTTGCGGTGCCCGCCACCTTGAAGTCCATGTCTCCCAAAAAGTCCTCAATGCCCTGAATGTCGCTGAGTACTGCAAACCCGCCATCCTCGCCGGTGACCAGTCCCATGGCAATGCCAGCTACCGGCGCTTTCATGGGGACGCCTGCGTCCATCAAGGCCAGGGATGAGCCGCACACACTGCCCATAGATGTGCTGCCGTTGGAACTGAGCACTTCAGACACCACCCGGATGGCGTAAGGGAACTCGTCTTCCGGCGGCAGGGCGGGTAAAATGGCCCGCTCCGCCAGGGCGCCGTGGCCAATCTCCCGCCTTCCGGGGGAGCCAATGCGCCCGGTCTCGCCGGTGGAGTAGGGCGGGAAATTGTAGTGGTGCATATATAGCTTGGTGTTGTCCGGAGCCACCGTGTCCAGGGTCTGCTTCATCTGCAAGGAGGCCAGGGTGGCTATGGAGAGCACCTGGGTGTGGCCACGGGTGAACAGGCCGGAGCCGTGGGTGCGGGGCAGCACGCCTACTTCACAAGTAATGGGCCGGATGTCTGTCAGGCCGCGGCCGTCGGGCCGGATGCCCTGTCCCAGAATGCGGCGGCGCACCTCGTCCTTATACAGGTTCTTGAACGCCTCAGCCAGCTTTTCAGATGGGTATTGCTCCCCCAGAGCTGTCTTGACCTCATCTTCCAGCCGGTTCTCCGCCTCTTCCCGGGCTTCCTTGCCCAGGTTCTCCTCCAGGATAGCGGCCAGCCGCCCATTGAGGATTTCTTTAACCTGGGCATGGAGCTTTTCCGCTTCCTCGTAATCTACGGTGATGGCCACCTTGGACTTGCCCACCCGGCTGGTCAGTTCGTCAATCATGTCTATAACCAGCAGGTTCACGTCCTGGGCGCGGCGGATTCCTTCCAGGATTACCTGTTCCGAAACTTCGTCAGAGCCGGACTCCACCATCATTATGGCGTCGCGAGTGCCGGCCACCACCATGCTCATTTGGGAATCGTTTTCCTCATCGTAGGAAGGGTTGACCAGGTACTGGCCGTCCTTGTAGCCGATCCGGCATGCGCCGATGGGTCCGTTAAAAGGTATCTGGGAGATGGACAGGGCGGCGGAAGCGCCGATGATTCCCAAAACTTCCGGCGGGTTCTTCTGGTCGGCGGACAGCACGGTGAGGACAACCTGGAGGTCGTTGTGCAATCCCTTGGGGAACAGGGGGCGGATGGGCCGGTCCGTAAGCCGGGCGGAGAGAATGGCCTCTTGCCCGGGGCGGCCTTCCCGTCGGAAGAAGCTGCCGGGAATTTTGCCCACGGAGTAGAGCCGTTCTTCAAACTCCACAGTCAGGGGCAGAAAGTCTATGCCCAGGCGGGGCTTTTGCGACATGACTGCCGTAGCCAGGAGAATGGTCTCTCCGTAAGTGACTACCACGGCGCCGTGGGCTTGTCCGGCCAGCTTGCCGGTCTCCAGGGTTAGCTTTTCGTTGCCAATAACGCGTTCAACAAGTGTAGACATAGAGGGGTTGGAAAACCTCACTTCAGAATAGGGGAGGGCTAATGCAAATAGTCCCGACTAGTCGGGACTATTTCTGGGCGGAGTTTAGCGCCGTAGTCCGAGGCGGGAGATTAGCGACTGATACCGTCCCACGTCTTCTTTGCTGAGGTAGTTGAGCAGCCGCCGCCGCTTGGAGACCATTCCCACTAACCCGCGCCGGGAGTGGAGGTCCTGTTTGTGGGTGCGGAGGTGCTCACTGAGGTGCTTGATCCGCTCAGTGAGGATGGCAACCTGCAGTTCGGTGGAGCCGGTATCGCTGTCGTGTCGTCGGTAGTCCTGGGTAATCTTTTCCCTGGTAGCGCCGTCTAGCATTTGGTCACATGTAGCCTTTTTAACTTTTTCTTCATCAACGGGCGAATTATAGCATGGCCTCTGGTGACGTAGCAATGCCGATGGCAGCCGCTTTGTGCGGGTTCATTAAACAGCCAAGATTACTCTTTCTAGGAACGGTTCCATATCCTATAATAGTCTCCCCGTTAATGCCGAGACAGGCGCGCAAGTACAATTGTTATCTTGCTTCATGGCGGGTAGAAATTTCGCGCACGGCTCGCAGGTGACGCCGTGAATAAGGCCAAGGAGGAGAACATGGCCAGCGCCAAGTTTGTTAAAGTGGCCCAAGTGGATGAAATTCCTTCCGGTCAGATGAAGATGGTGGAAATAGGCAGTGAGCAGGTGCTGCTGGCCAACGTATCAGGTAAAATATATGCCTGCTCGGACATCTGCTCCCATTCTTACGCCTCTTTGTCCGAAGGCGACCTGAAGGACGAAGAAGTGCAATGCCCGCTCCACGGAGGTTCTTTCAATGTCATTACCGGCGAGCCGATGAGCGCGCCCTGCGAAGAGAAAATTAAGACCTTTGAAGTGCGCATTGCCGGCCAGGACGTGCTGGTAGGGCCGGCTAAAGACTAGCTTTTTCTTACCAGGTTGAGGTCCAGTTCCAGACGGATATTGTCCTCTACGCTGACCACCAGGAACACGGAAGGTATTTTTAGCCCAAACTGGCTAAAGGGGAAAGCCGTAGTAGCCTTGCCGGTGAATCCCTGCTGGGTGAAGTCTCCGGCAACATCCCAGGTCACTGGGCTGGCGACCCCGTGCAAGGTCAGGTCCCCGGTCAACTGGAACTGGGCCTTTCCTTGCACTGGCAGCGGGGCCGTCAAGCCCTTAATTTCCCGGGCCACAAACTCCGCATTGGGAAACCGGCTGGTCTCCAGGGTGTTGCGGCGCACGTAATTGTCCCGGCGGGAATCGTTGGTCTGCAAGTTGGTCAAATCCACATTGAACTTGGACTCTTCCGCCAGGACCGCATTATCTTTCCGCAATGATATACTTCCCGTCACCGCCCTGGTGGTCCCCACGGCGTCATTGGGCAGGCTCAGGTTTGCCAGCTGCTCCCGAACCATGTACCTGGCGGTGGTGCCTTCCGCTACTTCCAGTCGCACCTGGACTGTTCCGGGCAGCACCAGGGCGCTGGTGGGCAGCGGGGTGGCCGCCGGGAGCGGCGTGCTGGCAGGTATTGACGTGGCAATGGGGACAGGCGTGTTTGTGGGCACTGCCGTTGCGGCGGGCGCAAGAGTGGCAGGCGGCACTGGGGTGCTGATAGAGACGCTGGTAGCCGTAGGAGCAGCAGTGGCGGCGGGAATGGCAGTGGGCGCCGACGGCGCAGGCGTAACGGCGGTGGCGCAGCCAGCGAGTAAAATTGCCGCCGGCACTGTGAAAGCAACCAGAATATTCCGGTATGGCGACATGAATGCATCCCTCTACAGAGACGGTCCGGCAAAGGCCTGCACGGCTTTTTAGGGAGCAGTCAGCCAGGAGGACGAAAGGCTAAGTGGGTGCCATTTGGAAGGCGGCCAATATACAAACCAGGCCTTGCCGACAATGAGACCTTCGGGCACCGCGCCCCAGTTGCGGGAGTCGTTGCTGCTGGGGCGGTTATCGCCCAGGACGAAATACTCCTTGTCCTTAAGCCGTATCGGCGACATCTCTGACAGGTCATGGGCTTGCAGATAAGGTTCCTGCAATCGCTTACCACTTACGAACACTTCGCCCTGGCGGATTTCCACCTGTTCTCCCGGCAGGCCGATGACGCGCTTCACAAAGTCCCGGCCAGGGTCCCTGGGGAATTGAAAGACAATGACATCGCCGCGGTGTGGCGGATGAATGGCGTATGGCTTATTCCCGGCGTGGGCATCCCAGAACGGCACAAGACGAGACAGACGATTTTCGTCAATGCGCAAATAGACCACTTTGTTGACCAGCAGGTACTGCCCGCCTTGCAGGGTGGGATACATGCTGGAACCCTCCACCCGGAAGTTTTGTACGCTGGTCTGGATGACCAGGAACACTACCAGCGCCAGTAATACAGCTTCAACGAACTCGCGCGCCACAGAGGACATCACAATATTGCCAGCCATCAGTATCTGGTTAGCCCAACAAGAATTATAGCATCAAAGGTTGTTAGCCAAGTTCCGACGCAGTTGTCACTGAATTGTCATACTTTGTGTTACATATGGCATAAGTTAGTCGCCAAATGCTTGTTGGCAAGACTTCAGCCTTTCGGTATCCTCAATCGAGTCAAAGTCCATACGCTTCAGATTGTGTGATTTTCGATTGTATTTGGCAGAATTCTTCTGGGGAAGCCGGGTGTACGCTTGCTGGGAGGTGACTAGAGCGTGTCGTCAAAATAACTTACTCCAGATTATTACCGCTCGGATCTGACAGGAAGCTAGGTAAGAGGCAGACCCTTTGGCATAACGGGTCGCTATGCCCCGCCACTGTTTG
>Ga0194131_10007523_pt1 | contig 14617 bp, 17 predicted proteins | sample TA2KigO120mmetaG_FD_148631 | JGI IMG/M metagenome (GOLD analysis project Ga0194131, IMG submission 148631) | Freshwater microbial communities from Lake Tanganyika, Tanzania - TA2015053 Kigoma Offshore 120m | ecosystem: Environmental > Aquatic > Freshwater > Lake | place: Tanzania: Lake... | reverse complement strand
CTCGTTTGTGCAAATTGCCATAGAGAACTCGAAGCCGGCATTACGCAGCTTCCTTGGGAAACCAAGGATGAAAAACAAGGTGAAATCGGTGAAACCCTAAATCGACAAAGTCGATTGGGCAATACCGAGCCAAGCTTAATTTCTCTTTATAAAAGTAGAATTAAGAAGGTGTAGAGACTATCCTTTTTAGGAGTAGCCCCCATAAATGGGGTCAAAGCGCCTTGCACCCAATTAAACGGGTGATGATATAGTCCACGCATCGTGGAAACACGAGAATAAGTGTAACGAGAGGGTCGTAGGTTCGAATCCTACCGGGGGAGCCAAGAAGGACGAGCATCAGCGAAAGCTGGTGCTTTTCCTTTTTTAGTGAGTATTTGTGAGGAGATTTTATTGTCGGTAGAGGTTCGAGCCAAAACTAATTCTTTTTCTACTTCGCCTACATTTCTTTTTTAACTGGTTTATAAACGGCATCAAACATAACCAATAGCTGCGCTGCTTTTTCCAATGCCAAATCATCGGAAATGTCTTCTCCGGTTTCCGCTTTCCAGATTTCTTTGAACTCTTGTAGTGCTTGTTGATTCAACATAAAAGCCCGCTATTGGCTTGGCAGGTTTCCACTTGGAAATTGGCGACCTGCAAAGCCAGCAGAGGGCTTTACACAATTTTCCAAGTGGAATCCTCGCCACGGGCTAAATAAAAAACTGCCCGTAAAATCGCAAAACGACTCCTGGATAGTTATTCCTATCTCAGAAAATCGCGGATACGATTTTATTGGCAGTTACGAGATGTTGTAGTCGCCGTTTTCTCTCGGCGCTATGTAACTTAAATTAATTATAACTAGCGGCAATTATTTACTCAATAGTCTTTTTATAAAACTTTGATGATATGAAGAGATGAACTCCGTTATGACTTGTTATAACTCTCTTATGTGGCAAAAATATTTTATCCACAGCCAAAAAACAGGTATGACAATTATTGACCTACAAGTTTTTTAGAGCTAGAATTAAATTGTATGAAAATCTACACCATTCAAGAAGTTGCAAAGCTTCTCAAATGTTCAGAGCGCCAAATCTTTAGGTATTTGGCCAGTGGAAAACCACGGATCAAAGCAGGGTAAGTGGAGATTTACGGATGAAGATGTCCGCACCTTTCTAAATAAGGGACGACAAACATCCAAAGGGAAAAAATAAAACTATGGATAATATTAAAAAACTTACAGAAAAAATAATTGCATTCAGAGATGCTAGAGATTGGAAACAGTTCCATAATCCTAAAGACATAGCCCTGTCGCTTGTTCTTGAAGCCGCTGAGGTTCTTGAACACTTTCAATGGAAGAGCAAGGAGGAAATAGAAGCGTATATCAAGACGAACAAGGGTGATATTGGCGAAGAATTGTCAGATGTATTGTATTGGGTGCTTTTGATGAGCAATGACTTAAATATCGATATTGCTCAAGCTTTAGAAAAAAAGATGGAGCAAAATGAAAAGAAATATCCAATCGATAAAGCAAGGGGTAAGCACACTAAATACAACAAATTATGAGAAATATTTTCCTTGCGCCAAGAAGCAATGAGACCTCTCTTAAAAGATAACGAATGGTCTCATAAACTAAGAATACCATTTATGTCGTGGCTAGCTTCTCTTCCTCAAGAAGAAAAGAAAAAAACAAATAAGAAGTCAGAAATCTCTGAATACAAAGTTTACCCATTTAGCGACCTTTGGTAATAAGGACAAATATACTTGACATTATAACATTTTTATTATATAGTAGATGTACTTTTCATTTAATTACTTAAATCAAGAAAAAGAATGATCAAAAGTCATTCTTTTTTTGTTTAGAAATGATAGAAGAAGCAAAAAAACAAGATACAACAAGTCCAAAATCGCAAGGGTTTGAAGGACTAGGAATTCACCCAAAGATTATGGAGTCTTTGGCGATTTTGCATTTTAAGTCCCCTACTCCAATTCAGCATAAGGCTATACCAGTTGCCATTGAAGGAAAAGATATAATTGGAATTGCTCAAACTGGTACAGGAAAAACTTTGGCTTTCGGAATTCCTATGGTTCAAAGATTATCATCTCTTCCTAACAAGCAAGGGTTAGTTATTCTTCCAACCCGCGAATTGGCGCTTCAGGTGCAAGAAACTCTTCACAAAGTTTTTGGAAAACTTGGCTTAAAAACTGCGGTTTTGATTGGAGGAACAGGAATGGGTTTGCAAATAAAAAACTTAAAACAAAACCCAAATATTATAATTGCGACTCCCGGCAGACTAAATGACCACGTTGCCTCAAGAAATTTGAGTTTACAAAATGTTGCGGTTTTAGTTTTAGACGAGGCTGATCACATGTTTGATATGGGATTTGCCCCACAAATTAAAAAAATACTAACTCTCTTGCCAAAAGAGAGGCAAACATTACTTTTTTCAGCAACAATGCCTCATGAGATTTTAAAAGTTGCAACAACTTATATGCAGCTCCCATTAAGATTTGAGATTGCTCCACAAGGAACAACTGCAGAAAAAGTAGAACACGAATTATTTTTTGTACAAAAAGAGCAAAGAATGCCTTTACTAAAGAAAATATTATCTGAAAGTCAAGGAAGTATTTTGTTATTTTCTCGCACAAAGCACGGTGCAACTAAAATATGCAGACAATTGGTTTCACAAAACATTTCAGCAACAGAAATACATTCAAATAAATCATTAAATCAAAGAACAAGCGCACTTTCTGGGTTTAAATCAGGAAGATACAGAGTTCTTGTAGCAACTGATATTGCCTCAAGAGGAATTGATGTAAAGGGGCTTTCAATGGTTATAAACTATGATTTACCTGAATCAGCTAGTGATTATGTTCATAGAATTGGTAGAACAGGCAGAGCTGGACTTGCTGGTAAAGCCATTTCTTTTGCTACGCATGATCAACGCAGTAAAGTAAGAGAGATTGAAAGATTAATAAGATATGTAATACCTGTTTCACACCCAACAGGAATTGTAGCTGAACCACACATTCCTCAAAAAAAATACGTTCATACAAATTATGCCCCACCAAGAAATAAATTACGCAGAAATTTCCACAAAAAGTATTAATTTTAAAAACCGCATGGTACGCCCTGCGGTTTTTTGTTATAATTAAGTAATTAAATCTTAAAAGATATGAACAATCAAAACGATAAAGGAAGCAACCCAAATGATAATTACCCTATTAATCTTGAGGTAAACTACCCTGAAACCAGTTCACGACTACTAGCTCTATTGGGAATACCATTCTTTTTCTTAAAAGCATTACTTCTTTTGCCTCACTTAATCATAATGTGGTTTTTAAATATTGCCTGCGCAATTGCTGCATGGTTTGCTCTTTGGGTGGTTTTATTTACAGGAAAGTACCCAAAAACATTTTTTGACTTTATCTCAGGAGTGATTAGATGGCAAATAAGGTTAAACGCCTGGATATTTGGCTTAACCGACAAATATCCTCCATTTACTCTTTAATTAAATATTATTAAAAAACTAAAATGGAAAAAATAAACCAAGGAGGAAACGCGGTCTATGTGCTTGGCTTAATAGGAGCTGGCATATACTTTTTGAGTCATGCCACAACATTCATGGATGGAGTAATCGGAATTTTAAAGGCTTTGGTTTGGCCTGCGTTTTTTGTATATTATATTTTACAATTCTTGGGATTGTAAATAAAAAACATGAATTGGATAACTTACGCAATATTATCTGCTTTGTTTGCGGCTTTGGTTGCAATATTTGGCAAAATTGGAATACAGGGAGTTGATAGCAACTTGGCAGTAGCCATTAGAACAATTATTATAGTTTTGTTTGCATGGGGAATTGTTTTAATACAAGGAAATATTTCAGATATTTTTAAAATTTCTACTTTCTCTTTCACATTTATTATACTTTCTGCCATTGCCACGGGACTCTCTTGGCTTTTTTATTACAAGGCCCTACAACTTGGAGAAGTATCAAGAGTTGCTCCAATTGATAAGCTAAGCATTGCTCTAACAATTATCTTAGCTTTTATTATTTTGGGAGAAAAACCAAATTTAGGAAACATTACCGGGGGAATTCTAGTGACCCTTGGTGTTTTAGCCACTATTTTTATAAGGTAGATTATAAACTTATCAAATCATCAACTAAATTGACCTATCCTATTTAGTATAATAGTATAATTTTGTATCTGCACTTTAACATTAAAAAAGGAGGTTTACGTGACAAGAGAGAAGGAGCACGTTGAAATACTTTGGATTTCTGACTTGCACCTTGGATCAAAAGACTGCAATGCAAGAGGAATTTTAAGATTATTAAAAAAATACCACTTCAAAAAGCTTGTGGCTGTGGGAGACCTTAGCGAAGGCAAACCAATTGGTAAACTGCAAATAAAAATAGTTGAAAAGCTTAAAAAAATTCACCAGCAAGGAAAACTCGTGGTCACTTACGGCAACCACGACCCGAAAGGCAATGGTGTGTGCAGAGAAATTGGCATTCAAGCAGTTGAAGACTATACATGTTTAGTTGCAGGAAAAAGTATTTTTGCTACTCACGGTGATAAATTTAATGATCTAGGAGATAATCTAAACGATCATGTAATTGATTGGATAATATGCAAGCTAATGGTACTCCTAAAACTTATTAAACTAAGGGGCATTAACTTAGGCATAATAATCATCAAGCTTTGCGCTCAACTTAATGCACTCGAGGTGACAAGAAAGGCCAAAGAATTTGCCTCAAAGAAATATTACGACAAAATTATCTGCGGACACGTTCATGTACCATGTCATAGAATTTTCATGGTAAAAAAACGAAGAATTGATTACTTTAACTGCGGATCATTTTTTGATGGTGAGTCAACATATGTGGTCACTCACGAAAATGGCCACACATACCTTCGCAGTCTATAAGTCTGTGCCACTTTGCCAGACTTTTTTATTATGCAAAAAAATATTTATTGACAAAGATATTTTATGTTATAATGAACGAATATTATTAAATTTTAAAAAATGAAGGGACTAATTAATAAAATTTCAGATAATAAAATAGCTCTATATACAGCTGTAGCCTTAATTATTATTGGAGCACTTGCAGGGTATAGTTATATTAACAAGCAAACAACAGAATCTGACACTAAAATAACTGAAGATAATAATACCATTCAAAAATCAGAAACTCCAAAGTCAAATACTGGCTCAAGCAATAGTAACTTACCAACACAAAACATTTCATACAGCCAAGCTACCAAAACTTACTTAAACAAATCTATCCAGTTTGATGAAAATTGCCTAGCAAGTCCTAGTTATGGCTCTTTTAGATCAGGTGAAAATATAATGCTAGACAACAGGGGTAGTAACACAAGATCAATTTATCTTGATGGCAAAGAATACAAGATAGGTGCCTATGATTTTAAAATCGTTAATCTAACGACAACTTATCCCCTACCATACACAATAATGGTAGATTGCGGAAATGGAAAAAATAACGCAAGAATTCTTCTTCAGCAATAATTAATTTTTATAAATAATATTATGAAAAAATACACTTTAGTTGCAATAATTTTTTTATTATTTTTTGTAATAGCAGGGTTTTGGATATATAAAGCAAATAACAATTTGGAAATTGAAAACCAAAATCAAGTAATTAATGCAAAAAACTGCACCTACATTATTGATAATAAAGAATTTAAAGTAACTAACGGTTTTTCAGAAGAAATTATTGAGATAGATTCTGCCTCCAAAATAACAACTCAGTACTTTGGAAATGAGGTAAAAGATGATTTTAATGGCGATGGACTTAAAGATGCATCATTTATTATCACGCAAAACTCAGGTGGAAGCGGAACTTTTTACTACATTACAACTGTTTTGGGAAGCAACAAAAAAGAATGCATATCAACAAACTCAATCCTCCTTGGAGATAGAATCGCCCCACAAGTAACAAATTATATAAATGGACAAATCGTGGTAAATTATGCTGACAGAAAAGAAGGAGAACCAATGACAACCAACCCATCATTGGGAGTTTCAAGATATTTTACAATACAAAATTATAGTCTTATTGAAATTAAAAAATGAGCTTTCAATCAATTAACAGGACAATTGGGTATTCTTTGTTAATAGTAGGCATGTTATTAATAGTAATTCCCTTATTTCAGGTTTATAATATTTTTATTAACAAAGCAGGTGCTCCAGAAATAATAAAAACACAGCAATCTAGACTTAATGAAAATGTAAACGCCCTAGACATGCAAAAACAGGTAGAAAATGCCTTAATAAAAATTATCCCCATAGACCCTGTTATTAAAACAATAAACTTGATAATTTGGTTTATTTTACTGGCAATTTTTATGTTTGGAGGGAAACAAATCGCTTCAATTGGCATAATGCTTCTGAAGATACCTAGTTAACAAAAAAATCCGCCTTTCAAGGCGGATTTTTTATTATGTTTTAATAATAGTCTTTTATTTTTTTGAGCTCTCTATGTTTTCTTAGCTTCTCAATTGCTTTTGCTTGAATTTGTCTTATTCTTTCTCTTGTGACACCAAACTCAGCTCCGGTTTCTTCAAGAGTATGCATTACTCCATCTTCTAAACCAAATCTCATTTCCAAAATTTTTGTTTCTCTTTCTGAAAGTTCACTTGAAATTTCATCTAATCTTTCCTTTAAAAGATTCCTTGAGGCTTCTGTGTTAGGTGCAATTGTTTTATCATCTTTTATGAATTCAGCTAAAATACTATCTTGCTTGTCTTTATCTTCTCCTATTGGAGTTTCAAGTGAAACTGCCTTTTGGGCAATTTTTCTTATATGATGGACCTTATCTACCTCTAGTCCCATTTCAGCTGCAATCTCTTCAGCTAACGGCTCTCTACCAAGCTCCTGCAATAAGTTTTTTCTTATCTTTGTATATTTTGAGATTGTTTCTATCATGTGAACAGGAATTCTTATGGTTCTTGCTTGGTCTGCCAATGCTCTCGTAATAGCTTGTCTAATCCACCATGTAGCATAAGTTGAAAACTTGTATCCTTTTCTCCAATCAAACTTTTTTACTGCTTTAAATAAGCCAAGATTTCCCTCCTGAATCAAATCCAAAAGAGTTAAGTTTGGAGACCTACCAACATATTTTTTAGCAATTGAGACAACTAATCTTAGGTTTGCTAAAGCCAACTTGTCTTTAGCATCTTCTTCTCCCCTTTCAATTCTTTTTGCTAATTCCTTTTCTTCTTTTGCAGATAAAAAGCTAGACCTTCCAATTTCCTTCAAATACATTTGTATCGGGTCAATCTTTCCAAGAAGTATTTTTTTCTGCTTTTTCTCCTTCTTTACAGAAGTATCAAGAAATTCTGTGGCCTCCTTAATCTCAACGCCTCTTTCTCTTAGTAAGTCATAAGTTTCTTCCAGTTCCACAATATTTCTTTCTATGTTGGGCATTGCGTATAAAATCTCTGAAGTAGTCAAAAATCCCCTCTCTTCACCTTTTTTTACAATAGAGTCTATTTGTTCTTGAGTCACCTTAACTCTCACAACAGCCTTTACCTTTTTAGATGACTTTTTAGGTTTTTTATTTATTTTACCCTTAGTAATCTTTTTTTGAGACTTACCAGCCTTTGATTTTTTATTTTTCTTCATATGATTACTATAGTTGTTTTATTAGCTTATTAAACTCTTCTATTAGATTATTAACCTTTTCTTGGTCATTTTGCAACTCAGCTGATCTTATACTCTCTGAGATACTATTTAGTTTGTCCTTTAATTCTATATTTTTTAATTGCAAAAGACAAAGTTTCATCTCCTCTTCTGACTCACCCTCTACAACATAGTCATCTTTTAAAACGAGGGCTGCCACAAAATTTTTGAAATCACTATCGCCTGAAACTACAGATTCAATGATATTTTTGAAATTTTTATCTTCCTGTTCTTTTTCTACTATGTCTTTTGGTAAATATAAAAGACTTTTAACTTTTTTTATAAAATCTCCTATTTTATCTGAAAATAGCTTAAGGTGAGTCTCATCAATAAACTCAACGTGGGCTGGATTTTTAATGACTAATGTTAATATTTTTTCTTCAATCAGCCTTTTTCTTTGATTTTCTGGAATTTTATCAAAAACTAATTCTTCTTTTGCTTCTTTTACTGGCTCTTCAACATTACTTTCATTTACTACAATTTTACCAAGCTCCTCTATTACAACATCTTCTTTCACTTGTAGCATTTGAGAAATTTTTTGGATCCAGTGAGACTGCTCAATCTTATTTTGTAATCTTTTAATTGCGGGTAAAACAATTAAACCAATATCTTTTTTTCCTGAAGGAGAATTTTTATCAAACTTGGCAAAGGCAGAATCAAAATAATAATCCATGATTGACTTTGCTCCAGATACCGATTCCTCCCATATTTTTGAATCTTTTTTTATAATGTCCGCCGGGTCTGACTTACTTTTTCCCTCACCATAGCTTCCAATAATTTTGATGTTAAAGCCTTGCTCTTGAGCCAAATTAATACCTCTTTTTGTTGCAGAATCTCCAGCGACATCCATATCAAAGGCCAAAACAAGGTTATCTGAGTATCTTTTTAGTATAATCAAGTGTTTTTGAGTTAAAGCTGTACCAGAAGAAGCCACTGTATTGTCAAAACCTGCCTGATGGCACATTATAACATCAGTATAGCCTTCTGTCACTACACACTGGTTATTTTTCCTAATTGCGACCTTTGCATTGTTTAAGCCATACAATACTCCAGATTTATCATAAAGAACTGTCTGAGGAGTATTAATGTACTTTGCTGTTTCATTTTGTTGCTTGAAAACCCTCCCGCCAAAACCAACTACAGCTGAATTTAAGTCAAAAACCGGAAACATAATCCTGCCACGAAATCTATCATATGAATCATTTCCGCCAGTTGACTGATTATCCTTTTTAATAGCTAAACCAGCTTTTATTACCTCATCTCTACTATATCCCTTTGAAATTAAGAAGTCCGTTAAACCATTCCAAGTGTCTGGAGAGTATCCAACTCTCCACTTTTTAATTGAATCTTTTGTAATTCCTCTACCCACTAAATAATCTTCTACTTCTTTGCCAATAACACTGCCATCTAACTGCTTTTCAAAAAATTTACAGGCCAAATCACAAATTTCATACAGTCTAGTTCTTTCTGTTCTTAGTTGGGGGTTTTCTTTTTTTAATTCAACACCAGCCTTGTTAGCCAAAATTCTTAATGCGTCACCAAACTCAACACCTTCAATTCTCATTATAAAGTCAAAAATTGATGACCCTGCCCCACATCCAAAACAATGCCACATTTGTCGAGTAGGGCTAACAAAAAATGATGGAGATTTTTCTGAATGAAAAGGACAAACACCTCTGTAATTTATTCCAGTTTTTGTTAATTTGATGTAGCTTGAAATTACATCTAAGACATTGAGTTTATTTTTAATTTCTTCTACTTGAGAGTCCATATATTGTTATTAAGAAATTATGGCATAAAAAATCATAAAATCAAACTAAAAACCGACGCACGCCGGTTTTTAGTCTCTAATTATTTTGCCCTAATTTTTTGAGCAATATCTTTGAGTTCTTCTGTGTTTGCCTTGGGACCCAATTGAGTTGTAATATATCCTGGATATTCATCAAAAAAAACTTTATCCTTTGCCCACATTTCTTTAAATTCTGCCTCTAGGCCATGCATTGGATACAGTTTTATGTGTGCGTGATTAATACCCATTCCCTCCATTACCATTGCCACTCTTTTTACATTCAGCCCTTTTTCAATTATTTTAGCAACACTTTTTGAAGCAAGAAGAAAATTTTGATACATTTCATCTTCCATAGTAAAGACATATGAATCAAAATGGTTTTTAGTTACAACAAGCGTCATTCCTTTAACATTCGGGTTAACATCTAAAATGGCTAGAAACTTATCATTCTCCCATATTTTTTCAGATGCAATTTCTCCATTTACAATTTTACAGAAAATACAATCCTCCATTACTTAATCCTGTAGGTCAAATTAACGCTAATAGTAATTTCTGATTGGCCTGGCTCAATTTGAGGAGCAGGACTACTAGGCATAGACTCCTTTGCAACACTTGCCCCTCCAAGACCATAAGCGTAGTTATAACCTTCAGAGATATTCATTAATCTATCAATTTTTAGACCAGATTGCTTTGCAAGTTTTTCAGCTTTTTCTTTTGCCTGCTCAATTGCTTTTAACCGTGCTTCTTCTCTTACAGATTCAATATCATCAACTGTGAACTGTGGGCTACTTACATTATTTGCTCCAGCTGAAGTCACTTTATCAATAATTTGATTTATATTATCTAAATTTCTTACTTTCACCTCAACCTGCTGGTCCAACCTATATCCGATAATTTTATTGCTTTGCACAGGATAATACATTGGCATAATTGAACCACCTCCTCCATAACCATCAACAGCTCTATCGGATCCATAAGTTGGATATAGATTATATGAAGTTGTCTTAATGTCTTTATCTTCAACACCTAAATCCTTAATTGCCTTAATAACAGCATTCATTTTTTCATTGCTTTTATTTACAGCATCCTGACTTTTTGCAGATTCAGCAGTCACTCCAAAATTAATAATAGCAATATCTGGTTTTGCATAAGCTTTTCCTTCCCCTGAAACATAAATTTCTCTTGGATAATTTTGTGGCAGTGCTTTAAAATCATACATCATCTGTCCAATGATATAAACCACTACTAAAGCAATAACAGCCAGAATAATTTTATATAATCTGTCTGATATGTCTAAGGTATGATTTGTTTCCATACCTGCTTTTATCTCTGTGTTAAAATTTGCTTCCATAATAATGAGCGAGAAAGAAATGAAAATTTTATTTTCTTTTCAATCAAGCAGTTAATTGTATAAATTGTACTATAATCTCTATATTTTTTTATTAAATAACATTAATTTCTATTTTCAACTTCATTCTAACAAAGATGGTAATTTTATCAATACTTAATTCTTTTGAATTGAAACTACTTTTCCATCATCTATTTTGACAATTTTTTGTGCCATCTTAGAATAGGTTTCCTCATGGGTCACCATTATTATTGTCTGACCCTTTTTGTGTAAACTTTTAAAAATTTCTAGGACCGCAGAAGAAGATTCGTTATCTAAGTTGGCTGTTGGCTCATCGGCAAAAAGAATTTTTGGATTATGAGATATTGCCCTTGCAATACTAACTCTTTGTTGTTCTCCCCCAGAAAGCTGACTCGGAAGATTGTTTAACCTATGTCCAAGTCCTACTTTTTCCAAAGCTTCTTTTGCTTTTTCATATGCTTTTTTATTTTCTAATTTCTGCATCAAAATTGGCAGTACCACATTTTCAATTGCCGTTAACTCAGGCAATAGCGCATAATCTTGAAAAACATACCCGCACTTTTGTAGTCTAAAATTTGTTTTTTCCTCTATGGTCATTTGATGAGCATTGTGACCATCAATAATAATTTCTCCTGAAGTAGGCTCGTCTAATAAACTCATTTGGTAAAGTAAGGTACTTTTTCCGGCTCCAGATCTTCCCATAATGGCAATAAACTCTCCTTTCTCGGCCTTAAAATCAATGCCTTTTAGCACTTTTGTTTGGACTTCGCCATCAGCATATGTTTTAGTTAAATTTTTTACCTCAATCATGATTTTATTAAGTAAAATGAATAGAATCATGCCGCGATGTTGGTCTAATATATAAGATACCTTGAGGCCAACTCGAGCGGCGAACCTTATCGTTCTTCATCTTCTAAACTATTTCCTTCCCAAAATTGAATCAAGTGTATTTTGCCTTACAATCATACGAGCTGGAATATACCCTGCAATTATTGTTGAAATTACAAGCAATGCCATGCGAAATAAGGTTTGATCAACAGGCGCCACTAGTATTCCATCTGAAAAAGGAAAATCAATTGGATATGCTTTAAATAACGGTACTAAAAATAAGTAAACCAATCCAATTCCAATTAATGACCCTAAAACCGCATAAAAAACTGACTGAAAAATATAAGAAGCTTCTATAGCCCCACCATTAATTCCAATTCCCTTTAAAATTCCAATGAACTTTTTTCTGGTAATAGCATTTATAAAAATCACAATAAAAATAGTAATTGATGAAACAACTAACCCAATAGAACTCAACACATTCCCTAGTAAGTTAAATGTGTTTACAATATCTTTTAAAAACTTTGGCTGGGCATCAACATAGGTTTGCACTTTTGCTAATTTATCAACACCACTTAAAATTAAATTTCTTTTAACTAAATTTGGATCAATGCCTTTTTCTAAATTGATTGCAATTTGACCCAGGTTTCCATCATCTCTTCCAATAAGTCCTCTGACTTGTGAGTCAACCATATATATTCCCCTACTTACATTGTCAATTTTACTTTTTAATATCCCCTTAACAGTCACCTCTCTTTGTGCCCCATCAATATTTAATCTTAATTTAGTCCCAATGTAAACATTCTTTAAGGTAGTGAAATCAGCATTATCAATTGATAAGTATCTATCAAGAAGGAAATATCCAATCATTACTTTATCATAATCTCCGGGTGCCAAATAAGACCCCTCTAATACATGAGACTCAAGACCAGTCACCTCATCTTCTGCTGAAGGATTTATTCCTATTAGTTGCCCCGAAGCCAAATTTGCCTTATCTGTTTCTTTTTTTGTTTGGTAATTTGCCTCAAGACTCACGCCTTTTGTAAATCTTGGACTGATAGATTTAATTTCTGAAAAACTACGCAATATATTTAAAATATTATTGCTTCCCTCAATATAACCCTTGTTATCTAAATTAGATAAAAGTATATCTCCTGTGTATTGCTCATGCCACCCTGCAATTGAGCCTTCAATTAACCCAACCAAAATTCCGCTCAAAACAACTAGGTTTAAGAAGGTTAAAATCATAACAAAAACTATCAAACCTGTAGTCCAAATACTTGCCCTTCTGATTTGCCTTATAGCCAAAAAGAAGCCTATCTTAAAATCTATTAGAGATGCCATTTATTATTTGATAATTACAATATCGCCGTCAACAAGGCCTGAGGTAATTTCTATTTGGCCAAGAGAAGAAACTAGACCAGTTTTAATTTCTCTTTCTACAACATCTTTTCCACTCTGAACCATCACAAACTTTTTGCCGCCCTGCAACTTAACAACCCCCTGAGGAACAGAAATAACATTTTCTTTCTTTTCTGTTAAAACAACTACATTAGCTGACATTCCAGACCTCAGTCTCTCATCTAGACCATCAAATTGTAATTTTGTTCTATATGTTGCCACTCCATCTTTTATGGTTTCAGCAGGGTCAATTGAAACAACTCTTGCCTGAAACTTGGTTTGCTCTCCATAAGCATCAAGTGTTATTTCTGCAGGATCATTAACACTAATTAAAGAAACATAAATCTCTGGCACATAGCTTTCAATTTCAAGTGGATCTGCGCTAATAATTGAAACCGCGGTATTATTTGCTCCAAATATACTTCCTAATTTAACATTTACATTTGTAATAACTCCATCAATAGGAGAATAAATTTGTCTTTTTCTTAGTTGAGCCAATATATTCTGTTCAGATGCCTTTGCCTGATCAATTTGTGCCTGATAAACACCTATATCTGAAGGTCTGGCTGGGGCCTTTACTAAAGATAACTCATTTTTAGACTTTTGCAGGTCAATTTTATAACTAGATATATCCTGAATAGATGACTTTAAATTAGTAAGAGCAGTATTGATATTTGTTTTATGGGTATCTAAAGTAGTTTTTGTTGCCGATGGAATTGTCGCAAAGTAAACCCCTAGGTCACATTGCTCTCTTATTACTCCCAATTCATTATAAACAACATTCAACGAATCTATTACTTTGTTATTAGCTTCATTAATACTACTATCGGTTGGTGTTAATTTTGCAATATCAATGTACGGTTTTACCGCTAATAAAGTACTTTCTATCTTTTGCCTACTAATGAAAACTTTTATCCCATATTGGTCAGCAGTCGAAAAATAATTAGACTGAACACTAAAAGCCGAGCTATTTGCATTATAGATTGCAAAGTAAGCACTATTTAAAACCTCCAGAGAATTACTATATGCATTATCTAAATCTTGCTGTGCAGAACTCACCTTATCTTCTGCGATTAGTATATCTTCGCTTGAAGATCCAGCTAAAAGTTGGTTTAACTTTGCTTCCTGAAGAGAAATACCCGCTCTAGTTTCTGATAGTTGAGCGCTAAGCTGAGATATGTCCTGCCCAGCCAATAGTTTACCCTGTTTTACACTATCACCCCCCTTTACATATATACTTCTTATCTGACCCGATTGCTCAAAAGACAAATCAATATCTTCTGTGGCAATTAATTTTCCTGAAACAGATATTTGTTGCAAGAATTCTCCAGGATGAACGACAATAGTCTCAACTTCTGCATCGCCCCTAAAAAATATAAACCAAATAATTATTACAACTACAACTGCAAAAACCCAGTACCACCTGTACTTTTTCTTGAAAATTAAGTTTTTAAAATGATTTATTTTACTTAGTATCTTCATCTTTTTTATATGACCCAGAATTATTATTATCAATTTTCATAGGAATAATAAATATAGAGATAATATA
>Ga0194131_10007521_pt1 | contig 14620 bp, 19 predicted proteins | sample TA2KigO120mmetaG_FD_148631 | JGI IMG/M metagenome (GOLD analysis project Ga0194131, IMG submission 148631) | Freshwater microbial communities from Lake Tanganyika, Tanzania - TA2015053 Kigoma Offshore 120m | ecosystem: Environmental > Aquatic > Freshwater > Lake | place: Tanzania: Lake... | reverse complement strand
ATGTCGGTAACGGTCAGAACGGCACTGCTTCATCATTTATCGGTTCGGCTAACGGTGGAGGCGGTGGAGGGGGCGCACAGCAGGCTGGGTCAGTTGGTGGTTCGGGCGGCGGAGGTTCAGGTACAACTAGCAGGTCGGGCGGAACAGCGGTATCTGGCGAAGGTAACAATGGCGGAGCAGGCGTACAAGCGTCAGGCGGCGGCGGCGGTGGCGGTGGTGGTGGCACGGGTTCTGCCGCTACGGGCACGACAGGTGGTGCTGGTGGCTCGGCATCAACGAACTCCTACAACGGTACGAGCACTTCTTATTCTGGCGGCGGCGGTGGTGGCGGAGACACCACAGGCGGCACAGGTGGAACGAACGCCGCTAACGGCGGCGGTGCAAGTGCTGCGGGCGGAGATGCTTCGGCTAATAGAGGCGGCGGCGGCGGTGGTGGTGGCAACAACGGCCCTAACGGCGGTAACGGCGGCTCAGGTCGGGTAATCATTCGCTATCTCACCGCAAACGCAACAGGCTTTACCGTGACCGCATCAGGGGCGACATCAGGGACACCAACCGTGGACGGCAGTTATTCTTATTTTCAGTTCGACGGCACGGGAAGTTTGACGGTAGCGTAATGGCACATTTTGCGTTAGTGGACGATACAAATACGGTGCGCGAGGTTTTGACGGTATCTAACGACGATTGCGGCGGCGGCGATTTTCCGGCTAGCGAACCAATCGGGCAAGCATTTTTGGCGGCGTGCGGCATAACCGGCACGTATCTACAAACTAGTTACCACGCAAATTTTAGGGGCCGTTACGCCGGCATTGGCATGATTTGGAACCCGGCAACACAAGAATTTGAGGAACGAAACAATGGATAAAAACGCGCAACTACAAACCGCCGATCAAACACTTAAAGGCGGTGTTATCGCGCTTGTGTCATACGTGGCAATGCGGCGCGGGTGGGAACCGGAACTAATCGCGTTGGCCATACCGGTTGTTAGCGGCGTGTTGGCCGCCATTAGCACGTTGTTTAACAACCGTTCTACGGCGTGCATGTTGATGTCAAAAGCGGACAAAAACAAGTAATGCCCGTTTACAAAGTGCCCGGCTACACGGTGGTGTCCGAGGCGTTACCGGGAACGACAGAGTGGGCCAAACAAGCCGCGTTGACTAGCGGCGGCGCATTGTGGGACAACGGCACGTATGCAATGAGGAACATGCGCGGCACCGGATCCGACACCACACGCGGCATTATTAGCAACCATGCGCGCGGCGTGGCAATGGACCTATCGTGGCGGCGGATCGAACCACGCAAATTGGGTGTAAATGACGGGCGCGTAAAAGCGGTCAAATGGTTGCAAACCGTGTTGGACAATTGGGAATTGTTGGGCGTGCAATGCGTATTGGATTATTTCCCGAACGATTACGGGCGCGGGTGGCGCGTTGACCGGGTAGAAGCGTTGCCGCAAAAACCGCACGCACACCAAGCATGGGTTAAATACAACCGGCCCACGATCCACAACGCACCCGGCGGCGATTGGTTCCACATAGAAATAACGTTGGGTATGGCCAACAACGCAGACCGCGTAAAACAAGCGTTTGACACCGTTTTTAGGCAATCCACCACCCCGCAACAACCGTTGGCTACGGTGGCACCAACAACAGAGAAAGGCAAGCGACGTGCCCGAACAGGAAAACCCACCCCCTAATTTGGTGTTCTATGAGGTGCTAACCGGCACATTGGACACCGGCATGCAAGTAATGGTGCAATTGTTCCGCCAACCGGACGGGCGGATCACGCTCGCGCAAATGGCGTTCAGACAGGCCACATGGGAAACGTGGGGCGCACCGGTTCGATTGCAAAACATGGGCACCACCGACACCACCACAGGCAAACCCGCGTGAACACCGTCATTGGCACCACGCTTGTGGGCATACTTATGGCGTTTAGCGTGTGGATTGCACCGCTACCGTCCGCACCCCTAAAAACGCCGCTACCGGCCCCCGTGTACCGTTCCACAAGCCCCGTAGAGGCCCCTAGCGTGCCCGTGGTTGAGCGCAAACCGCCAACCCCCACCACGGTGCCCACCCCCCCTATTGGGGCTTGTGGCGCGTGGGCCGAGTACGCGTTGGGCATGGGTTGGCCCGGTGTGGAAGCCCCGCAATTGGCCGAAATCATGCACCGGGAAAGCCGGTGTACCCCCAACGCAATCGGTGACAACGGCAATAGTTACGGGTTGCTACAAATCCATTGCCCCACGTGGGTAAAACCGTCAACGTATTGGCCGGACGGTTGGGCGGCGGCCAACGGCTATTTGATTACATGCAACGATTTGTTGGACCCGGCCACGAACCTTGCGTTGGGGTTTTTAATTTGGGCGGGCGTGCCCGGCAGTAGCGGCGGGTGGTGGAATTGGACCACGTACACACCATGAGCACATTGGACGTAATCGTGGTGTTTTGGTTGTTTGCCGTGACCGGCCTTGTGTTGTTTTTGGGTAGCAAATGAGCATGCTCATGGCAAGCGCACACGGGGACGGGCGCGTGTTGTTTGCGTTGTTATCCGGGTTACAGGAAAACACGCAAGACACACAAATTGCCGCGTTGGTGTTTGCGGCCATGGTCCGCATAAGGGTGTTGGAAACACGCATTGAGGAAACAAAAGCGGAAATAGCACGTTTAGAGGCCGTTACCCGTGTGGGTTACTGATCCGTGCAACACGCGTGGCGTGTGCGTGGATTTTGACCACGACGAATTGGCAACAACGCAACAATTCGTGCGCGAAATCATGGCGGACCACGATTGGCAACGCGCCCGGACGTTGCAAACGTACAAATTCCGCCGCGAGGAACAAGCCGTTAGGGGGTTTATTGCGGAACAGGCGTTGGCCACGTATCTGGACGCGCCGTATGTCATGGAAATTGGGCACAATGCGGCGCAACGTGCGGACGTGGACGGTATCGAAGTGCGAAGCGTGGGCCGGTTTACGGATTGTTTGATTACCACGCCGCAAGACAAACCAGCGGTGTACGTGTTGGCGGTTGTCGATTTGGATTTTTTGGAAGTGGTGTTACGCGGTTGGTTGCATTTACGGCATTGCCGCGTAAAAGAATATTGGCGCACCGACATACCCAAACCGGCGTTTTTGACACCGGCAACCGCGTTACACCCCATGGCTACGTTGCGCGACGAATACCAACAACGAAAGCGACGGTGAACAAGTGGCGTATGATTTGCAGGGCTACGTGGACGTGGCCACCCGGCTACGCATGGCCCTAAAAGATTGGCCGCAATTACGCATACAGGAAACCACCTGCACGCTCGAGCAGGTGGGCGAGCAATTGTTCATGGTGTGCGTTGTCACAATCTGGCGCGACGAACGCGACACCGTGCCGGTGATTGCGAGCGCGGCGGAACAAATACCGGGCCGCACACCGTACACACGCAACGCGGAACGCATGGTTGGGTTTACAAGCGCATTAGGACGCGGTTTGGGTTACATGGGCTACGGGATCGAAAAAGCGATTGCGAGCGCGGACGAAGTAGAACACCGCAAACAACAAGACGAAACGCAAATGTCAGACAGGCAACGGTTCGCGCAACAGGCACAGCGCACACAAACCGTGGTACAGGAACAAACCGACAAACGCCGCATAGGAAAGCCGGACGCGCCGGCCACGCCCGCGCAAATAAAAATGATCAAAATACAGGCAAAAAAAGCGGGAATTGACACGGACGAACAATTACAGCAAGTATGCACGGACACGTTGGGGGAAAATGTGGCCGTAAACAAATTGTCGAAACAACAAGCATCAACGCTCATTGAGGAAGTGTTGAAACTTGTGGCCGATAAGCAAGCCGAAGCCGGACGAAACGATCCGTTTTAGTAAACACAATTCAGGTTTGACCGTCACACGGTTACGTCCCGCACGTGTCTAGCGGGTGCCGGTGAAAATCCGCGTGGCCTAATCCGCCATAGTTCGCCCGTCAGACAGGCCGGGCTAATCATTGTCCACAGACATGGGGACAATGTGTGTGTGATCCGTGCATGACAAACGGGCGGGCGGGTGCCGGGGGCCGTGTGCCTAACCGACATGACAACCACAACTAACATGACAAGCACGCAAATGAAAACAGCGCACAAACCCGGACACGTTCGACAAGCCAACACACTTACAGCGCAAGCAAGTGAGCGAAGCGAACGCGCTAGCCGGGGGTGCGGGGGTGGTGCCCCCGCAATGGCCAATTGTGCCTAAACGCGGTAGCAACATACGCACAGCAAACACGGCATACAGGAAACGCCGCGCACAATTGCTAAAAGACAAACCAACATGCGTGTGGTGCAAACGCCGCCCGGCCACCGAAGCCGATCACCTAGTCCCCTATGACATAGCCGGTGACAACACCGAACTAGTCCCGTCATGCAAACAATGCAACAGCAAACGCGGCGCACGATACAAAGCGCAAAAAAACGCAAAAAGAAAAACAAAACAGCAAAAAGTTTTTTTTAACAAACAAGCATTGCCCCCGCGCCCATCTATCTCTGTATCCCCCAAGGTTCGAACCGAACCGGGTCGGCTTGGGGCGGACCGTCCGCGATTGGAAACGATCATGCCGAAACGGTACGCATCAAGCGGCAAGGAAATTTGCAAATGGGCCAAAACGCATTTAGGTGTTGACCTAATGCCGTGGCAACGGCACGTTGCCAAATGTTTGTTGGCAAACAAAAAAGCCACGTGGCTAAACCGGGTTGCCATGGTGTCGGTTGCGCGGCAAAACGGCAAAACCATTTTGTTAAAAGCGTTGTTGGGTTGGTACGTCACCGTTTGGGCACAAAAACAGGATCGGCCCGTGCTTGTCATAACTACGGCGCACAAATTGGATTTGGCGGTGGCATTGTTCCAAGACGTTGCACCAATCCTTAAAGACAAATTCGGGGCAACCGTAAAATACTCCTACGGGCGCAACGAACTACGTTTGGGCAATTGCGTGTGGGTGGTGCGGGCGGCCACCCCGTCCGCCGGTCACGGCCTATCGGCGGATCTGTTGTTGGTTGACGAGGTTTGGGGCGTGTCGCAAGAGGCGTTGGACGTGGGGTTGTTGCCAACGCAACGCGCAAAACCCAACCCGTTGTGCGTAATGTTTTCTACCGCCGGCACAGAGGAAAGCACGGCAATGTTGCGGTGGCGCGAGCAAGGTTTACGGGCCATTGACACCGGGCGGGACGCGCAAATGTATTTGGCGGAATACTCACCGCCGCCGCGTTTGGACCCTATGACGATTGAGGCGTGGCGGTACGCAAACCCGGCGTTGGGGCACACGATCACGGAACAAACGTTGCACGTGGAAGCACAGGCACCCAACCGGGCGGCGTTCCTGCGCTCGAGCGTCAACCTGTGGGTGCAATCGGACACCGGGTGGATTGCGCCGGGCGTGTGGGCGGCCAATGCGGTGGACACGCCACCGGCGGCGGGCGGGGTGTTGGCGGTGGAAGTGTCGTTTGATGAGGGCCGCTATTGCGCGGTGCGTGTTAACCGCGGTACGGATCATTGCGTAGCCACCGTCGAATTCGTGGTGGACACCATGGCCGAAGCGTGGCGGCGGATCGAAGCGGCGGCGGCGGACCCCAAATTGGTGTTGGCGGTAACACCCACGTTGGATTTGCATTGCCCGCTAACGTTGCAACGCCGCCGCCAAATTTGGGGCTATCAGGAAGTGACCCGCTACACGGCGGCGGTGCGCCAAATGATTATTGAGGGCAAACTACGGCACACCGGGGAAACAATGTTGGCCGAACACGTGGGCCGTGCGGTGGCGGGCCGCACACAAGGCACGATCAGTTTGTCTAGCCAACGTTCGCCCGGCCCTATCGAATTGGCGCGGTGTCTTGTTGCCGCAACCGGGTTGTTGATCCACGCCCGGCAACCCGTAGGCCGCCCGGCGTTTGCCACATCTACCATGCAACGCGCCGTTTAGTATCTAGGCCATGGGTTTGTTTAACCGCACGAAAACCGACACCGCTAAACCGGCGGTGGCCGCCGCACGCGGCGCGTACCCCGGTGCAACGCCTAGTGCCAACGGCATGTCAATGGTGGACAAGTTCGTGTTCTACACGGCGGACCCAAACGCCGAAGCGGCGTTAAGTGTTCCCACAGTCTCGCGGGCACGGGATCTTATTTGTTCCATGGTTGGTTGCCTAACGTTTAGGCAATACGCGTTGCAATGGAACGGTGAAAACATGGAACGCGTGTATTTGCCGCCGGACACGTGGTTTAACCAACCAGATCCCAACGTTACGCGCAATTTTATTTTGTCGAACACCGCAAGCGATCTACTCATGTACGGGCGGGCGTTTTGGGCGATAACGGAACGGTTGGGTAACGGGTTCCCGTCAAAATTTACGTGGCTACCCGCGCAAAACATTTACACGTTGGACCAAACCGGCCCGCAATGGTTCGGCCCGTCCGACCAAATCACGTTCCAAGGTTCCCCAATGCCAACGCGTGACGTGGTGCAATTCCTTAGCCCTAACGGTGGTTTGATCTATCAGGGTATTACGGCGATACGTACCGCGTTGCGTTTGCAACAAGCGGCAGATCGTTTTGCCACCGTACAAATACCGTCCGGGTATCTACGACAAGTTGGCGGCGAACCTATGAACGCACAGGAATTGGCGGACATGGCGGCGGCGTTTGCGGCGGCGCGTGAACAATCCACCGTTGCGGCGTTAAACGAATACGTCGAATACAAGGAAACGTCGCACAAGCCGGACGATTTGCAATTGGTGCAATCCCGCGAATTCATGGCGTTGGAAATGGCGCGGCTAGCGAACATCCCGGCGTACCTTGTCGGTGTGTCGGTGCCCGGCTACACGTACCAAAACGCGCAACAAGCCCGCGAGGATCTTTATTTGTTCGGGGCCAAGCCCCTAATTAGCGCAATTGAGGAAACCCTGAGTATGAACAGCATTATTCCGCGTGGCCGGCAAGTCGAATTGGACGTTAAAAGTTATTTGTACGAAAACGGCATGGGTAACGGTCAAAACGAACGCAACAGCAATGTTGCGGCGGGTGGTGCGCCCAACGTCGCGGACGTGCCACCCGTTGCAACGCGTAACGGTGTAAGGTGAACGCATGATTAGGTTTACGCCTAGCCCCGTCACGTTGCAAGCGGCGGACGGTGAGGGCAAACGCGAGATTATGGGCGTTGCCGCACCGTACAACGTTGTTGCCACGGTTGCGGACGGTACGGAAGTCAAGTTTTTGCCGGGATCGTTGCCGGTTGACGGGCCGGCCCCGAAACTGATACAAAACCACGATTTGACCGCCGCCATTGGCGTTGTTACTGAGCGTGTAGAGGACGAAAACGGCATGTATTTTGTGGCGCGGATCAGTAAAACCGCCGCCGGTAATGACGCGTTGGAATTGGCAAAAGACGGGGTTTTGGACGCGGTGAGCGTGGGGGCGGAACCCGTCGAATTTGAGCGCGACGAAAACGGCGTGTTGGTTGTTGCAATGGCGCGTTGGATTGAGTTATCGTTAGTTGCGTTGGGGGCGTTCCCCCAAGCAAGGGTTACACAAGTAGCGGCGCAAAAAGCAGAGGAAAACAACATGAGCGAAATCCAGAACACCGCGAAAGTGGAAACCGTGGCCGCCGAAGCACCAGCACCGGCACCAACCGCACCCGTGTGGGCGGTCAAGGCCGAACGTGAATTCCCCATGCCAACCGCCGGCGAATACCTAGCCGCGTACCACATTGGTGGCGAAACGTGGCGCAACGTGAACGCCGCGTACAAACAAAACGTGGCCAAAAAGCAAACCGCAATCCAAGCCGCGCTTGCACAAGATCTGACCGCGGACACGCCCGGCCTACTGCCAACACCCGTGTTAGGGCCGGTGTTCCAAGACATCAACTTTTTGCGCCCGGTAGTCAACGCAATTGGTGTTCGATCAATGCCCAACGGAAACGGCAAATCGTTTATTCGTCCTACGTTCTCACAGCACACGGCCACCGGCACACAAACCGAGGGTTCGGCGGTGACAAGCCAAAAAGCCACGATTGCGTCAAACAGCGTTACGCGCACCACCGTGGCCGGCGGCGTGTTCATTTCACAGCAAGACATTGACTTCACGGATCCCGCCGCGTTGCAAGCAATCCTCAATGACCTTGCCGGCCAATACCTAATGAAAACTGACGACGTGGCGTGTGACAACCTGGTGAGCGCGGCAAGCACCGGCGGCGTTTGGCCCGGTACGGCGGTCACTCTCATGGAAACGATTTATTCCAGCGCACAGGACATTTCGACGGGCACTAACTTGTTCCCCACGCACATTGTTGCGAGCATTAACACGTGGCGCAAATTTGGTGAATTGGTGGACAATCAGGACCGCCCAATTTTCCCGTTTGTCGGTCAACCGGGGCTCAACGGTCAAAACACGTTGGGCGCGGGTGGCGCGGCCAATTGGTCACAAATCAACCCGTTGGGCCTTGCCATGGTGGTTGACACCAACGTGGCCGCTAACACGTTCGTGATTTTGCACGCACCGGCGTATGAGATCTACGAAAACGTGCGCGGCATTATGACCGTCGAGGATCCGGAATTGTTGGGCCGTAACTTTACGTACTACGGCTATTTTGCAACGTTCCTTGCCAAAAACACGCTTGCCCGAAAGTGGACGCACTCATAATTAAGAAATGAGGGCCGTGGCATGGCCACGTACACAATCGTTAACAAACAAGTGCAAGACAATTACGCGGTGTTGCAAACGCTCACCGCCAACGAGATCGTTACCGGCCAATCCGTGACCGTTTCCGGGTTGGCCGGGTTTAACGGCACGCATGTTGTTGTCGATTGCCCACAATTTTTGTTCACCGGCATAGACACCGCCGGCGATCTGCAATACAACACCAGCGTGCTGATCCCCAACCAAGTGTTGTTTGCGTTGACCACGGACGATTTGGACCGCACCGCCGCCGCCGGCACGATCACGTACACGCTTACGTGCACGTGGGTAACGATTGCGGACGTTGAGGATTGGCTAGGTTTTACCGTCACCAACCCGTCGAGCGATTACGATTTATTGACGATTGCGGTGGCCGCCGCCAACGCTTACGCGTACCGCAAACGCCAAGAGGCCGGCTATTTTGACGCGTCATTGGGCACCGTGCCAAGCCAAGACGTGCGGTTGGGCACGATTATGTACGCCGGCGCGTTGTACCGCGAGCGCGGTTCGATTGACCAATACGCAAGTTTTGACCCGTTGGCCACCGGTACCCCCACGGGCGGGTCAATGGGTCAAATCATGCGTTTGTTGGGTGTCAACCGGGCGGCGGTTTACTGATGACCGCCACGGTTAACGCGTTCACGTTGGGTTATGACAATGTGGTGGACAAACTACAAACAATTACGGGCCTTACGGTTTTTGACGATCCACGCAACCTAAACCCACCGTGCGCGTTCGTTGACGCGCCCGTAATACGCATGAACAGCAACCTCGTGTTCGACATGACGGTAACGGTGCGAATCATTGGCACCGGCCCGGCGGACTACAAGTGTTTAACCAAATTGTTGGAATTGGCGGATTTGGTGCGCCGCGCCCAAATAGGTTTAACGGACGTGCGGCCCGCCGTAACCACCATTGGCGCACAGGAATACGCAAGTTACGAACTAACGATTGGGGCTAAAATAGGGCCATGACGTACACGGTTTTGCACGCGTTCGGCGACCACCAACCGGGGGACGTTATCGAAGCCGGGGATTTGTCGGAAATGGACGCGGCCTATTTGTTGCAAACGGGCGCAATCGCGGCCAATGACGTGCAAAAGCCGGCGGCGCGTGGTAAAACTAAGACAGCGAAAAGCGAGGATTAACCCATGGCAATGCCACAAACCGTTTATTACAGCGCACCGGAAGTAAAGATCGGTGCCGCGTCAGGTTCCGCCGTCGATCTGTCCGAATTTTGCAAATCCGCCGTACTGACCCGGCAAGCGGACGCGTTGGAAAGTTCGAGCATGGCTAGCCGTGACAGGTTTTTTCAAGCCGGCATGAATAGCAACCAATTGGTTGTCACGTTTAACCAAAGTTATGAGGCCGCAGAGGTGTACGCAACGTTGTCCCCATTGATTGGCACGCAATGTTACGTAGAGTGCACCCCGGTGGACGGAACCGCCGTAAGCGCAACCAACCCCAAATTCTCGCTAACAAACACCTATTTGGAAGCCATGGACGTGTTGGCCGCCAATTTGGGTGAATTGGGCGAAGTGCAATTGACGTTTACCGGCGGCACGTATGCCGCCGCCACGTCCTAACACCCGTTTGATTTACTAGCGGCGTGCAAATCCGGTGGCAAATCCCCGTCAACGGGGAAACCGTACAGATCGAGACGCGGTTCGTTGACGTGCTTAGTTGGGAACGGCACACCAAACGGTCAATGCAACAATTGAGCACCGATCTACGCGCACAAGACATGGTGTTGTTGACGTGGTACGCGTTGCAACGCACCAAACACCCGTTGGCCAACATGTCGGTGGCGGACTATGAAGCCGCATTGGACGGGCCACCCACACCGCTAGAAACGGGGCCGACAAACCCTACGGTGGCGGCTACCGCCGCCGATTAGCCGAAATTTTGGTGGCTACCGGGTGGTGGCCGCCAAACGTCGAATTTGACGAATACGACATGGCTACCGTTGTTGACGTGATAGAGAAACAAAACCGCGCAATGGAACGGGCGAACCGTGGCCGCTAACGCAACCGTGACCGTCACCGGCGTAAAGGAAACGTTGCGCGAACTAGGCAAAATCGAACCGGACCTAGCCAAACAAATAAAAGCGGACGTTAAACAGATCACCGCGAGCGTGGTGGCGGACGCTAAAAGCGCGGTACCCAATGACGTGCTAAGCGGGTTTGCACGCCAATGGCAAGGCGGACGGTTGACACCGTTCAGTAGCGAGCAAGTGCGTAAAAGCATTACAACGCGGTTTAGCAACCGGAAACGTGGCGCGGTGGCCGTGTTCGCGGTGGTGATGAAAAGCGCAATAGGAACCGTCATAGACATGGCGGGCAGATCGTCTACCGGCAATTTGGCTAACGCGTTGGAAGCCCGGTTGGGGCGTGCTAGCCGGATTATGTGGCCCGCGTATGAGCGCAACGCCACGCAAGTGGAACAGGATTTACAGCGCGTGGTTGACGTTATCCAACGCGAGACGAACGCTAGGTTGGTGCGGTAATGGCCGTATCTATCCCAATCATTAGCGAATTTGACGGCAAAGGGATTAGCCGCGCCGTAGAGGAATTTAGGAATTTAGAGGGTGCCGGCGAAAAAGCACAATTTGCGCTAAAAAAAGCGGTGGTGCCCGCCACCGCCGCCATAGCGGGTTTGGCCGCCGGTTTGGGTGCCGCAACGAAAGCCGCCATGGAAGACGCGGCGGCGCAAGACCAATTGGCGGGCGTGCTACGTCGAAGCGGGGCCGCCACAGAGGAAGAAATCGGGTTGGTAGAGGAATTTATTAGCGCACAATCGCGTTTGACGGCGGTTACTGATGACGAACTACGCCCGGCCATGGCCGAACTAACCAACGCCACCGGTTCGTATTCGCAAGCGCAAGAATTGTTGATAGCGGCACAAGACATTGCGGCAAGCACCGGCAACGATCTACAAACCGTGGTAACGGCCTTATCTAAGGGTGTGAACGGTCAAACCGCCGCGCTTTACAAATTGGATCCGGCGTTACGCACCACCGTGGGCGTTGGCGCGGAATTTGACGACATCATGCAATCATTGACAATCCATAGCGGTGCGGCGGCGGACGCGGCGAACACCACGCAAGGCAAAATGAAAAATTTATCAATACAAATGGGTGAGGCAAAAGAAAGCATAGGTGCCGCGCTCATACCGGTTGTCACGTTGTTGATCGACAAATTGATCCCGTTGGCGCATTTTGCACAAGAAAATAGCACGTTGTTTTTGATTTTCGCGGGCGTGATCGGCGGTGTTGCGGCGGCGGTGCTTGCGGTGAACGCGGCAATGAAAGTTTACCAAGCCACGCTTGTTGTCGTTAAGGCCGCACAAATGGCGTTTAATTTTGTCATGGCCGCCAACCCGATAGGGATTGTGATTATTGCGTTGGCGGCGTTGGCCGCCGCGTTCGTGATTGCGTACAACAAATCAGAGACGTTCAGGGAATTCGTGCACAAATTGTTTGACGCAATTAAAACCGGTGTCGAATTCAGTTTGGATCTAATCAAGGGTTATCTAAACGGCGTGTTGGGGTTTTACAAAACGATTTTTAACGGCATTGCCCGGTTGTGGAACAGCACGATAGGCAAATTGTCGTTTACGGTCCCCGATTGGGTGCCGGGCATTGGCGGCAGAGGGTTTAGCGTGCCCAAAATACCGGAATTGGCACAGGGCGGCATTGTGACTAGCCCCACGGTGGCGTTAATTGGTGAGCGCGGCCCGGAAGCGGTAATTCCGTTGAACCGCGCGAACAGCATGGGCAACATAACCGTAAACGTGTATTCGACGGTGGCGGACGCTACGTTCCCGGACAAGATCGTTAACGCGTTGCGGCAATACAACCGGCGGTCCGGTGTCATTGACATTGCGGTGGCGTAATGCCCGGCGTTGTAAGCCAAGCGGGGGATTACACCGTCGAATTGGACACCGGGTTTGACAGCACCTCATTCAGATTGGACAGCGCAACGCGTGGCATTTTGGACGTTGACACGTTGGGGCCGGCAACGGATTTTGCGGACATAACAGACTACGTGTTGGGCGTAAGTTACAACCGGGGCCGGCAACAACCGTTCGACCAATTCGGGGCGGGCACAATGTCGTTTACGTTAAACGACACGTTGGCCGGCGGAATACTCAACCCGTATGACGAAACAAGCCCCTATTACGATTCGTCAAACAACGAACCGGGTTTGGCCCCCATGCGCCGGGTGCGCGTGTTCCGTGAAGCCACCCAATTGTTTGACGGGGTGGTGGAAAGTTACGATTACGAATACAACCTAGATCGTCAAAACTTTGTGACGGTCAATTGTGTGGACAATTTTTGGTTGTTGGCCAACACGTTTATGGACGCGTTCAACCCCACGGCGGAAACGTCCGGGCAACGCATAACCACCGTGTTGGCGTTACCGGAAGTGAATTACACGGGGGCTACGGACATTGACGCGGGCACCGTTGATTTGGGGCACGCGGCGGCGTATGACGTGCCGGCGGGTACCAACGTGTTGGCGTATCTGCAACAAATCAACCAAACGGCGGAATTCGGGCGTTTGTTCATTGCCGCGGACGGCGAATTGGTGTTCCAACCCCGCATAGGTTCGACAATCAGCGGGCCGGTTGCGGAATTCTCAGATCAAGGCACCGATTACAAATACCGTAACGTGTCAATCCAATTTGACGCACGCCAAGTAATCAACCGGGCCACCGTCACCGCGTTAAACGGCACCACGGACACGGACCAAGACGCAGCAAGCCAAGCCACCTATTTTGTGCAAACCCGTGACGTTGACGCTTCATTGTTGCACGAAACGGCACAAATCGAAGCGGCGGCCACCTATTTGTTGGCCCCTAACCCGTCACCCCGGTTGACCGCGTTAACCACCAATTTGGCCATGTTGACGGAAGCGCAACGCGACACGGTGGCCACCATTGACATAGGGGACACAATCGAAATAACGGTGGACGTACCCAATTACGGCACGATCACTAGCGAATTGAGCGTTGAGGGCATAACCGGCAACATTGACATAAACGCCGGGCACACGTTGACGTTCTACACGTCAGACACCACCGTGTTGTATTTGTTGATTTTAGACGATCCCGTGTTGGGATTGCTCGATAGCACCAACGCCATAGGTTAGGCTAAGCACGTATGGCTACCCCGTTCCCGTTCGTTGCCAACACCGTTTTGACCGCCGCGCAATTAAACGCGATTACGGAACTAATCATCAACGACAAAACGGCAAGTTACACGCTTGTGGCCGGTGACGCGGGCGAACGCGTAATTATGAACGCCGCCGGCGCAACAACGATAACCGTTGACAACAACGTGTTTACCGCCGGCCAAATGGTGTTCCTAGCAAACAAGGGCGCGGGCACGTCGACAATCACCGCCGGGGCGGGCGTAACAATCAATGTGCAAGGATCATTAGCGTTGGCGCAATACGGGGGGGGCACGCTACTCGCATTGTCCGCGTCAACTTTTCTTTTTTTTCCTAGCAACGTAAAAGACACACTTAGTGTTGAGTTTCTGTTGGTCGGTGGCGGCGGCGGTGGTGGCAACAATGAGAACTTCTCTCCGTTTTCTGGCGGCGGCGGCGGTGGTGGCGGTTTCGTCACAGGCTCGGGCATAATCGGAAAGACCACCTACACCGTGAAGGTCGGTGCGGGCGGTGCTGGGATTTCTGGAACCGGCTCTGATGTCGGTAACGGTCAGAACGGCACTGCTTCATCATTTATCGGTTCGGCTAACGGTGGAGGCGGTGGAGGGGGCGCACAGCAGGCTGGGTCAGTTGGTGGTTCGGGCGGCGGAGGTTCAGGTACAAATAGCAGGTCGGGCGGAACAGCGGTATCTGGCGAAGGTAACAATGGCGGAGCAGGCGTACAAGCGTCAGGCGGC
>Ga0194131_10007520_pt1 | contig 14621 bp, 9 predicted proteins | sample TA2KigO120mmetaG_FD_148631 | JGI IMG/M metagenome (GOLD analysis project Ga0194131, IMG submission 148631) | Freshwater microbial communities from Lake Tanganyika, Tanzania - TA2015053 Kigoma Offshore 120m | ecosystem: Environmental > Aquatic > Freshwater > Lake | place: Tanzania: Lake... | reverse complement strand
AGGTCTACTTGCAGGGAAGATACGGCGATAGGCCGATTCCGCAGGCGCGGGTCCAGCTCCTGCAGGGGGAAAGGGTGGTGGCCGACACCCTTGCCGACCAAAACGGGCGCTTCAGGTTCGATCGGGTGCCCCGGGGAGGGTTCGAATTAGTGGTCACCAAAGGGGATCAGTATTTACCATACAGCTTCGAAGCGAAACATAAGAAGCTACTCCAGGCCGATGATCCCGCGTTCTTTGTCAATGGCCGCTACTTCCACAGGGCACAATTGGACGCCAGACAGACGGTGCTGAAAGGCAGGGTGGTCTCGGCAAAGGACGGCAGTCCAGTGGTGAAGGCGGAGGTGCGCACCTACCCCGAGACCGGAAAGATTAAGACCAACGATCAGGGGGAATACGCCCTGCAGTCAGACCTCTTCGAGGAAGGCCTCAACTACGCGGTCATCGTCACCCAGAACGGGTACGATAACGAGATGAGCGCGGCGATGCCTGTACAGCCGGCCCAGGAGAACGAGATCCCGCCGATCAGGTTGAAGCCCCGCGAGCCGGAAAGCCCCCTTGAGCACGGGATCCCCGAACACTCTCCGGGGGAAGATATGATAGTCCCAGGGTCGGGACAGTAACAGTAATCCAGGAATCCTTTACACCTATACTGGCAACGCGAGGCCGGAGTATGAAGAAGAACAGCGCAATGCTCGGTGCGGTGGTCGCCCTGGTGGTGGGATTGGCGGGCGGCTGGTTGAGCAAGGAGCAAGAACCGCCGTCGCCACCGCCGAGCCCCCAGACCCAAGTCGCCCCCGAACCGAGCTTGGGCGAGCCCGGGCCTGAAATGGTGCACATGGGCCTGCGGGTAGGAGTGAAGACTGAGAAAGACCAGCCCGCCAATGGCAGGCAGGTGGTGGTGGACGGGGATGCATTTGGCTACACCGACGCCTTGGGAAATTGGGTGGGCTCGGTATCGGGCCGCGCTGGCAACGAGGTAGAGGTGCGGGTCGAGGACCGGACCCAACGGGTGGTGCTTGGAAGCCAAGGCAGGGAACTCAGCTTTGTGGTAGCGAGCCCACCAGCTGCGCCTCCACCGCGGGAGAAACCTGATGAGGAGCTTGCCCCTGTTCCACCCCCACCACCTCCGCCGCCGAAATCCGGCTTCAGAATCACCATCAAGGACGATGCGGGCCGGCCCCTTTCCGGAGTGCTGGTCAAGATGGATGGCGGAAAGGCCGGCACCTCCAGCAAGGCCGGGGTAGTGGACGGCAAGTTCCCCCAAGCGAACGCCGAATATCGTTTCACCTTTGAAAAGGAAGGGTATTACTTTGCCGACCGGGAATTGCCGGTGAGCCCGCAGAGCGACCTCACCGAGCGCGAGGTGATCCTGGACCCTCTGCACTTCCTGGCCACCTTCATCGACTCGCTGAGCCGGCAGACGGTCTTCGACATCGAGGTCTTCTACGAGGGGACCCGCTTGCTCACCACTACCGGAGGCCAGGACAAGGTGGCTATCCCCAGGCTGGGAACCCACAGCTTTGAACTCCGCTGCAGCCCAGATCTTCCCTATATCAGCCCCCAGCAGCGCCAGGTGAACGTCAATCAGAACGCGCAGGAGATCAATATCTACGTACTGCCCAAACCCAGGAAATTCCAGTTGCGCTTCACCCGGTCGGGCCGGCCGGTGGCTGACAAGGAGGTGAACATCAGCGGCAGCGGGTACCGGGACCAAGGCAGGACCGACAAGGACGGACGGATACAGTTTTCCAACTACAATATCCGGGAGGGGGAGGAGTACAAGGTTGAATTGGTGGAGGGCGGGGGCAAGTCTCCTTTCACCGTGCACGCCACCGGGTACTCAAACCCGTACGACTTTGAGGTCAGGGCGGAGTGCCGGTTGCGGGTCTCGACCCAGGCAGGACAGGAGAGCGCCAGTTTGTCGCTCTACAGGATCAAGAGCGATTTCGTCCAGAACAAGCCCCCGCTCCACACCGGCACCGGCGCCTTGGAGGCCACCGTGGCGTACGGCGAGTACTTCCTGGTGGCCAAGGGGGAGGGGGTCACAGTGACGAAGCCCGTCACCTGCAATAGACCCGAGGTTTCCGTGTCCCTTGATCTCGTCGATCCCTTCGTGAAGGCCGAAAAGTTGCGCGAGGAGGGCAAGGAGGACGAGGCCATCGAGTACTACAAGCAGGTGGCCAAGGACCATCCCAAGTACAGCGAAGCGATGAAGCGGGTGGGGTTCTACTACAACAAGAAAGGGGAGTTCAGCGATGCGGTCAGATATTTCGACGAGGCCATTGCCGCCCCGCACGGCTCTGATCCGTACCTCTACCTGGCAGCAGCCCAGGCCAACCATCGGGAGAAAAAGTACCTTACGGGGATTGAGTACGCCCGCAAGGCCTTCACCTACCGGAACCTTTTTGCGGCGAACGAACGCGAGGCCAAGCGGGTAATGGTGGAGTACACCCAGGTGCTCTGCCGGCACGACTGGCACTTCGACTCTAATAGGTCACTGGCATCAACCGAAAAATGCGCCGAAGCGCAAAAGCTGCTGCAGAACTGGGAGAGCTTCCTCAGCAACGCCGAAGGACAAAACATTCGCGATGCTGGGCAACGCAAGTCGCAGGTGGAGACCGAACTCATCAACTCGGATTGCCAGTAGCATTCCATGGGGGATCTTATGCGCAGGCGCAGAGCGAAGCACCTCTGGCTAATCCTGCTTGTTGTGGGGATGTGTGGTTGCAGCAGTAGCCCCGAAGGAGGGCAGAAGGCAGAGGAAAAGACACCAGCGCGGGAACCGGTCGCCGCCAAGGCCAAGGGTGCGGCAAGCGGAACCTTGCAGCAGGCCCAGGAGGCCCTGGCCGAGAACCGCTACCCCCAGGCCATGGAGTACTACCTCGCCCAGCAATTGGACCAGAAACCGGACCAGTTGCTTGAGCGCGCCCGGCTCCTTGCCGAGGCCGGCGAGTTCTACCAGCACCTGGCCCTGTTCGCCGCCGAACTCCGCCGCGAGCTGCATCGCCTTTGGGAGGAGCGCCAGCAAGAGGGGGAGATGCGCAGTAGCATGTTGGTGTGTTTCGCGGCCATGGGGGCATACGAGCAGGGCGCGTTTCCGCTCAGCGCCGCGATGCTGGAGCGGATCCAGCCGGAACAAGTTCCCCAGGGCCTGGCAAAGCGGGCCCAGGTGGCCATTGGCGCCAGCTATGTCCGCATGGGCAGGGCTGAAGAAGGCAGGAGGTTGATCCAGGAGGCCGCCGCCAGTGAGGGGGCAGACCCTGGGCTGGCCCTGATGAGCTACAGGACACAAGTCGAGATAGGGGAGCCGCCCCCTGGTGCCCGGGAGATGCCGGGGGAAGGGATGGAGATGGCGGATCTTGGCCTGCGCAACGCTGCTCTGGTGGATCTGGCCTGGCTCCGGCTAAGTGAGGGCAAGGTCCGCGAGGCCTACCAGGTTTTGCAGTCCTACCAACCGCACCAGCCCTTGGCGGAGGAGGAGATCCAGAGCCAGGGCCAGGCAGAGAGCTTCAAACGAAAGCACTACGGGATCGCCTTCATCCCGTTACTCGCCCACGTCTGTTACCAGCTGGCAGCGGCCGACCTGGAAAGGCTGACCGGCGAACCGGGCGACCGCGGCCTCTATGCTCAGTACCTACTGGGCAAGGCGCTACAAGGGGCCGGGCAGTGGCCGTTGGCAGAGGTTGCCTATGCCAGGTTCATAGCTGGCCTGGAGAAGCAGCCGGCGGCCGGGTACCTGCAGTACCTCGGCCGCCTCGCCCAGGCCTACCGTGGCCGGGCCTTGGCCGAGCAGGGGCAAGCGAGCCAGGCGACAAAGATCTGGCACGGCCTGGGCGAGGGCGAGGGGTGGGCGGACCTGGCGGTGAGATTTACCCTCCTTGAAGAGCAGTGCAAAGTTGCAGGAGGCCAGCCAGATTTCCGCGCCCTGGACTTGGCCTATGATCGGCTGTGCAGGGTGCGGCCACAGCAGTTGGGCGACGAGGAGTATGACTACTACCACCATGCCGGTATGCAGGCCGCACAACTGCTGGTCCGGGGGCCGAAGGAGCGCAGGGACCAGGCGGTGGAGATCCTCGAACGGGTGCACGACAAAAGCAGCGGGTACGATCCCCAAAAGGTGGAGCCGAGTTTTCTCCTGAACCTGGCCAGGGCATATTACCTAGACACCAAGATTCAGTGGTCGCTTGGCAAAAAAATTATCGGCGCGCTGGCCGCGCAGGATCCCGCCTGCATCCCGGCACTGGAGATCTACGGATACCTGCTGGCGGATTTTGGCGGAGATGCCCCGGAGCACACCGTCCCAGGTTCCGGCGGTCAGTGAATTCACCACAGCAGAAGGAATGAGGAGATGTCGCTAGCAAAGATCGTGGCGCCAGCCCTGATCGTGGGCGGAACCGCCTTACTCCCCGGCCAGACGATGGGCCAGAACGGCCCGGTGCTCAAGTACATCGAGACCAGCAAGCCGGAATTGCTCAATCCCATCGACGGCATGAGGAACGTCATCGGCGTCCGGGTGATGGAATTGCTGTTCCGGGGCCTAATCACCCAGGACCGCGAGGGGAAGTGGGTGCCTGAGGTGGCGGTGGCACTGCCGGAACTGCAGCCCGGAGCCACCGAGATGGTGGTGAGGATCAGGCCAGAGGCCAAGTGGCCCGACGGACGAGATTTGAGTGCACAGGACGTGGTTTTCTCCTACGAGGTTTACATGGACGAGGAGAACAGCTTCGGCAACCGCAGCAACCTGGAGGTTTTCGAGCGGGTGGAAGCGGTGGACGACAAGACCGTGCGCTTCGTCCTCAAGCAGAGCGACCGCGACGTCATTCCACGCGCGGGGTTTTATCTCATGCCCAAGCACATGCTCAAAAAAACCTACCTGGACAAGGAGAACAGCTTCAACCGGGCTCCCATCGGGGCCGGACCGTACGAGGTGAGTGACATCGAAGACAACATTATCCGCTTTGCCGTGAACGCCAACTACTACAAGGAAAAACCTTCGATTGGGCAGGTAGAACTGCAGGTGAATCCGGATGAGAATGTGCACCACCATATGCTGATGACCGGAGGGGTCTACTTGGACCCGGTCATCCGGCCGGAAGACATCGCCGCCATAGACAAGAATGCCTATACCCAGATCGAACCCTACGATTCGAAGACCTGGTTCGGATTTGCTTACAACTGCCGAAACGAGGTTCTGCGCTTCAAGGAGGTGCGCCAGGCTCTCACCTATCTTTTCAACCGCGAGGAGGCTTTGGAGGCCAACTTCTACAAGCAAGGGGAACTGGTTTCCGGTCCCTTCACCCAGTCCAGCTTCTGCTACAACTCCGAGGTGCAGGTTTACCCGTACGACGAGGACGCCGGTAAGAGGCTGCTCGAGGAAGCCGGGATGATCGACAGCGACGGGGACAATATCAGGGACTACAACGGCAAGCCCCTGCGCCTAAGAATGGTGGTCTCCAAGGGCATAACCCAGGCCAACAAGAACGTCTGCACTGACTTCGTCCGGCAACTGAAAGGCCATCTCATCGAGGTGGAAATGGACTGGCAGGAGGAGAGCGCCTGGTATGAGAAGGTTTTCTTTAAGCGCGACTACGACATCACCTTCATGTTTTGGAAGTTCGACGAGGGCAGCAACATTTACCCCTTGTTCTCCCGGTCTGAGCAGTTGCCCGGCCAGTACAACCTTGTCCAGTTCGACAACGAGGAGGTCGAGGAATTGCTCCGCCGCTTCCGCTACGGCGCCGATCAGTCGGAGAGGGCGGAAATCGGCAAGCGTCTGCACGCGATGCTCAGCGAGGAGTGTCCGTACACCTTCTTGTGGACCCTGACCTACAATGCCGGCCGCCGCATCGAAGTGAAAAAGATCACCATTGACCCGTTTTATTTTTTCCGCGGCATTGAGAGTTGGGAAGTAGAGTGAGGTGTAAGATGAGGCTGAAGACCGGGCTGTTAGCGGGAGTGGTTCTAGCAGCCTTCTGGCATTTGCCTGCCGCCCAGGGCGGAGAACTCAAGTACATCGAGACCAGCAAGCCCGAAATGCTCAACCCGGTGGACGGAGCGCGCAACGTGATCGGGGTACGCCTCCTCGAACTGATGTTCCGGGGGCTGATGAGCATCGACGAAGAGGGGGAGTGGGTGCCGGAGATCGCCCTGAAGAAACCGGAGTACAACGAAGAGACCCAGGAGTTTGCCGTCGAGCTGAAACAGGGGCTGCTGTGGCCGGATGGCCAGCCGGTCACGCCGGCGGACGTGGTCCATTCCCTCAACATCTACCGGGATCCCCGGTCGAAATACGGCAACGCCAGCAGCTTTGAAGTCTTCGCCGAGGTGGCGCCCCTGGACGACCATGCCGTCCGCTTCAAGTTGCGGCATAACGACTCTAGGGCGATCGGCCGCATGGGGTTTTACATCATGCCCAAGCACCTGCTGGGCGACAGCACCTACATCCCCCAGGAAAGCGCCTTCAACCGCAACCCCGTGGGTGCCGGGCCCTTCAAGATCACGACCCTCGAGGAGAACCGGATCAAGTTGGGGTGGAACGACAAGTACTACGCGGCGCCGGGGTCTATCGACAAAGTAGAGATGACCGTGAACCCCGACGAGAACACCCACCTTGGGCTCTTGCTGTCGGGATGGGTCCACTTCGATCCGGTGGTGCGGCCCCAGGACCTGCCCCAGCTGGAGACCAGCCTGGATGTCAACGTGCTGCCCTATGACTCCCAATCCTGGTACGGGTTCGCCTTCAACTGCAAAAACGAGGTCCTCAAGTTCAGGGAGGTGCGCCAAGCCCTCTCCATGGCCTTCAATAAAGGCGAGTCCCTGAAGTCGATTTTCCAGGATCGGGGCCAGCTCATCTCCGGCCCCTTCACCAGTTCGAGCTTCTGCTTCAACCCCGAAATACAACCCTATGCCTATGATTCCGAACGGGCAAAACAAATCCTGGCAGAACTGGGATTCGTGGATGAGGATGGGGATGGGGTCCGCGAAGTCAATGGTCAGCCCCTGCGCCTGCGGATGGTGCTCTCCAAGGCCATGAGCCAGTCAAATAAAAACGTGTGCAGCGACTTTGCGCAGCAGTTGACCAAGGCGCTGAATCTCGACGTGGAAATGGACTGGCAGGAGGAGAGCGCCTGGTATGAGAAGGTTTTCTTTAAGCGCGACTACGACATCACCTTCGTGTCGTGGAAGTTTGACGAGGGCAGCAACATCTACCCGCTCTTCTCCAAGACTGAGCAGGAGCCCGGATATTTCAATATCGTCCAGTTCGAGAACGACGAGATCCAGGAGTACCTGGAGCGCTTCGGCAACTCCGCCGACAACACCGAGCGCACCGAGGTCGGCAAGCGCCTGCACGAGCTGATTCATCAGGAGTGCCCGTACAATTTCCTGTGGACGGTCGAATACAGCGCCGCGTACCGGTCGGACGAGTTCGCCAAGATGCCCCGCATCCATCCTTTTTACTTCTTCAGCTACATCGACCAGTGGGAACTCCGTGAGTAGCAAAGCCTGGAAGCCGATCGCCCGGTTCGGGGGCAGTCTCCTCCTCAAGTTGCTGGGGATCACCCTCTTTGTGTACGTGGTTCTGTACGTCACCCCGGGAAGCAACCTCGAGGAGATGCAGCGGCACAGGGCCGTCAAGGAGCGCAGCGTGGGCAAGCTGGTCAGTGGTTACCTGGACTGGGCGGGGGGCGCCGTCCGCGGGAACCTGGGGACCTGCGAGGGAACGCCGGTGGTCGAGCGCCTGGGCTCCCATGTTCCCCGGACCCTGAAGCTAGTGGGCGGATCCCTGGTGCTCTCCCTGGCCCTGGCCCTGGGCATGACGGTGATTTCCCTGCACGCGAATAACCTGTTGACCAAGAACCTGGTCTCCCTGCTCAACCTGATCTCCGGTTTGCACATCATCGTGCTCTCTTTTGCGATGATCATCCTGGGCTGGGTGCAGCCCAACGCCGGCTTCTCGCCCTGGTTGCTGGTGATCCTGACGTTCGGCAACGGCACCCTGGTCGATTATTATTCCGTGATCCGGACGCAAATCAGCCAGGCCCTGCATCAGGACTACGCCATCGCCGCCATGAGCAGGGGGGCCAGTCAGTTGCGGCATGCCACCCTGTACGAAATCACCCTGGGCTTAATGGACGCCACCAACTCCAGGATTCAGACCCTGGTGGGAGGAACCATCATCGTCGAGTGGGTCTTCTCCTACCTGGGGCTGGGGTACGACATCATCAAGGCAATCGAGTTGCGCAATGTCGATCTGATTATGGGAGTTACGGTAGCGGTGGCACTCCTGCTGATCTTCCTCGGAGAGCTGACCGATACAGTCCGCAACCGGCTGGATCCCAAACTAAGCCGGTAAGAAGGCAGTTGGACGAATGCTGAAACCCGTCGCCTTGGCGCCGCAACGAGGAGTGCTCCCGGTGATCCGCTCGCTGGGTATCGTGCGGGTGGCCTTCATCGCCTGTTTCTTCGTGCTGTACGGCGCCCTGCTGCTGTACAGCTTTGTGGGCGGAGACCCCCACGAGCGGTACCGTGTCCAGGCCAGGGCCAGCGGGGAAGGGTTTTCGGCGGAGATGCTGTCGAACAAAAGGGCCAGCACGGCCGTCTTCATGGACTACGCTCCGCCAAGCCGCCATCATCTGCTGGGCACTGACGAACAGGGACGCGACCTGCTGCTTCGCCTGGCCCACGGGGCGCGGACCAGTCTGGCGACCGGTCTTACCTGTCTGTTCACCTTTCTGGTGGCGGGGATCGGGTTCGGCGTGGTTTCCGGGTATTTTGAGGGCAACTGGAGGAGGGTGTTGGTATTCCTCTTCAACCTGGTCAATACCTTTCCTATCCTCCTATTCCTGTTGCTTGCCGTCATCATCATCGACGGGACCGTACACGCCCGGTGGCCCTTTCTGAGGGTTTCCGTCCTCATGCTACTGCTCGGGCTCTTCAGCAGCCCTAAACTGGCCGAGTTAATCAAGGGCAGGATCGCCTCCCTGAAAGAAGCCACCTACATTCAGGCCTCCCAATCCCTGGGGCTGAGCCCGGCGCAGATCATCCTCAAACACATCCTGTGGTACGAGTGCCGGCCGCTGATCATTGTCCAGGGGGCCTACATGATGGGCCAGGCTATCCTGGTAGAAACCACCCTGACCTACCTCAACTTCGGTGTCGAATACCCCCTTATTAGCTGGGGACTGATGCTGCGCACCATGGTTCCCGACATCCGCGCCGGGCGGCACCAGGGGAGCCTCCCGGTGATGGGCATGATCGCCCTGTCGGTGTTTTTCTACAGCTACCTGGCAGCTTTGCTCAACGATCTGTTGGAGCCGGGAAGAGGAAAGGAATAGGAAGGGCATGAACCTGCTCGAGATAAAGAACCTGAAAACCTACATCGAGACCAACCGTGGGGTGGTCCGGTGCGTGGACGGCGTCAGCTTCGATATCCGCCGAGGCGAGACTCTGGGTCTGGTCGGGGAGAGCGGGTGCGGAAAGTCCATGACCGCGCGCTCGATCATTGGCATGGTGAATGCCTTTCCCGGGGTGGTGGAAGGGGAGATCCTCTTTGCTCCCGATGGGGCGAGCGAGCCGGCTAACCTGGCCGCCCCCCTGCAGTACACCGTTGAGGTCGAGCGCAACGAAAAGGGCGAGTTGGTCGCTCTGCGCAAAGCCGCGAAGCGCTGGCAGAAGGAGATCAACCAGATCTACCGCCAGGTGCGAGGCACCAGGATCTCGATCATTTTCCAGGACCCCCAGACCTCCCTCAACCCGTTCTGGACCGTGGGCGCCCAGCTGCGCGAGGCAATCCGCATGGGGGAGCAGGGGAAGGACCGGGGTGAGGAGGAATTGGAGCACATGGCCCTGAAGTGGCTGGAGCGAGTGTATGTGCCCAGGGACAAGCTCAACGCCTACCCGCACGAACTCAACGGGGGGGCCTGCCAGCGGGTGATGATCGCCATTGGCTTGGCCAGCAAGCCGGATCTGGTGATCGCCGACGAACCTACCACCGGGCTGGATGTGACCATCCAGGCCTGCATCGTCGAGCTATTCCGGGAACTGAAGCAGACCCTGGGGACTACGGTGCTGCTGATCTCCCATGACATGGGCTTGATCGGGCAACTGTCCGACCGCATGGCGGTGATGTACTGCGGGCGGATCGTGGAACTGGGCCCCAGGGAGAGGATTCTGGACTTTGAGCTCCCCCAGCGCCATCCCTACACCGTGGCGCTGCTGAAATTGCTGCCCAATTTGGAGGTGCTGAAAAAGGGGGGCAAGCTGCAGGTCATCGAGCAGGAGGTGCCCAACCCCTTGACGCCTCCCCCAGGCTGCGCCTTTCACCCCCGCTGCGAGGTGTTCAAGGGTCATCGCGAACAGCTGGCCGAGTGCACCGTAGCTCCGCCGGGAAAAAGCACCATCGACAGGGGGCACTGGGCATGCTGCTGGGCGCTGGCGGAGGTCAGGCCCAGCGTACAGTTGCTGGCAGAACCGGCTCCTACCTCTCTCAGGGATTCCCAGGAAGCGCCCGAAAGGGACCCGCAGGTGCTCGTCAGCGCCGAGCAGGTCAGCAAGTTTTTCCCCGTGCGGAAGAAGAAGCGGTCGCTGTGGGGCACCAAACACGCCGCGCAGTTCAAAGCGCTCGACGCGGTTTCAATGAAGGTGTACAAGGGGGAGACCCTGGGATTAGTCGGCGAAAGCGGTTGCGGCAAGACCACCCTGGGCCTGGCGCTGCTCCGCCTAATCAGTCAAATCCACGGTAAGGTCTATTTCGACGGCTGCGATGTCTTCGGGTTGGAGAAGAAGGAGTTGCGGAAGATCAGACGCCGCATGCAGATGATCTTTCAAGATCCGTACGCGGCCCTAAACAACCATATGAAGGTGGAGGAGATCGTCGCCGAGGGGGTGCGGATCAACTTCCGGGGCAGCAAGAAAGAGGTGGCAGAGCGGGCGGAGGGGCTGCTAGCGCAGGTCAACCTGCAAAAGGACAAGCTGCGCCAATATCCCTTTGAGCTCAGCGGAGGTGAGCGCCGTCGCGTGGGCATCGCCCGCACCCTGGCGGTGAATCCGGAGTTTATCATTGCCGACGAGCCGGTGGCGGCTCTTGATGTGTCGATCAAGTCGCAGGTCATCAACTTGCTTCAGGATCTGAAGGAGCAGAGTTCGGGTTTGAGCTACCTCTTCATCTCCCACGACATCGGGGTGATCAAGTACGTCAGCGATCGCATCGCGGTGATGTACCTGGGCAAGGTGGTCGAGGTGGGCGCCAACCCCACCATGCGGGCGAACCGGTGCCTGCACCCCTACACCTACGAGCTGCTCAAAGCCGCCGAATACATGTCCAGCGCCTGGGAAAGCGGCTACTCCTTGGACTGGAGGCAGGAGGCCCATTCCTGGGATGAGCCCGACCAGCAGCCCAGCGGTTGCCGCTATCACCCTAGGTGCTCCCTATATAGGAAAATGGGTCTGCCAGTGAAGTGCGAGACGGAGGATCCGGAACTGATCCAGGTCGAGAGCTACTTCGATACACCCCACGAAGTAGCCTGCCACTTTTTTGCGGAAATGGATGTCTGTAGAAATAAGGACGGCGAGCCGTGAAGAGACTGTTCCTCGCCCTGGGAGTGCTGCTGGTGGCCTGGGTGACCCATGGCAAGGCCCAGGACCACGAGGCCATGTTGACCGCGGAAGGCCAACGATTTTTCGAGGCCGGGAAGTACCCCGAGGCCGAGAAAACCTTCAGGGCATTGTTGCGGATCAGGCCTAGGAACGCCATTGGGCACTACTATCTGGCTCGCATCTATGTCGAACCTGGGGGGTTGCAGGACTCGGCAAAGGCGCGCAGCCACTACGCCAAGGCGAAGCAGTACAAGGTCGATTTCAGGGGCAAAATCGAACCCATCCCTGCCTTGGATCGCGAGGACCCCCCACCTGCCATCCCCCAGGAAGCCCTGCACCCTGTCCTGCCTTCACCGGACAAAGAGCCGATTCCCCAGCCTCGACCTGCTCCTACCGCCCCCTCCACTCCCCCGGTGAGCGTCTCAGAGGTCGCGCCCTTGGTCGAGGAGCTGGCGGCGGAGAGCACCAGAGAGGAGGAGGATATCCAGGATTCGGTGGCGGTAGCCAAGGCGGTCCTGCCCGATATGGGCGGGACCGAACTGGGAAAGGTGCTCGAAAAGGAGGAGCGCGGCGAGCCCCTGGATTACAGCGAGCGCTACCGGCTGCAGGTGTTCCGCGAAGGGTCCAAGATGGCCCAGCGCAAGATCGACAGAAGGCTTTGCGACGAGGCTGAGAAGTTCGCCTGGGCGGTGACCAAGGTGGCGTCGGATTCCTGGTACGGCTATTACCTGATGACCAGGATCTACCTGTGCAAGGACGACAACATCAGCGCCAAGGCCGAGTGGAAGAAGGTGAAGAGCAGCAAGAGCAGGTTCGCGCCCTCCACCGATTGGCCCGACCTGGAAGAATACATCATCACCGACCCCAAGGAATTGCTGGAGCGCTATCTCGAGTACGCCCGGAAGATGATGGACAGGAGAACCTGGCTCGATGCCGACAAAACGCTGCAAAAAACCCAGGACATTGAAGATCTGCCTTCCACCCCCAGCGTGGAATCCGCCTTCGCCGAGGTGGATTTCCGCCTCGGGGTGATCGCATACCACTTGAAGGATTACGAGAAGGCCATCGAGGATATGGAGGCAGGTCTCGCCGCGGGTTACGATCCCCCGCGTCAATACCGGCAGTTGATCGAACAGGCCAAGGCCAAGGCCGACAAGGAGCGCGAGGACACGAGCATCGAGCCGACCCCCCTGGCCGTACAGCCAATGCCTTTCCCCGGCCTGGGCAGAGGGTACGGTAGCGTGCGCCTGAATCTGAGGAAGGACTATTTTGCGGCGCTGTCCCAGACCAATTTGGGAGGACAGCAGTACGGGCCGACCACCTTGATCCCCAACCAGGTGAACACTTACGTGATCCAGGGGGGACGCATTTACCACATCGACTTCGACCGGCGCCGGCAGTTGCGCCGGGCCGTGCTACAGGCGGCCTCTTCACTGGGCCTTATCGGCCTATTCCTTTTGCTCTGAGCGAGAGGTGAATCATGTGGCGCCATCATGCTGTCTGGGGTGCCGGCCTGACGATAATCTTGGCCCTGGGACAGGCCCTAGGTCAAGACACGCAGAGCCCCACGGAGTTGTTGAGTCAGGCCAAGCGCAATCTCAGGAACTACCCCGTAGGAGCTCAGCGTATGCTCCGCGAGATCATCGCCATCATCAATATGGATCCCTTAGGACAGCAGTACGAAAAAACAAAAGCGGAGGCGTTCCTCCTCCTGGGAGAAAGCTACCTCAACGGGGGCAGGATCGCTGATGCAGTGACCCAGTTCGATAGCGCTAAGGTTCTGGTGGCCGAAGAGGACAAGATATACATACGGGCGGTGGAGAACCAGGAGGAGATCGGGCGGTTGTTTCGCCCGTTGCGGATCAAGATCAAGAACCGCAAGATCCCGTTGCTCTCTTACATCGAGGGGGTGAAGATCGAGTTCCTCTACCCCAAACGCCTGGAGGCCTCCCAGATCAACCGCCTCCAGATCCTGCAGGATCCGCAGAGATACCGGGAGGACGAGTTTTTTTTTGGCAGAGTTGATAGTGAAGGCCGCCCATTTTTGGAGATCAAGTACTTTCCAGTGGTTACCTTTCCCGGCCGCTCCGTGGGGTATTCGCTCCTCATCAAGGGCGGCGAGGAGGTTCGGCGGTACCGGTTCCAGTTCTCTTCCGCAGAGACGCAGCCCCTGGAGATCTCCTGGGAGGAGGAGGCAGGGTGGAAACTGGTGGAGAAGGTGCCGGAGGACCTGGTGAAGCTGGAACTGCTTGAAAAATACCGCTTCAAGCCGGCGCGGGCCCTGCCGGTGGACAAATTCGTGGAGCTCCGAATCAAACCGCGACAGCACATCTACATTCCCGCAGAGACCCATACCGAGTTGGTCCTGCAGGATAGCGAGGACAGTGGTTGGGAAAGGGCGTACAGCATCGCCCTCTACGTACTCACTGGAACCGCGATGTTCCTCGGGTTTTGGGGAGCCCGCTGACAGGGGAGGCATGGAGTCAATGTACACTACTGCTGTGCTCGCTGTTTTGCCGAAGTCGTGGCCGCGTTCCTGTGCCTGGGTTCTGCTGGCCGGCCTGGTGGCCACGACCGCCCCGGCCGGAGCCGGGGCAAGGTTCTCCGCTATCGAGACTAGAACCGTGGCCGAGGGGGAGACCGCCAGGGAAAGTGCCAGTTCCAATTACGTCAAACCCCATTGGTCGCCCGAAGCCCGGATGCTGTCTTTCGAGACCCTCAAGGATCAGCAGCGTCGGCTCTTCGTGTACGATGCTGCCAAGGGCGCGGCCAACGAAGTGGTGTCCACTGCCAGTTCCTCCTCCTCGTCCCCATTTCTTCCCGGCAGTCGGAGATCATCGCGGGCGGTAGCCAACTTCGACCTGACCTGGGCGCGGAGCGGTTCGGGGTTCTTCGCCTACGTGGGTAGCGGCTCCCAGGGCTACTTCGGCCTCTACTACATGGACCCGCTGCAGAAGGGCTGGGGGGATTTCTGGGCCATTGTCGGCGGAGAACCGGGGGATCCCTACGTGGCTCTGCCGGACTTC
>Ga0194131_10007518_pt1 | contig 14624 bp, 13 predicted proteins | sample TA2KigO120mmetaG_FD_148631 | JGI IMG/M metagenome (GOLD analysis project Ga0194131, IMG submission 148631) | Freshwater microbial communities from Lake Tanganyika, Tanzania - TA2015053 Kigoma Offshore 120m | ecosystem: Environmental > Aquatic > Freshwater > Lake | place: Tanzania: Lake... | reverse complement strand
GGGGAGTGCAAATTGCTTGAGTAGCGGCAAATAGAGCGTGGTATCGACGGGTGAGCTCGCGGTCTGCCACAGCGCTCCTGCAGCGATGACACCACCGACCGACTGCCAAAAATACTTGTAGCGTGCAATGAGGCCTTTCGGATTCTTCTTAACCAGCTTGAGGTAGTCGTCCCAGAAACCGATCAGCCCAAATACGAGCGTGACGGCGAGTACGATCCAGATGAAACGGTTGTTCAGGTCCGCCCAGAGCATCGTCGACACCATTATGGCCACGAGGATGAGCAGACCACCCATGGTCGGCGTACCGACTTTTTTCTGATGGGCCGCAGGGATGTAGTCGCGAACGACTTGCCCGATTTGATCACGTGTCAACTTCGCGATCATCCACGGACCGACGACCAAACAAATCACGAGTGATGTAGCCGCAGCGAGAATCGCTCGGAAAGTGAGATAGGAGAAAACGTTGAATGCCGAAATAGTCTCAGCCAACCATTGTGAGAGCCAGAGCAACATTTAGTACATCCCCCCTGCCGAAGGCACGGACTCGAGGGCAGCGACCACACGCTCGAGACGATTACTACGCGAACCTTTGACGAGTACCCGGACATCGGCGGCCAGCTCGCGACCCACTTCTTCCGCAACCGCGGCGGTATCGTCGTGCCACACTCCGCCTTCACCGAAGCTCTCGACCGACAGCTTGGTGGCTTCGCCGACGGCGAAGAGTCGTTCAACGCCATGAGCCCGCGCGTAGCGACCCGCCTCAAGATGTGCCTCGCGCGAAAAGTTCCCAAGCTCGCCCATCTCGCCGAGGACGAGGAAGCGTCGACCCCCCAAGGCCTCGAGGACGTCGATCGCCGCCTGAAGCGAACTCGGATTGGCGTTGTACGAATCGTCGATGATCCAGGCGCCTGAACGCGCACCGCACAGCTGCAGGCGTCCCTTCACCGGACGCATTCGCGCGAGGCCCTTGGCGACATCATCGAGTGTCGCGCCCGCTGTAATCGCGGCGGCAGCGGCGCCGAGTGCATTTAGCACGTTGTGTTTGCCGGCGAGATGCAACGAGACCTTTTGCTCGCCTAGAGGAGAGACGAGCGTGAAACGGGTGAGAAATCCGTCTGCATCCACTTCGGTATGAATATCGCACGCGCCGAAATCCGCCTTCGAGCCCAAGCCGAAGGTGACGATGCGCGCGACGGTCATATCGCGCCACAGCCCGGCAAAGCTGTCATCGACGTTCAAGATCGCCGTACCGTCCTGTCGAAGTGCAGCGAACAGCTCACCTTCTGCACGCGCGGCACCTTCGAGGCTACCGAAGCCCTCAAGGTGCTCGGCACCCGCGTTGGTCACGATGCCGATCGCCGGGGCCGCGAAGCCCGCCAGTTGCGCGAGCTCACCAGGGTGGTTGGCACCCATCTCGATGACGGCGTGACGATGCGAGGGGTCGAGTCGAAGCAGCGTGAGCGGTACGCCGATGTGATTGTTCAGATTCCCCGCCGTGGCAAGCGTCTCACCGCAACAAGAGAGGATCGACGCGACCATTTCTTTGCTCGTGGTTTTGCCGTTGCTACCGGCCATTCCGATGAGCGGCATCGAAAAGCGTGCCCGCCATCGCTGCGCCGCGCGCTGCAGTGCCACGAGCGCGTCATCGACGAGCACGACCGGAAAATCAGCTGGGCCCTCGCGTTCGGCGATCGCGCCCACCGCGCCTTTCGCGGCAGCTTCCGCGAGGTAAGTGTTTCCGTCGAACCGCGGACCGCGCAAGGCGACGAACAACTGTCCTGCCGCGAGCGTCCGAGTATCCGTGTTCACAGACGAAAATACGCGATCGGCACCGATCAACCGCCCACCGCAATCTTGTGTGATATCAGCGAGCTGACGCATTGGAGATCCTGTAGCTCGCGTGGATAGTGTCTCGATCGCTGAACGGACGACACTCAGTGCCGACGATCTGATAGTTCTCGTGGCCCTTACCAGCCACCAATACGACATCACCCTCGCGGGCACTCGCCAGAGCGTGTCGAATGGCATCGCCCCGATCATGGATGACGGTCGCACAGATGCCCTGCGGAAAGCCCGCGATGATGTCTGCGACGATCCCCGCGGCCGATTCGTTGCGTGGGTTATCGTCCGTGATCACGATGCCATCGGCCATCGCTGCGGCGACGCCGGCCATCAGGGGTCGCTTACCGACATCGCGATCGCCTCCGCATCCGAAGACGAGATGTAACTTTCCACGACAATGTGCACGCGCGGCGCGCAGCGACTTGGCGAGTGCATCGGGCGTATGCGCGTAGTCGACGATTGCGAGCGCCTTCCCCGGGGCCGTCAGCGCCTCCATTCGTCCCGGCGGCGCCTGACACTCACCGAGTGCCCGCAAGGCGGGCTTGAGCGCAATCCCTAAGGCGAGCAGCAGCCCGAGCGCGACCAAGGCGTTTTCAACATTGAACTCGCCGATGAGGGGCAGCGTGGCGACCTGCGTCTCAGATTCGGCCGCGCCTCCTCGGAGCTCGATGGAGAACGAGAGTCCCGCGGGAAGCGCTCGGATGTCGGAGGCGACAAGGGATCGAACGTTCGGGACGCGCGAACGAATATCGTCGATGACTGCGAGACCTGCCGCCTGTCGCGCGATCAGCGTCAGCGCCAATACGCTAACGTGACGCCGCGCAAGCTCCGTACCCAACGCATCGTCCACGTTGATGACACCGGCCTCGAGCCTCGGCATCTCGAACAGACGCGCCTTCGCTGCCCCGTAAGCTTCCATGGTGCCGTGATAATCGAGATGGTCGCGAGTCAAATTCGTGAAGGCGGCCACACGAAAGCGGACACCGGCCACGCGATGCTGATCGAGCGCATGCGAGGACACTTCCATGGCGACGCACTCGGTACCCGCCTCGCGCATGGCGGCAAGCTGGCGCTGCACGCTCACCGCATCAGCCGTGGTGTATTTACCCGGGACGATCGCATCCGGCGCCACGCCGACGCCCAGTGTTCCCGTGTACGCCGCTCGGGATTCGCAGCGCGTCAGCACTTGTGCCAACAACCACGCCGTCGTCGTCTTCCCGTTGGTCCCCGTGATCCCCGCCACGCGCAAGGCTTCGGAGGGCTGATCAAAGAATCTTCCCGCGATCGAGCTGGCGACCGTCGAGAGTCGATCGACCGGCTGGGCATACACACCCGCGGGGACGATGGGCTCGGACACACCCGAAATCGGCTCCCAAAGCACCGCTTGCGCACCGCGTGAAATCGCTTCGGGTAGTGCTGCCAACCCATGGGTACGCCGTCCGGCGCACGCGAGGAAAAGACCGCCATCGGAGATCGTTCGACTGTCGAGGCTGACATCGGTGACGCGGATCGAGGCCGGAATGTCGGTGATACCGCTGCAGAGATCGGCGAGTTGGTGCGCACGCACGCCCATCAGCGCAGACTTCCGGTCGCCGCGCGACGCGAGGCATCGGCCGTGGCGATGTTTTGAGGCAGATCGGCCGGCATCGGCGCCGTCTCGGGCATTTCATCGACGGGCATGTCGATCGGTGCATCTGGAGCGACGGCAAGCAAACGCAGCGCGCCGCCGACGACACCAGAGAATACCGGTGCCGCCACATCGCCTCCGTAATAGAGACCCGCGCTCGGCTCATCGATCACGACGACCGTGGCCAGACGCGGATTGCTCGCCGGAGCGAGCCCCGCGAAGACGGCGAGATAACGATTGGTAGAGTATCCGCCCGCACTCGCTTTCCACGCGGTGCCGGTCTTGCCCGCGACGGTGTATCCAGGAATCGATGCGCGTTTGCCGGTGCCGACGTCGGACACCACGCTTTGCAACATCCGCACGACATCACGGCTGACCTGCTCCGTCATCACCCGCTCACCCTCGACCGGACGATCGACACGAGTGAACGACACGGGACGCTGAAGGCCGTAGGACCCGAGCGTCGCATAAGCATGCGCGATCTGCAGCGGCGTCGCCGAGAGGCCATAACCATAGGACACCGTCGCCGTGGTAATCGGTCGCCAGTGGGTGTGCTGAGTCAATAACCCCGCCGACTCACCCGGGTAACCGCTCGTAGTCACGCGGCCAAATCCAAGACGGGTCAACGTGCCGTGCAACGCTTCCGGACCCAGATTAAGCGCGATGCGCGTCATCGCGACGTTGGAGCTTCGAGCCAACGCCGTGGCCAAGTCGATCGTACCGAGGTTGTTCTTGTCCTCGATCATCTTGATCCCGACTTTCACCATGCCGGGGTTGGTATCAATGATGCTCGTCGGCGAGTACTTACCCGAAGACAAGGCCGCCGCCACGACGAAGGGCTTGATGGTCGAGCCCGGCTCGACGAGATCCGTCACCGCCCGGTTCTTGTAGACCGCAGGTTTCAGCTGCGCACGATCATTCGGGTTGAACGTCGGCTGGTTAACCATGGCGAGCACCTCGCCCGTCGTCACGTCGATCACGACCACCGAGCCTGCGCGGGCACGATTCTTTTGGATGACCGCCTTCAACTCGCGATACGCGAGATACTGAACACGCATATCGATCGACAATTGCATGTTGCGACCGGCGCGCATCGGACGAATGCTCTCGACCGTCTGCACGGTGCGACCGAGATTGTCTTGAATCACGCGCTTCGCGCCATGCTCTCCGGCGAGCCAATGATCGTACGCAAGCTCGAGGCCTTCTTGACCCGCATCGTCTACGTCGGTGAATCCGAGAATGTGTCCTGTCACCTCGCCCGCCGGATAGTAACGGCGATACTCACGCGTCAGGTGCACGCCGGGAATGTCGAGCGCTCGGACCTTCGCTGCATCAGCCGGCTGTAAGTGACGCGCGACGTAGAGAAACTCTCGATCGAGCTTCGTAGTGACGAAGCGCGTGAGTTCCTCGGGATCGCGACCGAGCGCCCGAGCAAGATTCGGAATCTGATCGTTCGCGAGCGTCAGCTCACGCGGGTTCACCCACACCGAATCGACCGGCGTACTGACGGCGAGTGGCTCACCCGTACGATCGGTCACGCTGCCTCGATGCGCCACAACCGACGCGACGCGCGTGAAGCGTTCATCGCCCTGCCCGCGAAGAAAGGCGCTTTCGACGAACTGTAAGGTCGCAGCCTTCCAGATGAGGATCGCAGCACCGCAACCGACGAGCACGACGATCACCACCGCGCGTGAGGTAAAGGAGGGGTTCGATGTCTCAGACTTCCGTGACAATCCGCGGCGCGACGATCGAGCACCACCAAGTTGTCCGGTAGCGGATCGACGCGATTCGGATTTTCCGAAAGGCCAGCGCATCACGGCGCGACCACCTCAATTTGCTTGGGCGGCGGTGTGCGCATACCGAGATTGGCAGCAGCCACGTTCTCTACGAACGCGTGCGTTGACCAAGCGCTCTGCTCGAGCTGCAACTGACCCCACTCGATTTCTAGACGGTCACGGTCCCGATTGACCTTCTCGAGCTCAACGAAAAGCTCTCGGGCGCGGTGCTTGACAAAAATTGCCCCGGCAGCTGAGGCGAGTACGAGCAGCCACAGCAGCGGAATGAGCATAGCGACGGCGCGACGACTCGGCAGGTTCATGCAACACCTCCGACACTCGAATCGAGTTTCTCTACGACGCGGAGCACTGCGCTGCGCGCGCGCGGATTACGCGCGATCTCCGCCTCGCTCGCACGACGCTTGCGGCCGATCTCGCGCATCACGGGACGCGCCGAGGGTGGAATGACTGGAAAACCCGCAAAAATCGGATCGATCGTGCTCTTGGTTCGAATGAATTGTTTGACCATCCGATCTTCGAGCGAGTGAAAACTGATCACGGCGAGTCGCCCACCTGGCGCAAGCACGTCGAATACCACCTCGAGTGCGGTACGCAACTGACCGAGCTCGTCGTTGATGAACATGCGGATCGCTTGAAAAGTTCGCGTCGCCGGATGCTTGCCATCGCGGGTCCGCACGGCACGCTGCACGATGGCAGCCAGTTGCGCGGTACGCTCGATCGGCGCTTCGGCGCGCGCAGCGACGATCGTCGCTGCGATACGGCGCGAAAAGCGTTCTTCGCCGAGCTCGTCGATCACCCTCGCCAACTCCCGCTCATCGACATGTGAAAGCCAATTGGCCGCCGACTCGCCATGACGCGGGTCCATGCGCATGTCGAGCGGTCCGTCCTTCGCAAAACTAAAACCTCGTTCGGGCTGATCGAGCTGCGGCGAGGAAACACCGAGATCGAGCAGCACACCCAAAACCTGCCGCCCTCGCGCGTACTCACCCACGACGCGTGCGAGTTCGGCGAATTCCGCTTGGACGAGCGTGAGTCGCGGCTCATCGACGAAGCGTTTCTTGCCCGCGTCGATCGCGGCAGGATCGCGATCGAGCGCGAGCACCGCGCCGTCCGTACCGATGACCTCGAGAATGCGTGCCGTGTGACCACCGCGTCCGAACGTGCCGTCGACGTAGAGTCCGCCAGCACGAGGGGCCATTCCCTCCAGTACCTCTTCACCAAGGACCGGGACGTGCTCATCCACCTTCCCATCCGCCTCAAAGTGACAGCGAATCGAGTTCGGCCGACAGATCGGTGGCGGTTTCTTCGCTCTTCACCCAGTAGTCGCGACGCTCGCTCCAGCGCGCTTCATCCCAGAGCTCGAGTCGGTTCCCCTGACCGATCAACATGGCATGCCGCGAAAGTCCCGCGTACTCGCGTAGCTCCGGCGGCAGCAGCACACGCCCTTGGGCATCGAGATCGATTTCGGTCGCATGACCCACCATCAATCGCTGCAAACGGCGCGAGCGCTCTTGCAGCGTGGGCAGGCTCATCAACTTGCGCTCGATTTGCTCCCAGTCGGGCAGCGGATAAATGAGCAGGCACGGGTCGCGATCGATCGTTACGACGAGTTGCCCCTCGCTGCGCTCGAGCGCGCGTTGCCGCTGCCGGGAGGGAAGAACCATCCGACCTTTGTCGTCCAACGTGACTTTGCTTGCGCCGCGAAACATAACCCGTCAGGCGTCAAAAACGCCCACTTCCCCCCACTTTTTTCCACTAGGCGCCACTATAGGAATCGGCGCGAGGGGGTGTCAACGGTTTGGCGGGAAATTTTTTATGTGCCAATAACTTACAGTCGACTGGGCGTTTCCGCAACAGTCGATTTCAGAGAAAGTTTGAGGGGTTTCATAGAGTTGCCCGCGAATGCTTACGCGGGCACTAACTCACGCGAGCACTTTAACGAGAGGGGGAGTCGGCCGATAAGCCGGGTTCTGTCGTGGACGATCATTCCTCTGGGACATTCGTCACCGAATGCCTCAAGCAGCCTACCCGGAAGTCACGCTCGGACACCGCGCTGCAGGTCTCCCTGCGACTTCCCTATTTGGCCTTGCACCCGGCGGGGTTTGCCGTGCCACAGGTGTTACCACCTGCGCGGTGCGCCCTTACCGCACCATTTCACCCTTACCTGCGATCCCTCCCACGAGGGGAGTTCGCGCGTCGGCGGTTTCTTTCTGTTGCACTTTCCGTGGGCTCGCGCCCCCCAGGTGTTACCTGGCGCCGTATCCGAAGGAGCCCGGACTTTCCTCTACATCTCGTTGAGAAATGCAGCGATCGCCTGGCCGACTCCGAGGGACACGATACGCCCCGATGATCTCAACCACAAATGCGCTGCCGCACGATAACCCGAAAAGACCGCTCCTCCGGGGGGGTCGAGTCAGCGTCGCTCAGCGGCGAGTTCAATCGCCCGGGCGTACGCCTCGTCGCGGCTGGCGCCACTCACGGCAGCCGCGATGGACGCCGCTTTCGAGGCGGGAAGATGCGGCAAGGCCGCCCGAAGCGCACGTTCCATCAGCGCTCGTCGCTCGAGCGCCGCAGCAGGGTCCGTGTCTTCGCCACCTTTCGCCACCGCGGCACCGGCGACCACGAGCGTGATCTCGCCAAGCTTGAATTCCGCCTCGTCAGCGGCTCGACCAGCGAGCTCGGCCAACGTACCGCGGTAGACACTTTCGTGAAGCTTCGTAAGCTCGCGAGCGACGGCGGCCTCTCTCGTGCCTCCCAAGGCTACGGCGCAGTCGCTGAGTACCTCCTCGATTCGATGAGGCGCCTCGAAAAACACGAGCGTACGCGTCTCGAGCGCGAGGCTTTGCAGTCGCGCCCGTCGCTCTCCCGCTTTAGCGGGCAGAAAACCTTCGAAACAAAAACGATCAGGGGCAATGCCCGCCACGGAAAGCGCTGCCGCAATGGCCGTCGGGCCCGGGATCGCCCGAACCTCGACGCCCGCCGCCGCGGCACGCCGAACTAGATCGAACCCCGGATCGGACAGCAGCGGTGTACCGGCATCACTGACGAGAGCAACCACCTCACCTTCCAGCAAGCGAGCGAGCAAGGCTTCACCGCGCTCACGCTCGTTATGAACGTGCAGCGAAATCAGGGGTTTCTGCAGACCGAGCGCTGAGAGCAGCTGACCACTTCGTCGGGTGTCCTCGGCCGCGACGATATCCGCGGCGGCCAGCGCCTCTCGCGCCCGAGGCGACACATCGGACAGATTGCCGATCGGCGTTGCCACCACATCGAGACGCCCGCTCGCCGATCCCTTGCCAGCCACTATAATCCTGCTCCGAACTGCACTGCGCGCGGGCATCGTGCCCGGCTGCGCTCCGGTATTCAATCGGCGCCGACCGAACGGCTCACCGGTCAAACGCCGCCTCCGTACCGTCTGGAACACCTCGAAATGATGGCCACTCGATCTCTGCCGGTCTTAAGTTTGCTCGCGCTCGGGCTGTTGAGCGCCGGCTGCGCCCACAACGCACGGCCCCCTGCGAGCCTCGAGCGCGCCGCAGCCCTTTCGGCGCGCGGTGATCACGCCGCCGCCGCCCGTGAGTATGAAGCGCTCTCGATCGCGACTCGCGGCAGCGCCACCAACGCCACCTTACTCCCCGCAGCCAAAGAATGGCTGCGTGCCAACGATGCGGCAGCGGCCGAGGCAGCGCTCGCGCGGCTCGTCACGCCGCTCGAAGTAGGTCAATCCGACACGCGCCTGCTGCTGCTCGCCGAAGCGGCGCTCGTCCGTGGGGAGGCGGCGCGTGGCTGGGAACTCATCGGAACGATGGGCGCTCCCGTCGGCGCTCTCCGCATCGACGACTTCCACGCGTTACGACAACGGCTCGCCCTCGCCACCAACCGTCCGATACAGGCCATACGCAGCCAAATCGATCGCGAGACTGCAGCGGTTGACGCTGCCGCGACGCAACGCATGCGACAGGATTTTCTCCGTGAGATCATCACCGCCGTCGACCGAGGCATCACCCTCGATCCGCGCGTGGCCGGACGAGACGCGATAGCACGGGGCTGGCTCGAGGTGGCGCCCCTCGCCGCGCGGGCCTCGCGCGCACCACGAGAATCCAACGCAGGCATCACAGCCGCATGGCGCAAGCGCTACCCCGCACATCCAGCGGTGACCGCCCTCGCCTCACTCGGCCAAGCCCCGCTCGTCGTCCCCACCTCCGCGAGCGCGGAATCCACGTCGTCCGCCGGCGCGAGTCCTGCGGTACCCAATGCGCCGACCGCGACGTCCGGACTGCTGCCTCTCGGAACGCCGATGCCACGCGTGGCGCATGTCGCCGTACTCCTACCCTTGAGCGGTCGTAACAGTGCGCTCGGCGCGCAGATTCGCGAAGGACTGCTCGCGGCTTACTTCGCGGAACCGCAAGCGATGCGCACGCCTGTACGGTTCTACGATACCGCGAGACAGTCCGTCGCCGAGGCGTTCGCCGCCGCAATGCAAGGCGGCGCCGTGACGATCATCGGTCCTTTGGCTCGCGACGAAGTCGTCGCTGCCGCAATCAGCGCGGCCGCGCCGGGCGCGACCTCGGTCATCGTGCTCAACGCCCTGCCGACGGGTCAATCGGCTCCGGCAAACCTGCGACAGTTCGCGCTGTCGCCTGAGGATGAGGCGCGGGCCGTAGCCCGACGCGCCCTAGCCGAGGGTCATCGACGAGCTATCGCGCTGATTCCCGCCGGCGATTGGGGCGCGCGGGTTTTACAGGCGTTCCGAGAAGAACTCGAAGCGGGCGGTGGCGCTCTGCTCGGTACTGAGACGATCACCGGGCGTGACCTCGGTAACGCCGCGCAATCGCTACTGCGCCTTGAGGCCAGCATCGCCCGTCACCGTCGCATCCAGTCCGTGCTCGACATGCCGCTCGCCTTCCAACCTCGACGCCGGGCTGACGTCGATCTGATTTTCATGCCTGGCACCGCCGCGACGCTTCGTCGGTGGCGGCCGCAACTCCGATTTCAGGGCGCGGGCGACCTGCCGGCCTACGCGACCTCCGAAGCCTTCGATGGTCGCGCGGGGGACGAACTTCAGGGCCTCATCTTCCCCGACATCGACTGGATGATCGCCCCGCAGTCGCCTTTCCTCTCGGCGCTGCGTACTGCCACCGATAACGCGCTCAGCGACTCGACCCCACGCAGTCGCTTATTTGCCCTCGGTCATGACGCCTGGTTGCTGCACGCTGCACTGCGTGCAGGCCGATCACCCTCGCCCGCCGCGCCGTTGGCGGGCGCAATCGGCACGTTCTTCATCGACGAGGACGGTCGCGTACAACGCAGCCTGCGTTTCGCGCTCATCGATGACGGTGAGGTCAAACTGCTCGACCCACCGGATGGCGGCGGCTGACGCCGCACTCCCGACACATCTCGCACTCGGTCGTGAAGCCGAGGAACTCGCCGCGCAGCCCTTGATCGCATCGGGCGCCGAGATCGTGCTTAGAAACTATCGCCGGCGTCGCGGCGAACTCGACATCGTGGCCTTACATCGAGGCGTTATGCTGATCGTTGAAGTACGTTTCCGCTCCTCCGACCGGCATGGTGATGGCGCGGCTAGCGTCGACCGAATCAAGCAGCGCAAAATCACGATAGCCGCTCAACAACTGCTACAGCGAAACCGCGATCTCGCACGGTATCCAGTTCGATTCGATGTGATCGCGCTGTCACGAAAGCCCTCGTCGGACGGCGGCTCCAAGGCTTGGCACCTCGAGTGGATGAAGCACGCCTTCAAGTCGAGTCGCTGAAGTTCGAGCCTTACTTGACGACCTTGAGCGTTGGGCGCTTCCCGCCCAAGGGCGCGACCGGCGGCGCGCCGCGATCCGGCACCAGTCCCTCGGGTTTGGGGTCGATCGGTGAGTCGGGAGGCGAATCTGGCGGCGAATCATCTTCGCCCGGGGGAAACATCAATCCCTCGCCCGTCTCGCGAGCGTAAATGCCCTCGACGGCTGAAGCAGGAAAACGCAGCAGTCGCGGAACACCCGAGAATCGCACCTCGAAACTGATCCATTGGTCGCCGATGTCGAGATGACGCGTTGCGTCGTAGCTCGCATTGAGCACGATGCGACCTTCGCGCACACGAGCGACCGGCACCTCGACACCCGGTGCCGTGGCATCCACCATGAGATGCGGAGTGAAACCGCTATCGGTCATCCATTGGTGCATCGCCCGCAGGAGATACGGGCGACGGAGTTTTCGGGATCTGGTCACGAGAGGCGCTTCACCAGCAATGAACCGAGTTGATCGGATTCGCGTCTTACTTCACGTCTTTCCAATATTCCTGCTTGAGCAGATAGGCGAAACCTGTGAACACGAGCAGGAAGAGAATGACCCAAACACCGAGTGACTCACGCTCGGCTTTGACCGGCTCACCCACGTACTCGAGGAAATTGACCGTATCGCGTACGAAGCCGTCGTATTCCTCAGGCGAAAACTGCCCAGGCGAGGCCAATTCGAAAGAGTCCCAGTGCTGTTCGGTGACGGTCTCGCCATCGACCACCTTTTCCACCGTCTTGAACTTCGCTTCCTGAACACCCTGCAAGGCCGACAACACAAACGGCATCGCCGTGTTGGGCAGCGCCAGGTTATTGGTACCGTTCGCCGACTTCGAGTCGACATAGAACGTCTTCAAAAACTGATAGACGTGGTCGGAACCCTTAGCACGCGTTATGAGGGATAGATCCGGCGGCGCCTTGCCAAACCATGCTTCGCCGTCAGCCTTCGACATCGGCGTGATGATGTAATCGCCCTTCTTCGCACCGGGGAGCAGCAGGAGTTTTTCCATCTGCTCTTCGGGGATGTTGAGATCTTTGGCGACGCGCGAGTAACGCTTGTACTTGAGCGAGTGGCAGCCCGAGCAGTAGCCCATGAAATTGGCGGCGCCGCGCTGCAACGAAGCGATGTTGCCGACGTCGTTGCCCGGCTCCCAATCCATCCACGCAGCATGCGGACTCGTGGTGGCGGCCATCGCTGACGGACCTGCGAACACGAGGGAGAAGCCGAGCGCAGCGGCTAGAAAAGACTTACGCATGGTACGTGATCCTCTCAGGAGCAGGTTTGCACTTCTCAATGCGCGTGTACCAAGGCATGAGAAGGAAGTAGGCAAAATAAACGGCTGTGAATACACGCGCGAGGATCACGTAGAGATCGCTCGCAGGCTTCAGACCGAGATAACTGAGGACCACGAAAGACACCACGAACAGCGCAAGAGCGATCTTCGAGAGCCAGCCCTTGTAGCGGATCGACTTCACCGGTGAACGATCGAGCCACGGCAAGAAAAACAGCACCACGATGGCAAGGAGCATGAGCAATGCGCCGAGCTGCTGATCGGGTACCGCGCGCAACATGGCGTAGAACGCCGTGAAGTACCACACAGGCGCGATATGCTCAGGCGTCGATAGCTCGTTGGCCGGTTCGAAGTTCGGCTTCTCGAGGAAAAGACCTCCGAACGTCGGAGCAAAGAAAATTACACTGCAAAAAAGGGTCAGGAATACACCGACACCAACAGTATCTTTGACGGTGTAGTAGGGATGAAATGGAATGCCGTCGATCGGCTTGCCGTTGGGACCCGTCTTTTCCTTAATCTCGATGCCGTCCGGATTGTTCGATCCCGTTTGACGCAGCGCCACCAGATGCATCACCACTAGGAAGGCGATTGCAAACGGCACCGCGATGACGTGCAGCGCAAAGAAACGGTTGAGGGTGGAGTCGGCAATACCGTAGTCGCCCCGGATCCACTCGACGATCCCAGGACCGATCACTGGGATGGTACCGAACAGGTTCACGATCACCTGCGCACCCCAGTAGGACATATTGCCCCAAGGCAGCACGTAACCCATGAAGGCTTCAGCCATCAGCGCGAGGTAGAGCAGTGTGCCGAGGATCCACAGCAGTTCGCGCGGTGCGCGATACGAGCCGTACATCATGGCGCGGAACATATGCAGGTAGACGACGATGAAGAAAAACGATGCGCCGGTCGAGTGCATGTAGCGAATGAGCCAGCCCCATTCAACTTCACGCATGATGTATTCGACCGAATCGAAGGCCGCCGTCTCGCTTGGCTTGTAGTGCATCGTCAGGAAAATGCCGCTCAAAATCTGAACGACGAAAACGAGCAACGCAAGCGCGCCGAAGAAGTACCAAATGTTGAAGTTCTTCGGCGCGAAGTAGCCAATCAGCTGCGAGTCGATGAACTCATCGACCGGAAGGCGCTTGTTGAGCCAGGCGCGAAAGCCAACCTTTTCAGAAGAGACATATGCCTTATCCATGAGACGATTCCTTTCCTTAATTCCGAAGAGGCTCAAGCAACGATCGAACGATAGGCCGGAAGCTTTAAATTCCCGCGACCATACGCCAGCAGGCATCCCCTCTTGCTGGCGAGAACTTCCATGTCTACTCGCCCAAGTGCGGCCACAAAACTTTTTTCGAGAGCGCCAACCTTCACGACGGGATCCATTGAACGGCTCACTGACTCCTCGCTTTCCACCCCAACAGCCGAGTATTCACTATCTAAACTCTTAACTTTTTGAATCGGATTTTCCGATATAATATCTATATTACCGAGTATTTCTCTCCTTTAAACGACTCAAAAATGACTCAAAAGAGAAAATATGACAGTTTCTAACGAATCTGCTCCCCCACTGGGGGCAGCCTCACAGTCGCAACCCCGTTTCCGCATCGGCGCTGTAGCCAGAATGGCCGGTATGCCGGTAGCAACCTTGCGGATTTGGGAACAGCGTTATCAGGCCGTGCGTCCAACTAAGACAACCTCCGGCCATCGCCTGTACTCCTCAGCGGATGCCGAGCGAGCCACTTTATTGCGACAACTTACCCGGCAGGGTCAGGCAATCAGTTTGCTCGCGACGTTGAGCACCGATCGCCTGCGCGAGATCATCCTTTCGGTTCAGGGATCGCAACCTGCCAAAGTTAGCCGTCCGACTAAGAGGTCCGGACCTATGAAAATTTTGGTGGTAGGCCAGTCTTTGGCGCGTCGGTTGCAGCGATGGAGCGATCGTTCCCCCAATAGACCAGCATTTCAGTTTATCGGTGTTTTCGATTCGCTAGAGAGCGCTACGCATAGGGCCCACGACTATGTGGAACCCTGGATTGATGTGTTCCTTTGGCAATCTCCTGGTCTTCAGCCGGGTATAGGAAAAAAATTACGGCTCGCTCAAACCGTATGGCGTGCTCGGGTCGCAGCTGTGACTTACCGATTTTCAAACACTACAGGTCGTGCGGAGTTGGAGGGCGTTGGTGCTGAGGCTCTCCTTGAGCCAGCAAACGACGAGACCCTCGGCGCTTGGCTAGAGAGTCTGGGCCGATCGGCGACGCATATT
>Ga0194131_10007508_pt1 | contig 14635 bp, 18 predicted proteins | sample TA2KigO120mmetaG_FD_148631 | JGI IMG/M metagenome (GOLD analysis project Ga0194131, IMG submission 148631) | Freshwater microbial communities from Lake Tanganyika, Tanzania - TA2015053 Kigoma Offshore 120m | ecosystem: Environmental > Aquatic > Freshwater > Lake | place: Tanzania: Lake... | reverse complement strand
GATGTCGTCAAGGGGGGAATCGTTGTCTTTGCCGCTGTAAATCCAGTCATCACCCGATAACTGCGAGAATCTGCTGTCCACACCGCTGAGGTTGATCTTGTTCTTGAAGAGGCCGCTTGCGTTGACCTCAAGAGTGGCGACTTCTTCCGCGAGCATCTCTTGGTAGATGTCATCAATCAATACGTAGCGGTCGTCATTAACCCCGATCGTGACGTTATCGGCCGCGGACAAGGAGACGACGAAATCCGCTTCCTCGGTCACTTCGATGGAGAGAACCATGCGCGGTTCAAGGGTTTCAGAAGAATATGCCAACGGTCGCACACGACGTGCGAACGACGACCAACCACGAAGTCAACTCGAAATCAGCATGATTCTTCCTTGCACTGCGGTAGATGATGGTCGCCAAAACTCGTATGGCGATTACCAGCAACGAGCAGATTCGGCGATGCCGGTTCGAAGTGAAGTGAACGGACGCCGTCTATCCCGTTGGGCGGTGCGAACGAATGAACTTTGCTGTCTGGATTCTGTCAGTCGGGCCAGTTTTGCGGATCGCTGGTCCGCCGCAAAAATAAAAAAGGGACAGGCGAAGCTGCCTGCCCCTTACGATGTTGAGATTGGTGACTCGCGAAACTAGGTGACCAGAGCCTTCCAGCCGTCATACAGCGAGTACTCTTCGTTGATTTCGCTCTCGGCACCGATGACCACGTCGCCGGGATTCTCTCCCGGTTCAATACCCTCAACGTCGGAACCGCTGCCACCGAGCAAGACGTCGGAGCCACCCTGTCCTTTCACGGTATCGATGCCGGCTTGGCCAGCGACGATGTCATTTCCGGCTCCACCCAACAGAGAGTCGTCGCCATTGCCCCCCAGGACGGTGTCATTTCCCGCGTTTCCGTTCACGAAATCGTTTCCAGCACCGCCTGTCAACTTGTCCTTGCCATTGCCGCCGCTGATCGTGTCGTTATCAGAAAGTAAATTCTCTGCATCGTCCTCTTCTGGCCCACCGCCAATGATGTCGTCTCCATCTCCGCCGTTGATCAAGTCGTCTCCGTACGAGCCGGAGATCAGATCGTTACCGGCGTCACCATTGAGAGTGTCGTTGCCGTCGCCGACGTCCGGCGACGCGTTGTCTCCTTGCACGACATCGTCACCCTTGCCCGCAGTGACAAAGTCGTTGCCTTCGCCGGCAGTCAACGTGTCGTTTCCGTCGCCTCCATCCAGACGGTCATTGCCCGATCCCGCATCGACAGAGTCATTGCCGATCTGGCCTTTAATGTTGTCGTTGCCGTCTTCCGTATAATCTCCGGCAGCCGATCCATCTTCGATGATTTGCGCGCCCAGAACGTCGTTCCCGGCACCACCGAGCAGGGCATCATCGCCGGCTTGACCAACAAGCGAATCGTTTCCGTCCCCGCCATTGAGGACGTCGTTGCCGGCTCCGCCGATGAGCACATCATCGCCCCGGCCGCCATAGACAACTTGATTGAACGTCGTCAGGTCCGAACCGAACACGGTGTCGTTGCCACCACCTGCCTGGACCGTCACACCCGACAGAAGCAGCCAGGGACCATCCTCCGAAATGCCGCGCAGGTCGATTTCGTTGTTCGCCGTGATACTGCTGCTGGTGGCTTTAATCGTCAGCGTCTGCACAGCGTTCAGGTTGATTCTCGCGTCGGCGTTTCCATCTCCGTCATTGTCGGTGACTCCGTCGTAGAATCGATCCACACCATTTACCGTGACTACCAGGTTCCCGCTTCCATCGTCTAAGACCGCAACACTTTCATCGCCGGTGATCTGAATCGTTAGAAACGAGGTTCCGGAAGGAGCAAGGACGGTCGGAACAACCCGGCGTTCCATGACTTCTGCCGCAGTGACGTCCAGCGAACGGCGCGATCGACGAATGCGATCGGACTGCATCAATCGAGACCAGTGGCGGAACAACATGTTTTTACTCCGATGGGCGGCTTGGAGCCTTGAGTGCGAATTCCGCCCACGAGTTTTTTGCGCCGCGGGCCGGTTATAGGAGCCTAGTCAGCAATCGACCGGTGGCAATGCCGAGTTTTCGGCAATTTCGCACATTGTCCGAGGCAAACCGAAAGCGGAATTCAGCCTCAATGTTTTCTCTCAGCAAGCCAATGAAAGCGGTCGGGCAAGTCGTAAGGATCACAAACCTCGCAGTGGTCGTAGGCTGACTTTGGTCCCTGTCAATTTCGGCAGAATCGGAATAACTGGTTACTGAAACGGCCTTTCAGGCGATTCGCCGCCATCCCACTCATGCGAGCCCATGCCTTGCTCCACAAACATGACAACAGCCGTTCCGGGGCTTCGCAGAATGCCGTTGTGCGGCTCGAACTCGCGATCCCGTGCGGCGATTTCAATCCCAGTGCTAAATCCGAAGCAACATTCGGCACTGACGAGCACGCTGGTTTCGATGGACGGTACTGACCCGCACTACTCGTCATCCTCATCATCCTCTTCATCGTCTTCATAGTCCGGGTGCAACGGATCGTCGGGCGAGAAGAAGAAATCGCCCAGACCCATCGGGACGACATTGCCTCCCAGCGTCGAGCGTTTACGTTCGGCCAACTCTTTCAAGTCGAGAGCTTCTTCCCCCAAACAGCGATGCAAACTCTCGCGCCAGGCGACGTCCTTGCTCAACGGATGTGTCGAATCTTGAGCGGCTCGTTTGATGGCATATCGCAGTACGTTGATCCCGTCGCGCGTCGAGAAGTCGAGCTTCAACTCGTGTGCCTGCTGCAAGAACTCGACGGTCAGGTTAAGCATCTCGTCGTCGGCGAACGGCAGGTGATATTTCAGAATCGCTAGTTCGTCCTCGCGAGCTGGGTGGCTTAGTTCCAGTGTCGGCTGCAACCGGCTGAGAATGTAGTCGGGGATCTCAAAAGTCGATTCATCGTCGTTCATGGTGATCGCGCAGCGGAAGTCTCGATGCGCTGGAATCGTGATGCCAGCGACGATTGATTCGACATACCGGCGATGGTCGAGCAGCGCGGCGAGGCTCGCCCACGACTTTTCGTTCATGCGGTTCCCTTCGTCGAGCACGCAGATCCCTCCGGTGAGCATTGCCGTGACGAGCGTCGATGCGTGGTAAACGATCTTGCCGCTCTCTGCGAGAACGGGAGTGACCAGTAAATCCTCCGGCCGTGTGTCCGCGGTACATTGATAGATGTAAAGCGGCTGTTTCCGCACGCGAGCCCCTGCGATCGCCAACGTCGTCTTGCCGATACCGGGTGCCCCGACTAGTCGAGGTGTTAACGGCAGGTCGACATCGTCGACGACGAGCCAACAGGCTAGCAATTGCTTAAGGACTTCCCCTTGGCCGATCCACTGCCCGTTGGTCGGGTCCGGTTCGGACAGAAACAATCGCACGCCACCGATTTCCACAAATTTCGACATTGAAGAAAAAGTCCTTTCGCCCGTTGAGTGTCGGCATGGGCGTCTGGCAATGAGGTCGGGAGTTTTACCGAACGGCCAGCCTGACTAGTCGCCAGCGAGATTATGGGTTGGATCAAATGCTTGCAATCAGTCGCAATTCGACCGCGAGTGAACACCAGATTCGAGTGGGAATTGAGCAACGACCGATTCCGACCATTGACGACGGCCGGTACACTCGCCGCGTGATCGATCCGCTGAGCCTGCAGGGCTTGCGACGCTTTACAAGCATCTTGGAATTGATCCACACCAGAACGCCAATAACCTGCAAGGCCGCCCGGTCCCACTTCTGCCCGACGGACAAGTGATCGACGACTTGTTTTGATTGTATGATTCGTTTGGCTTCTGGAGATTCACATGCTTCGACCGTTGACACGTCGCCGCTTTTTGCAAACGTCGCTCGGTTCTGCGGGACTGACTTTTTGCGATGGTTCTCTCACGCGCGGACTGTTCGCCGACGAGAAGCCGCGAGCCAGATTGCCGATCGCGGCAGTGGTCACGGTTTATCGGCGGAATTCGCACGCCGATGTCATCATCGGCAAAATTCTCGAAGGCTGGACTCAGGAGGGGGGACTCGGCCCAGACCTGAAAGTCGCGTCGATGTTCGTCGATCAACAGGGGGACGGCGATCTCAGCGAACCGCTCGCGAAGAAACATGGATTCACGATCGCGAAGACGATCGACGAGGCGCTCACGCTGGGGACCAATTCGCTGGCGGTCGCTGGTGTGTTGTCGATCGGCGAGCACGGCACTTATCCGAGCGTGCCGGGGACCGATCAGGTGATGTATCCTCGGCGGCGGTTCTTCGACGAGATCGTGGCGACCTTCAAACGCTGCCAGAAAGTCGTTCCCGTTTTCAGCGACAAACACCTCGCGTATGCCTGGGCCGATGCCAAGCACATGTTCGACACGGCTCGCGAATTGCGCATTCCGTTCATGGCTGGGTCGTCGGTGCCGGTCATGTGGCGGAATCCGTCGGCCACGATCCCGATTGGCTCCGAGATCACCGAAGCCATCGCGCTGGGATACGGTGGCCTCGAATCTTACGGCTTTCATTCGCTCGAAGGATTGCAGTGCCTGATGGAACGTCGCAAAGGGGGCGAGTCCGGCGTGAAGTCGGTGCAATCGGTCACCGGAGACGGCATCTGGCAAGCCGAGAAGGAAGGGCGGTGGTCCAAGTCGCTGTTCGACGCGCTCGTGGAGTTCTCGCCAACTCCGTACAAAGGCAAGCAGCCGCGCCCCAAAGAGCTCGCGAAGGATGCCGTCTTTTATCTCATTGATTACCGAGATGGCACGAAGGCCACCGTCGCGATGGGAACCGGCTTCTCGCACGAGTTCGCCTGCGCGGTCTCGATGCGCGGCCACGAAAAGCCATTCGCTGTCAACTTCATGCCACAAGACGGAGTTCCGTTCGGGCACTTCGAGCACTTGCTGCGGGCCGTCGAGCAGATGATTCATTCCGGCCAGCCGTCGTATCCTGTTGAACGAACACTGCTGACAACCGGAATCCTCGATGTCGCGCTGCACAGTCTCGCAGAGAAGAGTCAACGGCTGGACACACCTCAATTGGCTGTGACCTACCAACCCGCCGACTGGTCCTTCGCGAAGGGAACACCGCCGCCTCCGCGCGCGGCGTCGTAGCCACTCGACAGAACGTCGCATCGAAGAGGCAAACCGAGAACCCGGAGTTCGGGAGTCTCAACCTCGCCGCCCCCGCTGCCTGGATTCCCTTGGAGTGGGAAAGACGACCGTCCTGAGCAATACTCCCCCACCGTGTTTGGCTCAACCGTTGCCCTGAAGGAAGTGATCATGCTGCGAATGACTGGTTGGAGTTTGGTCGCGCTGCTCATGTTGACTTTGAATTCTCGTGCGGCTGAGACCGACGCGAAGCCGCTTGTCGAGCAAGTTGTCGCCACCGCTGGTGGCGCGGAGAAGCTGTTGACGTTGTTTCGCTTTCGTGAGCGAGTGCTCATCACCGACAAACCAGCGGCACCAGTCACGGCGGATGAAAAGGAAAACCGCACCTCCGTTGTGCAGGTCGGTGGAGACTGGTGGATCGGGAAGAACAAGCGGGACAAAGACAAAGTCCGCGTTCTCTGTTGGGCCTGGAGCCTGCGGATTCTGCTTAACCCGGAGTCGAAGATCGCCGTGATTCCCGAAACGACCATCGGCGAGAAGCCGGCCTTCGGACTGCGAGTCGCGGCAGTCATCAAGGAACCGATCGACCTTTGGTTCGACAAGGAGGCGAAGCGTTTGGTCGCCATCGACTACACCGACACGCGACACGTTTTCAGCGAGTGGAAGAAAACCGACGAAGGGCACTGCTACCCGTCGAAGGTTGTCGGCTATCGCTTCGCCGATCGAACCAAAGGGACGCTCAATGAGCAGCAGTGGTATCAAACCGACATCCTGGAACTGACTCCATTGAAGGAGTTGCCGGCTGAACTGAAACCGTAGGTCGTAATGCCGGTTCCACCTGGTTCTCAACGTTTTCCGCATGACGATCCCCGCCACTTCGACTGGCTCCAATCCAGACGCTTGCAACAACCGGAGTTACACATGATTCGACGACTCTGCTCGATGGTGACCTTGGCCGCTTTGGGAATCTTCGGTTTGCCCGGGCAAGCTGATGCCGCGGACCTCATCCGGATCGGCATCTTGGGTATCGATAACTACGGGTCCGTTGCTTACACGGAGTTTCTCAACAAGCCGCACGCGGAAGGGGTCTTCGAGGGAATGCGCGTGGTCGCCGCCTATCCGATCAGCAGCGACGACTATCCCGACAGCGCGAAGCTGGGAGCACAATGGAAAGACCAACTCTCGAAGATGTATCAGAATCCTAAAGACCCGAAGGACGCAGTACCGCCGATCGAATGGGTCGATTCGCTCGACGCGCTGCTGGCGAAAGTCGATTGCGTGATGATCTTCAGCTTGGACGCTCGGTTGCATCGCAAGCAGTCTGAACCGGTCCTGCGAGCTGGCAAAAAGCTGTTCATCGGACGACCGTTGGCGTCCTCGCCGGACGATGCGGTCGCGATCATGAAACTCGCTGCCGAAACGAAAACTCCCTGCTGGAGCAGTTCGCAGCATCGCTACAGCACGGGCTTTGCCGGGATGGTCAATCATCCGGAAGTCGGCAAGGTCATCGGCTGTGACGTCTACGGCGGCTGGGATCCGAAGGCTCCTCCAGCCGATCAATTCTGGCGACCGCTGCACAGCCTTGAAACGCTCTACACGATCATGGGTGGGCCGGGAGTTGTCTCCGTGACGTGCGCCTCAACTCCGACGACTGAGTTGATTACCGCCACTTGGAAAGATGGCCGAGTCGGTACATATCGCGGAATCAAAGAGGGAGCGGTCAAATACAGCGCGACCGTCTTCGGCGACAAAGGAGTTTCGACGGCTGGAATCTACGGTCACGGCGTCCCGGTCAAAGGCGTCGTTCCCACGAACGACGAATATGTTGGCTACAAACCGCTCGCCACCGAGATCGCCAAGTTCTTCAAGACCGGCCAAGTACCCGTCCAACCCGCCGAAACTCTGGAGATCTTTGCGCTGATGCAAGCCGCCGAGGAAAGCAAAGCCCAGAACGGAGCCGTCGTGCCGTTGAAGAACCTTTGGGAAGCGAAGTAATCGGAGAACTCAAAATGTCACGTCTGTTTGTATGGTCGTTGTTGTTGGTTGTGCTCTGCGTTCGTGGAGTCGCCGCACAAAGTGTTTTTCCCGGCGTCGAATGGGAGGTCGCAACTGCGGCTAGCCAAGGCATGGATGCCGCAGGACTCGAAAAGGCCAAGGCCTGGCTGGAGTCGCACAACAGCAAATCGGGTGTCGTGATTCGACACGGCCGCATTGTTGCCGAGTGGTATTTCGGCGACGCGACTCGGCAGTCGAAGTTCGCTGCGTATTCAACTTCGAAATCGCTCTCCAGCATGGCGACCGGTCTGGCAATGGCCGATGGAAAACTGGCGCTCGATCACACCGTCGGCAAGTATATTCCGGACGCGGCTCCCGCAGGCAAGAAATCGGTGACGGTCAAGCAGCTGCTCAGCATGACGTCGGGAGTTCACAACGACCCGAATGTGCCACAACGCGAAGACCTTTTTACCTACGCCGTCAAGATGGCACCGATGGATCACGAACCGGGCGCGAAATGGGACTACAACAACACGGGACTCGCGCTGTTGAGTCCGGTGTTTCACAAAGCGACCGGTCAGCAGATCGACGAGTTCCTCAACGAACGCGTCTTCCGTCCGATCGGCATCCGTGCGGAGGAAATGACCTGGGAACGCCGCGAAGGACTCGCGATCCCGTATTCGGGCTGCCATACGACGGCCCGCTCACTCGGACGGATCGGTTTGCTGGTGCTGCATCACGGCAAGTGGAACGACAAGCAAGTTGTTCCGGCCGCGTGGCTGAGCGAATCGATTGCCCCGTCGCAGGAGCTCAACAAGTCCTACGGCTATTTGTGGTGGAACAACTCGATGAACAGGTGGCCCAACGTGCCGAAAGATGCGTACGCCGCGCTTGGCAAGTGGGACAACAACATCTTCGTGGTCCCGAGCCTTGATTTGGTCGTCATCCGACAATCCGACCTCGCCCCGGGCAAGGACCACAAAATCACCGAGTACTTTCAATTGATCTGCGACTCAGTCAAGCAGCCTTGATAGACTTTCGCCTGCGGTCGGCCAATTCTGGGGATTGTCTCCCGTTTATGTTTGACCTGATCGAAAAGGAAATGCCCGATGAATCGCTCGCCAGTTTCGCGTCGCCAAGTTCTGCAAGCGGCTGGACTCAGTACCTTGCCCTTGGGATTACCGGGCATGGTTGCGGCGGGGGTTGATCCGAAACGCGGACTGGGCAAAGGAGCTGCAAAAAAGTCGTGCATCTTCATTTTGTGTTGTGGCGGACCAAGTCATCTCGACACATGGGACTTGAAACCCAATGCGCCCGACACGATTCGCGGACCGTACCAGCCGATTCCGACTCGCGTACCGGGAATGCAGATCAACGAGATGCACACACGGCTTGCGCAGCTGACTGAACATATCGCGTTGATCCGGTCGATGACGCACGTCGGCAACATCAGCAACCACTTCGACGCGATGCATCATTTGCTGAGCGGACAGGCGCAGGCCCCGCTTGACGCCCCGTATATTGGATCGATCTTGTCGAAGGCTCGGCCAGACGATCGAAGCATTGCGCCGTACGTCTGGCTCATCAAATGCGTGGGCGATCCGGTTTTCTGCGCGGTGAACATCGGCAACGGCGGGCATCTCGGCATGATGCACAGTCCGCTGTTTGTCGGCTCGGCCACGAATCATCCGGCGATGCCGAACTTCAAAGCTCCCGACGAATTGATCGCGACCGTCCCGACCGAACGAATGCTCGAGCGACGCCGGTTGCTCGATGGTTTGAATCCGATCGCGAGTTCTGTCCACGATCAGCCCGCGACGAACGACTGGCAAGACCTTCACGGGCGAGCGTTCGACCTGACCAGCGGCTCGGAAGGACGCGAGCCGTTTGAACTACATCGTGAACCGCAGTCGGTGCGCGATCGCTACGGCATGCATCCGCTGGGGCAGAACCTGTTGCTCGCGCGACGCCTGATCGAATCGGGAGTCGGCTTCGTCACCGTCAACGGCTGGACCGGCCCGTCTCCAAATGGCGGCGGCGGTCCGCCCGCCTCAAGCTGGGACATGCACGGTGGCGAGATGGGAATGGGCAACGCCTTCGGGAATGGTTCGTATGGCATGGGCTGGTGCCTGCCGTGCCTCGACGAAGGTGTCTCCGCGCTGATTACCGATCTGCACGACCGCGGCATGTTGGAAAGCACGATGGTGGTCGTCACAGGCGAGTTCGGTCGCACGCCGAACATCAACCAGAATGGTGGTGCCACGCCCGGGCGACAACACTGGCCAAGCTGCTATTCGAGCTTCATCGCTGGCGGTGGCATTCGAGGCGGCCGCGTCTACGGCGAATCGGACAAGCACGGAGCCTACGTCAAAGACAAACCCGTTCGCCCACAAGATCTCGGCGCCACGATCTTCCACTCGCTTGGCGTGCCGCTCGACTTGCGTCTCGGCAAGGACGGCTTCACTCGACCACTCTCCACCGGCGAGCCGCTTTTGGATCTCTTCGCTTGATTTGCGGCTGTTCAGCTGGCTGAGAAAAAGTACACCTGAACCAACCCTTTTCGTAACGACTCTTGGTCGCCGCCAACTTCAGAAGTCGGCACGCCGCTGTAAGTTATGCGTTTCGCGTACGCTTCGACAGGATGCCATCGATCCGGCTGCGGAGCGATCCGAGAAACAGAGAGGCGCCGCCCGTCATGGTTACCGGGCCTTCCAGCCATAGACTGCCTGCGAGTTGCCGAGGAAGAATTTCGCGGCGGCCCGATCTCCCTTGTCCCACACCTACACCGCCAAGGGGAATCGCCGCTTTCGGTCCGGTCGATGTCGTCTCGATAATTCTGCAGCAACAACTCCAGCACGAACCGCCGAGCCTCTCGAATGTGTGGTGTGTCGGTCTGGATCGTTTGTCCGGCCTCGGCCAGTGTTTTGCAGGCTGGCACGAGATGTTCGCCGCCGGCGTGAACCAGGCAAACTCGGCACGAGCCCACCGGTGACAGGTCGGGGTGATGGCAGAGCGTCGGTATCGCAATGCCGACAGCCGAAGCGGCTTCGAGAATCGTCTGCCCGTCGGTCGCCGAGACGTTGCGGCCATCAATGCAAATCTGGATCATGCGGTCGCCTTGTGGCTCGTGACGTTGATGCTGCTTGCAACCAGAGTGCCAGTGCGTCCGTGGCTTGGCACGACGGTTGCAAAGTTGGAAACGAGAGTTGGATTACGGGCGTGGAGTCTTCGACACGATGTCGTCTCATTTTCCGAAAGTGAATGGTTTCGCGGCGTGCGTTTGCGTGCTGCTGGGAATTCCGGCTGGTGTCGGCACCTTTGCTTTCCAATATGGAGAAGGGACGTCGTATCTCAGCAATGATCCGCGAGCGTGCGTCAATTGTCACATCATGCGCGACCAGTACGACGGCTGGCAAAAGGCGAGCCATCACGCATTCGCTACCTGCAACGACTGCCATACGCCGCACGATCTGGTCGGCAAGTATCTGACGAAGGCGGACAATGGCTTCTGGCACTCGAAGGGATTCACGTTTCAGGGCTTTCACGAGCCGATCCGGATCAAGCCGCGCAACTCGAAAGTCCTGCGAGACAACTGCATCGCCTGTCATCGCGATCTCGTCAGCGAATTGATCGATCACGGTTCTGCCAAGGAGTCGCAGGCGCTGGATTGTGTCCGGTGCCACGCGACGGTTGGGCATGGTCCGGTGCGGTAGGCGGGTTTGGCGACTCGCTTGGAAGTGTTTTCAAGAATCAAAGGAATCTCATGTCAGTTGCCGCCCCTCAGCCTCGGCCGAATCGCCTGATTTTCGGCTTTCTCATTGCAGTCACCGCGGGAGTGACATATTTGCTGGCCGCGTTGATTTCGAACATCGGCGAGCGAAAAGAGGAAGCTCGTGAGCACTTCGTCCGGCTGGCGGAACTCAGCGAAGAGACGATTGATCCCGCGATCTGGGGGCAGAATTTTCCTCGCCAGTACGACAGCTACAAACGGACGGTCGATACCGATCGGACTCGATTTGGCGGAAGCGAGGCGTTCTCGAAACTGGATGATGATCCGCGCTGGCGGCGCATCTTCGCCGGTTACGCGTTCAGCATCGACTACCGCGAGGAGCGCGGGCACGCCTACATGCTTTCGGATCAGGATGAGACCGAGCGAGTTCACAAGTTCAAGCAGTCGGGAGCCTGCTTGCATTGCCACTCGTCGATCATCCCGGCTTATCGGGAGGCAGGTAACGGTGACGTGATGCGCGGTTTCGAGTTGGTGTGTGCGATGCCGATAAGTGAGGCGCGCGGCATGGTCAAGCACCCGGTCAGTTGCCTCGACTGCCACGATCCAAACACGCTGCAATTGCGAGTCACTCGACCGGGATTCATCAACGCGATGCGCGATCTGGCTCGCAGTGACGCGAAGTATCCGCACATGCCCAGCCTCGAGCTGTGGCGGAAGAGTTCTCGCGAGAAGGAGTACGACGTCAACGCCCTCGCGACTCGGCAGGAAATGAGGAGTTTTGTGTGCGGTCAGTGCCACGTCGAATACTACTTCAAGGGGCCTGGCAAGCTGGTGACGTATCCGTGGCAAAACGGACTGTTGGTCGAGCAGATTGAGTCGTACTACGACGAGGTCGGCCATCAAGATTGGGAGCATCCCGACACAGCGGCACCAGTGCTGAAGGCTCAACACCCGGAGTTTGAATTGTGGAGCCAAGGCATCCACGCGCGCAGCGGCGTGTCGTGTGCCGACTGCCACATGCCGTACAAGCGCGAGGGAGCCGTGAAGATCAGCGATCATCACGTCCGCAGTCCGATGCTCAACGTGTCGCGAGCTTGTCAGACATGCCATCGGTTTCCCGAAGAGGAATTGAAGTCGCGAGCGCTCGCCATCCAGGATCGCACCAAGTCGATGATGACTCGCGCCGAGGTGGCGCTCGTCGAAATGCTGGAAGCGATCAAGTCGGCGAAGTCGAACGGACTCGAGGGCGATGCGCTGACGAAGGCTCAGCGACTGCATCGGCAGGCTCAGTGGCGGTTGGATTTTGTCGCGGCGGAAAACTCGATGGGCTTCCATGCGCCTCAAGAGGCCGCTCGCATTCTCGCGGAATCGATTGATTTGGCGCGACAGGCGCAGGTGCAAGTCCTGTCGACTGGAAAGCCGTGATGACGTTTGAATGAGAGGGCGAGTTTTCTGCCGAGTCGCATGTTTGGACGGCTCGGCGGAACCCCGCCCTCCCGGTTCATCGGACGTCCATTGGCAATGCAAACTCACTTGGGTTTGTGAGCGGCGTGGCAAACCTTGCAGCTCTGAGCCGTCAGGTCGGCGAACGCGGCCTTGGCGGCGGCAGCGTCCTTTTTCTCCGCTGCTGCGAGCAACGCGGCGCTGGTGGTTTGCAGGGCCTTCGCGGATTTGGCCCATTCGCCATCTGGGCACCGTCCGTCATCCATCAGGATGTAGCCCGATTCGTTCAGCAAGGCGGCGTGTAGTGTCACGTCATCCCAGTTGATCTCGGCGGCATCGAGATCTTTCTTCGCGGCTCCGCAATTTGCAGAAACCAAACCCTTCATAAGCAGTTTGGTGGAGGCGGCGCGGGTCTTGCCCTTGGTCTTTTGCGCCTCGACGCGATCCGCGATCGCGAAGCCTGACCCCAACAGTGACGCGACCAGAATCCAGACAGACTTTTTCATGAAACTCTCCCTTTCCGGGGACCAGAAAAACCGGGCTTCACAACGAATCCCGAGTTCGTAGTTCCGCCTTCCGGCGGTGCAGTTCAGAGAGACTGTTCGCACACCAGGACGACACGCGAGCGAGTGATTCCGATGGAAGTCACTCGCCGGCGCGCCGCGTTATTTTCTGGCCAGGGTCGGATTGCGAACTCTGGCCGGCACAGAAGTCGTCGGAGGTTCGTACCAGTCGCCACGCAGCCAATCGACCAGCAAACTGAGTTCACGCGGCGAGAGTAAATTGCGTTCGGGATGTTCGGAGTCGTCGGCGAACGCCGGCATCCGGTCGTTGCGGTCGCCGGAGTAGAATCGCTCGTGTTGCGGATTGTCAATCATCCCCAGCAGCCACTCGCGCGAGCCGTGAGTCACTGTGCGAGCAGAACGGTTGGCAAGTTTTGGACTGGGGGGGGTAGGTCGATTTTGGACGCCAAGTCGAGACTCAATTAAGAGAGACAGCGACAGGAAGTCGCCAACGGGTCTGATACGGGACGAGAAACTTTAAGTGCTCGTTGCGCGTAGCGTCCTCAACCGCAACGAGGTTGTCCGTGTCGAGGTCCGCAGAACCGATGAGAAATGGGAGTGGTGCTGTCAGTTCCCTCAGTTTCGAGCGAGAGTTCAAAAAGCGTCATTTGCAGCCCACCTGTTGCCACTGGTAATAGGTGTTGCCCCAGGCGTCGACAACCAGGACCCACCCATACAGCGGGGGTGTTGAGCCATAAACGCGATTCGAGCGGTGTCCGTATTGCAGACCGCCGGCACCGTAGTAGTTTCCGCGACCGAATCCTTGAAGCGGCGGCATCGAGCCAGCCGACCAGGATGCAAGACCGGGACTACGTCCACCGGCCAAAGCGGATGTGGCCATGATCGCCAGTAGTGCGGTAGCAATCAAAAACTTTTTCATGGTGGCCCCCATCTTCGCCAACTGGAACCGACCCCTTGGGCTGTTAGCGGATAGCCCAGGGTTTGTGTTTGGAATAGGCACCCTCCGGCACTGGCTGGGATAGCTGACACCGAAGTGCGGCAGCCTCTACAACACGGCGAACAGCATCCGCCGGCCATTTGCCAGCATAACCAACGTGAGGCATTCCAGAGAACGATGCCGACCAATGGCCGTGGAGTTCGTCAACGACAATATGAACGAACGCTCGCATGGTTGCCTCATCCGCCACAAATTCCGCACGCCTTGCCTTTGTTCGGCCCGCAGAGGCATCTTTCGTCGCGAACGTTGTTTCTGCCCAAAAACCATTCGCTGACTTCTGAAACGGAGTCGCCCCGTTTTTCGCAGCGCGACTTACTTTGTCTGCGATGTAGCCTTTCGCGACGTGCTCGATGTGTTCGAGCTTTGCGCCGCGCTTACCGCCGACTCGCCACCAGTGCAGCCCGATGGAACCGCAAATGGCGAATCGTTCACTACACCATCGCCAGTTACCTTTCGGAACTTACGTTAACTCCCTCGGTCATGACTAATCTCGCACCTCGGCAACGCTTGTTGAAGCTCCTTTAGCCCAGCGTCTGTGGCACCCGTGAACGACAAATCAATCCTAGTCCCATCAGTAGGCATTTTTCACTCCTTATCTTCGTGAACGATCCCCGTCATGTTCTCTGCGAACTTGGCGGCCTGGTCATCAGTGGCGTGTTCCTCGGCAGTACGACGTGAGCAACCGGACGACAGCAACAGCAGGGGCATCAACACCATCAACCGCCTCATGATCGACTCCCATTTGCGTCAGCCGCTCTTTCCCATGTCAGCGACAATTACGGCGGGCATTGCATCAACAGCCGACACGGTTTGCTAATCAACATCACGAAACAACGAAATGACTGGTGCCATCGAATC
>Ga0194131_10007507_pt1 | contig 14638 bp, 12 predicted proteins | sample TA2KigO120mmetaG_FD_148631 | JGI IMG/M metagenome (GOLD analysis project Ga0194131, IMG submission 148631) | Freshwater microbial communities from Lake Tanganyika, Tanzania - TA2015053 Kigoma Offshore 120m | ecosystem: Environmental > Aquatic > Freshwater > Lake | place: Tanzania: Lake... | reverse complement strand
TCGTCTCGCCAACGCCAGCTCGCTACGCCTGAGTCGTCACCGCTCTAGATCCGCCTGCTTCGCCCTCCTTGCCACACTCGTCTCGCCAACGCCAGCTCGCTACGCCTGAGTCGTCACCGCTCTAGGGAAGCATCTGCCTCAGCTCGTTGCGCAAGATCGCGGCGAGCTCGAAGTTCTCCGTGCGGATGGCCGCTTCGAGCCGCTCGCGCAGTTCCTCGCGCTGGCTTGCCGGCAGTTTCGGAACGAGCGCCGCCCGAAGCGATCGAAGCGCGTCGCTCCACGACGAGTCGATCGGCGAGATCGAACCGCTTCGGGCGAGCGCCGCCTCGAGCGCCGCGAGCCCTCGATCGATCGCCTCGACCGCGGACCCGCTGCCCGGCTCCCGAAGGGCGCCGACCACCTCGGCACGGACCGCGAGCAGGATCGCCTGCACCGAGAGTCGCGCCAGCGCTGCCGAGCGGAGCTCCCCCGAGGCGCCGTTTCCGATCATCGCGAGCGAGCGGACATGCTCGGAATCGCGGATCACCGCCTCGATCTCGCCGAGCGCCGCCATCGCGACCGCTCGATGCAGGTAGAGCGCCGCCTCACGCTCGGCCGCGTCGATCTCGTGGTCCGGCAGGCGATCCGCGTCGAGTCGACCGCGCGTCCGGAAATCGGCGAGCACGCTCTCGTGCCCCGCCGGTCGAAGCCCATCGGGCCGACCGGTCGTTTCCATTTGGATCACGCCGAGGGCGACGCGTCGCTGCAGGACGACTCGGCCGTCGTCGAGGCGCAACAATCGGACCGTCATGCTGCCCGGCACTTCCGGCCATTCGCGCAGGATCGACGAGAGATCGAACCGCTGGTTCATGACCACCTCGTCGCACGCATAAGCGGCGCAGCGATCCTGATCGGAACGCTCTCTCGCACATCCGACGACGAACGGTGGCAATCCATGGCACGGATCTCTACGATTCGAGGCTCAGCGACTCGGGTGGGCGGCCCAGGGAGAACCATGTCGCGTCAATCGATCCAGTCCGAACTTCAACTTTACCTGCGCGAGATCCACGATGTCCCGCTCCTCACGCTGGAAGAGGAGAAGGACCTCGGCTGGCGCATCATCAACGACAACGACCTGGGGGCGAAGGAGCGGATGATCAAGGCGAACCTGCGCCTCGTGATCTCCATCTCCAAGACCTACGCGAACCGCGGGCTTCCGCTTCCCGATCTCATCGAGGAGGGGAACATCGGCTTGATCCGCGCCGTCGAGGGCTTCGACCCGGCGCAGGGCGCGCGATTCAGCACCTACGCGAGCTGGTGGATCAAGCAGGCGATCAAGCGCACGCTCATCAACGCCGTGCAGCCCATCCACATTCCGGCGTACATGGTCGAACTCATCGCCAGGTGGAAGGAATCGACGCGGCGCCTCGAGGAGGAGCTCGGCCGGCCTCCCACGCTTCATGAGCTCTCGAAGCTCATGAAGGTGCCGGTGAAGAAGCTCCAGATCATCCGACGCGCGGTGAAGGCGTACCACGCGCCGAGCCAGGCGCCGTCGAACGACGACGGAGAAGCGGTCGACTTCGCGGACATGTTCGAGGACACGCGGAACGATCCGCCGCAGGAAAGCGTGGCGCAGAGCGAGGAATTCAAGGTGGTCCTCCGCCTGCTCGACTCGATCGACGAGCGCGACGCCCGCGTGCTGCGGCTGCGGTTCGGCCTCGAGGGCAAGGAGCCGCTCACGCTCAAGCAGATCGGCGAGGAGGTCGGGCTCACGCGCGAGCGCGTGCGCCAGATCGAGGTGGCGGCGCTCCGCAAGCTTCAGCAGCAGTTGAACGACGACCGGCCGATGCGCTTCTGCGACCCGGCGTCGACGCGGCGCGAGGGTTCGCCGAAGCGCCGACGAAGCGCCGATCAGGTGAGCGAGCGCGGCGGCGGCGCCTTGTAGAACGGAAGCGGCGCGACCTGCGCCGCGACCTTCTCGCGACCGAGATCCACGACGAACGGGGTTCCGGGCGCGGCGCACGACGGCGGCGCGTACGCCATCGCGATCGGGTGCTCGAGCGTGGGGCTCAGGCAGCCGCTCGTGACCGTGCCGACCACGCGATCGCCCTGGAGCACGTTCATGCCCGGACGGGCGCTGCGGCGCCCCTCGAGCTTCAATCCGACGAGCGTGCGCTCGAGGCCCTTTGCGGAAAGCGCCCGCAGCGCGTCCTGGCCGATGAAGCGGCCGACGCTCGGATCGTCGTCGCCCTTGTCGAGCTTGACGGCGAAGGCGAGGCCGGCCGAAAGCGGATCGAGCTCCTCCGAGATCTCGTGGCCGTAGAGCGGCATTCCCGCTTCGGTGCGCAGCGTGTCCCGCGCGCCGAGGCCGCAGGGCTTCACCACGCTCGCCGCGTCCTTCGAGTCGCCGAGCAGCATCTTGATCGCCATCGAGGCGACCGCGGCGCCCAGGATGATCTCGATGCCGTCCTCGCCCGTGTAGCCGGTGCGGCTCACGAGCAGCTTCGCGAGCATCACGCGCTTCTCGGCGAAGCGGTAGCGCTTGAGCGCGGGAATCTCCTTCGAGAAGTTCGCCACGAGCTCCATCACGCGGGGTCCCTGGATGGCGACCATCACGGTCGACTTCGTCTCGTCGTCGAGCTTGAAGACCATGTCGCCCTTCACGGCCGCGAAGTGCTCGAGCAGCTTCAGGCGATTGCTCGCGTTGCAGACCATGAGGTATTCGTGCTCGTCGATGCAGGAGACGAGCACGTCGTCGCGGCAGCCGCCTCGCTCGTTGCAGACGAGCGAATAGCGCACCATGCCCCGCTCCATGCCGGCGATCTGCCGCGTGCACACCCGATCGAGGAAGCGGCGGGCGTCGCGACCGGTGAAGCGCAGGCGCCCCATGTGGCTCACGTCGAAGAAGCCGCCGGAACGGCGCGTCTGACGGTGCTCCTCCAGGATGGAGCCGTAGTGCAGCGGCATCTCCCAGCCGGCGAAGTCGACCATCATGGCCCCCGCCTCCACGTGCATCTTGTGCAGGGGCGTGCGCAGCAGGTCGGCGGTCGTGCTCATGAATCGTGCTCCGGGTCCGGCGCGTCGTCCGGCGACGAGCCGGTCGCGGCCATCTCGCGGCGAAGCGTCTCGAGCGCGGCGGTCAGGCGCCCCACTTCGCGCTCGAGCTCCTTGAGTCGGCGCGACATGCCGTAGAGATCGCGGCCGGCGAGCGCGTTGCGCTTCGCCGCGTCGAGATCGATCGCGGGAATGCCGGCGACGCGCGCGCCGGGCGGAACGTCGGAGACGACGGCAGCCTTCGCGGCGATCTGCGCCTGCGAGCCGATCGAGAGATGGCCCGCGACGCCCGCCTGCCCGCCGAAGGCGACGAAGTCGCCCACCTCGACGCTGCCGGAGATGCCGACGAGCGACACGAGCAGACAGCCGCGCCCGAGCCTCGCGCCGTGCCCGATCGAGATCAGATCGGCGAGCTTCGTGCCGGCGCCGATGCGCGTCTCCTCCATGGCCGCGCGCTCGACGACGCATCCGGAACCGATCTCGACCTCGTCCTCGACGACGACGATTCCCGTCTGCGGAATCTTCTCGTGCCGGCCGTGGTGCGTGGCGTAGCCGAAGCCGTCGCTGCCGATCACCGCGCAGGCGTGGATCGTCACCCGGTTGCCGATGCGGCAGCGGTCGTAGACCACGGAGTTCGGAAAGAGCACGCAGCCGTCGCCGATCGTCGCCTCCTCGCCCACGTAGACGCCCGGATAGAGCACGCAGTCGCGCCCGATCGTCGCGCCGCGCTCGACCGCGGCCAGCGGATGAATGCGGCAGCCCGCGCCGATCGAGGCGCTCGGGTGGATGCGGGCGCCTGCGCTCACGCCGTCCCGCGCCTCCATCGGCGGCGGGTGCTCGCGATGCCCGTGCAGCGCCACGATCGCCTCCCGGAACGCGAAGTACGGATCCTCGGCGACGAGGCGCGGCAGCGACGGCGGACACTCCGCGCTGCGGCCGACGATCACCGCGGCGGCGCGCGTGGAGGCGAGATACTCCGCGTAGCGCTGATTCGCGAGGAAGGTGATCTCCCCGGCGCCCGCGCGATCGATCGGCGCCACCGCGTGCACCCGCACCGCCCCGTCGCCGACGAGTTCGGCGCCGATTCGTGCGGCGAGTTCGGCGAGCGTCATCTCCATGGCGCAGGTCGCGGAGAGCGAGCGAACACGGTAGCAGGTCGCGGAAGCCGAGGCTATCCTCCGCCCCATCCGATGCCCCGGACGCACCTCACTGCACGCCGCGCCGGGTCGATTCCGGCGCGCGGCTCGTGGTCGTTGGTGCTCGTCGGCGCACTGATGTCGCTCGTGCTCGGAAGTCGCGCGGCGCTCGCGCAGGGGTCGATCGAGGACGAGACCTTCGCCGATCGGCCCGTGGCGCGCATCGAGATCGTGGGCCTCGATCGCGTGAGCGAGCAGGAGATCCGCAACAACATTCGCATCGGTGCGGGCCAGCCGTACGACCCGAAGACGGTGCGCGACGACGTCGCCACGCTCTACCGCCTCGGCCACTTCGAGATGGTCAACGCGAGCGCCACGCTGCAACCCGACGGAACCGTCGTCGTCACGTATCGGCTCACGGAGCAGGCGCTCGTGCGCGACATCCAGACCGTGGGCAACAAGGCCGCCACCGATCAGGAGCTCCGCAACGCGATTCCGCTCGTTCCCGGCGGGCCGCGCGACGACTTCCTCATGGAGCAGTCGGTCTTCCGCATCAAGGAGCTCTACAAGAACCGCGGCCACTACCTCGTCGAGGTCACCGTCGACGAGTCGCGCTTGAAGGAATCGGGCGTGGTCATCTTCCGCATTCTCGAGGGTCCGCGCGTGCGCATCCGCGACATCGAGTTCGTCGGCAATGCGGCGTTCCCCGCGAAGCAGCTCCAGGCGCAGATCAAGACGAAGGCGTGGTTCTTCCTCTTCGTGAAGGGGAACATCGACGAGCAGCAGCTCATCGACGACGTGGCCGCGCTCGACAAGTTCTATCGCGATCGCGGCTTCGTGGACGTGCGCATCGACCGCCGCGCGGAGCTGAGTCCCGACCAGAAGGAGGCGAAGCTCATCTTCGTGATCAGCGAGGGGCGCCAGTACCGGCTCCGTGCGGCGCGGATCGAAGGTCCGGGCGGCCGCGGCACGCTGCGGGTCTTCGACGAGTCGCAGCTTCAGTCGCTCATGGTGATCCGGCCCGGCGACGTCTTCCAGCAGAACCTGGTGAAGCGCACCCTGCAGAGCATCGAGACGGCGTACCGCGTGCAGGGCTACATCGACGTGCGCGTGCAGGAGGCGTACTACCGCGTCGGCGAGGCGCCCGAGGTCGACCTGCTGCTCATGATCGACGAGGGCGACAGCTACGACGCCGGGCTCATCCGCATCCAGGGCAACTTCCTCACGCGCGACAAGGTGATCCGGCGGCTCGTGCGCATCCAGCCCGGGCGTCCGCTCGACGGCCGCGAACTCTCCGACTTCGTCGAGGCGCGGCTCGTGGGAAGCCGGCTCTTCAACGACGCGAGAGTGACCGCGCAGGAACCCGATCCCGACGATCCGCGCACGCGCGACGTGCTCGTCGAGGTGAAGGAGCGCAACACCGGCTCGCTCAACTTCGGCGTCTCGCTCGGCAGCGACACGAGCTTCGCCGGCGAAGTCTCCCTCTCGCAGTACAACTTCGACATCGCGGACACGCCGCTCTCCTTCGGCGAGTTCATCTCCGGCCGCGGTTTCCGAGGCGCCGGCCAGTCGTTCAACATCACCGCCGCGCCCGGCATCGACGTGAGCACCTACTCGATCGGCTTCGCGGAGCCGCATCTCTTCGAGAGCGACTACGGAGGCTCGTTGAATGCCTTCTACCGCGACCGCGAATTCAGCCTGGGCCAGTACTCCGAGCAGCGCTACGGCGTGAACCTGGGGATCTCGCGGCAGGTGGGAGACTTCTGGCGCGCCGGCGTCGGCGCCCGGCTCGAGCACGTGGAGCTCGACGACTTCTCTCCCTTCACGCCCATCGAGGTCTTCAACGACCGCGGGCCCGCGTACCTGAGCGCGGCGAGCTTCTCGCTGTCGAGGAACACGGTCGACAATCCGATCCGGCCGTCCCGCGGAAGCGTGATCGACTTCAGCGCGAGCTACTACGGCGCCTTCGGCGGCGACTACAGCTACCCCTTCATGCGCGGCGGCTACACGACCTTCCTGACGCTCGACGAGGACTTCCTGGGCCGCAAGAGCGTGCTGCGGCTCAACACGCAGATGGGCTACATCTTCTCCAGCGCGGCGCCGACCTACGAGCGCTTCTACCTGGGCGGCCGCAGCTTCCGAGGCTTCGAATTCCGCAGCATCAGCCCCAAGAGCTCGGGCTACATCATCGCGCCCGACGTGCCGAACAACAATCCGGTCGGCGGCCAGTTCCTCTTCTTCGCCGGCGCGCAATACGAAGTGCCGCTGCTCTCGGAGATGATCACCGGCGTCGTCTTCACCGACACGGGCACGGTGCAGAACACCTTCGGCTTCGATCAGTACCGCGTCTCGGCGGGCGTGGGCGTGCGCCTCTACATCGAGGCGCTCGGGCCCGCGCCGCTCGCGTTCGATCTCGCCTGGCCGATCGTGAGCCAGGAGGGCGACATCGAGCAGGTCTTCAGCTTCACCGCCGAACTGCCCTTCTGATCGGGCACGGCGTCCGCGTCGCCGGGACCGCCGCCGTACAATGCCGGCCATGCGAACTTCTCCATTCGTCGTCGCAGGATTGCTCGCCGCGTCGTTCCTCGTCGGTGGATTCGCCGCGTCGGCGCAGGTCGGCAAGGCGCCGGCGAACACCAAGGTGGCCACGGTGAATCTCGGCGCCCTGATCGAGAAACTCCAGGAGAAGGCGGAGTGGGAGATCAAGCTCCGCAACCTCCAGGCTCAGATCATGGACGAGGTGAAGGCGCGCAAGTCGCAGCTCGAGGAGATGACGACGCAGATCAACGCGATCGCCGACGCCGACAAGAAGCTCGAGGCGATGGAGAAGGCGCACCTCACGAAGCTCGAAACCGAGCAGTGGGCCATGATGAAGGAGCGCGAGCTCGACCGCGAGGCGAGTCTCATGTGGCGCCAGATCTACAAGCACATCCGCGAGGAGGCCGCCAAGCTCGCGGAAACGAAGGGCTACGACTACGTGATCGTGGCCGAGCCGGGCGACGAGCTCCAGCTCGCCGGCGGCGATGCGCGGGTGCCGCTCACGCAGCGCGCGCTCGATCAGATCGGCCGCCGTCGCATGCTCTACAGCAGCCCCGCGCACGACATCACCGAAGAGCTGCGAACGCGCATGGACAACGCCTACGCGATCGGTCAGTGATCGGCCGCGACGCCGCATCGACGAACCCGCGTTCCGCCGACGAACGAATCCACCGGAGCCACGACATGAATGGAATCACGCGACGCGCCCGTTCCCGAAGCTCGATCGTGCTCGCCGCCGGATTGCTCGGCGCCGGACTGCTCGCGGCCGCCGCGGTGCAGACCGCCGCGCCGCCGACGGCGGTGGCGGTCATCGACCTCGAGATCGTCTACGAGAAGCTCGACCAGCATCGCGCCTCCGAAACCGTGCTCAGCGCCATGGTCGACAAGCTCGCGGAGGAGGGACGCCAGCGCGAGCAGGCGGTGAAGGCGATCCAGATCGAGATCGAGGCCTACGAGAAGGGCTCCGACAAGCTGCTCGAGATGCAGCGCAACGTGGAGGACGCGGTGGGACGGCTCGCCGCGTTCCAGGATTACGCGCGATTGAAGACGGAGCGCGAGAGCGAGCGCCTGGTCAAGGAGACCTACGACCAGGTGAAGCTCGCCTGCGCCGCGGTGGCGAAGGAACGAGGCATCCAGCTCGTGCTGCTCGACGATGCGACGCCCGCGTTCGCGCCGGAGGATCGCCGTCCGATGATGCAGCAGATCTCCGCCCGCCGGTCGCTCTTCGTCGACCCGTCGCTCGACATCACCTCGCTCGTGATCGAGCGGATGAACAAGGAATTCGCGGCGAAGAGCACCGCCGCTCCCAGCCCGCAGTGAGGTGCACGGCCCTCGGTCCGCCCCGGGCCGCAGCCCCCGAACCGCCATGAGCCGCGCCGCCCCCGCCACTTCCGCCGACGTCGCGGCGCTGGTCGACGGCCGGCTGGAGGGGCCCGGCGATCTGCCGGTCACCGGCGTCAACTCGCTCGACGAGGCCCGCGACGGCGAGGTCTCCTTCGCGAAGGATTCGCGCCACGCGGAGCGGATCGCGTCGAGCCGGGCGCGCGTGATCCTGCTGAGCGAAGGCGTCGACGCGGGCGCCGCCGGCGCCGGGCGCGCGCTCGTGCGAGTCGCCGACGCGGAACGATCGCTCATTCCGCTGCTCGAGGCGTTCGCGCGCGCGCGCGGACCGGGTGGGCCGGCGCCCGGTGTTCACCCGAGCGCCCACGTCGACGCGAGCGCACGGCTCGGCGAGGGCGTACGCATCGGCCCGCTCGCCTCGATCGGCGCGGGATGCGAGGTCGGCGCCGGCAGCGCCGTCCACGCGGGCGCTCGGATCGGCGCCGACGTGCGCATCGGCGCATCGTGCGAGATCCGCGAGAACGCGGTCGTGCACGATCGAGTCTCGCTCGGCTCGCGCGTGATCCTTCGCGCGGGCGCGGTCGTCGGCAGCGAAGGTTTCGGATTCCGTCCGAGTCCGGACGGGCGCGGGATCCGGCGCGTGCCGCACCTCGGAACCGTGCGCATCGACGACGATGTCGAGATCGGCGCCGGCACCTGCATCGACCGCGCCAAGTTCGGAGAGACCGTGATCGGCGCGGGAACGAAGATCGACAATCTCTGCCAGATCGGCCACAACGTGCGCATCGGGCGGTCCTGCGTGATCGCGGGGCTCACCGGGATCGCCGGCAGCGCCGTGATCGGCGACGGGGTGCGGATCGGCGGTCGGTCCAGCATCGGCGACCACCGCCGCGTGGGCAGCGGCGTCACGCTCGCGGCCACGAGTTCGGTCATGAACGACGTTCCCGACGGCGCGACCTGGGCCGGCACGCCCGCGCAGGATGCGCGCACGGAATTGCGGGCGGTCGCGGCCGTGCGTAGACTGCCGGAACTCTCGCGGCGCCTGCGGCAATTGCTCGAAGGCAAGCCGCCCTGAGCCGCGTGGGGTCTTCAACCCGAACCGCATGAGTGCCGTTGTCGAACCCGAGCGAATCACCCTTCGCCGAAGCGAGCGCCAGCAGACGGTGGCCGCCGAGGTCGCGGTGCGCGGTCGCGGCCTGCTCGGCGGCGGCGAATCGGAACTCGTGATCGCGCCGGCGCCTCCCGGCGCCGGCATCGTCTTCGAGCGAGTCGATCTCTCTCCTCCCGTCACGGTGAGCGCGGACGTGGCGAACGTGATTCCGCGTCCGCGCCGCACCACGCTCCGCGCCGGCGGCGACGTGATCGAGACGGTCGAGCACTGCCTCTCGGCGCTCGCGGGACTCGGCGTGGACAACGCCGTGCTTCGGCTCGACGGCCGGGAACTGCCGTGCGGCGACGGCTCGGCGCTCCCCTTCACCGACGCGCTCGCGAGCGCGGGACTCGTCGAACAGGACGCGCCGCGCCGTCGCTTCCGTCTGCGCGAGCCGATCGTCGTCGAGGAAGGCGACTCGATGATCGCCGCCCTTCCGGACGACGGCGAGTCGATGAAGGTGCTCTACGACCTCGACTACGGCGAGGGGGAGTCGCGGATTCCGCGGCAGTGCTTCTCCTTCGACCCGGAGCGCCAGGACTACCTGCGGGAGATCGCACCCGCGCGGACCTTCAGCCTGCGCGAGGAGGCCGAAGCGCTCTGGCGCCAGCAGCTCTGCCGCCATCTCACGCCGCGCGACGTGCTCGTGATCGGCGACGACGGACCGATCGAGAATGCCTATCGATTCCCCGACGAGCCCGTGCGGCACAAGGTGCTCGACGTGATGGGCGATCTCGCGCTCGCGGGTCGTCCGATCGTGGCGCGCATCGTGGCGCGGAAGTCGGGGCACGGTCTGAATCGGCGCATGGCCCTCAAGCTTCGCGAGCGCATGCAGGCCGACGACCTCGCCATGTCGCTCGCCTCGGACCGCGTGCTCGACACGCGTGCGATCCAGCGCATCATGCCGCATCGCTACCCGATGCTGCTCGTCGATCGGGTGCTCGAGCTCGACGGCAATCGACGCGCCGTCGGCGTGAAGAATGTGACCGTGAACGAACCCTTCTTTCAGGGGCACTACCCTGGCACGCCGATCATGCCGGGGGTCCTCATCGTCGAAGCGATGGCCCAGCTCGGCGGTCTTCTCCTCTCCCAGACGCTCGAGCATGCCGGACGCGTGGCGATGCTCCTCTCGCTCGACAAGGTGAAGCTCCGCAAGCCCATCGTGCCCGGCGACCAGGTGATTCTCGAAGCCCAGACCCAGCGTGCCAACGCCCGCTCCGCCACCGTCCACTGCCGCGCGACGGTGGACGGCAAGCTGGCGGCGGAGGCCCAGATTCGCTTTATGATGGTCGATTCCGAGCAGGCCTGAGACCCGTGACCCGAATCCACCCCACCTCCATCATCGACCCCTCGGCCCGGATCGCGGACGGCGTCATCGTCGGCCCGTGGTGCGTGGTCGGCGCCGAGTCGGTGATCGGCGAGGGAACGGAGCTGCGGTCGCACGTGATCGTCGGACCGAACACGACGCTCGGCAGGCAGAACGTCGTGCACCCGTTCGCGGTCGTCGGCGGCGATCCGCAGGACATGAAGTACCGAGGCGAGAAGACCTGGCTCGAGATGGGAGACCGCAACCAGGTCCGTGAGCACGCCTCGATCCACCGCGGCACCGGCAGCGGCGGCGGTCGAACGAAGATCGGCTCGGAGAATCTCATCATGGCCGTGGCCCACGTGGCGCACGACTGCGTCATCGGCAACGGCGTGGTGCTCGCGAACAACGTGATGCTCGCCGGGCACGTGCACGTGGAGGACTTCGCCGGGATCGGCGGCGCCGCCGGCGTGCACCACTTCGGCCGCGTGGGCACCTGCGCCTTCGTCGGCGCCATGGCCCGATGCAGCAAGGACGTGCCGCCCTACATGATCGTGGAGGGGAATCCCGCGGAAGTGCGCGGCCACAACCACATCGCCATGAAGCGGCGCGGCTACACCGACGAGGACGTCGACGCCATGAAGGAGGCGTACAAGCAGCTCTTCCGGGACAAGGGCGGCAGCATGCTCGACAAGGTGGCCGCCCTGCGCTCGCGCTACGGAAGGAGCCGGCCGGTGCAGACGCTCTGCGACATGGTGCTCGAGGCCGGCGCGGGCGTGAACGGCCGCGCGCTCGAAGTCCATCGCACCGACGACAAGAGGGCCTCACGCGTGGCGACCGCCACTCGCGCTCCGTTGCATCCCGGCGGAGCCGCGGGACGCCCGTGACCACGCCGCCCAAGCCATCGGCTTCCGCGTCGGCCGCGCCCGATCTCGAGACCCTGATGGATCAGGCCGAGGCGGCGCTGCGCGCCGGGCGCTGGTTCGAGGCGGAACGGCTCGCGCTCAAGGCGCTGAACGCGGCGCGACGGCAGGAGCGCTGGGAGGCGATGGCGCGGATTTCGCTGCCGCTCCAGGAGGCTCGGCGATTGCGAGTCGGGAAGGCGCTCGACCGGAAGAAGATCGCGATCGTCGAGACGACGTTCCACGACGCCGATCCGGTGGCGCCCGGCTGCTACCTGGTGCAGCCGCCGCAGGTCGGCGCGGACGCGCGGCGACTGCGACTCGCGGCGCTTCGGCAGGAGGTTCCGGCGGCCGTGATCTGCCGCGAGCCGCTGAATCAGATCAAGCGGTGCCCGATCGTGGCGATCGGCGCCATCACGATCCGTGCGCGGATCTCGCCGCCGAAGAACGAGAAGAAGCCGTCGATGGAATGGTTCGTGACGGCGATGGAGGCCATCGGCGACGCGGCGATCGAGTCGCTCGACACCGGCATGGACCTCGACCGCCAGATCGACCATGTGCTCGCGTGTCTCGACTCCATTCCCGACCACGAGAAGCTCCATCAGCTGCTCCACGAGATGTGCCTTCGCGCCACGAAGGGCTTCGAGCGCCGATTGCCGCCGCGACTCTTCGCGGATGAAGAGGGCGAAGAGGGCGTCGAGGAATCGGCCGAGGACGAGGAGTCGGGCGACTCCGAGGACGGCGACGACTCGGTGAAGCCGGCCAAGTCGAAGAAGTCCGACGACGACGAGTGAACTTGTGCGGCGGCGTCCCGCTTCGCGGCCCGGAACGATCCGCGCGCGGGCTGCCGTGCCCGTTTCGCGTCGGAGCATGGTTCATCGCGTCGGCTCCGGCAGCCCTCTTCGGCTCAAACACGTTTGCTGGCTTCGCGGCTCTCGGAATCGCCGCGATGCCGCTTCGCGGCACCGCCGCAAACAACTCGCCGAGAGAGGGCCGCCGGAGGCCGACGCGAACCTTGTGCGAGGACGCGAAACGGGGCACCAGGCAAGGCGACGCGACCCTCGTTCGGAGTCGCGAAGCGGGCCGACGCGCACGGCGCGAGCCTCACCTGGTCGAGGCTCACGCGACGCACGTTCGTTCCGGGCTTTTGTCTTGCCGTCCTCGGCTTGGTGACGATCCAGCTCGGCATGCGCCCGTTCGCTGCACTCCTGCTCTGCTCCGTGCTGGCGTCCTGCTGCGATCGACCGATGACCTCGACCATCGAGGTCTAGAGCGGTGACGACTCAGGCGTAGCGAGCTGGCGTCGGCGAGACGAGTGTGGCAAGGAGGGCGAAGCAGGCGGATCTCGAGGATCCGCCGATGGAGCCAGACGATGCCACACGAAGTCGCAGCCCGCCAGATCGCTACGAATGAGGAGGAACCGCTCTAAGAGCGTGTCGACATCGGACTCGACGCAGCGCTTCTCCGATCGTGATCAGATGCCGCTCGATCGCAGCTCGGGCAACCCGATCGGTTCGAAGTTGTGCCGAGCTCACGGCCGCGCGAATCGCGACGACTTCCTCCGCGGCACCGACGGCGTCGTGAAGGTAGACGCGCAGGTCACGCGGCTGCATACAGCGGGACGCGATCGCGTTGAAGCATCTCTCGCAGGATCGGGTTTCGGACGGCGCTGAGCTCGATCAGGTCGACCTTCCGCCCGACGATCTCCCGCATCTCGTCGGCGAGCTCGATGACATCGAGCGCCGATACGCGAACTCCGGCCCGGAACTCGATCAGCAAGTCGATGTCGCTGTGTTCCGCGTCAAAGTCGCCACGAGCAGCGGAACCCGTGAGCTCCAAATGGGCGACATTGCGATCCTCGCAGAGGTCGCGGAGGCGCTTCAGAATCTCGGGCGACAGGACCATGGCAGCGTCATCGTATCGGCAAGGTGGCGGTGCTACCCCCAGCGGAGATCGGTGGCGAGGCCGCGGCCGAGTTGACGCGCGCCGTTCTTCTCGACGACGACGAGATCCTCGATGCGCACGCCGCCGATGCCGCGGCTGTAGACGCCCGGCTCGACGGTGACGACATCACCCTCGAGCAACACGGGCCCGCCCTTGTCGAGAAGCGGCGGCTCGTGGCACTCGAGCCCGACGCCGTGTCCGGTGCCGTGCACGATGCCGCACCACTGCAAGTCGCCTTCCGGCGGACCGCCGGCTCGGTACGGGAATCCGCGCGCGGAGAGCGCCGCGAGCGTGGCGGCATGCACGGCGTCGGCGGTCACGCCCGCGCGGATCGTCTTCTGCGCCGCCGCCTTCGCTTCGAGCACGGCCTGATGCATGCGCACGACGGCGTCTGGAATGTCGCCGTGCACCACGCCGCGCGTGCAGTCGCCGAAGTATCCGCTCGCCTTCACGCGCGGAAAGATGTCGACGATGATCGGCTGGCCGGTGCGCAATTCGCCGCGACCGCGATCGTGGCAATCGCCGCCGACCGGACCGCACGCGATGATCGCGCCGGGATTCTCGCAGCCCTTCTCGAGACACCAGCCGTCGATCATCGTGAACATCCGCTCGCTCGTGAGCGGAGCGCCCTCGTGAAGCAGAACGCCGTCGCGCCGCGCCTCGGCGCGAGCGATGAGCGTGCACGCACGCTCCATGAAGTCCTCGGTGATGCGCTGCGCCTCGTCGAGCCAGACGATTTCCTGCGCATCCTTGCGACGCCGATCGGCGACGCCGAGCTCGGGATCGCACTCGACGGTGATTCCCGCCTGCGCGAGCACATGGGCGTAGAGGAGCGGCAGCGAGCGATCGGCCCGCACGCGCGAAATCCCGCGCCGGCGCAGGCACTCGGCCGCCGCCTGCGCGGTCGCCGTCTCGCGATCGCCGGAGAATCCTCCCGACGGTTCGAAGTCTCGCATCGAGTGGCACGAATCGGCCTTCGCCTGCCTCTTCGCGCGTTCGAGCTCGATGTCGCGAACGATGAAGAGGCGCTCGGTCGCGCCGGCGCCTTGCGCGCCGGCGGCCGATGCTCCCGCTCCGCGCGGAAGCTCGAGGATCACCGCCGGATCGCCGACGCGGAACCGCACGCGATGGAAGAGCGAGAAGTTCGTCGCGGGAATGCCGGCCATGATCACCGCTCCGGGCGCGCCCCCCGCCGGCGTCGTCGATCGACCCTGCGGCAAGGGATTCGCGGCGGCGGCGGTGCTTGCGGTGTTGGTGGTCCTCGTGGTGCTCGTGCTGGTCATGAGGT